>Ga0308157_10000132_pt1 | contig 306587 bp, 291 predicted proteins | sample PhyBR1_FD_201035 | JGI IMG/M metagenome (GOLD analysis project Ga0308157, IMG submission 201035) | Phyllosphere microbial communities from UC Gill Tract Community Farm, Albany, California, United States - DLSLB.R1 | ecosystem: Host-associated > Plants > Phyllosphere > Unclassified | place... | reverse complement strand
CGCCGCCAGAGCCGCCACCTATCAGACCTGGATCCACAGCTACAATCACCACCGACCCCATACCGCTCTCGGAGGCCTCTCACCCATCAACCGCGTCCACAACGTCAATGGGAAGAACACCTAGGCTTTGGCTATGACTCTCGGAGGACCGGCGCAGCCCGGGTACGGCCAGCCCTCTTACTCATGCGCACTGGAGCAGCCGACCGTCTACGCGCCTCCCGCGCCGGTGGTGACGGCCCCGGGGCCTGCGCTTCCTGCACTGCCCGTTCCCGCGAAGAAGGGGCGGACGGTATCGATCTGGGTCTTCGGCATCCTCGGGTTCGCGCTCGTCGCGCTGATCGGATACTTCGTCTGGGGTCTCGGGGCTGCGGCGTCGGGTATCGGGCTGGTGATCGCCGTGATCCCGCTCGCCATCGTGTTCCTCGGGGTGTACCTCATCGATCGATGGGAGCCGGAACCGAAGTCGTTGATCGCGTTCGCGGTGGCGTGGGGAGCGATCGCCGCGATCGGCATCACTCTCATCGTCGATCTGACGATCACGATGCTGATCGGGATGCGCACCGAGGTGCTCAGCACGGTGATCCAGGCGCCGATCGTCGAGGAGATCGCGAAGGGGCTCGGGGTCTTCATAGTCTTCCTGATCGGACGTCGGGCGTTCGATGGACCGGTCGATGGCATCGTGTATGGAGCGCTGGTGGGTGGTGGCTTCGCCTTCACGGAGAACATCCAGTACTTCGCGGTCAGTCTGATCGAGGGCGGGGGAGCGCAATTGACGGCGACGTTCGTGATGCGCGGCCTCATCTCGCCGTTCGCGCACGCGATGTTCACCGCCCTGACCGGCTTCGCCATCGGGCTCGCCGCGCGACGCCATGGATCCACGAGCGCGGTGCTCGGAGCCGGCTGCCTGGGGGTGATCGCGGCGACGCTCCTGCACGCGTTCTGGAACGGGTCGGCGATATTCGCCGATTTCTTCGTGCTGTACGTCTCACTGCAGGTGCCGTTGTTCATCGGGTTCATCCTCGCCATCGTGGCGCTGCGCCGCGAGGAGGCTCGCATCACGAGAGAGCGACTGGGCGAGTACGCGGCGGCAGGATGGTTCACACCCGAGGAGGTCACGATGCTCGCGACGCCGGAGGGCAGGAAGATCGGGATGCGGTGGGCGGCGACGCTGACCGGCGACCGGCGGTCGTTGATGAAGCAGTTCATCAAGGATGCCACCGCTCTCGCCGCGGTTCGCCAGCGCGCACTCACCGGACGCGATCCGCTCGCCGCCGACGACGAACGGGCGCTGCTGACTCGTACGCGCGCGACCAGGGCCGCATTGCTCGCGTACTGACTTCGGGCGGGCTATTGACACTTCGAGAGGCCGGGTGCACCCTTGAGTCAGGCCAACTCAGCGCCCGGGAGACTCGCAGGCATCGCCGCAGCACCGGGCGCTGAGTGCTGCTCGGGGCAGAATTCTTCACCCGCTGTTCGCTCTGAGCGGGTGCGGTCGCGTTGACCGGGACAGCCCGCTCCGGTTGGATGGGACCATGACTGATCGCACAAAGCCCGAGTTCGATGCTCCTACCGGACCCGCCCCTGAAGAGCTCGTCATCCGAGACATCGTCGAAGGCGATGGTGCCGAGGCGAAGCCCGGCGACACCGTCACCGTGCACTACGCAGGCGTCGAGTACGAAACCGGGGAGGAGTTCGATTCCTCCTGGGGGCGCGGCGAGACGATCCAGTTCCCGTTGCGCGGGCTGATCCAGGGCTGGCAGGACGGCATCCCCGGAATGAAGGTCGGCGGTCGCCGTGAGCTCGTCATTCCTCCGCACCTCGCCTACGGGCCGGCGGGCGCCGGGCACTTCCTCTCCGGCAAATCGCTCATCTTCATCATCGACCTGGTGGCCGTCGGCTGACCGACGCACGACGCGAAGGTCCGGCGCTGCCGGAACCGCTCATCGAACCCCGCGCCCGCTTAGGGCGCGGGGTTCGATGCGTCGTAGGCGGGGAAGCGAGGAGCGAGGCGCACGAGGACCCCGACCAGCGCGATGACGATGAGTCCTCCCAGCAGCGGCGGGAACCACAGTGCGGTGAGGCTCGCGAGCGCTCCCGCGTAAAGGGCACCGAGGCGAGGACCGCCGGTGACGACGACGACGAAGATCCCCTGCAGGCGTCCCCGCATGGTGTCGGGGACTGCTGCTTGCATCATCGTGCTCCGGTATATCGAACTGACATTGTCGGAGGCGCCGGACAGTGCGAGTGCGACGCAGGCGGCGATGATCAGTCCGACGTCAGGGGTGGTCTCCGTCGCTGTCGAGATGGTCGCGCCCGTCAGCAGTACCAGTCCGAACAGCGTGATCGATGCGCCATAGGCCTGTATCGCGCGTTGGATGCCGCGTCCGTGCCAGCGGTACTGGACGACGCGTCCGGAGAACAGGCTCGACAGGAACGTTCCGACGGCGACCGCGGCCGTGAGCAGACCCGTGGTGAATGCGCCGCCGCCGAGGATGACCGTTCCGAGGGCAGGGAAGAGCACGAGCGGCTGGCCGAATGTCATCGCGACGATGTCGCAGAGGAACTGCATCCTGATGTTGCCCGCGCGGCGCAGGAAACGCCATCCATCCACCAGTGAGCCGAGTCCCGGGCGCGTGATGCGGCCTTCGGGTACGAGCGATGGGAGCGTCCACAGCCCGAGGAACATCGCGAGCATGAGCACGACGTCGATCGTGTAGGTCCAGCCGTATCCGGTGAGTGCGACGAGAAGGCCCGCAAGAGCGGGGCCGGCCATCACTGTGACTCCGAAGGCGACGCCGTTCAACGCGGCGGCGGCTGCCAACTGATCGCGGGCGATGAGCCGAGGCACGATCGCTGTGCGCGTGGCCATGCCGACCGAGTTCCCTGCCGCGATGATCATGCTCAGCGCGTACAGCCACCAGATCGTCTCGGACTGGGTCCAGGTGAGCGCTGCCAGGAGCAGGGTGGATGCGAATGCGACGGCAGCGGCGAGCAGCGCGACCAGGCGCCGATCGAACGCGTCGGCGAGCATTCCGCCGTACAGGCCCGCCAGTACCATCGGCACGAGCCCGGCGACGGCGATCATCGATACGGCGAAGGTGTTCCGGGTGAGATCGAACACATGCAGCATCACGGTGACCATGGTGAGCTGACCGCCGATCCCGGCCAGCGTGGACCCGATCCACATCCGAGCGAATGCAGGACTCGACCTGAGGGGAGAAAGATCGATGAAATGGCTCACGCGGAGGGTCCGTACGGCATTCTTCGAGCGTATCGGTGGTGCGTCCGCACCGTGCGCGGGAGAGGGGCGATCGCTGGTAGACTCTACAGGTTGCCGTTTGATCGGCCGCGGATAAAGAGAGCCCACGCATCAGGCGTCGGGCGCCGCGCAACGAGTGAGAGGGGATCGAATCTATGGCACTGGAAGCAGACGTCAAGAAGGCGATCATCGAAGAGTACGCGACGCACCCCGGTGACACCGGATCCCCCGAGGTGCAGGCCGCAATGCTGACGCAGCGCATCAAGGACCTCACCGAGCACCTCAAGGAGCACAAGCACGACCACCACTCGCGTCGTGGGCTGTTCCTGCTCGTCGGTCAGCGCCGTCGTCTGCTCGGCTACCTCCAGGGTGTTGACATCGAGCGCTACCGCTCGTTGATCCAGCGCCTCGGACTCCGTCGATAACGACCAGCGTTCAATCGCGCAAAACTTCTTGGAAGGCCTCCCCACGGTGTGGGGAGGCCTTCGTCGTGTGCGCGCAACGATCAGGCGGTGGCGTTCAGCAGGTCGGCGTGATGGATCTCCGAGACGTCGGGGTGCGCTCGCAGACGTGACTTGAGCGCGTTCTCGCCGTACAGGCTGTGGATCGCGTTGTCCGGGTCCTCCGTGACACCCGTCGCCTCTGCGCGCAGCTCATCGGGCAGATCGATCAGCGGTAGTTTCGCGTCGAGGGCGGGGGCGAAGAAGAACGGCACCGAGATGCGGTCCTCAGGAGCTCTGGGGGAGATGACTCGGTGGTTGGTGGCCTTCAGGTAGCCCCCGGTGGCGTACTCGAGCATCTCGCCGATGTTGACGATGAATGCATCGTCGACGGGTGGAGCATCCACCCATTCGCCATCGCGTTCGACCTGCAGGCCGCGCTTGCCCGGTTCCACCCACAGCAGAGTGAGCACACCGGAGTCCTTGTGAGCGCCGACGCCCTGCTGCGGCTCCGGCGCGTGCGAGCCGGGGTAGCGAACGATCTTCAACAGGCTCGCCGGATCTCCGAAATCGGCGTCGAAGTGCGTGGGTTCAGCGCCCAGCGCCTCCGCCCAGGTGCGCAGGAGTCGACGTGAGATGCCGGTGAGATGCTCGCGCCACGATTCTGCGACCTCACGCAGCTCGGGCTGCGAGGCCGGCCACAGGTTCGGCCCGATGAGCCGATTGAATGCGGGCCCGTCGGAGACCGGTTCACGCTCTGGGCCGATGTCGATCTGCTCCCGGAAGTCGACCTTGCCCTGTGTGAGCTCGCCGCCGATTCGGGTGTAGCCGCGGAAATGCGGGCTGTGGACGTTCTCGATGGCGAGCTTCTCCTCCTCGGGAAGAGCGAAGAAGTCGCGTGAGGCCTGCTGCAGCCGCCGGAACAGAGACGGGGAGACGCCGGTGCCGACCAGATAGAAGAATCCGACGTCGTGCGCGGCTGTGGCGAGGTCGGTGCGGAACTTCGCGACGGCATCGGGTCCATTGTCGAGCTCGGACAGATCGAGGATGGGGAGGTTGAGATCAGCCATGTCCTGAGAGTACGTCTGACGCAGGGGGTGCGCGGCCAATGTTTCACTCGGTGACCCGTTCAGAAGCGTACGCATGCCGTGCTAGGTTCTCTTAGGTAAGGGATGCCTTACTCCATGCATACCTGAAAGTGCACCGTCTGTGCTCGCCACCTTCCTCATCGGCCTCCGTGAAGGCCTCGAAGCCGCCCTCGTCGTCGGCATCCTCATCGCCTACCTCGGCCGACTCGGCCGCAAGGATGTGCTTCCGCGCGTGTGGGCCGGAGTCGGCCTCGCCGTCGCGCTCGCCCTCGTCATCGGCGCCGTTCTCACGTTCGGCGCGTACGAACTGACGTTCACTGCGCAGGAGATCATCGGCGGCGGCCTGTCGATCGTCGCCGTCGCCATGGTGACCTGGATGATCTTCTGGATGCAGAAGGCCGGGCGCACCATGAAGCAGAGCCTCGAGGGCAATCTCGACAGAGCCCTCGCGACCGGCGGGATGTGGGCACTCGTCGTCGTCGGGTTCGTCTCCGTTGCACGCGAGGGCATCGAGACCACGCTGCTGCTGTGGTCGATGACGCAATCGTTCGGCAACGCGCCGGAGGCGCTGCTGGGAGCACTGCTCGGTCTCGTGGTCGCCGTCGCCGTCGGCGCTCTACTCGCGCGCGGCGCCGTGCGACTCGACCTCCGTCGGTTCTTCGCATGGACGGGGGGTTTCCTCGTGATCGTGGCGGCGGGTGTCCTCGCCTACGCGATCATGGATCTGCAGGAGGCGGGTGTCCTCCCCGGTCCGTTCTCGGCTCTCGCGCCCCTCGATCCGACGACCGGCGTCGTGCTCACGGGCCTCGTCGGCTTCCCGTTCGGCTGGGCGTTCGACGTGAGCGCGGTCATCGCGCCGGGCGGAGTCCTGGCCACGGTGCTCCAGGCGACGGTCGGCTTCATGCCCGCGATGACCTGGCTGCAGGTGACCGCCTGGATCCTCTACATCGGCATCGTCGGAATGTTCTTCCTGCGCGGCCTGCGGCGACGCCGCCCGCGCACAGCATCCGCGACCTCTGAACGGTCGCTCGAGAAGACAGGAGTCTCATGACCACGTCCCCCCGCCCCATCGCCGCCATCGCCGCTGTCGGTGTCGCGGCCCTCGTCCTCTCCGGATGCGTGGCCAAGACAGCGGATGCGGATGCCACCGCATTCACCGTGTCGTCGACCGACGATGCGTGCTCGGTCTCGGCCGGCACCGCCACCAGCGGCACCGTCAGATTCGACGTGACCAACGCCTCCAGCGACGTGACGGAGTTCTACCTGCTTGCCGACGACGGGTTGCGGATCGTCGGCGAGGTCGAGAACATCGCGCCCTCTGCATCGCGAACGCTCACCGTCGTCGCCCAGCCGGGGGAGTACTTCACCCTCTGCAAGCCGGGAATGGTGGGAGAGGGCGTCGGCAAGGCGGCCTTCACCGTCACCGGCGACAAGGTCGTCGTGGAGGGCGAGGACGCGGAGCAGAAGCAGCAGTCCGTGGATCTCTACGCCGCGTTCGTCAAGGACCAGGTCGAGCAGCTCGTCCCCGCCGTCGACGAACTCGTCGCGGCGTACGAGTCCGGTGACGACGAGACCGCCCGGGCGCTGTTCCCGCAGACTCGTGCTTACTACGAGCGTATCGAGCCCATCGCCGAGTCGCTCGGCGACCTCGACCCGCGCATCGACTACCGCGAGGTCGATGCGGTGGCGGAGGGGCTGGATTGGACCGGCTTCCACCGCATCGAGAAGGACCTCTGGGTTCCCGCGCAGGACGCGCTGAACGCGGATGGTGAGACCCCCGCCTGGCAGGACTGGACCCCGTCCACTCCTGAGGAGCGCGCCGACTTCGGCGACTTCCTCATCGCTGACGTCGCCGAGCTCAACGACTATGTGCACTCGAAGGACTTCACCACGGCACTCGATGACGCAGGCATCGGCGGTATCTCGAACGGTGCGATCGCGCTGCTTGATGAAGTGGCGACGGGCAAGATCACTGGCGAGGAGGACTGGTGGTCGGGCACGGACCTCTGGGACTTCGCAGCGAACGTCGAGGGCTCGAAGATGGCGTTCTCGCTGGTGCGCGACTTCGCCGAGGCCCAGGGCGAAGACGGAGCCGTGCTGGTCGAACAGGTCGATGCGGGCTACGCGGACCTGGAGACCGCCCTCGCCGAACAGGGGTCGCTCTCTGAGGGATTCATCGTGTACGGCGAGTTGACGGACGAGGACAAGCGCGCTCTCACCGATCTGTTGAACGCTCTTGCAGAACCGCTCTCCCAGCTGACGGGCACGGTGCTCTCCTGAGCGAGGAATCAGATCGCCCGGCGCCGGGCGAACCGCAGGAGCAGTCCGGTTCCGGCCTGAGCCGCCGTGGTTTGTTCGGCGTCGCGCTCGGCGCCGGAGTCGCCGGTCTGGCGGTCGGAGCGGCCAGCGGTTTCGCCGGCGGTCGTGCGTCGGCCGCGACCGCCGCCGCCGATGCGGGGCACGATTTCTTCGGTGCGCATCAGGCGGGCATCACCACCCCCGTGCAGGAGCACCTGCACTTCGCCGCGTTCGACATGATGCCGCGCACCGATCGCGATGATCTCATCGCCCTTCTGCAGGACTGGAGCTACGCGGCGTCCCGCATGACGCAGGGGCTTGAGGCGAGTGCGACCGGCGCTGTCGGTGGAGACCCGCAGACGCCGCCGGATGACACTGGGGAAGCGCTGGGTCTGCCTGCGAGTGCACTGACCGTCACGTTCGGTTTCGGTCCAGGGCTCTTCCACGATGCGGCGGACGGCGATCGCTATGGTCTCGCCGACCGTCTGCCTGTCGGTCTCGAGCGCCTTCCCGCCTTCCTGTCCGACGACATCGATCACGACTCCTCCCACGGCGACCTGTGCATCCAGGTGTGCGCGGATGACCCCCAGGTGACGGTGCACGCGATCCGCAACCTCTCGCGCATCGCGTTCGGTCGTGCGCGGCTGCGCTGGTCGCAGTTGGGATTCGGCAAGACGTCGCGCACGACGACCGACCAGGCGACGCCGCGGAACCTGTTCGGATACAAGGACGGCACGGCGAACATCCTCGCCGATGACAGCACAGCGCTGGAGGACCATGTCTGGGTCTCCGCGACGGATGAGCCGGCGTGGTTGGCCGGCGGGTCATACCTCGTGGCGCGGAAGATCGCGATGAACATCGAGACGTGGGATCGTGTGCGTCTGGCGGAGCAGAACCGCATCATCGGAAGAGACAAGGCGAAGGGGGCTCCGTTGTCCGGAGGCGACGAGTTCTCCGAGCCCGACTTCCACGGCGCGGCCATCGATGCGAACAGTCATGTGCGGCTCGCGCACCCGGACCGCAATCACGGCATCCGCATCCTCCGACGCGGTTTCAACTACGTCGACGGCAACAACGGCTTGGGCCGGTTGGATGCCGGGCTCTTCTTCCTCTCGTATCAACGCGATCCGTCGCAGTTCATCACGCTGCAGCGGCAACTGTCCACTGACCTGATGAACGAGTACGTGCGCCATGTCGGAACCGGCATCTGGGCGATCCCGCGTGGCGCTGAGACCGGCTCGTACGTGGGGGCCGAACTCTTCGCCTGACCCGCACCGCAACGGGTCGGGAGGAGAGTTCGTGTGGAGTCATGCGCGCGGGCGACGTGAACCGGTCGGATCGTCGCGTCGGGAGGCGTCCACGAGCCGTGCATCGGAGAACAGCCACCGGGCGCGCGGTTCGATGATAGGACGGAACACCCAGCGGACAGGTTTCGTGGCGAGCGCGAGTGCGATCAGGATCGACAGCACGATGACCATCGGCAACCAGATCCAGGTCGGCTCCGCCTCGCGCAGAATCCCGGATTCGCGGAACGGGTACAGCACGAATGAGTGCAGCAGGTAGACGTACATCGTGTACTGGCCGAACTTGGTCCACCAGTGGGTTCCGCGGGGGATGAGCGCGAAGAAGGCGACGCTCAGGACGAATCCGATCAGGATGAGCAGAAGCCGGATGCCGCCGGACCACCACGCCTGCGCACCCAGGTCCGAGTACGAGTCGTTGTAGAAGAACCAGGTGTCGAGGTCGATGCTCGTCCATGCGTCCACCCAGTTCCACGCCACGAAACCGAGGCCGGCGAACGCGGCCACCGCGATCGCGCGCAGCCACCATGGGCGGTACTCGAGCAGCCGCAGCCGGTTCACCAGATCGTGCTCCCGCACCCACCATCCGACCACGAAGAACGGCAGGAACCCGAGTGTGCGGGAGAGGGAGAACGTGCTGTCGACGTTGGGCAGATAGCCTGCGCCCACCGAGATGAGCACAGCCCAGGCCAGTGGCCAGCGCAGGAGGGCGAGGTAGGGGAGCACGAGGCGGAAAATTCCGAGCGCGAGCAGGAACCAGAGCGTCCAGGACGGTTGCGTGAGGTTGGGATCGGCTCTGCCCTCGACGAGCCATTTCGTGAGCGTCCACAGCAGTTCGAAGATCACGTACGGCACGAGGATGTCGGTGATGACGCGCGACATCTGCTTCTTCGTGGGCGGGGCCGACTTCGAGAAGTATCCGGCGATGATGGCGAAGGCCGGCATGTGGAATGCATAGATCGACAGGTACAGCGCCATGGCGATATCGGAGTCGTAGGTCAGTCGCTGGATCGCGTGCCCGAGGACGACGAGCACGATGCACGCATATCGGGCGTTGTCCCAGAACGGCACGCGCCTGCGCGCCCGTGCTGCGGAGCCTCTGGTCGGATCATCGGTCGACGGTGGGGCACTGCTCATCACTGCAGGCTACCTGCCGGGAATAGAATTGCCGGGGTCGCGTTCTAGTGAGTATATTCAAACGCATGGAAACGGATGCCTCCGCATCCGCCTCGAGAACCCGGAGCACCACATGAGCGAGCAGGCCGACGCCTCAGGCATCCAATTCGGACTCTTCACCGTCAGCGACATCACCCGGAATCCCGTCACCGGTGAGACGCCCAGCGAACGGCAGAAGATCAAAGACGCGATCACCATCGCGAAGCACGCCGAAGAGGTCGGGCTGGATGTCTTCGCGGTGGGGGAGCACCACAACCCGCCGTTCTGGTCCTCATCGCCGACGACGACGCTCGCGGCCATCGCGGCGCAGACCGAGCGCATCATCCTCTCCACCTCGACGACTCTGATCACCACGAACGACCCGGTGAAGGTCGCCGAGGACTTCGCGATGCTCCAGCACCTCTCCGACGGTCGCACCGATCTCATGCTCGGGCGAGGCAACACCGGGCCGGTGTACCCGTGGTTCGGCAAGGACATCCGACAGGGACTGCCTCTCGCGATCGAGAACTACGCGCTGCTGCGCAAGCTCTGGGACGAGGACGTCGTCGACTGGGAGGGAAAGTTCCGCACACCGCTGCAGGGCTTCACCTCGACGCCGCGCCCGCTCGACGGCGTCGCGCCGTTCGTGTGGCACGGCTCGATCCGCACGCCCGAGATCGCCGAGCAGGCCGCCTACTACGGCGACGGGTTCTTCGCGAACAACATCTTCTGGCCGAAGGAGCACTACCAGCGGCTCATCGATCTCTACCGCCAGCGGTACGCGCACTACGGTCACGGCACGCCCGAGCAGGCGATCGTCGGCATCGGCGGCCAGGTGTTCATGCGCGCGAACTCGCAGGATGCCGTGGACGAGTTCCGGCCGTACTTCGACAACGCCCCCGTCTACGGTCACGGCCCCAGCATGGAGGACTTCACCGAGATGACGCCGCTGACGGTCGGCTCGCCGCAGCAGGTGATCGACCGCTACGCCGCCATGCGCGAGACGTTCGGCGACTACCAGCGTCAGCTCTTCCTCATCGATCATGCGGGTCTGCCGCTGAAGGTCGTGCTCGAGCAGCTCGACATCCTCGGCGGCGAAGTCGTCCCTGTGCTGCGCCGCGAGCTGATGAAGAACCGTCCATCGATCGTCCCGGATGCCCCCACTCACGCCGCACGCGTCACGGCTGTCTACGGTGACGGTCCGGCCCGTGAAGCGCGGCCAGGGCCCAACCGCGGCGACAACCTCACCGCAGGCTCCCCGTACCAGGACGCAGTCCCCGAGTCCGTCGCACAGGGGCAATCAGCGGGAGCCGCCTTCGGTATCGGTCGGAAGGAAGCGTGATCATGGCAGAGCGTCGCATCGCCGTCATCTCGGCTGGACTGTCCAATCCGTCTTCGACTCGGATGCTGGCGGACAAGCTCGCGGCCGAAACGGTGCGGCAGTTCGCGGAGCTCGACATCCAGGCATCCGTCGATGTGCTCGAACTGCGCGACTACGCGCACGACATCACGAACAATATGCTCACCGGCTTCGCGCCGGCGGCTCTCGAGACGGCGATCAACTCGGTCTACTCTGCCGACGCTCTGATCGCCGTCACACCGATCTTCTCCACGAGCTACTCCGGGCTGTTCAAGTCGTTCATCGACGTGCTCGATCCTGATGCGCTCGCGGGCAAGCCGGTGCTGATCGGCGCCAATGCCGGCACGCCGCGGCACTCGTTGGCCATCGACTACGCCATTCGGCCGCTCTTCGCCTACCTGCATGCCGAGGCCGTCTCGACCGGCGTGTTCGCAGCATCCGGAGACTGGGGCGGCACCGGCGACGACGTCGCACCCCTCAGCGCGCGTGTGGAGAAGGGCGCGCGCGAACTGGCGGAGGCGATCGTGCGCAAGGATCCCATTGCTTCGAACGATCCGTTCGACCCCGCCAACTATCTGGGCGAGGGCCGCTCGTTCGGTCACCTGCTGGGCGGTCTCTCCGGCGAGTGAGACGAAGCGGTGAAGAGGAAGGCGCCGGGCCCCAGTGGGCCGGCGCCTTCTTGATGGTCAACCGCTCTTGCGTCGGAACTCACGCCGCGTCTGCGGTGCGTTCACCGAGTGGACGGCGGAATCGCCGTCCAGGTGGGACTCGCCGTCGCGATGGTGTGCGTTCTTCTTGTCGAGCGCTTCCTTGAACTTGCGCTTCATGTCCTCCGGCGAGGACGCCGCGCCTTCTTCAGTGCTCATGGGGTCAGCCTAGTCGGGCCGAACCGATGACGGGAAGGCCGCGCTTCGACGCGCACGCCGGCGGATGAGGAAGTCGATCACCGCCCCGATGGCGATCGCGACGGCGACGGAGATCACGATCGCGAGGAGAGGGGTGCCGGGGATGAGAGCCGCGACGACGGCGCCGACGGCGGCCTGGTACGCGGCCCATCCGGTCGCCGCGAGAACGACGAGCAGCAGGTAGCGCGGAAGCGGGATCCTGGTGGCTCCGGCGACCAGATTTACGGCGAGGCGCGCGAACGGGATGAACCGCGCGGTGAACAGCACGACCGCGGTTCCGGAGTCCAGCCGGTTCCTGGCCCATTCGCGCGCCCGTTGCGCGCGTGCGGTGCGCATCCAGCGCCAGCGGTCGAGGCCGACCCAACGGCCGATCCCGTAGCAGAGCATGTCTCCGCATGCGGCCGCAGCCGCTGCGCACACGATGACGGCCCACAGCGGCGGGGATCCGGACGAGATCGACAGGGCGCCGAGAGCGGTGACCGCGATCTCTCCTGGAATGACGACGAAGAACGCGTCCCCCACCACGAGGGCGGCCATCGCGATCAGCGCCCACGGCCCGTCCACCGCTTCGAGGAGCCCATCCGTGATCACGGCTTCAGAATGCGCGCGGTAGATGAACGGGAGACGAATCAGGGCCAGATGGTGAAGGAAAGCCGTGCAACCGGTGAACTCTCGACCACACAGTCCGTGGCGGCGCGATCAGTGTGATCGGGCCCGGCATCCTGACATCGTGAGAGTCGCGATCGTGACGGAATCATTCCTGCCGCACATGAACGGTGTGACCGGTTCAGTGCTGCAGATCCTGCGACACCTCGAGCGGAGAGGACATGACGCGCACGTCATCGCTCCCGGCGCTGCGGGCGCGCCGACCGAGATGCACGGGGCCAGCGTCGAACCGGTCACGAGCCTGGCTCTGCCCGGGTATCGCAGCGTTCGCGTCGGCGCGGTGTCAGCGCACCGGGTGGCTTCTTCGCTGTCGAGATTCCGACCGGATGTCGTGCACCTCGCGTCGCCGTTCGCGCTCGGCTGGCGCGGTGTGCTCGCCGCCTCCCGGCTCGAGCTGCCTGCGGTCGCCGCCTATCAGACGGACGTCGCGGCATACACCGAACGATACCGAGTGGCAGCGACCACGAACTTCGCACAGCAGCACATCGTTCGCCTGCATCGGCGTGCGACTCTGACGCTCGCCCCGTCGTCCGAGTCCGAGCAGCAGTTGGAGGGGCTCGGCGTCGATCGCATCCGCCGTTGGGGGCGAGGTGTGGACTCCGAGCGCTTCCACCCAGGTGCACGCGACGGTCGGTGGCAGCGACGATCGACGGATGAAGTGGTCGTCGGATACGTCGGCCGACTGGCGGCGGAGAAGCAGGTCGAGGATCTGCGGGTGCTGCACGGCCTCGCCGGCGTCCGTCTCGTGATCGTCGGCGATGGCCCATCGCGTGCGCGTCTGCAGGCGCTGATGCCGGATGCCGTGTTCCTCGGACATCTGGACGGCGAGCGCCTCGCGACGGCGATGGCGTCTTTCGATGTCTTCGTGCATCCGGGGGAGAGCGAGACATTCGGGCAGACGCTGCAGGAGGCGCACGCGAGCGGCGTGCCGATCGTCGCCACGGGACGCGGCGGACCACTCGACCTGGTCCGGATGGGAGTGGACGGCTGGCTCTACCGCCCTGGCGATCTCGATGACCTCCGCATGCGGGTCGCGGACCTCGCCGGGGATGCGCGCAAGCGTCAAGCCTTCGGCGTCGCAGGACGCGCGGCTGTCGAGAATCGCAGCTGGCAGGCCGTATGCGATCAGCTGCTGGGGCACTACGAGGAGGCGCAGGAGCTCGGCCGCGTCGATCGCGCTCTGCGCTCACCTCGCCGACGACGCCCCGAGCCGTCACGTCCCGTCGAGCCCCGGCGGTGGCAGCGCTACGTCGCGCTGGGGGACTCGCTCACAGAGGGACTCTGCGACCCTGGTGCCGACGGGGCGCTGCGCGGCTGGGCCGACCGTCTCGCCATGCTGCTCTCGGCGCGTGGCGGCATCCACTACGCCAATCTCGCGGTGCGGTCGCGTCGCGTCCGTGATGTGCACGGCGAGCAGCTGAGACGGGCACGGGAGCTCCGCCCCGACCTCGTGTCGATCCTCATCGGCGCGAACGACCTCGTGAAGGCCCGCGCCGACGTCCCAGCCCTCGCGGCACGAGTGGAGGAGACCGTGAGGGTCCTCAGAGCGGACGGCGCCGACGTGCTGCTCGTGACGCCCTTCCTGCCCGATCGCCGGGCCGCAGGACTCTTCACCGCGCGATTCGCCGCGTTCGCCACGCAGCTCCTCGGGGTGGCTGAGCGGCACGGAGCCATTCTGCTCGACACCGACCTGCACCCGCTGCTCGCATCACGGCCGAACTGGGGGGAGGACCTCGTTCACCTCGGGAGCAGAGGACACCGCTTCCTCGCATACTGCGCCGGTGATCTGCTCGGAGTGCCCCACGCCGAGACGCTCGGCGCACTGGATCAGGTGCTGCACGATGTGGACTCGACGACAAAGGCGCAGTGGTGGCGGGAGCACGCGCTGCCATGGGTGTGGCGGCGCGTACGCGGACGCGGTGCGGGTGATGGTCGGGTCGCCAAGCACGACGACTACGTCTACATCGGTCGGTCCTCCAGCATGCGGAGCATCGAGGTCGGCTGACACCGCGGGAGGAAGCGCGTCGCGCTGATAGGCTGAGTGCGGACTGCTGTGCGCAGTCAGCGCACGCGAATCGCGTGCGCGTACGTATGATCTCGCCCCTCACACGGAGGGACGAGTCTAAACAAAGAAGGAGAGACCTCTTGGAAGGTCCTGAAATCACTGCCGCCGAGGCCGTTCTCGACAACGGTCGCTTCGGCACCCGCACCATCCGCTTCGAAACCGGCCGCCTCGCTCAGCAGGCGCAGGGTTCGGTCGCGGCCTACCTCGACGGAGAGACCATGATCCTCTCCGCAACCAGCGCGGGCAAGCACCCCCGTGAGGGATTCGACTTCTTCCCGCTGACCGTCGACGTCGAAGAGCGTTCGTACGCGGCAGGCAAGATCCCTGGTTCGTTCTTCCGTCGCGAGGGCCGTCCCTCGACCGAGGCGATCCTCGTCTGCCGTCTCATCGACCGCCCGCTGCGCCCGTCGTTCGTCGACGGCCTGCGCAACGAGGTCCAGGTCGTCATCACCGTGCTGTCGATCGCTCCCGGTGAGTACTACGACGCCCTCGCCATCAACGCGGCATCCGCCTCGACTCAGATCTCGGGTCTGCCGTTCTCCGGTCCGATCGCCGGTGTGCGTCTCGCGCTCATCCCCGGCCAGGGCGAGAACGCCGACCAGTGGGTCGCATTCCCGAACCAGACTCAGGTCGAAGAGGCCGTGTTCGACCTCATGGTCGCCGGACGCGTCGTCAAGAAGTCCGACGGCACCGAAGACGTCGCGATCATGATGGTCGAGGCCGAGGCCACGGAGAACAGCTGGAACCTCATCAAGGGCGGCGCCGTCAAGCCGAGCGAAGAGGTCGTGGCCGGCGGCCTCGAGGCAGCCAAGCCCTTCCTCAAGCAGCTCGTCGAGGCGCAGTCCGAGATGGCGTCGCACTCGTCGAAGGCTCCCGGCGTGTACCCGGTCTTCCCGGCGTACGAGCAGGCCACCTACGATTTCATCGCCGCATCCGCGACGAGCGATCTCGAGAAGGTCTACCAGATCGCAGACAAGATCGAGCGCCAGAGCGCTGATGTCGAGGTCAAGGACCGCGTCAAGGCCGAGGTGGCCGCAGCTGTCGAGGCCGGAACGCTTCCCGCGTCCGCCGCCAGCGAGGTGTCCGGAGCGTACAAGTCGCTGACGAAGAAGATCGTCCGCGGCCGCGTGCTCGCAGAGGGCGTCCGCATGGACGGCCGCGGTCTCGCCGACATCCGCCCGCTCGACGCTGAGGTGCAGGTCATCCCGCGCGTTCACGGCTCGGCGATCTTCCAGCGCGGTGAGACCCAGATCATGGGCGTCACCACGCTGAACATGCTCAAGATGGAGCAGCAGATCGACTCGCTGTCGCCCACCACGAGCAAGCGCTACATGCACCACTACAACTTCCCGCCCTACTCGACCGGTGAGACCGGCCGCGTCGGGTCGCCGAAGCGTCGTGAGATCGGGCACGGCTTCCTGGCCGAGCGCGCCCTCGCACCGGTGCTGCCCAGCCGCGAGGAGTTCCCGTACGCGATCCGCCAGGTGTCCGAGGCTCTCGGATCCAACGGCTCCACCTCGATGGGCTCGGTCTGCGCCTCGACGCTCTCGCTCCTCAACGCGGGTGTGCCGCTGCGTGCACCTGTCGCAGGTATCGCCATGGGCCTCGTGTCGGACGACGTCGACGGTGAGACCCGTTACGCCGCTCTGACCGACATCCTGGGTGCGGAGGACGCGCTCGGCGACATGGACTTCAAGGTCGCGGGCACGAGCGAGTTCATCACGGCCATCCAGCTCGACACGAAGCTCGACGGCCTGCCGTCGGACGTTCTCACCGGTGCGCTCACGCAGGCCCGCGATGCGCGTCTGACGATCCTGAACGTGCTGAACTCCGCGATCGATGCTCCTGACGAGATGGCGCCGACCGCGCCGCGCGTCATCAGCGTGCAGATCCCGGTCGACAAGATCGGTGAGCTGATCGGCCCGAAGGGCAAGACGATCAATGCGATCCAGGACGAGACCGGCGCTCAGATCTCGATCGAAGAGGACGGCACCGTCTACATCGGCGCCGTCGACGGCCCGTCGGCTGAAGCCGCCCGCGCGCAGGTGAACGCGATCGCCAACCCCACCAACCCTGAGGTCGGCGAGCAGTTCCTCGGCACGGTCGTGAAGATCGCATCGTTCGGGGCGTTCATCTCGCTGCTGCCGGGCAAGGACGGTCTGCTGCACGTCACCGAGGTGCGCAAGCTCGCCGGTGGCAAGCGCGTCGAGAACGTCGATGACGTCCTCTCGGTCGGTCAGAAGCTCCTCGTGAAGATCACGAAGATCGACGACCGCGGCAAGCTCTCGCTCGAGCCCGTGCTCGACGATGCGCCCGCTGAGGATGCTCCCGCTGCGGAGAACGCCGAGGCGTAAGGCTTCGCAACTCTCGGCCCGGATTCTGCTCGCACGAGCAGGATCCGGGCCTTTCCCGTCGGTTCTGTGACCATAACGTTATGGGAAGTTCTCGCCCCGTTACGCGCAATGGCCGGTGACGTCACGGTTCTCCCTTACCCTCGAAGTACGCACCGGGGGGTGCACAGGTCTTTTCATAGACACGCGCGGGGGTGATGAGGATGCGATTGTTCGGACCGGGGACAACGGGGGCGACAGCACGCGTTCACGATTCGCCCGAACATCCGTCTGCCCCGATCCCGGTGGTCGGGCCCGGCATCGGCGAGAGCATTCGCGTCCCGCTCGGCGACAGCGGCGTCAGCGCATTCCCGCTCATGCTCGGGGCTGCCGAGTTCGGCTGGAACGTCGATCTCGAGACGAGTCATGCAATTCTCGACCACTACGTCGAGTTCGGCGGGAACGCGATCCACACGGCTGACGGATTCTCCGGCGGTCGCAGTGAGCACATCATCGGCCAGTGGCTGCGTTCGCGCGGACAGCGCGACCGCACGGTGCTCAGCGTGCGCATCGGAACCCACGCCGACAACCCCGGGCTCGGATCGGTGAACCTGGTGCGTGCCGTCGAGAGCTCGCTCACCCGCCTCGGGGTCGAACGACTCGACGTCGTCTATCTCGACGCGACGCTCGACCAGAGCAGCAGCCTGGACGACACCCTCGCCACCGTCGAGTGGTTGCGGGAGGCGGGGAAGATCGGCACCATCGGAGCATTCCGCTTCACGCCAGAGCGGCTCGTCGAAGCCCGGATCCTCGCCTCGGCGGGTTACCCGCGCATCGAGGTGCTCGATGAGCCCTACAACCTGATCCGCCGCGATGCCTTCGAAGGCGACCTCCGACTGGTCGCCGGCGCGCAGAACCTCGCTGTCACGCCGTCGCATGCGCTCGAGCACGGGTTCCTCTCCGGTCGGCACCGGAGCAAGGCGATGATGTCGAGGGGAGTGCGCGGAGACCAGTTGCGCAGTCACCTGAACAGGCGCGGCATCCGCGTCCTGCGTGCTCTCGACCAGGTGGCAGCCGACGTGGGCGCGCCGGTCGCTGCGGTCTCCATCGCCTGGTTGCTCGCGCAGCGCACGATTGCGGCGCCCATCGTGAACAGCTTCGCGACGGCGCAGATCGATGAGTTGATGCAGGGCGCCGGGATATCCCTGTCGCGTGCGCAGATCGCCGAACTGACGCGCGCGGGGAACTGAACCCCTCCTGCCGAGCTGCGGCTCGGGCCGATAGGGTGGAAGGGTCGGGCAGGAGTCCGGCGACGAAGCGAGTGGGTTGTGACGCACTATATATATCTGGTCAGACATGGTGAGCATCAAGATGCCGAGCACGGCGTCGACGACGGACCACTCTCGCCTCGAGGACAGCGTCAGGCCGAACTGATCGCCGATCGTCTCTCCGGACTTCCGCTGGATGCCGTATGGCATTCGCCGCTCCTGCGGGCGACCGAGACCGCCAGGGCGATCGCGGAGCGGCTTCCTTCTGTGACGCCGGAGCCCAGAGCGCTTCTGTTCGACTGCGTTCCCACTGGTCTGACCGAGGAGACCCCCGCGGTCTACGAGCCGTTCTTCGGCTCCTTGACCGACGCCGATATCGATGCGGGGCGGGCCCAGATGGCGGATGCCGTGAGCGAGTTCCTGGTGCGTAAGCAGGGGGATGTGCACGAGGTGCTCATCACGCACAACTTCGTCATCGCATGGTTCGTGCGCGAGGTTCTCGGCGCCCCCGACTGGCGGTGGATGACGCTCAATCAGGCGCACTGCGGCCTGACGACCATCGTCCAGAAGCAGGGACGGCCGTGGACACTGCTCAATCACAACGAGTTGAGCCACCTGCCGATGGAACTGCGCACCGGACTGCCTGATGACGTGCTGGTCTGACCTGCACCGGTCATGAGCCGAATTAGACTTGGTGCATGACCAAGAAGGTGGCACTCGTCGGCGGATCCGGCAAGCTCGGAACGATCATCAACGCAGTGATCGGTGAGCTCGACGGGTTCGAGGTCGTCCGCGTTCTCACCTCGTCGAGCGATCTCAGCGAGCTGGACGGAACCGATCTCGTCGTGGACGCGTCGACGCCGCAGGTGAGCATCGACGTCGTGCGCGCAGCCGTCGAGCGCGGGATCAACGTGCTCGTCGGGACATCGGGCTGGTCGGCGGAGCGGATCTCGCTCGTGCGCTCACTGGTCGAAGACGCCGGCATCGGAGTGGTCTTCATCCCCAATTTCTCGCTCGGCTCGGTTCTAGGATCGGCGCTGGCCGCCGCCGCTGCGCCGTTCTTCCCCTCTGCAGAGATCATCGAGGCCCATCGCGACACGAAGGTCGATTCGCCCAGCGGAACCGCCATCCGCACGGCCGAGCTCGTCGCGGCGGCACGAGCCGCTGAGGGGCCGGTGAGCGCGCCGCACGCCGATCAGCGCGCGCGAGGACAGCAGGTGGCGAGCGTTCCCGTGCACTCGTTGCGTCGCCCCGGCGTCATCGCGCGTCAGGACGTCGTGCTCTCCGGACCGGGTGAATCACTCACACTCACTCATGACACCGTCGATCCTGCGACCGCCTATGCCCCTGGCATCCGTCTGGCGGTGCCCTTCGCGGCGCAGGCCAGCGGCATTGTCGTCGGGCTCGAGAACATGATCGACATCGGCATTCGGACGCGATCATGATGGCGCGCGCCGGCGTGATCGTCGTCGGTCTCTGTCTGATCCTGTACTTCGTCCTCACCGGGCAGTGGGCCTACCTCTACCTCGTCAGCGGAGAACCGATCGGCGTCGCCATGGGAGTGGCGCTCATCGTGCTCCCGCTCATCGGTGCGTGGGCGCTGGCTCGCGAGATCCAGTTCGGGCTGCAGGCGGACCGCCTCGGAACACGGCTGGATGCGGAGGGCGGAATGCCGCCGGCGGAAAGCGAGCTCACCGCGAGCGGGCGGCTCGCGAAGGCCGATGCCGAGCCGCTCGTCTTGCGATACGAGGCCGAAGCCGACGCCGCGGAAGACGACTGGCGAGCACGTTATTGTCTCGGCGTGGTGCAGGAGGCGGCCGGGCGCCGGAAAGACGCCCGTGCCAGCATCCGCCAGGCGATCCGTCTCGCCAGAGTCAGCGGCTGACGCGGCGGACGGACGGCCGGCGGTCGTCAGGCGAGCGTCGCCTCCAGAGTGATCTCGATGCCGGACAGGGCCTGCGACACCGGGCATCCGGTCTTGGCGCCCTCGGCGATCTCCTGGAACTTCTCGGCGGTGAGGCCTGGAACCGAGGCGTTCACGTTCAGGTGGCTGCCGGAGATGCCGACGCCCGGCTTGAACGTCACGGATGCCGTGGTGTTCACGCGCTCGGGCGGTGTGCCGTTCTCGGCGAGAGCGTTCGAGAGGGCCATGCTGAAGCAGGAGGAGTGCGCAGCAGCGATGAGCTCCTCCGGTGTCGTGGTCGTGTCGGAGCCTTCGCTGCGTGCTTTCCAATTGATCTGGAACGTCCCCAGGTTCGACGAGGAGAAGGCCACGTTGCCCGACCCCTCCATCAGGGAACCGTTCCAGGTGGTGATGGCTTCGCTGGTTACAGGCATGATTCCTCCAGAGGTGGTGGCGGGGTGTCCGGCCAGCCTATCGATGGTTGACTGCCCGAGGAACAGGAGTCACGCCACTGGAGTCGTCCGACCGACGATGCCGGCTCTGTGCAGCAGAAGATACAGCTGGCAGCCGAGGCAGAGCGCGAAGACCGCGTTGAGGAACGCAGCGATGAATGCCGCCGCGGATGCGATCGGCAGAGCCCATGGCACGCCGAGCAGGTGCAGGCCGAGTCCGATCACGACCACCGTCAGCCCGACGCCCTGCGCGAACCGGGGAGGGCGTGGATCCTCGAGCTCGGACGGAGCCGCCAGATGCGGGCGCACGAAGCGGCGGAAGACCGCACCCCAGGGGGCGGTGCGCGGCCAGGCGACGCCCCACAGGAACAGCAGCGCGACGACGGCGAGGAGGAGGAACCCGGGGTCGAGGGCGCGCTCGGCGACGGATGCGGACCGGATGGCCCATCCTGCGCCCGGATCGAACCCTGTGCCCGCAAGCGGCTGATACGCGAACCAGCCGAAGGCCGCGTGCGCGGTGGACAGACCGACGAGGCTGAATCCGAGGGCGGCGAGCAGCAGCACGGATGTGATCGTGGCCGCGAAGCGCGGCCCTCTCGGGTCTATGCCTGCGGGATGGCTCATGGCTGCTCCTGAGATCGGACGGTGCATGGATGCGCAGTGGCGAGGGCGGTCACAGCCGCTTCGATCGAGGCGCGCTCCGGCACGCCGCCCCACCGGGACACGACAGCGCCGGAGGCATCGACGAGAAAGGTCGTCGGCGTCTGCAGTACGCCGTACCGCGACGCGAGGTCACCGCGATGCGTGAGGTCGATCTCTGCGAGGGGAATGCCGGCATCGTGCGCCACGGCTCCCAGCAGCCGTCGTACCTGCGGGCAGCGGGCACAGAACTCCGTGCTGAACTGAACGAGCGCGGCCGACCCGAGGACGCCGCTGCCGACGTCTTCGACGCGCACCCGCGCAGAGCCTCCCGCGCGCTCGCGACCATCTCGCGCGCGCAACGCGATGCCCACCAGGAGTCCCAGCAGCACCACGGCACCGACGATCAGAAGAGCGGTCAGTGCAGGCATGCCCCGACACTACGTCCGCAGTCGGGGTGCGCGGTCCGATGTGTCGGCGGATGACAGTGCTGCGCCGGCCACGGATCATGTCCGCCGAGGTATCGTGGCAGGCATGAGCGAAGTCGTCCCCACTCCGTACGAAGATCTGCTCCGCGAAGTGCTGGCGAACGGCACGCACAAGGACGACCGCACCGGCACCGGAACGACGAGCGTGTTCGGCAGGCAGATCCGCTTCGATCTGTCGAAGGGGTTCCCACTGATCACGACGAAGCGCGTGCACTTCAAGTCGATCGCATACGAGCTGCTCTGGTTCCTGCGCGGTGACTCGAATGTGTCGTGGCTGCAGGAGAACGGCGTCACCATCTGGGATGAGTGGGCTGATGCGGACGGCGATCTCGGACCGGTCTACGGCGTGCAATGGCGTTCGTGGCCGACCCCTGATGGCGGCCGCATCGACCAGCTCGCGCAGGTCATCGAGCAGATCCGGGCCACGCCGGACTCCCGCCGCCTCATCGTCTCGGCCTGGAATCCTGCCGATATCCCTGACATGGCACTGGCGCCGTGCCATGCGCTGTTCCAGTTCTACGTCGCCGACGGCAGGCTCTCATGCCAGTTGTACCAGCGCAGCGCCGACATGTTCCTCGGGGTGCCGTTCAATATCGCCAGCTACGCGCTTCTGACGATGATGGTCGCCCAGCAGACCGGCCTGGAGCCCGGGGAATTCATCTGGACGGGCGGTGACTGCCACATCTACGACAACCACGTCGAGCAGGTGCGCGAGCAGCTGACACGCGAGCCCTTCGCATATCCTGCCCTGCGCTTCACGAGGCAGCCGGCGTCGATCTCCGATTACGCATTCGACGACTTCGAGCTCGAGAACTATCAGCATCACCCCGCGATCCGAGCGGCGGTGGCGGTATGAGCGACGCGCCCTTCGCGGTGTCGCAGGTCGGTCTGATCTGGGCCGAGGCGCGCGGTGGCGTGATCGGCGCTCAGGGCGGAATGCCGTGGCATGTGCCAGAGGACCTCGCGCATTTCAAGGAGATCACGCTCACTGCACCCGTGGTGATGGGGCGGAAGACCTGGGACTCGCTGCCTGAGCGATTCCGTCCGCTCCCCGGACGCGAGAACATCGTGATCACCCGCCAGCAGGACTGGCATGCCGACGGCGCACGACGGGCTGCGGATCTCGCCGGAGCGGTACGCGGTCTCGACAGGGTCTGGATCATCGGGGGCGCGGAGATCTTCGCGCAGATCATCGGTGACGCGGATCGCCTGGAGGTCACCGAACTCGATCTCGACGTCGCCGGAGACGCGTACGCGCCATCGAAGGAGGGGTGGCGACTCGTCGACGAGGGGGAGTGGCGCACTTCCCGCACCGGCATCCGCTACCGCTTCCTCGGGTACGAGCGCTGATGCCGACCGCGTTGGTCACGGGGGCGAGCGCGGGGCTCGGCGGCGAGTTCGCCCGCCAGCTCGCAGCGCGTGGCGCTGATCTCGTGCTCGTCGCGCGTTCGGCAGAGGACCTGGAGGTCATCGCGCACGATCTGCGCGACGCGCACGGTGTCGCCGTCGAGGTGCTGCCGGCGGATCTGGTGACGGACGAGGGCATGCGACAGGTCGTGTCGAGGATCGCAGATCCGCAGCATCCGATCGATCTGCTCGTCAACAACGCGGGGTTCGGACTGCCACTGGGCTTCGCCGACAACGACATAGAGGACGAGGCGGCGCACCTGCGCATCCACGTCGAGGCCCCGATGCGGTTCATGCACGCTGCTCTGGGCAGCATGCGCTCCCGCGGCGGACGGATCATCAACGTGGCATCGGTCGCCGGTTTCATCTCGCGATCGACGTACTCAGCCTGCAAGCAGTGGCTCATCGGCTTCAGCCGATGGGCGAACGCCGAGTACGCCTCCGACGGCGTCAGCGTCACGGCGGTGTGCCCGGGCTTCACCCATACGACATTTCATGAACGGATGGGCCTGGCCCGAGGGCAGGAGGGAATCCCTGCTGTCGCATGGCTGAACGCCGCCGACGTCGTGCGCGAGGGGCTGCGGGACGCGGCTCGCGGCAGAGCCGTCTCGGTTCCCTCGCTGCGCTACAAAGCCGTCGTCGCGCTCACGCGCGTGCTGCCGCCGTCGCTGACGGCTCGCGCGGCGCGGCGCGGTCGTGTGTGACGCTACTGGAAGCGACCGAGTCGGATGCCGGCGTAGGCGAGCGCTGCCACGGTCTCACCGTCGCGGATGCGACCATCGGCGATCATCGACAGCACCTCGGCGAACGACACCCAGGACACCTCTTCGATGCCCTCTTCATCGTGCGCGTCCGCTGCGTCGTCGTCGGCGCTCAGTCCACGGGCGAGGAACACGTGCTCGGGAGCGACGGTGATGCCGTTGAGTGCGTTCATGAAGCCGATCGTCTCCCACTCCCGCGCGTGCATCCCGGTCTCCTCGAGCAGTTCGCGCCGGGCGGCCACCAGAGGATCCTCGCCGTCGGTGCCACCGGCGGGCACCTCGATCGAGCGTCCTGTCGTGTAGCGGTGGAGAGTGACGAGGCACACCCGGTCCTCTGCGTCGAGCGCAATGATGAAGACGGATGGATTGCGCACCGTGATGACGCCGTAGATGCCGTCGCCGGCGGGCCCGGTGACGGCATCCTCCCGTACGGAGATCCAGGGGTTCTCATAGACGACACGGGAATCACGGGTCTGCCAGGTCATGAGGCCGAGCCTATCGGGGGCGTTGGCGCGATCTGATGGGGCCGAACCCGTTACGCTGGAGGCATGACGCACTCGGGCAATCCTTTCGGGCAGGTTCTCGTCGCGCTCGTCACTCCGATGACGGCCGACGGCGAAGTCGATTGGGATGCCACCGAGAAGCACATGGACGACGTCATCACCGCGGGGGCGGATGGTCTCGTGGTGACCGGCACGACGGGGGAGACCTCGACCCTCACCGACCCGGAGAAGCTCAGGCTCGTCGAGGTCGGCAAGTCGGTGTCCGCCGGCCGCGCCAAGATCATCACCGGCGGCGGGTCGAACGAGACCGCGCACGCGATCGAGCTCTACAAGGCCAGCGAGAAGGCCGGCGCCGACGGCATCATGATCGTCACGCCTTACTACAACAAGCCCACGCAGGCCGGAATCCTGACGCACTTCCGTCTCGTCGCAGACTCGACCGATCTGCCGGTGATCCTCTACGACATCCCCGGCCGCACCGGTGTGCCCATCAAGTACGAGACCATCCTGCGTCTGGCGAAGCACCCCAACATCCTCGCGGTGAAAGATGCCAAGGGTGATTTCAGCGAGGTCAGCCGGGTACTGAATCAGACCGATCTGCTGTACTTCTCCGGTGACGACACCAATGCGCTGCCGCACCTGTCGATCGGGGCCGCAGGACTCATCGGCGTCACCGGGAACATCACCGCGACCCCGTACCGCACCATGGTGGATGCGGTGAACCGCGGCGACCTCGCGGCCGCCACGACGGAGCACAAGCGGCTTGAGCCGCTCGTTCGTGCCGTCATGACGCACGTTCCCGGCACGGTCTCGGTGAAGTACATCCTCCACGGCCTCGGCCGCATCTCGAGTCCGCGCGTGCGCCTGCCGCTGGTGGGGCCCGAGGAGTGGGAGGCGGCTCTCATCGAGGACGAGCTCGCCGTGGTCACCGGAGTGCCCGGCGCCGATTTCTCGAATTTTCGCCCCGACCGCAATGCGGCCGCCGGCGGTGCGCTGCCGAAGGTGCACGGCACGACGCGCTGAGACGACGGGCGCAGAGCGCGCCCACTTTGCAATACGGGCACGACGTGTCCGACTGAGGAGACATCAATGTCCATTCCCATCGCAGCTCCTGGGCCCCTCGCGAACGGCACGCTCCGCGTGATCCCGCTCGGCGGTCTGGGTGAGGTCGGTCGCAACATGACCACCTTCGAGTACGACGGCAAGATCCTCATCGTGGACTGCGGCGTGCTCTTCCCCGAGGACCACCAGCCAGGTGTCGATCTCATCCTCCCCGACTTCGAGCCCATCAAGGACCGGCTCGACGACATCGTCGGCGTCGTGCTCACGCACGGTCACGAAGACCACATCGGCGCGGTGCCGTATCTGCTGCGCCTGAAGAGCGACATTCCGCTCATCGGGTCAGGACTCACGCTCGCGCTGGTCGAGGCGAAGCTCAAGGAGCATCGCATCAGGCCGTACACGCTGACGGTGAAAGAGGGGCAGCACGAGAAGGTCGGTCCGTTCGACCTCGAGTTCGTCGCGGTGAACCACTCGATCCCGGATGCGCTGGCGGTGGCGATCCGCACGCCTGCGGGACTCGTCCTCGCCACCGGCGACTTCAAGATGGATCAGCTGCCGCTCGATGGGCGCATCACCGATCTGCGGGCGTTCTCCCGCCTCGGCGAAGAAGGCGTCGACCTGTTCCTCGTCGACTCGACCAACGCAGACGTGCCCGGATTCACCCCGACGGAGCGCTCGATCGGGCCTGTGCTCGATCAGGTGATCGCCAAGGCGACTCGCCGGGTCATCGTCGCGAGCTTCTCCAGCCACGTGCACCGCGTGCAGCAGGTGCTCGATGCCGCGCACGCCAACGGGCGCCGGGTCGCACTTCTCGGACGCAGCATGGTGCGGAACATGGGTATCGCGGCCGACCTCGGTTATCTCAAGGTGCCCGACAACGTGCTGATCGACTACAAGAAGGCCAGGGACATCCCGGACGACAAGATCGTCTACATGTCGACCGGGTCGCAGGGAGAGCCGATGGCGGTCCTCAGTCGCATGGCCAACCTCGATCATGCGATCGAGCCGGGGGAGGGCGACACCGTCATCCTCGCCTCCAGCCTCATCCCCGGCAACGAGAACGCCGTGTACCGCGTGATCGACGGACTCACCAAGCTCGGTGCGAACGTCGTGCACAAGGCCAACGCCCGCGTCCACGTCTCAGGGCACGCGGCTGCCGGCGAACTGTTGTACTGCTACAACATCCTGAAGCCGAAGAACGTGCTCCCTGTGCACGGCGAGTACCGGCATCTGATGGCGAACGCGAAGCTCGCCCAGGAGACCGGCATCCCAGAGGAGAACACCCTTCTCGCCTCGAACGGCACGATCATCGATCTGAAGGACGGGCAGGCGCGGGTCGCCGGACAGTACGACATCGGTTTCGTGTACGTCGACGGCTCCACGGTCGGGGAGATCACCGACGCCGACCTCAAGGATCGCCGCATCCTCGGTGAGGAGGGCTTCGTCTCGATCATCGTCGTCGTCGACGCCGCGACCGGCCGCATCATCACCGGTCCCGAGATCCACGCGCGCGGCATCGCCGAGGACGACGCGGTGTTCGATGACGTCGTGCCGAAGATCGTCGCCGCGCTCAAAGAGGCCTCGGGCAACGGTGTGCGCGACACGCACGCTCTCTCGCAGGTCGTGCGGCGCACGATCGGCCGCTGGGTCAACCAGAAGCTGCGTCGTCGCCCGATGATCGTGCCGTTGGTCATCGAGGCCTGATCGGTCGCAAAGCCGCGTCATTACGCGGCGATGTCGGTGCTCGACCGTAGTCTGGGAGTATGGCCAGGAGCACCACGAAGACCTCGCGCGCGTCTGAGAAGACGACCTCGCGCGCCAAGGCGCAGACGGCCCCCACGAAGAAGATCCCCGCCGCGCCCAAGAAGTACATCGACGATGTCGAGAAGCCTCCGGTGCTGGTGCGTGCATGGGGAGGCCTCGCGCACGGAGTCGGCGGACTGTTCCGCGCCTTCGGGCCGGAGACCCTCGAGAAGGACCAGCGTCGAGACGGATTCCCCTTCCTGCTGGTGATCCTCGCGTGCCTCGGCGCGGTGAACGAGTGGTTCTTCATCGGCAACGAGGTCGCGCAGAACATCAGCGCCTACTCTGTCGGGCTGCTGATCGGTCGCACGGCCTTCCTCATGCCTGTGCTTCTGCTCATCCTCGCGGGCTGGTTGTTCCGTCATCCATCGTCGGTGCACGACAACGGACGCATCGGCATCGGATTCGGGCTCTTCGTGCTCTCGATCGCCGGCATCTGCCACGTGGCAGGCGGCCAGCCGGAGCCGCAGAACGGGATGCCGGCGCTGAGCGCGGCCGGCGGGCTGTTCGGCTGGATGCTGGGCGAGCCGTTGTCCTATCTGACAGACATCGTGGCGTACATCGTGCTGGTCCTGCTGGTGGTGCTGAGCATCCTCATCATCACCAAGACACCGCCGAACAGGATCGGCTCGCGGCTCGGCGACCTCTACGCATGGATGTTCGGTGCCGAGCGCGCTGAGGCTGCGCAGCCGGAGCAGAAGCCGGAGGGATCGTTCGAGGAGGACGACGATCCCGACGTCCTGCCCTGGTGGCGCCGCAACAAGACGGGGCGCGAAGAGGATCCCGACGACAGCGTCGGCTCCCAGGACCTCACCGAACTGCTCACCTCCGCTGATGCGGCACCGACGAAGAACACCGCGTTCGATCAGGCAGTCATCCTCGATGATCCCTCCGATTCCGCCACCGAGGTTCTCACCGATGTCGAGAGCGTGATGGCCGGGTTCGGAGCGCAGGGCGGCACGGCGCTGCTCGATGATTTCGGCGACACCGGCGAGCAGCCCGACCTCCCGGGTCTCTCCGGGTTCGGAACCGAGGGTCCGGGGGATCGCGGCCCCCAGGCGCCGAGCGCCCCCTACGTGCTTCCCTCGAATGCGGTCCTGCGCGAGGGGCCCCCGCCGGTCGTCCGCTCCGACGCCACCGATCGTGTGATCGAGCAGATCACGGGCGTGTTCACGCAGTTCAAGGTCGATGCGAAGGTGACCGGTTTCTCCCGCGGTCCGACGGTGACCCAGTACGAGGTCGAGGTCGGCCACGGGGTCAAGGTCGAGAAGATCACGCAGTTGAGCAACAACATCTCCTACGCCGTGGCGTCCAATGACGTGCGCATCCTCTCGCCCATCCCCGGCAAGAGCGCCATCGGCATCGAGATCCCGAACGCCGACAAAGAGATGGTCGCCCTGGGCGACGTGCTCCGGTCGCCCGCCGCGCAGAAGAGCACTCACCCGATGACGATCGGCGTCGGCAAGGACGTCGGCGGCAACATCGTCGTCGCGAATCTGGCCAAGATGCCGCACCTGCTCGTGGCGGGGTCGACGGGCTCCGGCAAGTCGAGCTTCGTGAACTCGATGATCACGAGCCTGCTCATGCGCGCACGGCCCACCGATGTGCGCATGGTGCTGATCGACCCGAAGCGGGTCGAGCTCACCAGTTACGCGGGTGTGCCGCATCTCATCACCCCCATCATCACCAACCCCAAGAAGGCGGCGGAGGCGCTGCAGTGGGTGGTGAAAGAGATGGACATGCGCTACGACGACCTGGCGTCATTCGGCTTCCGCCACATCGACGACTTCAACCGGGCAGTGCGCGCCGGCGAGGTCGAGGTGCCGGTGGGCAGTGAGCGCGTGCTCAAGCCGTACCCCTACCTGCTCGTCGTCGTCGATGAGCTCGCCGACCTCATGATGGTCGCCCCGCGTGACGTCGAGGACTCGATCGTCCGCATCACCCAGCTCGCCCGAGCATCGGGCATCCACCTGGTGCTCGCCACGCAGCGCCCGAGCGTCGACGTCGTCACAGGACTCATCAAGGCGAACGTCCCCTCGCGCCTCGCCTTCGCGGTGACGAGCGTCACCGACAGCCGCGTCATCCTCGATGCCCCGGGCGCGGACAAGCTCATCGGGCAGGGCGATGCGCTGTTCTCTCCGATGGGCACCTCCAAGCCGTTTCGCCTGCAGGGTGCATGGGTCGAGGAGAGCGAGATCGATGCCGTGGTCAAGCACGTCACGGCGCAGGCTCGACCCGAGTACCGCGCTGATGTGCAAGAGGCGATGGATCCGGCGAAGAAGAAAGAGGTCGACGCAGACATCGGCGACGATCTCGAGGTGCTCCTCGCGGCCGCCGAACTGGTGGTCTCATCGCAGTTCGGCTCGACCTCGATGCTGCAGCGCAAGCTGCGAGTCGGCTTCGCGAAGGCCGGACGCCTCATGGATCTGCTCGAGTCGCGCGAGATCGTCGGGCCGTCCGAGGGTTCCAAAGCCCGAGACGTGCTCGTCACCGCTGAGCAGCTGCCGGCGGTCATCGCCAAGCTGCGCGGAGACGACGCTCCCTCTCCATCCGCGCCCGCGTCCGCGGGTCCATCCGCTGAGGGTCCGACGGCGCACGCATCGGTCGACTACGGTCGCGATCCGATCGAGGCCCAGTTCGACGGACTTCCCGTCGAGGACGATGGCGAGGGCGACGAAGACGCCTGGGGCCTGACGGGCCGCGACTGATGGCGATCCCACGGCAGCTGCCGAACGCGATCACGATCGCACGCATTCCCCTCGCTGTGGTCTTCTTCGTGCTGCTCCTGATGGGCGGCACCTACGGTATGCACGATCTCGTCACCCGATGGATCGCCGGTGCGCTGTTCGTCCTGGCGATCTCGACCGACTGGGTCGACGGCTATCTCGCTCGCAGGTACGACATCGTCAGCGACTTCGGAAAGCTGTGGGATCCGATCGCGGACAAGCTCCTGACCGGTGCGGGCTTCGTCGGGTTGGCGATCCTCGCCGAATGGCCGTGGTGGGTCGTCGTCATCATCCTCATCCGTGAATGGGGCATCACGGTGCACCGTTTCATCGTGGCCAGCAACCACATCGTCGCCGCAGCGTGGATGGGCAAGCTGAAGACCGCGTTCCAGGGGGTCGCCCTCAGTTGGTGGCTGCTGCCGCTTCATCAGCTGATCGGTATGCAGTGGTGGACCGGCATCGGCGTCGTGCTCATGTACGCGACCCTCGTGCTCACCGTGGCCAGCGGCATCGACTACGTGGTCTCGCAGGTGCGAGGGACGCGAGCGGATCATCGATGAGTGACAGCGCCCGACTGGTGGGAGCACTGGTCGATCACGGGTGGACGCTGGGTATCGCCGAGTCCCTCACCGGCGGTGCTCTCGCGGCCGAGGTCGTCTCCGTGCCCGGTGCGTCGGCGACGCTGCTCGGCGCGGTGGTCGCCTACGCGACACCGGTCAAGGCGACTCTGCTCGGGGTGGATGCTGCGCTTCTCGACGAGTGGGGTGCCGTGCACGCCGACGTGGCCGCACAGATGGCGACGGGCGTGTGCGACGCCGTGCAGGTCGGCGGACGCGCAGCCGATGTGGGCATCTCGACCACTGGCATCGCCGGCCCGGATTCCCCCGATGGACAGCCGGTGGGAACGGTGCACGTCGGTGTGAGTGCACCTGGCGGGGTGCGTACGGAGTCGTTCCTGTTCGAGGGGGACCGAGCAGCAGTGCGGGATCAGGCGGTTCACGCGGCGATCTCGGCCGCGCTGCGAATGATCGGGGAATACCGCATCGACTGATCGCGTTGTCAGGGACGTGGTGCTCAAAGCGAAAGCTCAGTGTGAAACGGTAGCGTTTTCATCAGCGAGTCGGGTTAGACTGGCGATCCATTCGGAGGAGACTTCGACGAGGGGAATGGCGAGGAGGTTCCGATGATTCTTGTACGACAGGAAATCGGCGACGTGCTGAGGGACTTCCGCCTGCAGAAGGGGCGTACGCTCCGGCAGGTCGCGAGCAAGGCGTCGGTTGCGCTCGGATACCTCAGCGAGGTCGAGCGGGGTCAGAAAGAGGCATCCAGCGAGATCCTCGCGTCCGTCGCTGAAGCACTCGACGTGCCCATCTCCACCATCATGCGCGAGGTCGGCGATCGCATCTCGGTCCTCGAGGGCATCCAGGTCTTCCCGGACGTCGTACCGGACGATCTCGTGGCTTCGGTCGAGACCGAACTCTCGTTGCACTGACGCGTCAGCAGGCTGATGCGACGCAGTGAGTTCTTCCGCGCTGTCGAAGAGGAGTTCGGGAACCGTTCCGGCGCTCTCCTGAGCGACCTCGTACTGGGTGCGGTGGGCGATCGCACAGCGGTCGAAGCGCTCGATGCCGGTGCGCCGCCGCGAGAGGTCTGGCTCGCGCTGTGCATCGAGAGCGATGTCCCGCCGGAGCGCCGCTACGGGGTCGGACGACTCGAGCCGCGCAAGCACTGACGCACCGCAGCGGGTGCTCTGTTCGGCGATCGCATGTCGATTCGGCGGCGTGTCGTCGAAGATCTGTTCGATCTGCGCGTATCGTTCTGCACAAGTGGTTTCGAGGCGAAGTTCTTCACCGTTCGTGACATCCCCGGTGCAATGTCGGAGGCGTCTTCTACGGTGATTGCAGGCCGAGAAGCCATACGCCTTGTCGGAGAGTCCGCCCCATCCGGGGCGGCCGCGACAGCCTACAGGCGGCCCCATGCGAACACGAGGAGCACATCATGCCATCACCCGCAGACCGCGAGAAGTCACTGGAGTCCGCACTCGCCCAGATCGATCGGCAGTTCGGCAAAGGCTCCGTCATGCGACTGGGCAGTGACGAGCGCGCACCCGTCGCTGTCGTCCCGACCGGTTCGATCGCCCTCGATGTCGCTCTCGGTGTCGGTGGGCTCCCGCGTGGGCGCATCGTAGAGATCTACGGACCGGAGTCATCGGGTAAGACGACCCTGACGCTGCACGCGATCGCCAACGCGCAGAAGGCCGGCGGCATCGCCGCGTTCATCGACGCCGAGCATGCACTCGACCCCGAGTACGCGAAGAAGCTCGGAGTAGACATCGACGCGCTGCTGGTCTCCCAACCTGACACGGGTGAGCAGGCTCTCGAGATCGCTGACATGCTGGTGCGCTCCGGAGCGATCGATCTGATCGTCATCGACTCCGTCGCAGCCCTCGTGCCCCGCGCCGAGATCGAGGGCGAGATGGGCGACTCGCATGTGGGCCTGCAGGCGCGCCTCATGTCGCAGGCGCTTCGCAAGCTCACCGGCGGGCTCAACCAGACCAACACGACGATGATCTTCATCAACCAGCTGCGCGAGAAGATCGGCGTCTTCTTCGGGTCGCCTGAGACGACGGCGGGTGGCAAGGCGCTGAAGTTCTACGCATCCGTGCGCCTCGACATCCGTCGTATCGAGACGCTGAAGGACGGCACCGACGCGGTCGGAAACCGTACCCGTGTCAAGGTGGTCAAGAACAAGATGGCCCCGCCGTTCAAGCAGGCGGAGTTCGACATCCTCTACGGCGTCGGCATCTCCCGCGAGGGCAGCCTGATCGACTTCGGCGTCGAGCACGGCATCGTGAAGAAATCGGGGTCGTGGTACACGTACGACGGCGATCAGCTCGGGCAGGGCAAGGAGAACGCCCGCAACTTCCTGATCAAGAATCCCGATGTGGCACTCACCATCGAGACGCAGATCAAGCAGAAGCTCGGGATCGGGGGCGCTGTCGCGCCTGAGGCGGTACCGGCACCCGATGAGCTCGCACAGCGCCGTCCGGCCTGATGTCGAAGATTCATGATGATGGGGGCGAGGGCCGCCTCGCCCCCATCATCCCTCTTTTCGGAGGTCGCGTGGCGCCGGCGTCCGAGCTTTCGAGCGACGCTGCGACGGCGACCCCGGAACGGGCGCCGCGGGCGCTGCATCCTGCTGGCGCCGATCATCGGCGCGCTCATGCGACCTCAGATGCCGTCGACGACATCGCGCAGCAGGCCGAAGAAGCCCTGGTGCGCAAATTGCGCGCCCGATCGCTCTCGGTGTCAGAGGCCAGGTCCGTGCTTCGCGCGCACGACGTGGGAGCGGCAGCCGCCGACGACGTGATCGATCGCTTCTGCGAACGGGGGTATCTCGACGACGCGCTGCTCGCCGAGCACCTCGTGATCTCGGGAGTCGAGCGCAAAGGACAGGGCCGTGTCGCCCTGTCCCGTGCTCTCGCTCAGCGCGGGATTCAGCGAGACGTCATCGACGCCGCCCTCGGAGACCTTCCCGATGACGATGCCGAGCGTGCACTCGAGTTCGCCAGAACCAAGGCGCGGTCGCTCTCGCGACTCGACCACGACACGGCTCTGCGCCGCTTGATGGGGCAGCTCGCGCGACGCGGATACGGCGGATCCGTCGCCATGAATGCCGCACGCACTGCCCTCACCGAGGCGTCCCCGGGAACGGCCGGTACTGGTGTGAGGTTCGTCGACTCGGACTGACGATCAGGATCCGCTCGTAGAATGGGGAATCATGACTACTCCGCGCAGCGAACCGACGATCATCACCGCCTCGTCGGCAGCCGTCGATGCCGACGGACACCAGCGAACGTACGAGGTGCGCACCTTCGGGTGCCAGATGAACGTGCACGACTCGGAGCGGCTCTCCGGCTCGCTCGAGAGCGCGGGCTACCTGAGAGCCGAGGCCGACACCGAGGCCGACGTCGTCATCATCAACACCTGTGCCGTGCGCGACAACGCTGCGGGCAAGCTCTACGGAACTCTCGGGCACCTGGCCTCGGTCAAGCGGCGCAAAGAGGGGATGCAGATCGCTGTCGGGGGGTGCCTCGCTCAGATGGATAAAGACGTCGTTCTCGACAAGGCACCATGGGTCGATGTCGTCTTCGGCACGCACAACATGGGCTCGCTGCCAGGAATGCTCGAACGTGCGAAGCACAACGGCGAGGCCGAGCTCGAGATCCTCGAATCCCTCGAGGTGTTCCCCTCCACGCTTCCCACCAAGCGCGATTCCGCCCACAGCGGTTGGGTCTCGATCTCGGTGGGCTGCAACAACACCTGCACGTTCTGCATCGTGCCGAGCCTCCGCGGCAAGGAGAAGGATCGTCGCCCGGGGGACATCCTGAACGAGATCCGTCTTCTCGTCGAAGACGGCGCCATCGAAGTCACGCTCCTCGGCCAGAACGTGAACTCCTACGGCGTCGAGTTCGGCGACCGCCAGGCGTTCAGCAAGCTCCTGCGCGCGGCGGGCGAGATCGAGGGACTCGAGCGCATCCGCTTCACGAGTCCGCACCCCGCCGCCTTCACCGACGATGTCATCGACGCGATGGCTGAGACGTCTTCCGTCATGCCGCAACTGCATATGCCGCTCCAGTCGGGCAGCGACCGCATCCTCAAGGCGATGCGTCGTTCGTACCGCAGCTCGAAGTTCCTCGGCATCCTCGATCGCGTGCGCGAACGGATGCCGGACGCGGCGATCTCCACCGACATCATCGTCGGATTCCCCGGAGAGACCGAAGCGGACTTCCAGGAGACGATGCGTGTCGTCGAACAGGCTCGTTTCGCGAACGCGTTCACGTTCCAGTACTCGATCCGCGAGGGGACTCCCGCTGCGACGATGGAGGATCAGGTCCCCAAGGCAGTGGTGCAGGAGCGCTACAACCGCCTGCTCGCGCTGCAGGAGCGCATCTCCCTCGAAGAGAACGAGAAGCAGGTCGGGCGCGAGGTCGAGGTTCTCGTCTCCGTGGGCGAGGGCAAGAAAGATGCCGCAACGCATCGCCTCACCGGACGCGCGCAGGACAACCGGCTGGTCCATTTCGAGGTGACCGAGGGGTCGGATCTTCCGCGCCCCGGTGACGTCGTCACCGTGACGATCACGCACGGGGCCCCGTTCCACCTCCTTGCCGACGATGCGACGGGTGCCCCGTTGCGGATCCGTCGCACCAGAGGCGGCGACGCCTGGGATCGTTCTCAGGCTGAGTCATGCGCTGCGCCGACGCCGGCAGACGGCCTCGGGGCGCCGCGTGCGGTGTCGCTGGGCCTTCCCACGCTCCGCGTCGGTGTCTGAGCCGCAACCGCGCCTCTGGGCGGTCGTCGGTGCGACCGGCACAGGAAAGAGCGATCTTGCGCTCGACCTGGCCGAGGAGCTGCGGGCCCGCGGCAACCCGGCGGAGATCGTCAATGCGGACGCCATGCAGCTCTACCGCGGTATGGACATCGGCACGGCGAAGGTGCCGGCCGGTGAACGACGCGGCATCCCTCACCATCTGCTCGATGTTCGGGACGTGACAGAAGAGGCTGCGGTGGCCTGGTACCAGCCACTGGCCCGGGCGGCGATCACCGGCATCCATGCGCGCGGCGGAGACGCCATCCTCGTCGGCGGCTCCGGACTCTACGTGTCGAGCGTGATCTTCGACTTCCGATTCCCGCCTCGCGATCAGATGCTGCGTGATCGGCTGGAGCGCGAACGAGAGGAACGGGGGAACGCCGCGCTCTATGCGCGGCTGACTGAGGCCGATCCGCTGACCGCGGCGAAGGTCGACCCGAAGAACGGACGCCGGATCGTCCGGGCGCTCGAGGTCCTCGAGCAGGGCGCTCAGACGCACGGGGCGGCACTGCCCGATGCACCGCGTCTCTGGCATCCGTCGACGCGGATCGTGGGTCTGCACGTCGATCGCGCCGACCTCGTCCCGCGGCTCGATCGACGGGTGGTGCGGATGTGGGAGAGAGGCATGCTCGCCGAGACGGCGGAGCTCCGCGCCGCCGGGATCGAACGCGGCACTACGGCCGCGCGGGCGATCGGCTACGCGCAGGCGCTCGCCCAGTCGGCGGGCGAGAAGACCCAGGCTGAGGCGATCGCCGAGACGCAGGCGCTGACCCGCCGCTATGCGCGGCGGCAGGTGTCGTGGTTCAAGCGATACGCCGGGATCGAATGGGTCTCGCCGATGTCCGACGCCCGTGACATCCTTTCGGAATGACCACCCACTACTACACGGCATCCAGTCTCGACGGGTTCATCGCGACCGAAGACCATTCGCTCGACTGGCTGCTGACGCAGCAGATCGACGAGAACGGACCGATGGCGTACGACGGGTTCCGTGCGACGCTCGGTGCGATGGCGCTCGGTGCGACGACCTACGAGTGGGTGCTCGCACACGAGGGCTCCTGGCCGTACACGCTGCCGGCGTGGGTGTTCACGCACCGCGAGCTGTCCGTGCCGGCGAGTGGTTCGGTGCGACTCACCCAGGCTGACGTACGCGACGTGCATGCCGAGATGACCGCAGCGGCCGAGGGCAAAGACCTCTGGATCGTGGGCGGGGGCGACCTTGCGGGCCAGTTCGCCGACGCGGGCCTGCTCGACGAGGTGTGGATCCAGTACGCGCCGGTCACTCTCGGCGCAGGTGCACCGGTGCTCCCGCGCGCCCTCGACCTCGAACTCATCGATGTCGCCCGCAACCGTGCTTTCCTCTGCGGGCGCTACCGGGTCGTGCGTCCTACCGCGAACACGGAGTAGACGGAGGCGTTTGACCGCCCGATGGTCTCTACACTGGTTGCATGGTCGCATTCACCAAGGGGCACGGAACCGGCAATGACTTCGTGATCATCGCCGACCCGGACGGAGAGCTCGAACTCACCGCCGATCACGTCGCAGCCCTCTGCGACCGGCACTTCGGCATCGGGGCCGACGGAGTGCTGAGGGTCGTGCGCTCTTCAGCGATCGGCGAGGGAGCAGCCGCCCTCGCTGAAGAACCCGCCGCCGAGTGGTTCATGGACTATCGCAACGCCGACGGCTCGGTCGCAGAGATGTGCGGCAACGGCGTGAGGGTGTTCGCGCATTACCTCGTGCGCTCCGGCCTCGCCACGATCGAGCACGGGTCGACTCTCCCGATCGGCACGCGCGCTGGGGTGCGCGACGTCACAGCGAGCGTCGGCGGGTATCAGGTCGACCTCGGCCGATGGAGACTGTCGGGTGACGATCCGCTCGCCAAGGCTCGTGGGCTCGAAGTAGCACGTCCTGGGCTGGGCATCGACGTGGGCAACCCGCACGTGGTCGTGGCACTGGCATCCGAAGAGGAGCTCGCCGGACTCGAACTCGATTACATCCCCGAACTGGAGCCGACCCTCCCCGGCGGAGCGAACATCGAGTTCGTCGTGCCGGGTGAACCGCTCGTGCGCGACGGCATCGGTCACGTGTCGATGCGCGTCTTCGAGAGAGGGGTGGGGGAGACGCTGAGCTGCGGCACCGGCGTCGCAGCCGCCGCACTGGCGGTTCGCCACTGGGCGGGCGACCGCGCTCCGGATAACTGGCAGGTCACGGTCCCCGGAGGCGTGCTCGGGGTGCGGATGTTCCCCGCCGAGGACGGCGAGCACGTCGCCCTGTCCGGGCCCGCGCAGCTGAGTTTCAGCGGGAGCATCGACCTGGTCTGATCGTGCGGGAGCGAATGCGTCGCCGGATGACGTCGCGATATGACACCGGCGTCGTCGACGTTCACGATGAGGTGTATGAGCAAGCAGATCCGCTTCAATGCCTTCGACATGAACTGCGTCGCCCACCAGTCCTCGGGCATGTGGCGGCATCCACTCGATCAGTCCGCCCGGTACAAGGAGCTCGGGTACTGGACTGATCTCGCCAAGCTCCTCGAACGCGGGCACTTCGATGGGCTGTTCATCGCAGATGTTCTCGGCACCTACGACGTCTACGGCGGTTCCAACGAGGCCGCCATCCGGCACGGCGCCCAGGTGCCGGTCAACGATCCCATCCTCCTGGTGAGCGCCATGGCGGCGGTCACCGATCACCTGGGCTTCGGGATCACCGCGGGCACCGCGTACGAGCATCCGTATCCTTTCGCCCGTCGCATGACGACCCTTGATCACCTCACCGAAGGCCGTGTCGGCTGGAACGTAGTGACGGGTTACCTTCCGTCCGCGGCGCGCAACATGGGTCACGATGACCAGTTGGAGCACGACCAGCGCTACGACGTCGCAGACGAGTACCTCGAGGTGACGTACAAGCTGTGGGAGGGCTCCTGGGAAGACGACGCCGTCATCCGCGACCGCGAGACCGGGGTGTTCACCGACCCGGCGAAGGTGCACGACATCGATCACCACGGCGAGCATTTCACGGTTCCCGGAATCCACATCTCCGAGCCGTCGCCGCAGCGCACGCCCGTGATCTTCCAGGCGGGTGCGTCGCCGCGCGGCGTCGCCTTCGCGGCGGGCAACGCCGAGGCGATCTTCGTCGCGGCACCCACCAAGGCCGTACTGACGGGCACGGTCAAGCGCATCCGCGATGCGCTGGAGGCCGCTGGCCGTGACCGGTATTCGGCGAAGATCTACACGCTCCTCACGATCATCACCGATGAGACGAGTGAGAAGGCGCACGCGAAGCACGAGGACTACCTGCAGTACGCGAGCGATGAGGGCGCGCTGGTGTTCATGTCGGGATGGATGGGCATCGACCTCTCCCAGTTCGATCTCGACGAGCCCATCGGCAACGTCAAGAGCAACGCGATCCAGTCGACGGTGGCGAACTTCCAGCAGGCGAATGACGACGGCAAGGAATGGAAGGTGCGCGACATCGCCCGCCTCGGCAACATCGGGGGACTCGGTCCGCGTGTGGTCGGTTCTCCCGAAGAGGTCGCGGACTTTCTGCAGGACTGGGTCGAGGAGACCGACGTCGACGGGTTCAACCTGGCCTACGCCATCACCCCCGGCACCTTCGAGGACATCGTCGAGTTCATCGTTCCGGAACTCCAGCGCCGTGGCGTCTACCAGACCGAGTACACGCCGGGCACTCTCCGCAACAAGCTGCACGGACGCGGCGATCGGCTTCCGGTCGAGCACCGCGGGGCGAGCTTCCGTCTGCCCGCACCTGTGCGGGGCTGAACCGGTCCGATCAGCCCAGATCGATCGGCTCTGTCGGGGGTGTGCCGTGCTTTCGCACCTTAAGCACGCGATAGCCCTTGCCCGTCGCGGTGCGATGCACGCTGTAGCCGGTGCTCAGCGTCGCAGCCAACCAGCGCTGCAGTGAGTCGGCGCCGAGGTTGCGCTGCACGACGAGCCAGGCGTCGCTGTGCTCGTCCAGGCGGGGCAGCCAGTGCTCGAGCATGCTGTGGAGCACGTTCTTGCCGACCCGGATCGGGGGATTCGATCGGATCGTCCGGAAGACGATGTCGTCGGGAACATCGTCAGGCAGCGCAGCGTTGATATTGGTGAGGCCGAGGTTCTCGGCGTTGCGCCGCACGAGGTCCAGCGCCCTCTCGTTGACGTCGACCGCCCACACTGTGGCGTGCGGCGAGGCGAGAGCCATGGTGAGGCTGATCGGTCCCCAGCCGCACCCGAGATCGAGGAGGTCTCCGCCGGGCGGCAGGGGAGGCATGTTGGCGAGAAGGACCGCGGTTCCGGCATCGAGACGGTCGGGACTGAAGACGCCACCGGCAGTGGTCACCTCGAGGTCCCGGTCTGCGAGGGCGACGCTGATCGTCCGCAGGTTCTCCGCACTTGCCGGGGTCGCAGAGAAATAGTGATCGGACCCCATACGGTGAGCGTACCGGAGTGGCGGGTTAAGGTTAAGACGCTGAACACAGAAGGCAGAGGATGACGAAGACCACAGACGACACGCACAGCGACGATACGGTGGACCGCGTACTCGCGAGCGCAGAGAAGCGCACCGAGCCCCGCGTATTCGGCGCGGCCCAGGCACTGCAGGATGCGTCGACCGCAGCCTACGGAGATCGTGATGGCGCGCAGTGGGACCTCGAGGACCGCCACGCCCTGCGCCGCGTGTCGGGACTGTCGACCGAACTCGAAGACGTCACAGAGGTCGAGTACCGTCAGCTCCGACTCGAGAACGTCGTGCTCGTGGGGGTCTATCCCCAGGGAGCCCAGGCCGATGCCGAGAACTCGCTGCGAGAGCTCGCCGCGCTGTCGGAGACCGCGGGCGCTGTCGTGCTGGATGGCGTGCTGCAACGGCGTCCGCACCCTGACCCCGCGACCTACCTCGGCCGTGGCAAGGCGCAGGAGCTCAGAGACCTCGTGGCCGCGACGGGAGCCGACACGGTCATCGCCGACACCGAACTCGCACCGAGTCAGCGGCGCGCGCTCGAGGATGTGGTGAAGGTGAAGGTGATCGACCGCACCACCGTGATCCTCGACATCTTCAGCCAGCACGCCAAGAGCCGCGAGGGCAAGGCACAGGTCGAGCTCGCCCAGCTCGAGTACCTGCTGCCGCGTCTGCGCGGCTGGGGCGACTCGATGAGCCGTCAGGCAGGTGGCCAGGTGGGTGCCGGCGGGGCCGGTATGGGATCGCGTGGTCCTGGTGAGACGAAGATCGAGCTCGACCGCCGTCGCATCCGTACGAAGATGGCGCTGCTGCGCCGACAGATCCGTGACTTCGCACCGGCTCGCGATGCGAAACGTGCGGAGCGCAAGCGCAACACGATTCCGTCGGTCGCGATCGCGGGTTACACGAACGCGGGCAAGTCGAGTCTCCTCAATGCGCTGACGAGCGCCGGAGTGCTGGTCGAGAACGCGCTGTTCGCCACACTGGATGCGACAGTGCGCCGTTCTGCGACCGCAGACGGTCGTGTGTACACATTCACGGACACGGTCGGGTTCGTGCGCAATCTTCCGCACCAGCTCGTCGAGGCATTCCGTTCGACGCTCGAGGAGGTGGGTGACGCCGACATCGTGCTGCATGTCGTCGACGCCGCGCACCCCGATCCGGCCGGCCAGCTTCAGACCGTTCGGGACGTCATGGGCGATGTCGGAGCACGAGATCTGCCCGAGATCGTCGTGTTCAACAAGGCCGATCTGCTCACCGACGATGAACGACTCGTGCTGCGGGGGCTCGAACCGCATGCTCGCTTCGTCTCCTCCCGCTCCGGTGAGGGCATCGAACAGCTGCGTGCGGCGATCGACGAGGCGCTGCCGATGCCCGCGGTCGAGGTGAGGGCGCTCGTTCCCTACGACCGCGGCGACCTCGTGGCGGCCGTTCACGAGACCGGCATCCTGCTCTCCGCAGAGCACGGCGAAGACGGCACAGAGGTACACGCGCACGTCTCGGAGCGTCTGGCAGCCGACCTCGCGCCGTTCGCGCACTCCTGAGCCCCGGGCCGGGATCAGGAGCTGTTACCGAGAACAGGAATGGCTCGCCGGATCGTCCTGATCCGGGTCGGTTGTCCTGATTCCGGATGCCGCGGCGCGGCGTCAGCGCGCCGCGAAACGGGCCTCGACGGCTGCGGTGATGACGATGTCCTCCGGCTCGTACTCCATCGTGGGACCGAGGGCGTCGGCGGATCCGATGAATGCGGCGCTGCGCGCCTTCATCATCTGCGGGCCGGGGGACTGGTCGTGTGTGATCAGACCGGTGTCGGCGATCTCCACCGGCACCACTGTCTCGAGGCCGAGGGCGGCCGCATAGGCCCGAGCGCGCTGGACGGCGACGCTGACAGCGGCAGATGCGACATCGCGTTCGACGGCGGCGCGGGTCTGCGTGGTGAGATGCCAGTCGACACCTCCGATCTCCACACCGTCCCACGGCAGGATCTCGGACACCCAGTTCGAGAGCTCGAACGCTTCGTCGAAGGTCGCACTGAAGTCGACGCTTGCATAGTGCACGGGTGCGAGCTGCCTGCCCTGGTCGTTCCAGGGGCGTTCGGCATGCACGGCAACTCGCTTGCTGCTCCATTCGATGATCGAGCCCGCATCGGCGCGCTCGGTGATGCTCGTTCGCAAGGGACCCGCGAGATTCATGACGCGCTCGACCACGGCGGCGCGCTGCACGCCCTGGGTGCGAACCGTCACGTGGATCATCGCTCGCTCGGGCGGGACGCGCTTCTCGCTCTCGCCGCGGACGGTGATGGTGACATCGGTCATGGCAGTGACTCTACGCCAGGAATAGCGTGCGCTCGGGATCCGTTGTATTCTGTGTTGTTCGGATGCTTCGGCATCCGCAGTGAAAAATCCACAGAGTGACAGCGGTCATCTTCGCAAGAAGAACCACGGGGCTGATCGGTTTCGACAGTGCTTGTGAATTCACGTGAAGCGGGCCGAGGATGCAGGGTTATCTCGTGAACGCCCCCTGCAAAACCATAGTTGCCGAAACAAAGCGCAACGACTTCGCCCTCGCTGCATAAGCGAGCCCGATAGTCCGTCAGAGCGTGACGGCGTCTGGACGTCGCGCGGGACTCTTCCCAGGCTGGGCTCGTCGACTTAGGTGTCTGTGACAAAGGTCGGAGCCGAGCAGAACGTCTGCACAGACTGCGCCCGGAGAAGCCGTGGATACTCAGCGTTGGACGGGGGTTCGATTCCCCCCAGCTCCACCACCCGCTGTCACTGGATCGTAGGCTCCTTCCGCAATCGCGGAAGGAGCCTACGCTGTTTCACGGTCGTTTGATCAGCACCAGGCCCTGCTTGGTGTCGGCGAGCGTCACCCAGCCGTCTCCGAATTCGTACGTCATGCCGAACCCGGCCTCGTCGACACCGATCGAGTGCGCGGGATCCTCCGTGATGTAGGTGCGGTCGCCCTCGTCGGCGCGCGTCCAGCCGTTCGACAGCAGGAGCTGCTGCATCGACGAGGATTCGGATGCTCCGAGCGGTGCCCAGCCGAAGACCTGAACGTGGTCGGACGCCACGGTGTAGTCGCCCCACACGCACTCGAGGCCGCCCTCGATGACCTCGCCGCTGACGCGGAACTCGCGCTCCTTGAAGGTCCAGCCGTGCGAATCGAAGATCTCGATCGTGCTGGGCGCGATGAGCGTGTCGCATGTCGGGGCGACGACCGGTTCCTCGACCGCCTCGGTCTCGGTGGGCTCAGGAGACGGGATCGTGTCTGTGGGGGATGCGCTGGGCGACGGGGACGCCGTGGGAGCGGGGGCGGGCGCAGCTGTGCAGGCGACGAGCGCCACCCCGACGACGAGTGCGCCGAGGGCGGCGAGGGGAATGCGGCTGTTCATCGGTTCTCCGGGGATCAGTCGTGCGTGCGGGTGAGGCTGAGGAAGTCCTCGTGCAGGATGCCGTTGGATGCGAGCGCGGAGCGGTCCGAGATGCTGTCAGTCCCGTCGAATGAGGTGAAGACTCCGCCGGCCTCGCGCACGATCGGCACAGCAGCGGCGATGTCGTACTCCTTGACGTCGAATTCGGCGACCATCTCGAGTCGTCCCTCGGCGAGGAGCATGTACGAGTACACGTCGCCGTATGCCCGGTCGCGCCACACCCGGTCCGCGACGCGGAGCAGAGCGGGCAGGTGCCCGGCATCCGCCCACTGCGTGATGCTCTGGAAACTGACTGCCGCATCCTCCACGCTCGCCACTGAGGACGTCTCGAGACGTCGGGGGCCCTGGTGGGTCGCGGTCCACGCGCCGGCGCCGGTGGAGGCCCACCACCTGCGCCCGAGCGCGGGCATGCTGACCACGCCGACCACAGGAACGCCGTCCACTGCGAGTGCGATCATGGTGCCCCAGAGGGGAACGCCGCGCATGAAGTTCGCGGTGCCGTCGATCGGGTCGATGATCCACTGCCGCGGTGAGTCGCCCTCGACTCCGAACTCCTCGCCGAAGATGCCATCGGACGGGCGCTCCTGCGCCAGCAGGGCGCGGAGTGCGCGCTCGGTGGCGAGGTCGGCATCGGTCACATGAGACCGGTCGGCCTTCGTCGAGATCTTCAGATCACTCGCGTCGAAGCGCGGCAGGGACTCGGAGTCAGCGGCATCCGCCAGCCGGAGAGCAAGCTCGAGATCGCGCGAATGATCGGTGGCGGCAGAGGGTACGGTCACGTTCTCAGGATAGTCGGCAGGATGCCGGAACGAGGGGAGGCACGATTTCGCATGCGCCCGAGGAACTGGTAATGTAATTCCTCGGTCGGGGTCATCCCAGACCATGCGCCTCTAGCTCAATGGCAGAGCAATTGACTCTTAATCAATGGGTTCCCGGTTCGAGCCCGGGGGGGCGCACGGATCAGCCTCAGAACACTCTCGCCAGTGCTCTGAGGCTTTTCTGCTTCTCGGATCTATCCAGCTCACGGAGACCCGTTCAGTGCACGACGGCGATCACTTCGCCGCCAGTCACCGCTCGCAGCGTGTCGAAAGTCAGGGGCATCACCGTGTGCGGGTGCCCCGCGGCAGTCCAGATCTCGTCGTAGTCGCGCAGCGCCTCGTCGATGTACGTGCGAATCGGCGCGGGGTGGCCCACGGGCGCGACTCCGCCGATGGCCTGCCCCGTCGCCTCGCGGACGATGCCCGCCGGTGCCATCTCGACGTTCTCGGCGCCGATGCTCGCAGCGAGAACCGCGAAGTCCGCGCGATGGCCTCCGCTCGTCAGCACGAGCACCGGCATGCCATCGGCGAGGAACACGAGACTGTTGGCGATCGCGGCGACGTCGCATCCGATCGCCGTCGCTGCCTCGACGGCGGTGCGCGCCGCATCGGGCAGTACGCGGACCCTCGGCTCGATTCCCGCCGATTCCAGGTGCTGCACGACGAGGACGCTGCGTTCGGGGAGGGGCGCGGGGTTGCTCATGCGCCCCACGCTAGCGAACGCTCGCCTCAGGTTGCGTCGCCGACGGTGATGGCCTCGGCGTCCTCGGTGGCGGAGTCCGCCGGCTCGTCATCGATGCGTGCAAGGACCTTGCGCCCGAGGAACACGGTGAGGGCGGCGATGAGGACGGATGCTGCCGCGAAAAGATACGGAACCGTCGAGTTGAACGCGTGCCACAGCAGCGCGGCGATCGGAGGCGCCATGGCACCGCCGATGAACCGGACGGCGGAGTACGCCGATGAGGCGACCGACCGCGGCAGATCCGTCGCCTCCATGACCGCTTCGGTGAGCACGGTGTTCATGATGCCGAGCAGCAGCCCGCCGATAATGATGAAGGTCACCAGAGCCGGTGCGGTCTCGGCGGCGAGGCCGGCCGCGATGAGGTCGAGGGCGAGGAGCGGGAGAACGGTGAGGATGATCGAGGTGCGCGACATGCGCCGCATCATCCAGGGTGCGACCCAGATGCTCGTGATCGCGACGGCGACGCCCCACCCGAAGAAGGTGAAGCCGATGCCCATCGCTCCGAATCCGAGCGGGAACGGGGAGAAGGCGAGCAGCACGAAGAAGCCGATGTTGTAGAACAGCGCTGTTACGGCGAGGATCGCCAGCGCGGGGCGTCCGAGAGCTTTGAAGGGGGCGGAGAACGGAACGGGAACGCGCTTCTCGCCGGGGCCGCGCAGCAGCGTGGCCACGGCGATGAAGGCGATCGCCATGAGCGCGACCACGCCGAAGAACGGTCCGCGCCAGCTGACTTCGCCGAGCAGACCGCCCAGGAGGGGCCCGATGGCGATGCCGGGGCCGAGGGCTGCCTCGTAGAGCACGATCGCTGCGCCGCTGCCGCCGGATGCCGAGCCCACGATGGTCGCCAGCGCCGTCGAGATGAAGAGCGCGTTGCCGAGCCCCCACCCGGCGCGGAAGCCGATGATCGCGTCCACACTCCCGCTCAGGGCTGAGGCCAGCGAGAAGAGGATGATGAGCGAGAGACCGATCATCAGGGTGGCCTTCGCGCCGATGCGGCTCGAGATCCAACTCGTGACGAGCATGGCGAGTCCGGTGACCAGCAGGTAGCTGGTGAACAGCAGCTCGGTCTCGGTGGGAGTCGCTTCCAGCGACTCCGCGATCGCCGGGAGGATGGGGTCGACGAGTCCGATGCCCATGAATGCCACAACGCTCGCGAAAGCCACCGCCCACACCTGTGCGGGCTGTCGCCATACGGATGCCGTCTTGTCGGCGCTGTTCATTCGCCATCTCCTGCCTGTGGATACTGTTCGATGCTGTGCTCTGAGAGGATCTCCGCTGCGCGTTCCAGAGCATCCCAATCGGCGGCGCCCAGATCCGCGAAGCGAGGGGCCAGAGTGAGACGGAACGACGTGCGCCAGTCCCTCAGGGCGGTGATGCCCGCGTCGGTGATGTCGACGACGGTCGCCCGAGAATCGGACGGGTCGGGGGATCGGACCACGAGGCCCGCGCGCTCGAGGTCGCCGAGGAGTCGCGTCATCCCCGGCTGCGTCGTGCGCGATGCGCGCGCGAGCGCTCCGACTCGGCGACCGGATGCCGTGTGGAGCAGAGTGAGCACCCGCCACTGTGCGGCAGGGGCGTCGTTGGCGGCATCCTGTGCGGCGATACGGGCGAGCGCGTGCGCGGAGATCACGATCGAGGAGACGATCTCATCACGTTTCATACCATCGAGTATATACCGATTGGTATGTAAGTGGTCGACCCTGCCGAGGTTGCCTCGTTGGTCGGGTGGGTGGCGTCTCCGCAGGGGCCGACGATTCTGGCGATCCACGGCATCACCTCCTCGACGGCGGACTGCCGTTGGATGTGCCAGCGGAAGCGGACCCGGAGCGCTGCATCGTGTACGACCTCGTCGAGGACGGCGATCAGTGGCGCCCCGCAACGAGTTATCAGACGGCGGTGGATGACACCATCGATCTGACTCTCGGTTCAGCGCTGCCCGATGCGATCGCGGTGCCGAGATGCTCGCCCCGCTCGTGCAATCGGTGATCGGCGCCATCGACGCGTAGGTTGCCGTCAGCGCCGCGCACCGGCGATCCGCGATGAGAGCTGATGCGCGTGCGCCATCAGCGTGCGACCGAGTTCGGCGAGCCGATCAGGACCGAAGCGGAACTCCACCCCGGTCAGGCTCAACGCCCATTCGGGGCGTCCGCTGCGGTCGAACACGGCCGCCCCCATGCCCCAGCTTCCCGTCACGATCAGGCCGGGATTCACGGCGTAGCCCCGTTCCTTCGTCTCCGAGAGTCGTCGGCGCAGTGGGGAGAGACCGTGGGTGCGTCCCCATTGCTCGCTCAGGTCGGGATGGCGTTCCAGGTACGCATCCACATCGTGGTCGGGCAGGAACGCGAGGATGGCCAGTCCCGCGCTCGCGACACCGAGCGGGAACCGCACTCCCTCGCTGAGCACGAAGGAGCGGATCGGGAAGGAGCCCTCTTCCCGCAGTAGGCACACCGTCTCATCCGCGCGGCGCACGGAGAGGAAGGCGCTCTCCTCGGTCTTCACCGCGAGCGAGCGCACGATGTCGCGTGCCAGCGCCGTCACGTCGTACCGCGACGCGGCCACTGATCCCATGAGGAAGAGCTCCGGGCCGGGCATCCATCTCGCCGTCTCGTCGTCGCGATCGACGAGGCCCTCGGCGCGCAGGGCGCTGAGCAGTCGATGCGCGGTCGAGCGGGACAGATCCGCTGACTGCGCGAGGGCCTGCACGCTCGCACCGTCCTCTCCGCTGGAGGTCACCAGCCGCAGCAGGCGGGCGGCGCGAGCGACGGCCTGCGTGCCGGGTACGGATCCACGACGAGCGTCCATAATGTGGACACTAGCCTCGGATGCGTCCATATCGCAAGACGGGATTGCGGCCAGCGCATGCGCGGGGCGGATGCTGGAGGAAGATCTCACACGAAGGAGTGCCGCGTGATCGACAAGCAATGGGCGACGGCTGCCGAAGCCGTCGCGGACATCCCGGATGGCGCATCCCTGGCGGTCGGAGGGTTCGGCCTCTCCGGAAACCCGATCGCGCTCATCGAAGCACTGCTCGCCCAGGGCACCTCGGACCTCAGTATCGTGAGCAACAACTGCGGGGTGGATGACTGGGGTCTCGGGATACTGCTCAACGCGCAGCGGATCCGCAAGATGACCTCGTCGTACGTCGGCGAGAACAAGGAGTTCGAGCGCCAGTTCCTCTCCGGCGAACTCGAGCTCGAACTCACGCCTCAGGGCACCCTCGCCGAGAAGCTGCGCGCGGGTGGATCCGGGATCGCGGCGTTCTACACGCAGACCGGTGTCGGCACCCAGGTCGCGGAGGGCGGCTTGCCGCGCCGGTACGCCGCGGACGGATCGATCGCGGTCGCATCCCCTGCGAAGGACGTCCGCTCCTTCGACGTGAACGGGGTCACGAAGGATTTCGTCCTCGAAGAGGCCATCACCACGGACTTCTCGCTCGTGCACGCGATCGCGGGAGACCGGCACGGCAATCTCCTCTTCAACAAGGCCGCGCGCAACTTCAACCCGGTCGCCGCGATGGCCGGGCGGGTGTGCATTGCACAGGTGGAGCAGCTCGTGGAACCCGGCGAGATCGATCCGGACCGCGTCCACCTCCCCGGAGTCTTCGTCCACCGGATCGTCGAGGTCGGCACGGACATCGAGAAGCGCATCGAGCGGCGCACGGTCAGCAGGACCGACGTCGGCGAGCAGAGCGAAGGAGCCTGAGTATGGCACTCACCCGCGAGCAGATGGCCGCCCGTGCGGCGGCAGAGCTCACCGACGGCTCGTACGTCAATCTCGGAATCGGCCTGCCGACGCTCGTGCCGAACTTCGTCCCGGATGACGTGACCGTCGTGCTGCAGTCCGAGAACGGGATCCTCGGCGTCGGACCGTATCCGACCGAGGAAGCGGTGGATCCCGACCTCATCAACGCAGGCAAGGAGACCGTGACGACGTTGCCGGGCACCTCGTTCTTCGACTCGTCGGCGAGTTTCGGAATGATCAGGGCGGGCAAGATCGACGCCGCGATCCTCGGTGCCATGCAGGTCTCCGCCACCGGCGACCTCGCCAACTGGATGATCCCGGGCAAGATGGTCAAAGGGCCAGGAGGGGCGATGGACCTCGTCCACGGCGCCGGTCGGCTCATCATCCTCATGGAGCACGTCGCCAAGGACGGCAGCGCGAAGATCGTCAACGAGTGCTCGTTGCCTCTCACCGGCAGAGGAGTCGCGCACCGCATCATCACCGACCTCGCCGTGATCGACGTCGCCCCGGAGGGCCTCGTGCTCATCGAGACCGCGCCGGGCGTGAGCGTGCAGGAGGTCATCGATGCGACCGAACCGCCACTGATCGTCTCGGAAGAGCTGAAGGAGTTGTCATGAGCAATGATGTCGTCATCGTCGCCGCCGCCCGTACCCCGCAAGGGCGATTGAAAGGACAGCTCGCCGCATTCACCGCGCCGCAGCTCGGCTCCTTCGCGATCAAGGGCGCCCTTGCACAGGCATCCATCGACCCCCACGCGATCGACGCCGTGATCGTCGGCCAGGTGCTCGCGGCAGGATCGGGGCAGAATGCCGCGCGACAGGCCGCGATCGGCGCCGGGATCGGGTGGGACGTCCCCGCGCACTCGGTGAACAAGGTCTGCCTGTCGGGGCTGACCGCGATCATCGACGCCGCCCGCATGATCCGGACCGGAGACGCCACGACGGTGGTCGCTGCGGGCATGGAGTCGATGACGCGCGCACCGCACCTGCTGATGGGGTCTCGGGACGGCTGGGCGTACGGCACCGTGGAGGTGCTCGATCACCTGGCATTCGATGGTCTCACCGACGCATACGACCACGAGAGCATGGGGGCGTCGACCGAGCGGCACAACGATCGCTTCGAGCTCACCCGTGAGGCGCAGGACGAAGTCGCCGCGCTGTCTCACCAGCGTGCAGCCGCCGCCGCGGATTCGGGCGCGTTCGATCGCGAGATGATCGCCGTCGAAGTACCGCAGCGCCGAGGCGAAGCCGTGCTCGTGACGAAGGACGAGGGGATCCGCCCGGACACCACGGTGGAGACGCTCGGCAGGCTGCGGGCGGCCTTCGCCGAAGGGGGATCGATCACCGCGGGAAACTCCTCGCAGATCTCCGACGGGGCATCCGCAGTCGTCGTCACCACTCGGGAGAACGCCGAGACGCGCGGCTGGCCGGTACTGGCGACGGTGGGTGCGAGCGGTCAGACGGCCGGTCCGGACAACTCCTTGCAGGCGCAGCCGTCCCAGGCGATCCAGCGCGCTCTCGAGAAGCAGGGGATCACCGCCGCCGATCTCGATCTCGTCGAGATCAATGAGGCATTCGGCGCGGTCGTCGCCCGTTCACAGCGGGATCTCGGCGTCTCCGGCGACATCGTCAACATCCACGGCGGAGGCATCGCGATCGGCCACCCGATCGGTGTGTCAGGCAACCGGCTCGTCGTGCACCTGGCGCACGAGCTCGCGCGCCGGGGGAGCGGCACTGCCGCGGTCGGCCTCTGCGGCGGCGGCGGTCAGGGCGAGGCGCTCATCCTCACTCGCTGAACCGTGCCGCGCGGAAGCGCACTCAGCGCTTCTGCGCGGCCTTCAGCTGCTTCTCCGTGCGCTTGATCTCCTTCTTCGCCCGCTTCGACTGATTCGCGGCGAGGGGGGAGTCATCGGCGACGGGGATGCCGTGGGACTCACGTCGCATGTCGATCGCCGCGCCGACCGCGAGGGCGAGAGTGATGCCCCAGCTCACCCAGGCCAGTACGGCTCGCCAGGTGATGGGGGCATCGCGCGTGCCGCGGAGCAACGACACACCGGCGGTGATCGCTCCGATGAGGCCAGTGCTGAAGAGGTAGCGCATGCCTCCAACTTAGCCGCGTCCGGTCGGCGTCGGTAGAATGGCATCGGCGCTTCGGCGTCTGAAGCTGTGCATCTTCCGGCCGCCGGCACTCCGGCGGAGAGCGGCGGCACCTGATCCGCATCGCGGTGACGAGAGTCATGACCCAGCCCCATCCCCGCCCGCAGCGGAGCCTGCTGCGCGAAGCAGGGCTCTCCTACTTCGTCATCGCCTTCATCGCGAGACTGCCCTTCGCGATGATGGTGGTCGGCGTGCTCACGGTCGTGGTCTCAGCCCGTCAGTCGCTCTCGCTGGGCGGCCTGACATCGGCGGCTGTCGGCCTGGGCACGGCGTGCTTCGGACCCCTGCTGGGCGCTGCAGCAGATCGGATCGGGCAGCGTCCGGTGCTCGTGATCCTCGCGATCGTGAACAGCGCGATGCTGGTCGTGTTCGCTGTGGTCGTCTACAGCACGGCTGCGGATGCCGCGGTGCTGGTCGCGGCCGTGGGCATCGGCGCATCCGCCCCTCAGGTCGCGCCGATGTCGCGTTCTCGCCTGGTGACGATCATCGACGAGCGGATGCCGGAGAGCAGGCGGAGCCGCATCCTCTCGGGGACCATGTCGTACGAGTCCGCGGCGGACGAGACCGTGTTCGTCTTCGGTCCGTTCCTGGTCGGTGTCATCGGCTCGTGGATCGCCCCCTGGGCTCCGCTGGTCGGGGCGGCTGCGCTGACGCTCGTCTTCGTCGGTGCCTTCGCGCTGCATCCCAGCGGACGCCACGTCTCCCGTGTGCGGGGCGCGGACGGACGCGCACCGTCTCGGGCGTCCGAGCTGTTCCGCCCGGATCTGCTGATCGTCGTGATGGGCATCCTCGGTGTGGGACTGTTCTTCGGCACGATGCTCACATCGCTCACCGCGTTCATGGACGAACGCGGTGCACCGGAGGAAGCAGGACTGCTCTACGGCGTGATGGGAGTGGGGTCGGCTGTGCTCGCGCTGGGCGTCGCATGGCTTCCGCCACGGTTCTCCATGCGCGCGCGCTGGCTGGTGTTCGCGGGGATCCTGCTCGCCGCATCTCTGATGCTGCCGTTCGTCGAGTCGCCCTGGGGGATGATGGCGGTCCTCGCAGTGCTGGGCATCGGCATCGGGCCCACGCTCGTGACCCAGTACAGCTTCGGCGCCGCCCGCAGCCCACTCGGCCGGTCGGCGACGGTGATGACCATGCTCGGATCGAGCGTCATCGTCGGACAGTCCATCGGATCAGCCGTCGCCGGTGAGATCGCGCAGCGCGGCGGCACCGCATCGGCGCTGATGCTTCCGATCGCGGCCGCCGGAGTCGTGGTGGTCGCAGGCGTACTCAACTGGCCCGCCAGTCGCACGCGCCGCCATAGTCGCTAGCCTGGGGGATACTTCACCAGAGCGAGGAGCTTCATGGACACCGCAGAATTCGTCGTCGTAGCGAATAGGCTCCCCGTGGACAGAGTGGTCGACCAGGACGGCGAGGAGACCTGGCGCACATCGCCGGGCGGGCTCGTCGCCGCGCTCGAGCCCGTGATGAGGATGGTGGACGGCGCCTGGGTGGGATGGGCGGGGCAGGCCGATCTCGAACTGGAGCCCTTCGTCGAGGACGGCATCAAGCTCATCCCGATCGCCCTGAGCGAGCAGGAGGTCGCCGAGTACTACGAGGGATTCGCGAACGACACGATCTGGCCGCTCTACCACGACGTCATCGCGCCGCCGCAGTACCACCGGGAGTGGTGGGATGCGTACGTCACGGTGAACCGACGGTTCGCGGAAGCCGCCGCCGCCGCTGTCGCCGAGAACGGCACGGTGTGGGTCCACGACTATCAGCTGCAGCTGGTGCCGGAGATGCTGCGTGCTGCGCGCCCCGACCTGACCATCGGCTACTTCCATCACATCCCGTTCCCCGCGCACGGTCTCTACGCACAGCTGCCGTGGCGGGATCAGGTGCTGTGCGGTCTGCTCGGCGCCGACGTGATCGGCTTCCAGCGGGCACAGGACGCCGTCTACTTCCAGACGGCGGTCCGTCGTCGACTGCAGTACGAGATCAAGGGATCGATGATCACCGTCCCCGGCGAGACGGGTTCGCGGCCCGTCCTGGCGAAGGCGTTCCCGATCTCGATCGACACCGCCCCGTATCTCGAGCTGATCGCGAAGCCCGAAGTCCAGGCGCGTGCTGCCGAGATCCGTGCGAGTCTGGGCAACCCGAAGCGGATCCTGCTCGGCGTCGACAGGCTCGACTACACCAAGGGCATCCGTCACCGGATCAAGGCCTACGGCGAGCTGCTCGCCGAGGGCAGGCTCAGGGTCGAGGACGTCACTCTGATCCAGGTCGCGAGCCCCAGTCGTGAGCGCGTGGACGCCTACGTGCATCTCCGTGACGAGATCGAGCTCGCGGTGAGCCGGATCAACGGCGACACCGACACGATGGATCACACCGCGATCCGATACCTGCATCAGGGGTACCCGCGCGAGGAGATGGTCGCCCTGTACCTCGCCGCCGACGTGATGCTCGTCACGGCGCTGCGAGACGGGATGAACCTCGTCGCCAAGGAGTACATCGCCACGCGGGCCGACAACCGCGGGGCGCTGGTGCTCAGCGAGTTCACCGGGGCGGCTGATGAGCTCCGCCGGGCGATCCGCGTCAACCCGCACGACATCGAGGGGCTGAAGGACGCGATCATGGAGGCCATCGAGATGCCTCCCGCTGAGCAGGGACGGCGGATGCGAGCCCTGCGCAAGCGCGTCCTCGAGCACGACGTGAACGCGTGGTCGTCGTCGTTCCTGGACGCCCTCGCCGCCGTGCACGCCCGCCACGCGTGAGAGGCTGGTCGGGAACAGACCCCGACGAGGAGACACGCCGTGACCCGCACCTGGACACCCGGAACCGACGACGACGCACTGACCGCCATCGCCCGCACGGCTCGATTGGTCATCGCGCTGGATTTCGATGGCACCGCATCACCGCTGGTTCCCGACCCGATGGCGGCCAGGGCCCTGCCCGAGGTCAAGGCGCAGATCGATCGCCTGGCCGCGCTGCCCGACACCTACGTCGCCTACGTCTCAGGACGCAGCATGAAGGACCTGCGCATCATCACAGAGCACACCGATGATGCGCTCGTCGCGCTCGCTGGCTCCCACGGTGCGGAGTACTGGTTCCCCGGCGCCGGTCACGCCGAGGCCACGGGGTCGGCGACCGAGGACGGCGCGCGCGAGGCGCTGTGGGCCGCTGCGCAGCCCATCGTCGATCGCTACGAGGGAGTAGGGCTCGAACCGAAGGAGTTCGGGATGGGGATCCACACCCGGATGGCGACCGCGGAGGTCGAGTCGGCGGCGTTCGCCGAGATCGACGCCCTGGTCGCCGAGCAGTTCCCGCACTGGCGCAGGCGATCAGGACACCGGGTGCTGGAGTTCTCGTCCCGCACCGAGGGCAAGGACACCGCGATGCGGATGCTGCGCGAGCAGTTCGACGCGACAGGCATCCTCTTCGCGGGCGACGATGTCACCGATGAGGACGCGATGCAGGTGCTCGGCGCCGATGATCTCGGGGTCCGAGTCGGACCGGGGGAGTCGGCGGCCGCGCTGCGTGTGGACACTCCACAAGACATCGCCGCTCTTCTGGACGCGCTCGCGACCGAACGCGCCTCCTGACGGGAATAGACTGCCCTCATGTCCCCGCACGATCCTTCTTCTTCCGCGTCCCCAGACATCAAGCCCCGCAGCCGAGTCGTCACCGACGGCATCGAGGCCACGACCTCCCGAGGCATGCTCCGCGCCGTCGGCATGGGAGACGCTGACTGGGACAAGCCGCAGATCGGCATCGCGTCGAGCTGGAACGAGATCACTCCCTGCAATCTCAGCCTCGATCGGCTCGCGCAGGGTGCGAAAGAGGGCGTGCACGCCGGTGGCGGGTATCCGTTGCAGTTCGGCACGGTCTCGGTGTCGGACGGCATCTCGATGGGCCACGAGGGCATGCACTTCTCGCTGGTGTCGCGCGAGGTCATCGCCGACTCGGTCGAGACGGTGATGATGGCCGAGCGCCTCGACGGCAGCGTGCTGCTGGCAGGCTGCGACAAGTCGATCCCCGGCATGCTGATGGCAAGCGCCCGCCTCGATCTGTCCAGCGTGTTCCTCTACGCCGGCTCGATCGCGCCCGGGTGGGTGAAGCTGTCGGACGGCACCGAGAAGGACGTCACGATCATCGACTCGTTCGAGGCCGTCGGCGCATGTCGCGCCGGCCTCATGAGCGAAGAGGACCTCAAGCGCATCGAATGCGCCATCGCTCCTGGCGAGGGCGCATGCGGCGGCATGTACACGGCGAACACGATGGCATCCGTCGCCGAGGCGCTGGGGCTGAGCCTGCCCGGCTCTGCCGCCCCGCCCGCCGCGGACCGGCGCCGCGACTACTTCGCGCACCGCTCCGGCGAGGCCGTGATCAACCTGCTGCGTCAGGGGATCACCACTCGCGACATCCTCACCCAGGAGGCGTTCGAGAATGCGATCGCGCTCGCGATGGCGCTCGGCGGATCGACCAACGTCGTCCTGCACCTGCTCGCCATCGCCCGCGAGGCCGAGGTCGACCTCAGCCTGCATGACTTCAACCGCATCGGCGACAGGGTTCCGCACGTGGCCGACATGAAGCCTTTCGGCAACTACGTGATGAACGACGTCGACCGCCACGGCGGCATCCCGGTGATCATGAAGGCGATGCTCGACGAGGGCCTGCTCCACGGCGACGCGCTCACCGTGACGGGCAAGACGCTCGCCGAGAACCTCGCAGAGCTCGACCCGCAGCCGATCGACGGCGAGGTCATCCACACGTTCGACAACCCGATCCACGCCACGGGCGGGCTGACCATCCTGCACGGCTCGCTCGCGCCGGAGGGCGCAGTGGTGAAGTCGGCGGGATTCGACGCCGATGTGTTCGAGGGTCCGGCCCGCGTGTTCGAGCGCGAGCGCGCGGCGATGGATGCCGTGGCGAACGGCGAGATCAACGCCGGCGAGGTCATCGTGATCCGCTACGAAGGGCCCAAGGGCGGGCCGGGTATGCGCGAGATGCTCGCGATCACCGCTGCCATCAAGGGCGCGGGACTCGGAAAAGATGTATTACTCTTGACTGACGGACGATTCTCAGGCGGCACAACCGGCCTGTGCATCGGCCACATAGCACCCGAAGCGGTCGACGCAGGTCCGATCGCCTTCGTGCGCGATGGTGATCTGATACGGGTCGATATCGCAGCTCGCTCTCTTGATCTACTCGTCGAAGAGGCAGAGCTCGCCTCCCGCCGCTCCGGCTGGGAGCCGCTTCCCCCGCGCTATACCCGTGGCGTTCTTGCCAAGTACTCGAAGCTCGTGCGCTCCGCCGCAGAAGGCGCGACGACCGGCTGATCGTTCGATTCGATCGACGCACGCACCGACTCGGGTTCAGCGCTGATGACATCTCGGCTCACCAAGGAAAGACATGACTGCTGATTCTGTTTCGGCCGTTCCACGGCCACCATCCCCTAAGACCGCTGCGCCCGAGCTCACGGGCGCCGAGGCAGTCGTCCGCTCGCTCGACCTCCTCGGCGTCACCGACGTCTTCGGCATCCCCGGCGGCACGATCATGCCCGTGTACGACCCGCTCATGGACGACGATGCGGTCCGCCACATCCTCGTCCGCCACGAGCAGGGCGCCGGCCACGCCGCCGAGGGCTATGCATCCGCCAGCGGCCGTACCGGCGTCGCGATCGCGACGTCGGGTCCCGGAGCGACCAACCTCGTCACGGCGATCGCCGATGCCTATATGGATTCGGTGCCGATCGTCGCGATCACCGGGCAGGTGTTCAGCCACCTGATGGGAACGGATGCGTTCCAGGAGGCCGACATCGTCGGAATCACCATGCCCGTCACCAAGCACTCCTTCCTCGTCAAGACTCCGGAGGAGATCCCCGGGGCACTCGCCGCGGCGTTCGAGATCGCCTCGACGGGTCGGCCTGGACCGGTGCTGGTGGACATCACGAAGGATGCGCAGCAGAAGTCCGCTCCGTTCGTCTGGCCGCCCAAGGTCGACCTGCCCGGCTACCGTCCGGTGACGAAGGCGCACGGCAAGCAGATCCAGGCAGCCGCTGCTCTGCTCGCCGAGGCGAAGAAGCCGGTGCTGTACGTCGGAGGCGGTGTCGTCCGCGGCCGTGCATCCGCGGAACTGCTCGCACTCGCTGAGGCGACGAACGCCCCTGTGGTGACCACGCTGATGGCCCGCGGAGTGTTCCCCGACTCGCACCCGCAGCACCTCGGCATGCCGGGAATGCACGGCACTGTTCCCGCAGTGCTCGCCCTGCAGGAGTCCGACCTCATCGTCGCTCTCGGCGCGCGGTTCGATGACCGCGTCACCGGGAAGGCAGCAGATTTCGCGCCCGGTGCCAAGGTCGTGCACGTCGACATCGACCCGGCGGAGATCTCGAAGATCCGCAACGCCGACGTCCCGATCGTCGGCGATGTGCGCGATGTGCTCATCGACCTGGACGCGGCCTTCCGCGGGACCGTCGGAGCGAGCACCCCCGACATCTCGGAGTGGTGGTCGTACCTCGACGGCCTGCGCGAGGAGTTCCCGCTCGGCTACTCGCCGACCGAGGACGGCCTGCTCGCTCCGCAGTACGTGATCCAGCGGATCGGTGAGCTGACAGGGCCTGAGGGCATCTACACCGCAGGTGTGGGCCAGCACCAGATGTGGGCGGCGCAGTTCATCAAGTACGAGCGTCCCAATGCCTGGTTGAACTCGGGCGGAGCGGGAACCATGGGCTATTCGGTCCCCGCAGCGATGGGGGCGAAGGTCGCAGAACCCGATCGCGTCGTGTGGGCGATCGACGGTGACGGCTGCTTCCAGATGACCAATCAGGAGCTCGCCACGTGCGCGATCAACGACATCCCGATCAAGGTCGCGATCATCAACAACTCCTCCCTGGGCATGGTGCGCCAGTGGCAGACGCTGTTCTACGACGGGCGGCACTCGAACACCGACCTGAACACGGGGCATGGCACCGTCCGCATCCCCGACTTCGTCAAGCTCGCCGACGCGTACGGCTGCCTGGCGATCCGAGTCGAGAAGGAAGACGAGGTCGACGCCGCGATCCAACTCGCGCTGGAGACCAACGATCGTCCTGTCGTGATCGATTTCGTGGTCTCCGCAGACGCCATGGTGTGGCCGATGGTGCCGCAGGGCGTCAGCAACAGCTATGTCCAGTACGCGCGCGATCATGCGCCGACGTTCGATGAGGAGGTCTGAGCGATGTCCACCCACGTGCTGAGTCTTCTCGTTGAGAACACGCCGGGCCTGCTCACCCGTGTCGCGGGGCTGTTCGCCCGCCGCGGGTTCAACATCGAATCCCTCGCGGTCGGCGTCACCGAGGTGCCGGGGATCTCGCGCATCACGGCGGTCGTCGACGTCGAGGAGCTTCCGCTCGAACAGGTGACCAAGCAGTTGAACAAGCTGATCAACGTCATCAAGATCGTCGAACTCGACCCTGCGAGCTCGGTGCAGCGCCAGCATGTGCTGGTGAAGGTGCGCACCGACAACTCCTCGCGGTCGAACGTGATCGAGGTCGTGAACCTGTTCCGCGCCTCGGTCGTCGACTACGCCTCTGATGCCCTGGTGATCGAGGTCACCGGCGACAAGGGCAAGGTCGAGGCGCTGCTGCGCGCGCTCGAGCCCTTCGGCATCAAGGAGATCGCGCAGTCCGGACTCCTCGCCATCGGCCGCGGTGGCAAGAGCATCACCGAGCGCGTCCTGCGCGGCTGAGACACCCACAAACCTCGATAGGAAAGAGAAACACCAGTGAGTACTGAGATCTTTTACGACGACGACGCCGATCTGTCCCTCATCCAGGGCAAGAAGGTCGCGATCGTCGGCTACGGTTCGCAGGGCCACGCCCATGCGATGAACCTGCGCGACTCGGGCGTAGAGGTCGCGATCGCGCTGAAGGACGGCTCGAAGTCGATCACGAAGGCCGAAGAGGCCGGATTCCCGGTGAAGAACGTGGCGGATGCCACGGCCTGGGCCGACCTCATCATGATTCTCGCGCCCGATCAGCACCAGCGCACGATCTACTCCGAGTCGATCGCTCCGAACCTCGCCGAGGGCAAGACCCTCGCATTCGCGCACGGGTTCAACATCCGTTTCGGCTACATCGATGCGCCCGAGGGCGTCGATGTCATCCTCATCGCCCCGAAGGCCCCTGGCCACACCGTGCGCCGCGAGTTCGTCGCCGGTCGCGGCATCCCGGACATCATCGCCGTCGAGAAGGACGCCTCGGGCCAGGCCTGGGCACTCGCTCTCTCCTACGCGAAGGCCATCGGCGGCACCCGTGCCGGCGTCATCAAGACGACGTTCACCGAAGAGACCGAGACCGACCTGTTCGGTGAGCAGGCCGTTCTGTGCGGTGGCATGAGCCACCTCGTGCAGGCCGGCTTCGAGACGCTCGTCGAGGCGGGCTACCAGCCGCAGATCGCCTACTTCGAGGTGCTGCACGAGCTCAAGCTGATCGTCGACCTCATGTGGGAGGGCGGCATCGCCAAGCAGCGCTGGTCGATCTCCGACACCGCGGAGTACGGCGACTACGTCTCCGGGCCCCGCGTCGTCGACGCCCGGGTCAAGGAGAACATGAAGGGCGTGCTGACCGACATCCAGTCGGGAGCGTTCGCGAAGCGCTTCATCGACGATCAGGATAACGGAGCCACGGAGTTCCAGGAGCTTCGGGCGAAGGAGGAGCAGCACCCGATCGAGGTGACCGGTAAGGAGCTGCGCTCCCTGTTCGCGTGGAAGCAGCAGGACGAGGACTACGTCGACGGCTCCGCCGCGCGCTGACCCCACCTGATATCAGGTCGAGCCCCCGTCGTGATCGCGTGATCACGACGGGGGCTCGATCCGTTCAGGGGACGCGAGTGAGCTCCTCGAGCACCTCGACGACATGGCGATAGGGCTTGCCGGTCGCCCTCGTCATCCCGATCTCGCACGTGCGGTTGGCGGAGACGAAGGCGTCGAAGCCCTGACGGTCGGCATCGGCTGCCGAAACCTCTGCGGACTCGACAGCGGTGGCGCTGGCGGTGAGCTCTGGATGCAGCATCCCGCGGTCGCCCGCGAATCCGCAGCATCCCCAGCCGTCCGGCACGTAGATCTCTTCGGCGACAGCGGAGGCGAGCGTCGTGAGCGCATCGGTCGCTCCGAGCGCCGTGGTGGAGCAGGTCGGATGCACGGCGACGGACGCCAGCCTGCGCGATACGGTCAGCCGGGCGAGGACTTCGCGCGCCAGGAAGGTCGTCGCGTCCTCTATGCGCAATCCGGCATATTCCGGGTACTCGGCCAGCGACTTCGCGAGCATCACGTGCAGCCCCTCGGTGCATGATGCGGCGTCGCAGACGACGGGCAGTTCGCCCTGACGACTCGCGGACCACAGGGTCGACAGGACCCGCTTGGTCATCCGGTCGTATCCGGAGAGCTGCCCCTTCGATTTCCATGGCGTTCCGCAGCACAGGCCGCCGGCGTCCTCGGGGATCACGATGGGGATGCCGGCACGCTCCAGCAGCGCCCGCACGGCGTCGCGAGAGCCCGCACCGTCACCCTCCGGTCCGAACATGGTGCCGATGCACGCGCCGAAGAACACGGCCTGCGCGTCGTGGGGATCCACGGGCTTCGGCGCTGCGGAGCCGCCCCGGGGGAGGTCCTCATCGTAGAGGGGCACGGTGTCGGCTCCGACGACGGCCCGTCCGAGCCGTGTGATCCCGCGCACGAGCGGCGCGGGCAGGGCGTCCGCCACGGTCAGTGCGACACCGCCGATCCTGGTCACGGCGCCCCAGCCCCTGGCGGCGGCATCCCACAGGCCGTCCTCGATCTTCGAGGCCTCTTCTGCGCGGAGCCGCCGCACGAGGTCTCCGGTGTTGATGTCGACAGGGCATGCGACGCCGCACATCCCGTCGACCGCGCACGTCTGCACGCCCTCGTAGTCGTAGTCGGCGCGCAGCTCGGCCACCAGCTCGGTGTCGCCGCGCTCCTCGGCCGACGCCATGTCGCGTCGGAGCACGATCCGCTGACGCGGCGTGAGCGTGATGTCCTTGCTCGGGCAGGTCGGCTCGCAGTACCCGCACTCGACGCAGCGATCGACCTCCCTCTCGACGCTCGGGACGCGCTTGAGGTCCTGCAGGCACGAATCAGCGGTCTCCGACAGCACGACGCCGGGATTGAGGAGCCCATCCGGATCGACCAGTCGCTTGATGTCCCACATCATGTCGGTGAGGAAGTCGCCGTACTGCCGACGCACGAACGGCGCCATGATCCGCCCGGTGCCGTGCTCGGCCTTCAGCGATCCGCCCTGTCCGAGCACGAGGCCCACGAGATCGGCGGTGAAGCGGCGATAGCGCGCCAGGCTCTCATCATCGTCGAAGCGCTCGTTGAGCAGGAAGTGGACGTTGCCGTCCTTCGCGTGACCGAAGATCACCGAGTCCTCGTAGCCGTGCTCGTCGAACAGCTCGATCAGCCGCTCGCACGTGGCGAGGAGCCTGTCGACAGGAACGACGATGTCCTCGAGCAGCGCCGTCGTCCCTGAAGGTCGGGCGCCGGCCACCGCCGTGTAGAGACCTTTGCGCACGTGCCACAGCGAGGCGCGTTCGGCGGCATCCGTCGTCATCGCGGGCGGCACGACGAGCGGGAGCGTGCGGAAATGCGCGAGCGCGGCGTCACGGGATGCCGACAGATCCTCCTCGTTCGAGGCGTGCACCTCGACCAGCAGCGCGGCGTGGTGCGCCACTTCGATGCTCGCGATGGTCGCCGGCACGTCGCTGAGCCCCTGCGCGACGCGGAGGGATGCGGCATCCATCAGTTCGATCGTGGCGAGGCCCTGCTCGGTGAGAGCGGGCAGCGCCGCCATCGCGTCGGCGAGCGACGCGAACACGAGCAGCCCTGTGGCGATCTGGGGACGCACCTCGATGGTGCGCAAGCGCGCTTCTGCGACGAATGCGAGCGTGCCCTCCGAACCGATCACCAGGTGCTCGAGGATCTTCACCGGGTCGTCGAAGTCGAGCAGTGAGTTCAACCCGTAGCCCATCGTGTTCTTCATCGCGAACTGCTGGCGGACGAACTCGACCGCGTCGTGATCCGCCCGCAGGCGGTCGCGCAGGGTCAGAAGGCCATCGAACAGTGCGGGCTCGGCGGACGCCAGCTGTTCGCCGGCATCCGTGGCGCCGGTGTCGAGCACCGTGCCGCTGGGCAGCACGAGCAGCAGCGAGTCGACGGTGCGGTACGAGTTCTCGGCGATTCCGCACGCCATGCCGCTGGAGTTGTTGGCGATGACGCCGCCGATCGTGCAGGCGATCTCGCTCGCAGGGTCAGGGCCGAGCTTGCGGCGGTGGCGGGCGAGTCGGGTGTTGACCTGGCGCACGGTCGCCCCCGGCTGGACGCGGACGAGTCGTGCATCGTCTTCGATCCGGATGCCGCGGAAGCCGTTGCGGGTGTCCACGAGCAGATCGCCGGAGACGGCCTGGCCGGACAGGCTCGTTCCGCCGGAACGGAATGTGAGGGTGCGTCCCGCCGCGCGCACCGCGGCGAATGCGCGTGCGACGCCGTCGGCGTCGGACGGCGTGAGCACGGCGTCGGGGATCAGCAGGTAGTGCGAGGCATCGTGTGCGCGGGCGAATCGGTCGATGGAGCGGGACGAGACGGTCGTTCCTGCACCGAGCAGCTCGACGTCGAGCGGATCCGCGAGAGTCGTGGACACGAGAGCCTCCAAGATTGTCAGACAAGATTACCGGCGAGTCTAGTCTCGTCTAGAGTGGAGGCGTGACCATCGCGGATGCTTCGCTCGGCGTCGTCGGCATCGTCGATGCCGTGACGCGGCGGCTCCGCGCGCAGATCCTCGTCGGCGAGCTCGCCGCCGGTTCCGCGCTCACCGAGGCGAAGGTCTCGGCATCCTTCGGAGTCGCGCGACCGAGTGCCAAGGCCGCCATCGAGCAACTGGTCTCCGCGGGTCTGCTCGAGCGCACCGCGCACCGATCGGCGCGGGTCGTGGTGATCGATGCGGCGATGGTGCGCGACGTCTATCGCACGCGGACACGGCTGGAGAGCGCCGCGCTGCGCGAACTCGCCGCTGGCCGCGTCGCCGTGCCCGTGGCCGAGGCGGCGAACGCGGAGATCCTCCGCATGCCACCGGGACCGGATGCGGCGACGGTCGACCCCGATCTGAGATTCCATACCGCGCTGATCGACGGACTCGGCAGTACGCGCACATCGCGCATGTATCGCAGCGTGCTCGACGAGGTGCGCCTGTGCATGGCGCAGGTGCAGGGGCGGCGACTGCTCGATGCCGAAGCGATCTCCGCGCAGCACGCGCAGATCCTGGATGCCGTGGCAGCGGGCGACGGCGAGCACGCGGCCGCCCTGCTCGCCCTGCACCTCGGATCGGCGGAGGAGCGACTCATCGAGGCGATCGGAGAGTAGTTCTCAGACGCGACGCGCGTCGCGGTCAGGCCTACTCGCCGTCGTCTGCGGGCGCGTCGTCGACATCGATCGGAGCGTCTGCGGGGTCGGCCCACACCGGTGCGGGCAGCAGCGTATCGACGGCTCCGCCCTGGATGGCGCGCAGCGCCTCGGTGATCTCATCGGCGTTCTCCGGAACAGCCAATCCGCACGTGCGCAGCTCTGACGCGAACTTCAGCGTCAGGCGGCTCTTGCCGGCAGCCACGGCCTCTGCGGTCGTCCCGGTGAGCTTCTCGCTGCCCGTCTGGATATCGGAGACCTCGTCGCACACGTGATAGACGGCGCCGCCCTCGACCCAGACGACCTCGTCCTGCCCGAGCAGCTGGATCACCGTCGACTGGTCGGCTGTGTACTGCTCGACCGACGGCGGGTTGTAATCGATGCCGAGGGCGACCGCGGCGACGGCGAGCACGACGCCGATGATGCCGGCGGTCGTCTTCTGACCCTTGTCCATGTCCTTGTTCAGGAAGATCAGGATCACGAGCGGAAGGAACGCGATGATGGCGATGATGGCGCCGAGCTGGTTCTGCACGAAGAACCGCACGGTGTCGGACTTCTTGGCGGGATCGAGGCGGTTCGCCTTCTTCCACAGGATCGAACCCGTGATCGAGAGGGCCGCGATGACGACGAGCATCACGATCAGCGTGATGAATGCCCACTGCGGGAACTGGGCGGTGGCGCCCTGCTCCTCGAGGAGGCCGGTGGCCGGGTCGCGGACGAGCGCCCCGTCTTCGCCGACGATCACTCGCTGCGGCAGCACCCAGAAGATCGCGACGGCCTCCGAGGCGATCGCGACGACCCACAGCACGACAGCGATCCAGCGGAAGAGCGTCGCCTTCTTCTTGCCCTCGGCCGTCGGGGTCCAGGTGCGCTCGTCGGACGCCGCCGTCCCGGGGGACGCGGTCGGTGCGTCAGTCTTCTTCTTGCGCTCAGTCACGGTGGGTCCCCTCAGGATGCTGTGAACTCCCTGAGCATATCCGCAGGCGTTCGTGATGGCTACGCTGGGGGTATGACATCGGATGCCGACGACCCGCTCTCCTGGGCGGGCGACGACGACCAGAGCGAACGTGTGCGCGCAACCGGATCCGACCGGGCGCCGTCACTGCCCAGCGGGTGGAAGGCGGTCGGGAAGGACAGCGAGAGTGTCCGATCCGACGCAGACGCCGCAGACGTCCTGGCTGGCGCAGACGCCCTGGAGGACGGCGACGACTCTTCCGCCGCACCGCCTCTGAGCACCCCCATGCTGCTGCTCGTCGGGATCGTCGGCGGGGTCTACCTGCTCTACACGATCGGATGGATCATCGGAGGGGTGAATCTGCAGGCGAGCGCGCTGTTCCTCGTGCCGAGCGTCATGTACGACGTCGGGAGGTGGGCGGCGGTGCTCGCGCCGGCGCTGTGGTTCGGGGCGGTCTGGATACTCACCCGCCGATCGCCGTCCTGGGTGCGGGTGCTCGGCCTCCTGGCCGGGGTCGCTCTGCTGGTGCCGTGGCCGTTCGTGATGACAGGGGCGGTGGGCGCATGAGCGAGGCGACGGCATCCGCGCGAGCGCCGCTGGGTCTGCTCAAGACGATCATCGTCGGTCTCGCCGGCTTGTTCTACGCGTACGCGGTGTGGAATGCGATCGCGTATCTCGTCACCGTCGCGCAGTTCGATCTGAATGCGTACGGGTGGTTCGTGCTGATCTTCTCGGTGCTGTTCCCGATCCTCGCCTTCGCTGCGGCATTCGTGCTCGGCAGGCGTCGATCAGCACTCGACCTCCTGGTCGTCATGGTCGCCGGTCTCGGCCTGGTCGCGGTGTTCTGGATCAACGTCGTCGCCCTGAGCGCTGTGAATCTCACCTCGCTGACGTCCTGACGGCGCGTCATCTCGACGCTGTTCGTCACGTGAACAGGGCGTGGTTCTCGCTCGGGTAAGGTGGAGACGATCGCGCCCCGACGGTGTGCGGCGCATCGATCCCATCCGCGCTATGCCGCTAACTCGAAGGATCCGCCTGTGCCAAAGCCCGTCGTGCTCATCGCCGAAGTTCTCTCGCCCGCCACGATCGAGGCCCTCGGCCCTGACTTCGATGTCCGTCAGGTCGACGGAACGGATCGCGCGGCGCTCTTCTCGGCGTTGGAGGATGCGGATGCGGTGCTGGTGCGCTCGGCGACGAAGCTCGATGCCGAAGCACTGAGCCACGCGCCGAAGCTCAAGGTCATCGCGCGCGCGGGTGTCGGTCTCGACAACGTCGAGATCCCTGCCGCGACCGCGGCGGGCGTCATGGTCGTCAACGCCCCGACCTCGAACATCATCTCCGCGGCCGAGCTCACGTGCGCGCACATCCTCAGCCTCGCCCGCCACGTGCCGGCCGCCAATGCGTCGCTGACCGGCGGGGCGTGGAAGCGCAGCTCCTACACGGGCACCGAGCTGTTCGAGAAGACGCTCGGCATCGTCGGCCTCGGTCGTATCGGAGCCCTCGTCGCGGCTCGCATGCAGGGATTCGGCATGAAGATCGTCGCCTACGACCCCTACGTCACGAGCGCTCGGGCGCAGCAGCTGGGTGTCGAGCTGCGCACTCTCGAAGAGCTCGTCGCCGAGGTCGATTTCCTCACCATCCACATGCCGAAGACGCCCGAGACGACGGGCATGATCGGCGCCGAGCAGTTCGCCGCGATGAAGAAGTCGGCTCACGTCGTCAACGTCGCCCGTGGCGGGCTGATCGATGAGGTCGCGCTGCACGAGGCGCTCGTCTCGGGCGAGATCGCCGGTGCGGGCCTCGACGTCTTCACCTCCGAGCCGCCGGCGGAGGGCAGCTCCGCCCGTGCACTGCTCGACCTCCCCAACGTCGTGGTCACCCCCCACCTGGGTGCGTCGACCGACGAGGCACAGGAGAAGGCGGGCATCTCGGTCGCGCGTTCGGTCAAGCTCGCGCTCGAGGGAGACCTCGTTCCGGACGCCGTGAACGTCGCCGGGGGAGTCATCGACCCGTTCGTGCGCCCCGGCATCGCGCTGGTCGAGAAGCTCGGCCAGGTCTTCAGCGGGCTCGCGGGCTCCGCGGTCACCGCGCTCGATGTCGAGGTGCGCGGCGAGCTCGCCGATTACGACGTGAGCGTCTACAAGCTCGCCGCCCTCAAGGGGATCCTCGCCGGTGTGGTCAGCGAGAACGTCTCGTACGTCAACGCGCCGCTGTTCGCGGAGCAGCGTGGCATCGAAGCGCGCCTGATCGTCGAGAAGGAGAGCCCCGAGTACCGCAACCTCACCACTCTGCGCGGTGCGCTGACCGACGGCACGGTGCTCACGGTCGCCGGGACGCTGGCCGGCACCCGCATGGTGCAGAAGATCGTCGGCATCAACGGCCACGACATCGAGGTGCCGATCGAGACCAACCACATCGTGATGCAGTACACCGATCGTCCGGGGATCGTCGCGGTCTACGGGCAGAAGTTCGGCGAGGCCGGCATCAACATCGCAGGCATGCAGGTCGCGCGCCGTGCTGCCGGTGGCGAGGCGCTCACGGTGCTGACGGTCGACTCGCGGGTGCCGGACGAGCTGCTCGACGAGGTCGGAGCCGCCATCGAGGCCAGTGCGATGAAGCAGATCGAGATCACCGAGGTCTGATCGGAATCGGAGTGCGACAGCATGAGCGCCCCCGCCTTCTCGAGCCTCGCACTCGGTGAGGGGCGGTTCGATCACGGCGATGTCGTGTTCGTGCCGATCCCGCCGCAGGTGACGACCGATCCCCGCGAGTGGGCGGAGACGCTGTTCTCCCGAGACGCCATCCCGAAACCGGTTCAGGCGCTCTTCGGCGTGCGGATGATCTTCGCGTCGCTGCTGGGATTGCGGCCTGCACCTTCCGGAGTCTTCGACGTACGAGAGGTCGTCGGCGAAGAAGCGCTGATCGCGTTCGACGATGCGCACCTGGACTTCCGGTGCGCCGTGGGAGTGGATGCGACGGCGCGGGTCGTGCGGGTGACGACCGTGGTGCGTCTGCACGGTTGGCGGGGTCGTCTCTACTTCGCCCCGGTGAGTCTTCTGCATCCGCTGATCCTGCAGTCGATGCTGCGGCGCACGCGCAGAGTCCTCAGTACCGCATCGCGTGAGAGGTCAGCCGTCACGCGTTCCTAGACGGTGGCGCGTCGGACGAGCTCGATCAGCGCCGTCATGTCGTCGCCGGTGGGCACGGGGCCGGCAAGACCGCCGGTCTCGGCGTCGACGCGTCCCAGTGCGTTGTTGTAATAAAGGCCATCGCTGACGAGCATCAGCAGGTTGAGTGCTGTCTCATCACGCACGTGCGGACGGAGCGCCGCCGCCCAGGCCTCGCGCACCTGCCTCAGCATCTCCGCCGCCGTGGGAAATCCGGCTTGGGCAAGGCGTGCGGCGGCGATGAGAGCGCGATCGAGGTCGTCGCCCTCCATGACCGAGGTGCGGATGAAGTACGCGACCTCGCCCTCCTCGGCGGATGCCATCAGTGTGAGATCTTCTTGAGCCAGCGCTTCCAGGCGCTCCAGCATCCCGGTGACGAGGTCGTCGCGACTGGCGAAGTGATACAGGAGACCGCCCTTCGAGACCCCGGCGGCTTCTGCGGTGGCGGCCAGCGTCGCCGTCCGTTCACCGTCGTCGATGAGAATCGCCTGGAACGCGTCGAGGACGCGTTCGCGTGCGAGTGGAGGGCGGGACATGTCTGTTACTATACCAGCCGGACGGTTTAGTATCAGACCGCCGTATCCGAAGAGGACCTCATGACTCACGTCTCGCCGACTGACACCGGCGGCATCCACGCACCACGAGCAGGAGCCCGCGGCTGGTTCGCACTGGTCGTCCTCATGCTGCCGGTGCTGCTCGTCTCCGTGGACAACACGGTGCTGAGCTTCGCACTCCCCGAGATCGCGCTCGCGCTGGCGCCCTCCGGTGCCGAGCAGTTGTGGATCATCGACGCCTACCCGCTCGTGCTGGCGGGCCTCCTCGTGACGATGGGCACGCTCGGCGACCGCTTCGGACGACGCCGGATGCTCCTGATCGGTGCGACCGGATTCGCCGCGGTCTCCGCCCTCGCCGCTTTCGCACCGACGGCGGGACTGCTCATCGCCGCGCGCGTGATGCTGGGATTCTTCGGCGCCATGCTCATGCCGTCCACTCTGTCGCTGCTGCGTTCGATCTTCCAGAACCGCGACCAGCGGCGGATGGCCATCGCCGTATGGGCATCCGCCTTCTCCGCAGGGTCCGCCCTGGGGCCGATCGTCGGTGGCTTCCTGCTCGAGCATTTCGCGTGGGGATCGGTCTTCCTCATCGCCGTGCCCGTTCTCATCCCGCTGCTCATCGCCGCGCCGCTGCTCGTTCCGGAGAGCCGCGATCCTGCGCCAGGGCGGATCGATCCGATCAGCATCGTGCTGTCGATGGCGGCGATGATCCCGTTCGTCTACGCGATCAAGTCGTTCGCCGTGGACGGGCCGACGATCGCCGGATCGGCATGGGCGCTACTGGGTGTCGTCATGGGTGCGCTGTTCGTCCGCCGCCAACTGCGCGCGTCGAATCCGATGCTCGATATGGCCCTGTTCCGTCGGGGATCGTTCTCAGGCGCGATCCTCGTCAACCTGCTCAGCGTCGTCGCTCTGGTCGGGTTCCTCTACTTCGTGCCGCAGCATCTCCAGCTCGTGCTCGGCATGTCTCCGATGATGGCCGGTCTCGCCCTGGTTCCGGGGATGATCGCGGTGATCGTCGCCGGACTGACGGTCGTGCCGATCTCGCGTCGCGTGGCGCCCAGCATCGTCGTGCCCGCGGCACTCGCGTTCTCGGTGATCGGCTATCTGCTGGTGGCGTTCACCACAGAGGGGCACGGCGCGCTGCCGCTCATTCTCGCGTTCGTGGTGCTCGGGATCGGCATCGGCGCCGCTGAGACCATCTCCAACGAGCTGATCCTCTCCAGTGCCCCGGCATCCAAAGCGGGTGCGGCGAGTGCAGTCTCCGAGACCGCGTACGAGCTGGGCGCGGTGCTCGGCACCGCAGTGCTCGGGGGGATCATCACTGCGATCTATCGCGGCGCCCTCGTGATCCCCGCGGGGATCCCCTCCGACGCCGGTGACGCGGCGCGCGAGACCCTCGCCGGCGCGTACACGGCAGCGCACGACCTCGCGGAGCCGATGGGCAGTGCTCTGTGGACGGCAGCGGCATCGGCTTTCGAATCGGGGGTCACCCTCACAGCGCTGATCGGGGCGGTGCTGGTCGTCATCGCCGGCGTCATCGCCGCTGTCACTCTGCGCGCACCGCGCGTGCGCTGACAGTACGCTGGTGGTACCTGTGCGCAGCAGTGCCGCAGGCATCCGATGCAAGGAGTGCGAATGTCGCGTGTCGTGAAGCTGGCCATCATCCCGGGCGACGGCATCGGCCCGGAAGTCGTGGCCGAAGCCGAACGGATTCTCGACACCGTGACCGCAGGCAGCGACGTGACCTTCGAGAAGACGCGCTTCGCGCTCGGTGCCGCCCGCTACCTCGAGACCGGTGACACGCTCACCGATGACGATCTCGATGAGATCAAGGCGCACGATGCCATCATCCTCGGTGCGGTCGGCGGTACTCCGGGCGACGTGAGGCTCAAGAACGCGAACATCGAGCGCGGACTGCTGCTGAGACTGCGCTTCGCTCTCGATCACTATGTGAATCTGCGTCCGTCGAGGCTGTACGCCGGTGCGCCGGGTCCGCTCGCAGCGCCCGGTGAGGTCGACTTCGTCGTCGTCCGCGAGGGCACTGAGGGTCCGTACGTCGGAAACGGCGGATCGATCCGGGTCGGCACGCCGCACGAGGTCGCCAATGAGACCAGCGTGAACACGGCCTTCGGCGTCGAGCGCGTCGTCCGCTATGCATTCGACCTGGCAGAGCGCCGTCGCCAGAAGCTGACTCTCGTGCACAAGACGAATGTCCTCGTGCACGCCGGTGGCATCTGGCAGCGCGTCGTGAACGAAGTGGCGCTCGAGCATCCTGATGTGGCCGTAGACTATCTGCACGTCGACGCGGCGACGATCTTCATGGTCACGAACCCGTCCCGTTTCGACGTGATCGTCACCGACAACCTCTTCGGCGACATCCTCACGGATCTGGCAGGCGCCGTCACCGGCGGCATCGGCCTCGCCGCGTCGGGCAACATCAACCCCGAAGGCGATTTCCCCTCGATGTTCGAGCCCGTCCACGGTTCGGCGCCCGACATCGCAGGTCAGCAGAAAGCCGATCCCACCGCGGCGATCCTGTCCGTCTCGCTCCTGCTCGATCACCTCGGGCTCTCCGGAGAAGCATCCCGCGTCACCCGCGCGGTCGAAGCGGACATCGCCGAGCGGTCGGGGTCGCGAACCACCACTGAGGTGGGCGACGCCATCATCGCCAGGCTCCAGGCGTAACCTGGACGCACGCGAGCGCCGCCCGAAACGAACGCAGGATGTGACAATGACTACGACTGAAGCCGAACTCGCCCCGCTCGAGTTCGCCGTGACCAAGAACCTCGCCGCCAAGTCTCCCGCACAGCGCGAGGAGCTCCTGAAGAGCCCGGGCTTCGGCACGGTCTTCACCGACCACATGGTCGACATCTGCTGGTCCGCGCGCGGCGGTTGGCACCGTCCCCGCGTGCAGCCCTACGGGCCGATCTCGCTCGACCCGGCCGCCGCTGTGCTGCACTACGGTCAGGAGATCTTCGAGGGCATCAAGGCGTACCGGCACGCTGACGGCTCGATTCACACCTTCCGTCCTCGCGCCAACGCCGAACGCCTGCAGCGCAGCGCGCGGCGCATGGCGCTTCCGGAACTGCCCACCGAGTACTTCCTGCAGTCGTTGCGCGAACTGATCGCGGTCGACGGGGCATGGACGCCCTCAGGAGCAGATCAGAGTCTGTATCTGCGCCCGTTTATGTTCGCCAAAGAGGCGTTCCTCGGTGTTCGCCCGGCGGAGAAGGTCGCGTACTACCTGATCGCGAGCCCGGCGGGGTCCTACTTCAAGGGCGGCGTGAAGCCCGTGCGCATCTGGCTGTCCGAGAACTTCGCGCGCGCGGGCAGGGGCGGTACAGGAGCGGCGAAGACCGGCGGCAATTACGCCTCCAGCCTGCTGCCGCAGGCCGAGGCGTATGAGAAGGGCTGCGACCAGGTGGTCTTCCTCGATCAGGACGGCAATGTCGAAGAGCTCGGAGGCATGAACATCGTCTTCGTGCACAGGGACGGTCGGATCGTCACTCCGCAGTCAGACAGCATCCTCGAGGGGATCACCCGCGACTCGTTGCTGCAGCTCGCCGAAGATCGCGGGCACACTGTCGAACGACGGCCCGTCTCGCTCCGCGAGTGGCGTGACGGCATCGCCTCGGGGGACATCATCGAGGTGTTCGCGTGCGGGACGGCCGCCGTGGTCACACCGATCGGTGCGCTCGTCACCGCCGACTTCGAAGAGGCTCAGCCGACCGGTGAGCTGGCGTTGTCGCTGCGCGAGGAGCTCACGGACATCCAGTACGGACGTGCGGCCGACAAGCACGGCTGGATGCACCAGCTCGACGTCTGACCGACGCACCCGCGGAACCGACAGCGCGGGGATAGGCTGGGCGGGTGAAGATCGCGCGATTCAGTCATAACGACGCCATCCAGTACGGGATCCTCGACGAGGACGAGCGCGAACTCGTCGTGCTCGCCGGCGACCCGATGTTCGCCGGCTTTGAGACGACAGGGGAGCGCGTCCCGCTTGCGGATGCCGCGCTCCTCGCGCCCGTCATCCCGCGCTCGAAGGTCGTGTGCGTCGGCAAGAACTATCACGACCACGCCGCGGAGATGGGCGGAACCGCTCCCGAAGAGCCGTTGCTGTTCCTCAAGCCCAACACTGCGGTGATCGGCCCCGGCGACACGATCGTGCGCCCCACGCTGTCCGAGCGCACCGAGCACGAGGGCGAGCTCGCCGTCGTCATCGGACGCATCGCGAAGAACGTGAAGGCCGAGAACGCTCAGGACTACGTCTTCGGATACACCGTCGCCAACGACGTCACCGCGCGCGACCTGCAGAAGAAGGACGGGCAGTGGACGCGAGGCAAGGGCTTCGACACCTTCTGCCCGCTGGGGCCGGTGATCGAGACGGAGTTCGATCAGGCGGATGCCGTGATCGAGACGCGTGTCAACGGCGAGGTGCGTCAGCACGCGCCGCTGGCTGACATGATCCACTCGGTCGAGGCCATCATCGAGTACGCCTCGGCGGTCTTCACCCTGCTCCCGGGCGACGTCATCCTCACCGGCACGCCAGCGGGCGTCGGCCCCTTCGGCGCCGGCGATGCTGTCGAAGTCGAGGTCTCCGGGATCGGGGTGCTGCGCAATCCGGTGCGCGACGCCCGTCCCACGGCATGACCCTGCCCACTGTCGAGCAGCAGCAGTCGCTGCAACGACGTACCGTCGTCATCCTGTCCGTGGGGCAGGTGCTCGGCGGGATCGCCTTCGGAGCGACCGTCTCTCTCGGAGCGCTGCTCGCTGCCGACATCTCGGGTGACGATGCGCTCTCCGGACTGGCGACGGCGTCGGTGACGCTCGGCGCCGCGCTGTGCGCGATTCCACTCGCGCGCCTCGCGATGGCGCGCGGACGAAGGCGTGCACTCACGCTGGGGAACCTCTTCGCTCTTGTCGGAATCGTCGTGGTGATCACCGCCGCAGCACTTCGCGTGTTCCCCCTCCTGCTCGTGGGCATCGTGATGATCGGCGCAGGAAACGCGGGAAATCTCCAGTCGCGCTTCGCCGCGACAGACCTCGCGAGTCCGCGGCATCGCGGAAGAGACCTCTCGATCGTCGTCTGGGCGACGACCGTCGGGGGAGTGGCCGGTCCACTGCTCCTCGGCCCGGGCGAGGTCATCGGACAGGCGCTCGGAATGCCGTCCCAGACCGGTTCGTACCTCTTCTCGCTGGTCGCGCAGGCGGCAGCGCTGATCCTGTACGTCGCGGTCCTCCGTCCCGATCCGCTGCTGCTCGCTCAGCGACTGCTCGCCTCCGCGAGCGATCAGACGACGACGGAGGAGCGGAGCGATCATCCGACCGTCGCCCGCTATGCGATGCTCGCCATCGCCGGTGCGCACATCGTGATGGTCTCCGTGATGGCGATGACACCGATCCACCTCTCGCACATGGCGCAGGCCGAGCACGGCGGACACGCGTCGCCGACGGATATCACGACCCTTGTGGGGGTCACGATCGCGGCGCACGTCGCCGGGATGTATGCGCTGTCGCCGTTGTTCGGCATCCTCGCCGACCGCTGGGGACGGCTGAAGGTCGTGCTGCTCGGACAGGCTCTGCTCGCCGCTTCACTCGCTTTCGCGTTCTTCATGAATGACCGGGCCGGCGGTGTGATGGTCGCGCTCATCCTGCTGGGGCTCGGATGGAGCGCGTCGACCGTCTCCGGTGCGGCGCTGCTGACAGAGGCCACGACTCCCGCGCTGCGCACCCGTCGCCAAGGGCGCAGCGACTCGCTCATGAGCTTCTGCGGCGCAGGCGGTGCGGTGCTCGCGGGCGTGGTCATGTCGAACTTCCAGTACTCGGGACTCGCCGTCATCGCCGCGGTCGTGGTGGTGGCCATCGTGATCGCCTCGCCATTCGGACGGATGCGAGCGGCATGAGCGGATGGGGCGGTTCCGGGGCGGCGTATGCACGGTCATACGCCTCTCTCTGCGCCGGCACCAATGATGCCATCGTGTCCTCGCTCGGTCCGGCGGCATCGCGCACTCTGCTCGACGCGGGTTCGGGAACAGGAACACTGGCGGGGGCCCTGACCGACACCGGTTGGCGCGTCACCGGCTGCGAACCGGAGCCGACGATGCGCGAGGTCTCTCAGGCCCAGTATCCGTCTGTCGATGTCGTCGACGGGGCGCTGCCCGCTCTGCCGTTCGAGAGCGCTTCGTTCGATGCCGTGACGGCGAACTTCGTCCTCAATCATGTGCCCGACCCACGTGCGGCGGCTGCGGAGGCGGCACGGGTCGCGGCGCCCGACGGCGTGCTTCTCGCGACGATCTGGACGGCGACGCCGTCCTGGTTCTGGTCGGCGGTCTACGAGCGCGGCGCACTCGAGCCGCTCGCCGGTGCGCGGCTCCCCGAATCTCTGGACTTCGATCGGACGGCGTCGGGATTCGGTCAGATGCTGCGCGACGGCGGCTGGCGAGACGTCGAGGTGTCGGAGCTGGAGTGGACCTGGCGACCCGCACCGGCGATGCTGTGGGCATCGGTTACGGGCGGCATCGCCTCCGTCGGCTCGAGCTATCTGATGCTGGATGAGAGCGGGCGTGCGCGGTTCCGCCGAGCATTCGACAGCATCTGCGGTGCACACGCCGTCGATGGTGTGGTCGCGCTCGACTACACCGCGGCCATCGCCGTCGGACTGGCCGGTTGAGGACCCGGCGCATGCGTAGAATCGAGGGGATATGGCTACTCCTCATCCCCTCACCACGACGGCATCCGGTCCCGATGTCCGTGTCCGCTTCTGCCCGTCGCCGACGGGCCTGCCGCACGTCGGTCTCGTGCGCACCGCCCTGTTCAACTGGGCGTACGCGCGTCACAACGGCGGCAAGCTCGTGTTCCGCATCGAGGACACCGATGCCGCGCGCGACAGCGAGGAGAGCTATCAGCAGCTTCTCGACGCGCTCCGGTGGATGGAGATCGACTGGGATGAAGGCGTCGAGGTCGGCGGCCAGCACGCGCCGTACCGTCAGTCCCAGCGCCACGAAATCTACCGCGAAGTCATAGACAAGCTGCTCGCGGCCGGCGCGATCTACGAGAGCTTCTCGAATGCAGAGGAGATCGACGCCCGCAACGAGGCGAACGGCCGGGCCAAGCAGCTCGGGTACGACAATCACGACCGCGACCTCACGGATGAGCAGAAGGCCGCGTTCCGTGCGGAGGGGCGTCAGCCCGCACTGCGTCTGCGGGTGCCGGATGAGGACCTCACCTATGTCGACCTCATCCGCGGCGAGGTGACGTTCCCCGCGGGTTCCTTCCCGGACTTCGTGGTCGTCCGGCCCAACGGCATCCCGCTGTACACGTTCGTCAACCCGGTCGACGATGCGCTGATGGGCGTGACCCATGTGCTGCGCGGCGAGGACCTCATGCCGTCGACGGCCCGACAGCTCGCACTCTATGCGGCGCTGATCGACGCGGGCGTGACGACGTTCGTGCCGCGTTTCGCGCACATGCCGCTCGTGCTCGGCGAGACCGGGAACAAGAAGCTCTCCAAGCGCGACCCGCAGGCCGACCTGTTCCTGCACCGCGAGCGCGGATTCATCCACGAGGGGCTGCTGAACTATCTCGCGCTGCTCGGTTGGTCGATCGGTCCCGACCGCGACGTCTTCTCACTCGAGGAGTTCATCGCCGCGTTCGACATCGAGAACGTCAATCCGAACCCGGCTCGCTTCGATCAGAAGAAGGCAGAGTCGATCAACGGCGACCACATCCGGATGCTCGACGAGAAGGACTTCGCCGAGCGGACGATCCCGTATCTCGCCGCCGCCGGCCTGTTCGACGAGCCGACCCACGATCAGCTCGTGCTCGCCTTCCGCGTCGCGCCGCTCGTCCATGAGCGGGTCCAGCTGCTCGGTGACGTACCCGGCATGGTGGGGTTCCTCTTCGTCGACGAGGTGTCCTACGATGCTGACGCGCTCAAGGGTCTACCCGCGAATGCGGCAGAGGTGCTCGACGCCTGCACAGCCGCGCTCGAGCCTGTCACGGAGTTCACCACGGAGAAGATCCAGGACGCGCTCTCGAGCGCGCTCGTGGAGCGACTCGAGCTCAAACCGCGTGTCGCGTACGGGCCGCCGCGCGTGGCGATCACCGGGCGTCGAGTGTCACCGCCGCTGTTCGAATCGATGGAACTGCTCGGCAAGGAGGAGTCGCTGAAGCGACTGCGCGGGCTTGCCGCGCACCTGCGCGGCTGAGTCAGCACGACGCGCCCGAGGAGTCGCTGACGTTTTGGCGGCACCGCGGAATTCGGGTAGAGTGGTTCCTCGGTGCGAGGCTCCGGTTTCGCCCTTGGGGTATGGTGTAATTGGCAACACAGCGGTTTCTGGTACCGCCATTCTTGGTTCGAGTCCAGGTACCCCAGCCAGAGAAGAACCCCCGCTCAGGCGGGGGTTCTCTGCTTCTCGTCTCGAATGAGACCGTGCCGCATCAAGGCCACCGCGGTGCTCGCACGCGTCCGCGTTGCTGATCGATGCGCCGCGTCCCACCCGGCAGACACCCTGGGGTGATCTCAAGGGTGAATCTGCTCTCGTGGCGACGAAGCTGTTCGCTCTCGCGCCTAGCCTGAAGGCGTCTGGCATTCAGGAGTCGGCGCAACGTCGACGATCGACGAGGGAGTGGCATTGCGTTATACAAGCGGAAACTACGAGGCGTTCGCCCGGCCGAGGAAGCCCGAGGGCGTCGATTCGAAGCGGGCCTGGTTCGTGGGCTCGGGACTCGCGGCCCTCGCTGGCGCGGCGTTCCTGATCCGGGATGGCCAGATGGATGGTTCGAGGATCACCATCTTCGAGCAGCAGGACCTCCCCGGTGGTGCGCTGGACGGTCTGGACGTGCCCGAGAAGGGGTTCGTCATCCGCGGTGGTCGTGAGATGGAGAGCAACTTCGAGTGCCTGTGGGACCTGTTCCGCTCCATCCCCTCTCTCGAAGAGGAGAACGCGAGCGTCCTCGACGAGTTCTTCTGGCTGAACCGCGACGATCCCAACTCGACCCTGCGCCGCACGACCAAGAACCAGGGCGAGGACGGCGGTACCGACTTCAAGTTCGACCTGAGTGCGAAGGCGCAGCAGGAGATCTCCAACATCTTCACCGCACTGCCGGAGGAGATGGAGGACAAGCGCATCGATGAGGTGTTCACGAGCGCATTCCTCGACAGCAATTTCTGGCTCTACTGGCGCACGATGTTCGCCTTCGAGGAGTGGCATTCCGCGCTCGAGATGAAGCTCTACCTGCACCGCTTCATCCACCAGATCCAGGGCCTTCCTGACTTCTCCACCTTGAAGTTCACTCGATTCAACCAGTACGAGTCCCTGGTGATGCCGTTGGTGAAGTGGCTCACCGAGCACGGCGTCAAGTTCCAGTACGGCGCAGTCGTGACCGATGTCGACTTCGACATCGACGAGGACGGCGGCCGCAAGCAGGCCAGTCGTGTGCACATCGTCGAGCGCGGCGAGGAGAAGCAGATCGATCTCACGACGGACGACCTGCTGTTCATGACGATCGGCTCGCTGACCGAGAACTCGAACGATGGCGATCACAAGACAGCGGCCAAGCTCAACACCGGCCCTGCGCCGGCGTGGGAGCTGTGGCGCAGGATCGCGGCGAAGGATGAATCGTTCGGAAACCCGGATGTCTTCGGATCGCACATCCCCGAGACGAAGTGGGAATCGGCGACGGTGACGACTCTGGATGCGCGCATCCCGGAGTACATCCAGAAGATCTCCAAGCGTGACCCCTTCAGCGGCAAGGTCGTCACCGGCGGCATCGTCACGGTCATGGACTCGAGCTGGTTGATGTCGTGGACCGTCAACCGTCAGCCCCACTTCAAGAAGCAGCCCAAGGACCAGATCGTCGTCTGGGTGTACGGCCTGTTTCCGGAGGCCGTTGGCGACTACGTCAAGAAGCCGATGCAGGACTGCACAGGCGAGGAGATCACTCAGGAGTGGCTGTATCACCTCGGCGTTCCGGTGGACCAGATCGAGGAGCTCGCGGCGACAGGTGCGAAGACGGTCCCCGTGATGATGCCGTACGTGACGGCGTTCTTCATGCCCCGCAAGCACGATGATCGCCCCGCGGTGGTCCCTGAGGGCGCGACGAACTTCGCGTTCATCGGCCAGTTCTCGCAGTCTGCTGAGCGCGATTGCATCTTCACGACCGAGTACTCGGTGCGCACTCCGATGGAGGCGGTGTACACGCTGCTCGACATCGAGCGCGGTGTGCCCGAGGTGTTCAACTCGACCTACGACGTGCGGGCACTGTTCCATGCCGTCAGTCGCATGCGCGATGGCGAGGCGTATCGGATCCCCGGTGGACCGCTCGCCCGGAAGTTCGCGCACCATCACATCGAGAACAACGTGGTCGGGCAGTTGCTGGAGACCTACGGCCTCGTGGACAAGTAGACCTCGAAGACGGAGGAAGGCACCCGGTCCGCAGGACGGGGTGCCTTTCTCCGCGTGCGGGGACTCAGCTCAGATGGTTCTGCATCCACGGCATCGGGTCGATCGCGACGTTGTCGACGTGCACTTCGAAATGCAGGCACGAGCCGAAGACGTATCCGGTCGCGCCGACATCGCCGATGTACTGGCCTGCTTCGACGCAGTCGCCGACCTCGACGGCACGGGTGCCGTAGTTCATGTGCGAGTAGACGGTGCTCACGGATTCGCCGTCGACGATGCTCTCGATCTGGATCGTCACGCCGTAGCCCTGGTAGCTCTCGGTCGACCGCGACACGCAGCCCTTCATGGCCGCGTTGATGGGCGAGCCCACGGGTGCGGCGAAGTCCTGCCCGAGGTGCGAGCGTCCTGGCCGTGAAGCCCCGAAGCCGTCGGTGAAGGAGTAGCTCCCGTCTGCCATCGGCATGACGGCTCCGTCGGCGATCGGGATCTCGACTGCACTGCCCAGGGGCATGCCCGCCGCCACTGCGGCGGAGATCGCCCGGGAGCGTGTCTCCTCGATCTCCTCCGGCGTCGTCGCCGAGAAGCTGCCGCGGGGCGCGACCTCTGCACGGATCTCATCCGTCGAGCTGTAGGACTGTGCGGTCGTGTCGTCGGCGCTGGCGGCGACAGTGAGAGCAGCGACCGGGCTGGCATCGGGATTGAGCGCGGGGAGGGCGACGCCCACGATCATCCCGCCCACGGCGAGGGTGGCGCCGACCGCCTTCGTCTTCGCCCAGCGCCGCCGGATGCGACGCGGATGCCGGGGAGTGGTCGCGACTGCCTCAGCGCGGATGCGGGCAGGGATCTCGATGCGCGGTTCAGTCGGGACCTCTTCGCGTGGAGCCGAGGGGATGGCTGCAGGAGTCTCGGATGCTGCTTCGGACGCTCTCGCAGTCTCAGCGGCGAGGGCCGCCGCTGCAGCTGCTGCCGCGTTTCGTCGGTCGCGGCGCAGCTGGGGCCGGGGGGCGGTCGAGCTGGCTTCGGGAGCTGCGGGGGCGGATTCGGGCGCGCGCTCGGGAGGCAGGGAGTTCGTGACGGAATCCTTCCGATGGAGCAGGAATGCTCATGAACAGGCCTTCGGGTGGCCCGTTACCGTTCTGTAATGTACGTGGTCCCGAGGGACCTCGTCAAGTCGTCAGACCATCGTTGCACAGCGAACATGAGAAAAGGCCCGACCCCGCCGAGCGGAACCGGACCTTTCGAAGCTCAGATCAGAGCGGACGGATGTTCGTCGCCTGAGGGCCCTTGGGTCCCTGCTCCGTGTCGAACTCGACCTTCTGTGCTTCCTCGAGGTTGCGGTAGCCGCTCGCCTGGATCGCGCTGAAGTGCGCGAAGACGTCTGCGGATCCGTCATCGGGAGCAATGAAGCCGAAGCCCTTGTCGGAGTTGAACCATTTGACAGTGCCAGTGGCCATGCTGTGTTTCCTTTGGTGTTGGTGGGTCGACCATCGACCCGTCTTGCCGACCATGAATCGGGCGGCAGGTCTGAGGCTATCCGGGAAGCGGCGAAGAAGCGGCGTAACGTGCCCGGAGAAGGTGAGATAGATGAGGGCGGAAGAACGAGTGGCCACCAAGCCCTGTGGGGCAATCGGACCGATGAACCGGCGGAGATACCACCTGCCATCGCGAATACATGCTCATTCTAACGGATGGCGCGGAATGCGCGAGACCCACGTGGGAACCGCTCATGAAACGATGGTTCCATGAGCTCTGCGAACCTGACCAGGACAGAGACGGCCGCGCGATCCGCCGTCATCGTCGTGCATGAGATCCGCGTCGAACTGGATCTCCGGGATGCACCCGACCAGGATCAGAGCGGGTTCCGCACGACGACCACGCTGCGCTTCGATGCCTCCGTGTCCGAGACGTGGATCGACTTCATCGGCGAGTCGGTGGATGCGGTCACAGTGAACGGCGAGTCGCGTCCCGTCGTGTTCGACGGCGCTCGAGTGACGATCGACGGGCTCGCGGCATCCAACACCGTCGTGATCGATGCCCGCGGCGCGTACAGCCGCTCCGGTGAGGGCCTGCACCGCTTCCTCGACCCGGTCGATGGGGAGACCTATCTCTATACGCAGTACGAGCCCGCCGACTCCCGTCGCGTCATGGCGTGTTTCGAGCAACCCGATATGAAGGCGGCGTTCAGGTTCGTCGTGCACGCGCCGTCCGGATGGTCGGTGCTCTCGAATCAGAGCGTCGTGCGCGCTGAGGAAGGCGATGGGTCGCAGACGGTCGAGTTCGCGCCCACGCTTCCGCTCTCGAGCTACATCACCTCGGTCGCAGCCGGTCCGTACCACCGGGTGGATGCGGAATGGGTTCGCGGTGACCAGAGCGTCGCCCTCGGTGTGCTGTGCCGCTCGTCGCTCGCGGAGTTCCTCGAGGCGGATGAGATCGTCGCGGTCACGCGACAGGGTCTCGACTTCTTCACCGACGCGTTCTCATACCCCTATCCATGGGGCAAGTACGACCAGATATTCGTGCCCGAGTACAACCTCGGCGCCATGGAGAACCCGGGTCTGGTCACCTTCACCGAGTCCTACCTCTCCCGGGGAGCCGCCACCGACGCGCAGCGCGGGGCGCGGGCGAACACGATCCTGCATGAGATGGCCCACATGTGGTTCGGCGATCTCGTCACGATGCGCTGGTGGGACGACCTGTGGTTGAAGGAGTCCTTCGCGGATTACATGGGGGCGCACGCGTCGGCGGCCGCGACGCGGTTTGCGGATGCCTGGGTGCGGTTCGCCGCCAATCGCAAGGCCTGGGCCTATCTGCAGGATCAGCTTCCCACCACTCATCCCATCGTCGCCGACATCACCGACCTCGAGGCAGCGAAGCTCAATTTCGACGGGATCACCTATGCCAAGGGCGCCGCCGTCCTGAAGCAGCTGGTGGCGTTCGTCGGAGAGGCGCAGTTCTTCGAGGGCGCACGCCGCTACTTCGCCGCCAACGCCTTCGGGAACACGACGTTGGAGGATCTGCTCGAGCATCTCGAGGACGTCTCGGGACGAGACGTGCGCGCCTGGTCCAGGGCCTGGCTCGAGACCAGCGGTGTCTCGACACTCCGTCTCGAGAATGATGGGAGCGGGCGGCGGATGCTGGTGCAGGGCGATCCACGACCGCATCGCCTGCGCGTGGGGCTGTACGACCTCGCCGACGGACGTCTTGCACTGAGTGAGAAGGTCGAGCTCGACATCAGCGAGACGCAGACGCTGGTCGCGTTCGACGATGCGGATCTCGTGCTGATCAACGATGACGACCTGACCTATGCGAAGGTGCGACTCGACGCCCGGTCGCTGGATGCCGTGGAGCAGGCGCTGTCGTCGCTCGATCCGCTTCCGCGCGCACTGGTGTGGTCGTCACTGTGGAATGCCGTGCGGGACGGCGAGCTCTCAGCCGCGCGCTATCTCTCGATCGTCGCCGCGCACGCGCCGTCGGAGCAGAACGTCGGACTGCTCAGCGGCGTGCTCGCGAACGCCGCCTATGCGATCGGCCACTACATCCCGGATGCCGAGCGCACGCGGCAGCGGCGCGCATGGACGGCGAAGACCTGGTCCTCGCTGCAGACCGCGGGGCCGGGAAGCGACGCGCAGTTGTCATGGGCCAGGGCGTTCGCGGCGGCATCCGCCGCTGAGGACTCGTACGCGGTCCAGGCGCGCGGAATGCTCGACGGCGAGACCCCCGCAGGCCTCCCCGTCGATCCGGATCTTCGCTGGGCTCTGCTGACGGCACTGCGGACGACCGGGCATGCGACCGAGGACGACGTCTCAGCCGAACTCGAGCGCGACGGTACGGCCACCGGCCGTACCGCGTCGCTGCGAGCACTGTGGTCGAGACCGATCTCTGAATCGCGGATCGTGGCCTGGCACACGGCGTGGGAGGACGAGACGCTCAGCAACGATCACCTCAGCGCGATGATCGACGGCGTCCGTGCCGGCGGTCGCCGTGACCTCATCTCGAACCTCGACGAGGGTTATTTCGAGCGCATCCTCGGAGCATGGCAGGAACGCAGCATCGAGATCGCCCGGCGTCTCGTGATCGGACTGTTCCCGGCATCGGAGAGCCTCGACCCGGTCGATGAGTGGCTCGCAGCTCACGAGACAGCGCCCGCGTCACTTCGGCGACTCGTCATCGAGCAGCGTGATCATCTCGCCCGGGACCTGAGAGTGCGCGCCGCTCAGCGCGGCTGAACGGCGCGCTCTCAGAGATCCAGCGACTCGCCGGGGTCGAGTTCGAAGAACTCGCCCCCGTGCTGCTCTGTCGCCCACTGCAGACGCTGGCGGTGCATGTTGCGCCCGATCACGGAGAGCGTCATGTCGTGGACCCCGAAGGCCCGTCGCGGCTTCACCGCGAGCACGAAGTCCATCGCCTCGCCGATCTTCAACCACGGTGCACCGAGTGGAGCGGCGAGCGCGTCCACATCGACTCCCTCCGGCACGGCGTAGGAGTCGCCGGGGTAGTAGAGCTCGTCGTTGATGAGCACACCGACGTTCTGCACCGGCGGGAGCGAGGAGTGGATGACGGCGTGCTCCCCGCCGAAGAAGCGCAGCGAGAAACGTCCGACCTCGACGACATCACCGGGGGAGACCACCGTGATCTCGTAGCCGTCGGCCGCCGCGGCGACTCCCGCGGGTGCGAATACCGGCGTTCCTGGAACCGCGCGGAGGATGCGGTCGAGGTGCTCCGAGGTCCAGTGATCCGGATGCTCGTGCGTGATCACGACGCCGACGATCTTCGACAGGTCATCGAGCGGACTGGTGAACGAGCCGGGGTCGATGATGAGCGCATCGCCGCTCTCGTCGAGCCGGAGGGTGGCATGTTCGTGCTTGGTAACGCGCATACCGAGAGTCAACCCGCATCCGACGCGTGCGGCAAATGGGGCGATCCGAACCGGACGCGCCCGGGATGCTCACCGCTGCCCGCACGATTTTGCGGAGGCTGTTTTCTCATGGCATACTTGAACGGTTGTCGCGGCGCGGAAACGCTCTGCAAGACCTGGCCCCATCGTATAGCGGCCTAGTACGCCGCCCTCTCACGGCGGTAACGCGGGTTCGAATCCCGCTGGGGTCACACAACATCGAAAGCCCCCGGTTCGCCGGGGGCTTTCGTCTTTCCTCCACGTCCGACCCGGACCCGATCACGAATCGAGAAGCGCGGCTGCAGCGGGAGTCGTAGCGTGGGAGCGAGCGGTGAACGCCGCGACGACGAGTGAGGAGCACGAGATGGCATCGAAGACCGCCGGGTTGTCCAAGGACGAGCGCGACGCTGTGAAGCAGAGAGCGGCAGAGCTCCGGGCGCAGGAGAGGGCCGGCAAGTCCCGCGCAGCGGGGGAGAAGGCCGTTCGTGAAGCGATCGGCGCGATGCCCGAACCGGACCGCATCCTCGCCGAGGGCATCGACCGCATCGTCTCAGAGGTCGCTCCGCAGCTCATGCCGAAGACCTGGTACGGCTTCCCTGCCTACGCCGACGAGAACGGCAAGATCGTGGTGTTCTTCAAAGCCGCCTCGAAGTTCACGACTCGGTACGCCACCCTCGGATTCGAAGAGGCGGCGCACCTCGACGACGGAGAGCTGTGGGTCACGTCATTCGCGCTGATCTCCCTGACTCCTGAGACGGAGAAGACGATCGCAGCGCATATCCGCAAGGCGGCGGGTTAGGCGCGAAGGGAGAGCGCCCGGAACGCCGGGTTGCGCAGCGGCACCACCATCATGCTCATCAGCGCCACCCCGAACACGACGAATGCGAGCCAGATCGTGGTCGCCGCCGCGAGGGCGCCGAACGCCGCCATCGCCAGCGGCATGAGCACATCGTCGCCGAGACGCGTGATGGCGCTCATCCGACCGAGATACGCGGTGTCGACTGTCGCGGCGAACGTCGCACTGAGCAGGACGGAGGCGAACCCGGCGGTCAGACCGATCAACAGGCTTCCGACTCCGGTGAGCCACAGCGGGCCGATGCCGAGCAGAACGATGCCAGCGCCCTGCAGCGCAAGCGCCCAGAATCCTCCTCGTGCCTCGTGGCGCGGTCGCCATTTCGCCACAGTGATCGCTCCGACGGCGGCTCCGAGGCCGATCATCGCCTCGAGGACACCGACCGCTGGCGCACCCCAGCCCTCGTCGTGCGCACGCAACGCGATGCCGATCCCGGTGGCGGGCCCGACCGCGAGGTTCAGACCCGACAGTGCGATGACGAGGGTGCGGGTGGTCGGTGCATCCCTGAGGTGCGTGAAGCCGCGAGCGATACCGCGCAGCGCGCTCTCTCGTTCTGCACGAGCGAGCGCGAAGCGCGGTCGCAGCCAGATCGCGATGAAGGCGATGACGAATGCGAACGTCAGCGCGTTGATCGAGGCGCTGCCGGAAAGCCCCGCGTACGCGACGAGGAACCCCCCGAGAGCGGCGCCGCCCATGGTGCCGAGTCGTGTCGCGGTCTGCATCACCGCGCTGTACGACGGCAGATCCGAAGCGCGGACCAACTGCCGTCCGATCGTGGCGGCCGACGGCTCGTAGAACGCGTCGCACGCGCCGAAGGCGATCGCCGCGAGCAGCAGCATCACAGCGGACGGCGGGGAGGCGAGCACCCAGAGAGCGACCACGACGAGCACGAGCACCCTGATCGCGTTGAACATCATCATGACGCGCCGTGCGTTCGCGCGGTCAGCCAGTACTCCGCCGAACAGCAGGATCACGGCTCGCGGAACTGCGCCGGCGGCCACGATCAGTCCGGCGATCGCGGGCGAAGTGGTCTGCACCGCAGTCCACGCGAGCGCGATGCTCCAGATCGCATCACCGGCATCGGAGAGCGCCTTGACGGCGATCCACGCATGAACGGAGAAGTCGCGGTCGAAGCGGGGCGGTTCGCTGAGCTGCGTCGGGTCGGCCGAGGTCATGGCGTCGTCGGAAATCCGTGAGCGAAGATGAAGACCGGACGGCGCTCCGTATCGTCATCGGTGTCGATCGAACGACGCCAGGCGTCGATGGTCTGCGCGAGCGCCGTCGAGAGCGCCGCGAGCTCCTGCGCGGAGGCCCAGGTCAGTGTGTCGGTGCTGAACGCCGCGTGAGTCCACTCTGCGCTCGAAGGAGCACTCCGGTGCCACGCGGACAGACGCCCGATCTGGGTGTTGATGTTGGCGCGTTCCGCGCTGCGGGCGAGCACCGCATCGGCCGGCGAGTCCGCGAAGTCGTCGACGGACCAGCTGAAACTCTTCCGCGACGACTGCCACCAGCTCGTGCGCCTGTCGCCGGTCGGGTCATCGGCCCGCTCGATGATGCCTGCGCGCTCCAGCATCCGCAGATGGTGGCTGATGCTGCCGACCTGCTGATCGAGGGCGCGTGCGAGGCTCGTCACCTGGCTTGCTCCGTACAGCCCGAGGTAGTCGACGATGCGCCGGCGCACCGGATGGTGGACGGCGGTGATCGTCTCGATCTCTTCCATGGCACCCACGCTAAGCGTGGGTGCCAATCTTCACAAGAGTTCTTGTATACCCCGGAAAGTCAGGGAATATCGGAAGTTGCGTGGTGCCGACGACGTCGGATGAGCCAGATGACCAGCACGACCGCACCGGCGACGACCAGCCACGGGAGCACGAACCCGATCGCGATCACCAGGGCGTTCAGCGAGATGATCAGACCGTTCCACCCCGCCAGCAGTCCGTCGACGAAGCCGTCAGGCTCGGTGGCGGTGACCGTCGCCTGCTTCGTCAACTGCACCTGCAGCGACGACATCGCCACCTGGTCATCGAGCGCGGCGAGCTGCTGCGTGTACGACTCCAGCTGCGCCTGACGATCAGTCAGCGCCACTTCGGCATCGATCAGTTCGGAGACGCTGCCCGACTGCGACATCAGTTCGGTCAGGCGATCGACCGAGGCCTGAGTGGCTTCGATGCGTGCGCGCAGGTCGATGGTGGTCGAGGTCACATCCTGCGTGGACGTCGACGAGGAGATCACGGTTCCGGTGTCGCCGAGTTCGTCGATCACCGCGGTCAGGTCATCGGATGGAACCCGGATGCTGATCCACCCGTACTCGCCCTGCGGCGCGGGCGCGCTCGCGTCCGTCGTCTTCGCTTCCGCCGCCGAGATGTCCGTGCTCTCGACGTAGCCGCCGTGCGCATCCGCGAGCGCGCCGACGGCGTCCGCCGCTTCGGCCACGTCATCGACTCGCACCGTCGCGCTCGCGCTCGTGATGATGTCGCGCACGTCGGCGTCCGTCGCCGCCGTGCCTGCGGCATCCTGTGACGCGCCCTCCGGCACGGCCATGTCGGCCGTTTCACCGCCGGGAACCTCCGACACGAACGAGGTCATGTCGGAACTGCTTCCTGCGGTCGTCGAGGTGACCGTGAGAAGAGGGGGCGTGATCAGCACACCGGCGACGAAGGCCGCCGCGACGCCGAGGCCAGTGACCCACCGACGGCGTCGACGGCGCCGCTTCGCCATGGCGGATGCGGCAGCGACGGGCGCCGGGACGCGCTCGGCGGCGATCTCGGCGAGCACCGCCTTCTCGATGCGGTCGATGCTCGCTTCCGGCAGCTCGGGGAGCTCCGGTGCGGTTTCAGTGGGGTGCTCGTTCATGCGTCTCTCGATTCCTGGACTGTCTCGCGCAACTGAGTGCGCACTCGTGAGAGGCGGTTTCGGACGACCGCATGGGTGACGCCGAGTTCCGCCGCCGCCGCGTGGTAGGCGAATCCCTCTGTCGCGCACAGGCGGAAGATCTCCCGATCCAGATCGCTCAACGTTCCGATCTCCGCCGTGATCCGCGCAGCGAGCTCCGCGGTGATGACCTGCTCCTCGACGTTCACCGTGCTGGGAAGGGCCTCGTCCACCGCATCCGCGGTCTGTGCTCGATCACGGCGTTGCTGACGTATGCGATTGGCCGCCTGGAAGCGGCAGATCGTCGCCAGCCACGGAAGGAGCGATTCGCCGACCAGATCGAGCGCCGGCAGCTTGCGCCACGCGACGATGAAGGTCTCCTGCGTCACGTCCTCAGCGTCCGCTGCGGCGCCGACGATGCCGTGCGCGATCCAGTACACCGGCCGTACGTGCGCCCGGTACAGCGCACGGAAGGCGTTCTGATCGCCGTCCGCGGCTCGCGCCGCGAGGCTCTGGTCTTCAGACTGCGCTGGCATTCGATTCCCCTTCGGATGTCTCTCACTCAAGAGTGTCGGAAGAGGTGTCATCGTCTCAGAACATTCTCCGGTAATGTCGTTACAGCGAGAGGGAGTATCCCGGGTTCACGCGATCGTCATCACGAGCATCGAGACTGCTGCTCCGGGCGCGTGCCGCACTGCGTGCGGGGGAGAGACTTTCGGCCGATGACCGACCCTCCTGAAAGGTGCTGAGCACCCGTGAACATCCCCGTGTGGTTCGAGATCACGTCTCTCGTGGTCCTGACCGTCATCCTGCTCGTCGACCTGCTCCTCATCCTGAAGCGTCCGCACATCCCGTCGACCAAGGAATCCAGCCTCTGGGTCGCTTTCTACGTGACGCTCGCACTGATCTTCGCCGCCGTGCTCTACTTCCTCGGCGATGCGAAGACGTCACTGGACTTCCTCACCGGGTGGGCCATGGAGTACAGCCTGTCGATCGACAACCTGTTCGTTTTCGTGCTGATCATGGCGCAGTTCTCGGTGCCGCGGCGCTATCAGCAGGAGGCGCTGATGGTGGGGATCATCATCGCGCTGATCCTGCGTGCCGTCTTCATCCTCATCGTCGGAGCGGCTGTGGAGCATCTCAGCCCGATCTTCTACATCTTCGGAGCCTTCCTCGTGTACACGGCGATCCGTCAGGCGATGCCGGAGAAGCACGAGGATGACAAGCAGACCGAGAATTTCATCATCCGGCTCCTGCGCCGCGGCATCGACATCAGCGACGAGTACGACGGCTCGAAGATCCGCACGGTCGTGGGCGGCAAGAAGATGTGGACGCCGATGCTCATCGTGTTCGTGTCCTTGGGTGTCACAGACCTCATGTTCGCGGTCGACTCGATCCCGGCGATCTTCGGCGTCACGCAGGACCCGTTCATCGTCTTCACCGCGAACCTGTTCGCGCTGATGGGGCTGCGCCAGCTCTACTTCCTACTGGGAGATCTGCTCGAGAAGCTCCGGTACCTGCACTACGGCGTCGCGTTCATCCTCGGCTTCATCGGGGTGAAGCTCGTCCTCCACGCGATGCACGAGAACGAGCTGCCGTTCATCAACGGCGGCCAGCCGATCGAGTGGGCGCCGGACATCAACAACTGGGTCTCGCTCGGCGTGATCTTCGCGTCGATGGCAGTCGCCACGGTTGCGAGCCTCATCGCATCGTCGAGAGAGAAGCGGGCCGCCCTGGAGGGCTGACGCCGGCCCGTGCGCCCTGTGCCGCGGTGTAAACTGGCCGACATGCGGCGTGCGGTTCTCCTCCTTAGCGGCCGCGACGAGACCTCGATCTAGGCCTTCTCGTCGCGGCATTCAGCGTGGCCGAACCGCCGAGTACTGGAGATATCGAAATGACCTCAGCCGCTTCATCCGCTTCCGTGAATCGTCCTCGCACGCTCGCCGAGAAGGTATGGGACGACCATCTCGTGGTCAAGGGCAACGGTGGTGAGCCCGACCTCATCTACATCGACCTGCACCTGCTGCACGAGGTGACCAGCCCGCAGCCGTTCGACGGGTTGCGCGCAGCGCACCGTCCGCTTCGCCGGCCCGATCTCACGATCGCCACCGAGGACCACAACACCCCGACGGTCGAGATCGACAAGCCGATCGCCGACCTGACCAGTCGCACGCAGATCGACGCCCTGCGCCGCAACGCCGAGGAGTTCGGAGTGCGCCTGCATTCGCTCGGCGACGTCGAGCAGGGCATCGTGCACGTGGTCGGTCCGCAGCTGGGGCTGACGATGCCGGGCATCACCGTCGTGTGCGGCGACTCGCACACCTCGACCCACGGAGCCTTCGGCGCGATCGCCTTCGGGATAGGCACGAGCGAGGTCGAGCACGTGATGGCGACCCAGACCCTGTCGCTGACGCCGTTCAAGACGATGGCGATCACGGTCGACGGAGAGCTGAAGCCCGGAGTCACGGCGAAGGACATCGTGCTGGCCGTGATCGCCGAGATCGGCACCGGTGGCGGCCAGGGCCACGTGCTCGAGTTCCGTGGCAGCGCGATCCGCGCCCTCTCGATGGAGGGGCGCATGACGATCTGCAACATGTCGATCGAGGCCGGTGCGCGCGCCGGGATGGTCGCGCCCGACGAGACGACCTTCGAGTACGTGAAGTCCAGACCGCACGCTCCGCAGGGTCAGGACTGGGACGACGCCGTCGCATACTGGCGCACCCTTCCCACCGATGCCGGAGCCGAGTTCGACGCCGAGGTGGTCATCGACGCCAGCGCACTCGAGCCCTTCGTCACGTGGGGCACGAACCCCGCCCAGGGCGGTTCGTTGTCATCGGCGGTGCCCGATCCCGCTGAGATCGAAGAACCTGATGCACGGGCGGCGGCGGAGCGCGCGCTCGAGTACATGGACCTCGCCCCTGGCACTCCTCTGAAAGCGGTGGCGGTGGATGCCGTGTTCATGGGCTCGTGCACGAACAGTCGCATCGAGGATCTCCGCGCCTTCGCGTCGGTCATCAGAGGACGCACCAAGGCCGACGGGGTGCGAGTCATGGTCGTGCCAGGGTCAGCGCGCGTCCGCCTGGAGGCGGAAGCGGAGGGGCTCGATCAGATCATCAAGGACTTCGGTGCCGAATGGCGCTTCGCCGGGTGCTCCATGTGCCTCGGAATGAACCCCGATCAGTTGGCACCGGGGGAGCGCTGCGCATCGACGTCCAATCGCAACTTCGAGGGACGTCAGGGCAAGGGCGGTCGCACGCACCTGGTTTCTCCGCTCGTCGCGGCCGCGACGGCTGTACGCGGGACGCTCTCGAGCCCGAGCGATCTGGATGCCGTTCACGAGATGGTGGGAGTCTGACATGGAGAAGTTCACCAGGCACACCGGCGTCGCCGCACCGCTGAAGCGCTCGAATGTCGACACCGATCAGATCGTCCCCGGCGTATTCCTCAAGCGGATCACCAAGACGGGTTTCGAGGACACTCTCTTCCACGAATGGCGTCAGGATCCGGATTTCGTCCTGAACCAGAGCGTCTTCCAGGGCGCATCCGTGCTGGTCACCGGCGCGGACTTCGGCATCGGGTCCAGCCGTGAGCACGCGGTGTGGGCGCTGCGCGATTTCGGGTTCAAAGTCGTTCTCAGCCCGCGCTTCGCCGACATCTTCCGTGGCAACGCGGGCAAGCAGGGCCTGCTCGCAGCCACGATCTCCGATGATGATCTTGTGCGCATCTGGGCGGAGATCGATCGGAATCCCGGCAGCTCCATGACTGTGGATCTCGAGACGCGGACCGCCAGGATCGCCGATTTCCAGACCTCCATCGGTGTCGACGATTACACTAGATGGCGGCTCCTCGAAGGGCTCGACGACATCGGGCTCACGCTGCGCAACGAAGACAGGATCGCGCAGTTCGAGGCCCGCCGCGAATCGTGGCGGCCACGTACGCTCCCTGTCCGCTGACAAGAAGACTGCGGAGAGCGAGCACGTGAGTCTGGGCGTCCCGCCTGTCGGCTGCTGCCGCGATTCGTGAACATGAAGTGAGGCTCATCGAATGACGAGAACTGTGCGTGCTGAACTTCAGGATGGAGCAACTGCTTTGAGCGGAGATGTACTGGCGATCCGAGGCGGAAGGCCGCTGCGGGGTCGAGTCGACGTCAAGGGGGCGAAGAATCTCGCCACCAAAGCGATGGTCGCGGCTCTTCTCGGTGAGGATGCCAGCATCCTCCGCGATGTCCCGAAGCTGAGCGACGTCGCTGTCGTCCGCTCGCTCCTCGAAGTCCACGGCGTCCAAGTCACCGAGGGCGATGAGCCCGGTTCGCTCCGTCTCGACCCCAGCGACGTCGAATCGGCGCACATGGAGGAGATCGACGCGCACGCCGGGGCGTCCCGCATCCCGATCCTGTTCTGCGGTCCGCTGCTCCACCGCCTCGGCCAGGCCTTCATCCCCGACCTCGGCGGCTGCCGGATCGGTGACCGGCCGATCGACTTCCATCTCGACGCGCTGCGCAAGTTCGGCGCCGCGGTCGAGAAGCTCCCGAGCGGCATCCGGCTGTCCACCCCGAACGGGCGACTGCACGGCGCCAGCATCCACCTCCCGTACCCGAGCGTCGGAGCCACTGAGCAGGTTCTCCTCACCGCCGTGCGGGCCGAGGGCACGACCGAGCTGCGCAACGCGGCCATCGAGCCGGAGATCATGGATCTGATCGCCGTGCTGCAGAAGATGGGCGCGATCATCTCCTACGAGCCGAACCGAGTGATCCTCATCGAGGGCGTCGAGACGCTGCGTGGATACGATCACCGGTCGATCTTCGACCGCAATGAGGCGGCGTCATGGGCTTCAGCAGCGCTGGCCACCGACGGCGAGATCTTCGTCGGCGGGGCCAAGCAGCAGGAGATGCTCACCTTCCTCAACGTCTTCCGCAAGGCAGGCGGCTGGTTCGACATCCAGGAGGACGGCATCCTGTTCCGTCGTGAGGGGGACGTCAAGCCCGTCGTCGTCGAGACCGACGTGCACCCCGGCTTCATGACCGACTGGCAGCAGCCGCTCGTCGTGGCTCTCACCCAGGCGCGGGGCCGCTCCGTCGTGCACGAGACGGTGTACGAGAACAGGATGGGCTTCACCGATGCGCTGGTGAAGATGGGCGCAGACATCGTCGTGCACCCCCACGGACTGCAGGACGGGCCGCGTCGCGTACCGCGACGCGAGCTCGAGCAGGCCGCAGTCATCACCGGACCCACGCCGCTGCACGGTGCGGAGATCGTCGTCCCGGATCTGCGCGGTGGATACAGCCACATCATCGCGGCTCTCACAGCGACGGGGGAGTCGAAGGTCTCGGGCGTGGACATCCTCAGCCGTGGATACGAGAACTTCCTCGCCAAGCTCGACGCTCTCGGCGCCGATTTCGACGTCATCGGCTGACGCGCATGGCTCGCGGATCATCGGAGAAGTCTCGGCCGAGCATGTTCTGGCCCCTGGCCCTCATCGCTGTGCCGTTGATCTCGCTCCTTGCGAAGCTGCAGGTCACCGACAGGGAGAAGCTGCCGCGCGAGGGTGCTTTCGTGCTGGCGCCGAATCACTACTCGGAGTTCGACCCGCTCGTCGTCGCCCTCGCGGTCTGGAAGCTGGGGCGGCTGCCGAGGTTCATGGCCAAGGAGAGCCTCTTCAGGTTGCCGGTGCTCGGCTGGGTGCTGCGCTCCACCGGGATGATCCCCGTGGCGCGCTCGTCGTCGCGCACCGCCGCCGCCGAGACGATCGCGCAGTCCAGGGCGCTCGTCGAGGCGGGCCGCGGCGTCATCGTCTACCCGGAGGGCTCGCTGACGCGAGACCCCGAACTGTGGCCGATGCGGGGCAAGTCCGGCGCGGTTCGTCTGGCGATGGCAGGCGACATCCCGCTGATCCCGATGGCGCAGTGGGGCACGCAGGAGATCATGGGGCGCTATGAGAAGGGGCTCAAACTCTGGCCGCTGCGCAAGCCCGTGCAGGTGATCATCGGCGACCCCGTCGACATCAGCGACCTCGCGGGCAAGGAGCACGATCAGGCCGCAGTGACCGTCGCGACCGAGCGACTGATGGTGGCGATCACAGAACTGCTCGAGCGACTGCGATCGGAGCAGGCTCCCGCGAAGCGGTGGAACCCCACCGACCACGGCCAGAGGGATACCGGACGTCTTGACTCCTAAGAACAGGGCCGACGCCCACCCGCATGCCGCGATCATCGGCGCGGGAAGCTGGGGGACCACCTTCGGCAAGATCCTCGCCGACGGCGGTGCGCACGTCACGATGTGGGCCCGCCGGCCGGAGCAGGCACTCGAGATCGCCGAAGCCAAGCGCAATTCGAAGTACCTTCCGGGGATCAACCTCCCTCGAACGATCACCGCGACCCACGAGCTCTCGCGTGCGGTGGAGGGCGTCGATCAGGTCTATCTGTCGGTTCCCAGCCAGTCGCTGCGCGAGAACCTCAAAGCACTGCGCCCGCTGCTCGAACACAGTGATGTGCCCATCGTCAGCCTCATGAAGGGGGTCGAGCGGTCGAGCGGTCTGCGCATGAGTCAGGTCATCGAGCAGGAGCTCGCCTGCGATCCGGCGCGCATCGCCGTGGCATCAGGGCCCAACCTCGCGCTCGAGATCGCGCGAGAGCAGCCGACGGCCGCCGTGATCGCGTCTCTCAGCCAGGAGACCGCGGAGACGATCGCCCGCGCCGCCAGGAACTCCTACTTCCGCACGTTCGTGAACACCGATGTGATCGGCACCGAGTTCGGCGGTGTGCTCAAGAACCTCATCGCCGTCGCGATCGGCATCGTCGACGGCGTCGGCTACGGCGAGAACACCAAGGCATCCATCATCACCCGTGGTCTGGTCGAGATGACCGACTTCGCCGTGGCGAACGGCGCGCAGCATGAGACGCTGCAGGGCCTCGCGGGCCTGGGGGATCTCATCGCGACCTGTCAGTCGCCGCTGAGCCGCAACAACACCGCGGGTCGCCTGCTCGGCCAGGGCTACGGTTTCCAGGACGTGGTGAAGCAGATGAACCAGACCGCGGAAGGGCTGGCGTCGGTCGCGCCGATCCTGAAGCTCGCTCACGAATCAGATGTGCACATGCCCATCGTCGAGCAGGTGAAGATGGTGCTCGACGGCAAGATGAACCCGCGAGACATCGCACCGCACCTGACCACAGACGACGACACTCCCCAGGAGGAGAGAACAAACCATGGACAAGCAGACGGTGGTGGTGCTCTTCGGCGGGCGTTCCAGCGAGCATTCCATCAGTTCCGCGACAGCGGGCGGCGTGCTGCAGGCGATTGATCGCGAGCGCTACCGGGTGATCCCGGTCGGGATCACCCGCGAGGGAGCCTTCGTGCTCGAGCAGGACGATCCGGCGAAGTTCGCGTTGGATGCCGCGCATCTCCCCGAAGTGATCGACAACGGATCCCGCGTGATCTGGCCCGAGCCGGGCGGCACACGCACACTCCGCGTCGCCGCGGCTGATGGCTCCACCCTCGATCTGGGCGAGATCGACGTCGTGCTGCCGCTGCTGCACGGTCTGCACGGCGAGGACGGTGCGATACAGGGCTTCTTCGACGTCATCGAAGTGCCGTACGCGGGAGGCGGCATTCTCGATTCCGCCGTGTGCCTCGACAAGCACTTCACCAAGCTCGCACTGAGGGCCGCCGGGATCGCTGTGGCCCCCGGGATCACCGTCCGGCATTCCGATTGGAAGGATGATCCGGAGGCGGTCAGGCGCTCGGTCGGCGAACTCGGAGAGGTCGTCTTCGTCAAACCGGCCAGTGCGGGCTCCAGCGTCGGCGTCTCCCGCGTCGACGGCGGTGCGGGTCTCGATGAGGCGCTGCGCATCGCCTTCGATGAGGACGACAAGATCCTGGTGGAATCCGCGGTGACAGGGCGCGAGATCGAGGTCGGCGTGCTCGCCGGACGCGAGGGCGCGCGTGCGCGGGCGTCTCTCCCGGGCGAGGTGGTGCTGACCACACGCAGCTTCTACGACTTCGAGGGAAAATACCTGGGCGGCGACGGCGTGGAGATCGTCTGCCCTGCCGACGTCGAGGAGCGATTGATCGAGACTCTGCAGGAGACTGCGGTGAAGGCGTTCGAAGCGGTCGATGGCAAGGGACTCGCACGTGTCGACTTCTTCGTGACACCGGACGGGCAACTGGTCGTCAACGAGCTGAACACCATGCCGGGATTCACTCCGATCTCGATGTTCCCGAAGTGCTGGGTGGCATCGGGGCTCAGCTACGGAGATCTCATCAGCGAACTGATCGAGGCGGGACGGCAGCGCTAGCGGTAGCGACCAGCTGCCGTTCCGATCAGCCCAGCTGGTCCTTCACGTCCTCATCGAGCTCGTCCGGAGTGGTGCACCTGCCGTCGACGGGAATGGTCGTGATCGCGCCGACGAGCGCACGGTTGCTGATGACGTCGTTCGAGCTCACCGCTTCGCTGTCGATGTACAGCTGCACGGCGGGGTCACGACCATAGGTGGTCAACCGCAGGTAGGGAGTCTCGGAGTCGTCGACGAGCCAGTCGACCCCTTCGAGAGTCGCGCACTGCAGTGCGGCGGTGGGGCCGGGCACGGTGACGCCGCAGCGGAGGAAGATCGCGGAGTCGCCGCCGCTCTCGCCCCATGCGGCCGTGGCCTGCGCATCGGTCCACCGGCGGTCGAGGTCTGCGATGCTGTCGGCGTTCTTGAGCCCCACCATGACATCCGCGCACGCCGGATTGCCGGCGTCGTCGGCCGGCTCGAGGTGCACCGTGGTGGAGCATCCGCCCAGGAGGCCCGTTCCCAGGAGCAGGAGAGCGGCGATCCTAAGGCGGCGTGACATGGATCCAGGCTACCTTTGAGAACATGCCCTCCCTTTCAGCCGATGATGATCCGCGCCTGGGCGATGTCTCGGAAGGCACCGTTCTGCGTGCCATCCTCGCCCGCACTGCGCCGGCTTCCCATGCGATTCTCGGGCCGGGCGATGACGCGGCGGTGCTCGCCGCGCCTTCCGGCTCCGTGGTCGCGACGACGGACACGCTCGTGCACGGTCCGGACTTCCGCCTGGCGTGGTCGAGCGGCTACGACCTGGGGTGGAAATCCGCTGCGGTCAATCTCGCCGACATCGCCGCCATGGGTGCTCGTCCGACCGGGCTCCTGGTGGCACTCGCCGTGCCCCGCAATCTGCGCCTGTCGTTCGTCGAACAGCTTGCCGACGGTTTCCGCGCCGCCTGCGAGGCGCTCGCTCCGGGCTGCTCGGTCATCGGCGGCGATCTGACGGTGTCGGACGTGCTCACGATCGCTGTCACCGCGCTCGGCGACCTCGAAGGGCGTCGCGCTGTGACCCGCGCGGGCGCGCGACCGGGAGACGTCCTCGCGATCGCGGGAGAGGTGGGGCTGGCGGCCCAGGGACTGGGCGTGCTGTTCGGCCGGTTCCGCGACGGCGAGACTCCGATACCCGTGGATGCCGGGCAGCTCGCGCCCGGTGAGCACGCCGCGGTGGCAGCGCAGCTGCGTCCGGCGCCTCCGATCGGCCTCGGTCCGACCGCCGCGCTCGCAGGGGCGACGGCGATGATGGACGTGTCGGACGGACTCGTCCTCGACGCGGGCCGGATGGCTGCGGCATCCGATGTCACGCTCGCCTTCGCGAGCGATGCCCTCGGCGAGGATCCCGGGCGTGCACTCGCAGGCGGGGAGGATCACGCGCTGCTGGCGACCTTCCCCCCGGGGGCTCTGCCGTCAGGGTTCCGTGTCGTCGGCGCGGTGCTCGAGCCGGGACCGGAGGGCGTGCTGTGCGATGGCGCACCCGCGCACGCGGCGGGCTGGGACCCTTACCGCGACTGGGATGCGGCGGTGGGCTGAGCCCACCAGATCGTGGTGTCCCCGTACGTCTTCTCTCGGAGCACCTCGAGGCCGGCGGCCGCCGTGTCGGGTGCAGTGGAGCGACGAGCGCGTTCGATGACGACGATCGCGTCGGCGGACAGCAGAGGCGCCAGAGCGGTGAGGTCCGCAGTCATGGCGGCGTCGTCGAGATCGTACGGCGGATCTGTGAAGACGAGGTCCCACGGGCCTGCAGCGCGTTTCAAGAACGACTGCACTGCGCTCTCGTGCACGCGTGCGAGGCTGTGTCCGAGCGCCTTCGTGACCACGGCGGCGTTCCGGCGCACGATTGCCGCGGCAGGCCGGGAGCGCTCGACGAGATCGAGCGTTTCCGAGCCGCGGCTCAGGGCCTCGAGTCCGAGGGCCCCCGAGCCCGCGTACAGATCGAGGACGCGGGCGCCGGCGATGGCGTCCGCGGATTCCAGTGCACCGAAGAGGGACTCCCGCACGCGGTCGCTGGTTGGGCGGGTTCCGCTGCCGGGAACGTCCATTCGGAGCCCGCGCGCTTCGCCGGCGATGATCCTGGTCACGTGCTCAGCCTAAGACCGTCCGCCGGGTTACCTAGACTTCAAGCATGACCTTCTCGCTCGACTCGACGCTGACCGAGGCCGTCGGCGCCACCGTGGCGAAGAAGCTCGAGCGCGCCTTCGGCATGCAGACCGTCGGCGAGATGCTCACCCACTATCCTCGCCGATACGCCGATCCCGCAGAGCTGACGCCGATCAGCGATCTCCCGGTGGGGGAGAACGTGACGATCGTCGCCGAGGTCCTCTCATCGTCGGCACGTGGCATGCGAAACAGGTCGGGGGCGATGACGGATGTCATCATCAGTGACGGTCAGGGGCGGGTCTCGCTGACGTTCTTCGCGAAGAACCTCCGGCAGGCGGAGTGGCGGGCGGGGGAGCTGTACCGCGGAAGGCGCGGAATGTTCTCGGGCAAGGTCGGCATGTACCGCGACGTCATCCAGTTCGCGCATCCGCAGTACGAGCTCTTCGCCGATGAGGAGAGCGCCAAGGCGAAGGCAGAGGATCAATCGAGCAGGCCGCTTCCGATCTATCCGGCCACCTCTGCGGTATCCAGTCAGCAGTTCCGCGAACTCGTCGAGGGGGTGCTGCCCGCTCTCGGTGACGTGCCAGACCCGGTGCCCGAGTCGGTCCGCGCGGCTGAGGCGCTTCTGGACGCGCGCACTGCGCTGATCCAGGTGCATCGCCCGCAGACGAAGAACGAGGTCGATCCGGCCGTTCGCACTCTTCGGATGCACGAGGCGCTCGTGCTGCAGACCGCCCTTCTTCAGCAACGCGCTGCGGTGCGCGCCCTCACGGCGACGCCGCGGGCGAGCGGACCGGGCGGACTCCTGGCGCGATTCGATGCGGCGCTGCCGTACACACTGACTCCGGATCAGCAGGCCGTCGGCGGACAGGTCGCCGCAGACCTCACCGGCACGTGGCCGATGAACCGTCTCGTCCAGGGAGAGGTCGGTTCCGGTAAGACGCTCGTCGCACTGCGGGCGATGCTGCAGGTGGCCGAGTCCGGGGGCCAGTCGGCGCTCATCGCACCGACCGAGGTGCTGGCCGCTCAGCATCTGCGCTCGATCACGAGGATGCTGGGACCGCAGCTCGCCCCCGAGCTCATGCCGACGCTGCTCACCGGTCAGATGTCGGCACCCGAGCGCCGCAAGGCGGCGCTGCGAGTCGCTTCCGGCCAGGCACTGATCGTCGTCGGCACGCACGCGCTTCTGGGGGAGAAGACCACGTTCGCCGAACTCGGGCTCGTCGTCGTCGATGAACAGCACCGGTTCGGCGTCGAGCAGCGTGAGGCTCTACGTGCCAAAGGCTCTAGTCCGCATGCCCTGGTGCTGACGGCGACGCCGATTCCGCGCACGGTGGCGATGACCGTCTTCGGCGACCTCGATACGTCGGTGATCCGCACGATGCCGATCGGCCGCGCAGGCATCGAGTCTTTCGTCGCACCGTTGGCGGAGCATCCGGGGTGGTTCGCACGGGTGTGGGAGCGAGCCGCAGAAGAGGTCGCGCTGGGGCGCCAGGTGTTCGCCGTGTGCGCGGCCATCGATACGACCAAGAAGACCGAGTCGGCGCAGGAGGATCAGGCCGCGCTCATTCCTCCGGAGGAGGGCGCGGCAGGGCCTCGCTGGGGCGTCGTGCAGCTCGATGAGGTGCTCGCGAGCCATCCGACAGTCGGCGCACTTCGACGAGCGGTGCTGCACGGCAAGATGCCATCCGAGCAGAAGGATGCCGTCATGCAGGCATTCGCACGCGGCGAGATCGATATCCTCATCGCGACCACGGTGATCGAGGTCGGAGTCGATGTGCCGAATGCGTCGACGATGATCGTGCTCGACGCCGATCGCTTCGGCGTCTCGCAACTGCATCAGCTCCGTGGGCGTGTGGGGCGCGGTTCGGTGCCGGGGCTGTGCCTGCTGGTCACCGAAGCCGAAGAGGGGTCACTGGCCCGGGAGCGGGTGGATGCTGTCGCGGCGACGCTCGACGGGTTCGCGCTGGCCGAGGTCGATCTCGAGCTGCGCGGTGAGGGCGACGTGCTCGGCGCCACGCAGTCGGGTGCGCGCTCGTCGCTGCGGCTGCTGCGCGTGGTGAAGGACTCGAAGCTCATCGCGCGGGCGAGGGAGATCGCCGAGGACATCCTCGAAGGCGATCCCGATCTCGCCGATCATGAGGGGCTTCGCGAGGCCATCTCCCGACGGGTGACGGAAGAGGACCGTGCGGCTCTCGCAAAGAATTAGCCGATTCTCGTGCAATAGGGTGAAGGCATGAGCAGTCGGATCGCCGTCGTCCCAGGTTCCTTCGACCCGCCGACCCTCGGCCACCTCGACGTGATCCGGCGAGCGGCGAAGCTCTATGACGAGCTCCATGTCCTTGTGGTTCACAATCCGGGCAAAGAGGCGATGCTGCCGATCGCTCAGCGGCTCTCGCTGCTCGAGCAGTCGATCGCCGAAGACGGGATGCCCGGCAACATCGTGATCGGCTCGTGGAGCATGGGACTCCTCGTCGACTACGCACGCGACGTCGGTGCTGGCGTTCTCGTCAAGGGCATCCGCTCGCAGATCGACGTCGCTTACGAGTCGCCGATGGCGATCGTCAACCGCCACCTCGCAGACATTGAGACGGTGTTCCTCCTGCCGGATCCGTCGCATGCGATGGTCTCCAGCTCGTTGGTGCGGCAGGTCGCAGGCCTCGGCGGCGACATCGAGCCGTTCGTGCCGAGGGCTGTTGCCGCGTTCCTCGACACCGGGGCGCGCGGGATCTGAGCTGCCGCGGGCCAGTGGCAGGACCACCAGCGGTTACTGAGCTTGGCGGTGCCTCCGCGGGTAGCATTGACGTGTGAAGACTCGACTCAACGGCCCCTTCGTGGTGCCGGTCCACGACATCGTCCGACGTCCCGGTGAGATGCGCGAGCATCAGGTGTCCGTCGCCCTCGTCGAGCAATGGGGAGAGGGGATCGTCTCCTTCGAGCCGGGTGGCGAGATCGATCTCGACATCCGCGTGGAATCGGTGCACGAGGGCATTCTCGTCTCCGGGACGGCACAGGCGGAGTACGCGGGCGTGTGCGGAAGATGCCTCAGAGAGATCGCTGAGCCTGTCGAAGTCGAGTTCCAGGAGCTTTTCGCGTATCCTGGTGAGGAAGAAACTGACTTCGAGGTTCAAGACGACCACGTGGATCTTGAAACTCTGGTCAGGGAGGCGGCAGTTTTGTCGCTTCCATTTCAGCCGGTGTGTCAGCCGGACTGCCCGGGGCTCGACCCGACTACGGGCGAGCGGCTGACCGGAAGCACCAGGGTAGAGGAAGACGCTCCCATCGATCCTCGATGGAGTGCGCTCCAACAGATCGCAGACCAGGGGAGTACGGCAGAGAGCCGTGATCCCGAGAACACAGAAGAGAGTTAGCCATGGCCGGTAACCCCCCGAAGCGCAAGGTTTCCCGTTCGAACACCCGCTCGCGTCGCGCGCAGTGGAAGGCGGAGCCGATTGCTCTGGTGAAGACCGTTGAGAACGGCAAGACCGTCTACAGCCGCCCGCACCAGGCGAAGGTCGTCTCCGACTCGCAGGGCACTGAGCTGTTCCTCGAGTACAAGGGCCGCAAGGTCGCCGACGTCTGAACCACGGTCTCACGATCGTGACAGAGGTCCCGGAAGGGACGGCGCGTCTCGCAGCGAAGCTCAGGGTCGATATCGACCCTGAGCTGCTTGCGTTGGCTCTGACCCACCGCTCTTACGCGTATGAGCACGGCGGCGCCCCTCACAACGAGCGTCTCGAGTTCCTCGGCGACTCCGTGCTCGGGCAGGCGGTGACCGTGATGCTGTTCACCACGCATCCGGACATCGCGGAGGGAGAGCTGGCCAAACGACGCGCGAGCGTCGTGTCGACAGTCGCCCTGGCCGAGGTCGCACGGAGCATCGGGCTCGGTGAATACCTGCTGCTCGGTCGCGGCGAGGAGCACACCGGTGGTCGCAACAAGGACTCCATCCTCGCCGACACCATGGAGGCGGTCTTCGGCGCGACATATCTGTCCGCTGGACAAGATGCCGCCACCGAGCTCGTACTGCGACTGACCGCACCTCTTCTCGACGATCCCGAGCGATACGGTGCGGCGATGGATCCGAAGACGAGTCTGCAGGAGCTCGCCGCTCGCCTCGGTCTCGCTCCGCCGACATATGTCGTCTCCGCCACCGGGCCCGATCATGATCGTCGCTTCACCGCGACGGTCACCGTCGGCGACGTCAGCAAGGGCGGTGACGGCACCAGCAAGAAGACTGCGGAGATGGCCGGCGCCCTCAACGTCTGGCGCACGCTGAGCGAGCGTGCCTGAACTTCCTGAGGTAGAGGTCGTCCGCAGCGGTCTCGCTCCCGCCGTCATCGGCGCGCAGATCATGAGCGTCGCGGTGTTCGACGAACGTGCGCTGACCAGGCACCCAGCCGGCGCCGCCGACTTCGTCGCGCAGCTCGAGGGAGACAGGATCGTCGCGGCCTCGCGGCGGGGCAAGTTCCTCTGGCTCCCGTTGGCGCGTGGCGTCACCGCGCTGACGGCGCACCTCGGGATGAGCGGTCAGATGCTGCTGCGTGCTCCCGACGCGCCACCGGAGCGTCATGAGCGCATCCGCATCGGTGTACAGCATCCTCAGCACGGGGATCTCGCCGTGGTGTTCGCCGACCAGCGCACGTTCGGGTCTCTCGCCGTCGACGGCCTTGTGACGGACGGCGCCGATCTCGTGCCGACCCAGGTGCGGCACATCGCTCGAGACCCTTTGGACCTCGCGTTCGACGATCATGCCTTCATCGCGTCGGTGCGCCGGCGATCGAGCGCGGTCAAACGCATCCTTCTGGATCAGACGATCATCAGCGGCGTCGGCAACATCTACGCCGACGAGTCGCTGTGGGCGGCCAGGATCCACCCCGAGACCCATGGGCGCGCGCTCTCGGCCCAGGCCGTCGGCAGGCTGCTCGGTGAGGTCCGTCTGGTGCTCGAGAAGGCGCTTGCCGAAGGCGGGACGAGCTTCGACGCCCAGTACGTCAATGTCAACGGCGAGGCCGGTTATTTCGCGCATTCGCTCAATGCGTACGGCCGCGGCGGTGAGCCGTGTGCGCGATGCGGCGGCGAGATCCGCCGTGAATCATTCATGAATCGCTCCAGCCACTACTGTCCGCGATGCCAGCGCAAGACGTCTCGTTGAGTACGAATTCGCCTCTGGCGTAGTCGACCGCCCGCGGATAGTGAACATCTGGCGCGGCGTCGCGCGGCACGGGGATAGAGTCATCCGCATGCGCATCGTCGTCTCTGGCACGCATTCATCCGGCAAGAGCACGTTGATCAGCGACTTCGCGCTTGCTCGTCCGGAGTTCGTCGTGCTCGACGATCCCTATGAATTGATCGATGAGCCGGATGCGGCCGGGGCGGCATCGTTCGTGAAGCAGCTGCAGCTGGCATCTGACCGCCTCATCGAGCTGTCACCCGGCGATTCAGTGATCGCCGAGCGGGGACCGCTCGATTTCCTCGCCTACCTGATCGCGTTGGACGAGCTCGGGCGCGGCGGCACCGGCGACATCGTCCGGGAGCTCGCCGCGGTGGCCGAGCGCGCGATGCGCGGCGTCGATCTTCTGGTGCTGCTCCCGCCCGCATCGACGGTCGACGACGAGGAGGATCCCGTGCTGCGCACCGCGATGGCCGATGCGCTCATCGAACTCATCGATGACGTCGATCTCGTCGGGCCCGCGCGAGTGATCGAGTTGACGGGCGCCCCGGACCAGCGGCTGCATCAACTGCTCGAGCAGGTCACGCCGCACTGAACGATGAGGCGAGAAGCGGGCGCGTCACCCGAGTACCCAACCACACGATGCCGATTCCCGCGGCCAGGACTATCACGATCGTCATGATCGATACGGGCTGGATGATCAGCGCGATGCCGATCAGCGGCAGCACCAGAACCGTCGCGCACAACGCGGACCCGATCGCCGTCAGCAGCAGCGGAGCCATCACCGCGCGGGTGCGCGCCCCGTCGACGGTGGCGAGCGGGACGCCGAGGAAGTGCAGGCTGCGGTGCAGTTCTGTCCGGTCGAGGATGCTGGATGCCTGGTTGACCCCGACCGAGACAGCGACCATGAGGAACGAGGCGATCAGGGTGATGATCAGGCCGGTGCGGATGTCGGCACCGAGGTAGGCTTCCGGACCCGCGCCCTCCGCACTCGTTCCGTCGATGATCGCCACGCCGGTGCCGGCGAAGACCGCCATGAAACTCGCCATCGCGACACCACTGATCTGGCGCCAAGCGGTCTGCGGGGAATCGAGGACGAAACGTGCCGCGAGCAGCTTCACCGGTTGCTCGGCGCGCCGAAGCGCTCTGTTCGACTGCACTTTCAGCGCCCACGGACCGATGACATTGAGCACAGCGAGAGACGCGGCGAACATGCCAGCGATGACGATGATGGTGACGACGATTCCCGTCGTGCCGGGGAAGACCTGCATCGTCGTGAACGCGATGACGATCACGATCACCGATGCCACCGCGCGGAACCAGTGCACCCGCGGTACCGCGGTGCGGGTGCGGACACCGAGGGGCGAGATCACCACCCTCCGCAGCCCGACCGCCGCGCTCACCCCTGCAAGAGCGACGATTCCTGCCGTGATTCCGCCGATCACAAGGGGCGGCAGCATCACGGCGCTACCGCCCAGCGGTTCACCGCGAAAGGGGATAAGACCGATCAGCGGAGTGGATGCGAGGGAGAGGAGGACTCCGAGCACTGCTCCCGCGAGAGCCACGAGCGTCGACTCCAGCACTGTCGCGCCGATGACACCGGCGGGCGAGACCCCCAGCAGCCGCAGCGTCGACAGCCGCTCGTCGCGTCGTCGCGCCGACAATCGTGCTGCGGCACCGCCGAGAGTTGCCAGGGGCACGACCAGCAGGACGAGGGCGATCGCCGCAAGAGCCTGGTAGAGGCCTGCTTCCGGGTCAGTCCACGTCCAGAACGCCTGCGCCCCGCCGACCACGACCATCACGAGGAATGTCACAAGGGCGAAGGCGATCGCGGGGAGTGCGACGATGCCGCCCTGTCCGGGCCGAGGCCGCAGGAGAAGCGCCAGCACACGCGCATTCACGCCTGCGTTCCGTTCGTCTGCGCAGCGGTGGCACCCGCCGACGCGTCGGCGTGGGCAACGATGCGACCATCGCTTACGTGGACTGTGCGCGAACAGCGACTCGCGACATCCGGGTCGTGAGTGACGACGATGAGCGTGCGGCCCTGGCCCGTCGTCGACCAGAGCAATGCGTTCATGACGTCCGCCGAGGCCTGAGTGTCGAGTGCGCCGGTCGGTTCGTCGGCGAAGACGAGCTCGGCCCCGGTGATCTGCGCCCTGGCGATCGCCACGCGCTGCGCCTGCCCTCCGGAGAGCTCGCCGATCCTGCGCTCCTCGAACCCCGTGAGTCCGAGCGATGCCATCCAGCCCGCCGCATGCTCGAGGCTGGATCGTCGGGATGCTCCATTGATCATCATCGCCAGCGCGATGTTCTCGATCGCGGTCAGCTCGGGGATCAGCAGACCCTGTTGGAACACGAATCCGAATGACGCCCTCCGCAGGCGTGAGCGGTCGCGTTCATTCATCGTGGTCACGTCGATGGAGGAGCCGGTAGGCGGGAAGTACTGCACTCTTCCGGCATCGGGCGCGGTGATTCCCGCGAGGACGTGGAGCAGCGTGGTCTTGCCGGATCCGGACGCTCCCATGATGGCGACGGATTCGCCGCGATGAACGGCGAGATCGATGCCGGCCAGAGCGGTCGTTGCACCGAATGCCTTTGTCAGGGCCTGGGCTTGTATGACGGAGGAACTCATGCTCCCAGCCTCGACGACGGGACCGGGCGGGTCATCAGTCCCGAGTCGTCGATGGATACATCCCGAGGATGATCTCAGCGGAGCCTCTTCTGCCACCCGCCCGCGTACGACGCCGGCACGAAGCCGATCGCTTCGTTGATATCCAGCATCGGACGGTTCTCCTCGGCATTGAAGGTCGAGATCCGAGGGGACCGCGGGGCGATCTCGTGCCACCGGAGCAGGTTCGCGCATTTGACGATCGTGCCGAGCCGCTTCCCGCGGTGCTCGCCCACGACGAGGGTGCCCCACTGGTGCGTGACTCCCTCGTGATCGGACCCGATCACCAGCTCGTTGAAGGCCGCTGTCGACCCCGTAGGCGTGTGGATGACTGCGGCGACGGAGAGCGTCTGTCCGCCGGCGATGATCCGTGCGTCTCGGCGTGCCACGCGTTCCTCGTCCCACACCTCCACCTGGGTCTCGAGGTCGCCGCTGGGCACGTCCGTCGCCATGCGTGAGATCATCGCGCCGTAACCGGCGCGCAGATGGGGCGGCGTCGGCAGAGTCCAGGTGACGACGCGATAGTCCGGGCCGGCGAAGGCTTCGGCTTCGCGGAGGCGCCGTTCTGCAAGATCACGGGGACCATCCAGAGCGAGGACGCTGTTGCGCTCGACCTGTTCGAGGACGTAACCGGCGGCTTCGAGCACGTCGCTGAGCGAAGTCGCCCCGACCCGTCCCCAGCCGGTGGTCGGGATGAGCGTGCGGCCGGTGGGGGATGCGGGGTGCATAGACCAGGTCTGCAGCACCGTGCAGCCGAGCGCGAGGGCATCCCGCTCGGCGTGCGCCAGCAGCGCCTGTCCGACGCCGCGCCGCAATTGGTCGGGAAGGGCCATGAGCCCGATCTCCGCTGCGGTCGTCCCCGCTGCGCGCTGCACGGACAGATCTGCGGCGCCCACGATCTCGGTGCCTCGGCGTGCGATGAATCCGGCCCGGATGCGGTCGGTCTGATCGTGCCAGAACGGGAGCAGCTGCTCGGCGGTCTCGTCGAGGTCGTCGATGCCGGCGTCGATGCGCGCGAGCTGGTTCCCGAGGTCGATCATGCGGCGGAACTCGGCTCCATCAGGATCCTGGGCATGAGACGGGACGACAAGGGGCGTGATGATGATCTCGGTCATGTCAGATCCTTCTTCCATGCGCCTTCGTAGGCGAACGGAGTGAAGCCGATCGACTCGTTGATGTCGAGCATCGGGCGGTTCTCCTCGGCGTTGTAGGTGATGACGCGGGTCGATTCGGGGAACCTGTTGCGCCACTCCCGAAGCCCCGCCGCTTTCACGAGCATTCCCAGTCGATGACCGCGGTGACCGGCGAGCACCAGAGTGTCGTACTGATGGCTGGTGCCGCGGGGATCGGATGCCCGGATGGCGAGTTCGTTGAACGCGCAGAGCTCGCCAGTGGCGATGTGCTCGGCCGCCGTCACCTGGATCGTGAAGCCCTTCGCGGCCTGCCGCTGTTCGAGCTCGGCGACGCGGTCGGCATCCCAGATCTCTTCCGGTGTGCCGAGCTCAGCGTCGGGCGCATCGGTCGACATGCGCGACTTCATCCAGGCGTAACCGTCGACGAACCGCGGCGGCGTCGGCAGCAGCCACTGGACAACGCGGTACTCGTGCGCATGTTCCTGGGCGACGGCGAGGGCCTCGTCGAGTCGAGTGGCGGTATCGGTGGCGAAGACGAGCTCGCTCGCGCGTTCCACCTGCTCCAGAGCGAAACCCGATCGCTGGAGGAACCGTGCGGTCGAATCGCGCGGCACCGCCCCGAATCCGGTCGGTGACGGGAGATTCTCCTGCATCTCACCGTGGTGCTCGACCCAGCAGAGCAGAGTCTTCACGCCTGCCGCGCGGAGCTCTGTCTCCAGGGCTGCGAGGGCCGCGGTGCCGATCCCTCGTCGCCAGTGCTTCTCCAGCACGGCGATCGTGGCGATCGCCGTATCGGCTGAAGCATCCTGCAGCATGTCCACCGCGACACAGGCGATCATCTCGCCCGCGTCCTGGACGTACCACTGCATCTTCCGAGACGCACGGGTGCTGTGGAGAACCGGCAGCAGCTCGTCGGGGGACAGCGCGTCGTCATCTCGACCCGTGGTCTCGCGTATCGAACGATTGCGCACCTCGGCGTACGTGCGGATCTCGTCGGTGGGTCCTGCATCCGCCTGTGCCGGGAGCACGAGCGGATGCAGGGTCGCCGTCTCAGTCAGTCGAGTACTCATCAGGTTCTCCGGTCAGCGCAGTTGACGCTGCAGGTCGTAGGTCAGCATCGTCATGGCCTCGCGTTCGGTGGTGCGTCTCGTGTCGAGGAGCCGCATCACCTCTTCGCGGCTCAGGCTCGGGGGCGTGCGGCGTGCACGCTCCGCGCGCACCATCAGCCACAGGCCGATGCGCAGCGAGAGTCTGTCGGCGAGGGCGAGTTCGGTGCGGTCGACGGGAACGGTGAACTCGAGGGTCTCCTTTCCTTCGGGACACGGCGGGTGGATGGTCTTTCGAAGCAGTGCTTCAGCGGTCACGAGAATGCTCGTCTCTTGTCGAGTGTCGATGGGGAGGGGTGTGCGCGATCCGGGGAGAGGACCGGAGCGCGGGCGAGAGGTCTCGAGGAGTGGAGACGTCACCTGCAGGTGCAGAGGGTCGAAGACATCGACCAATGCGTGGAGCGGCGAGGACCGGCTGGATTCAGCCTTCGATGAAGGCGATCTCAGGCTGCGGTTCTATGCGAGCGCGCTGCGTCGGATGCCGAACGAGAAGGACGGCTTATGCGCAGAGCGCGACTTATCGAAGCCTGCGGCCGATGTCGTGATATATGCGGCAATCATGAGCGTCCTCCTTTCGTGAGCGATCCGGTTTGCAAACGTAGTGCGTATTCACGGGAGACGTCAAGGATCGACCGATTCCTCGGCGTGTCGCACCGCGTCCGGTTCGGAGGTTCCACCGCGCGGGATGCCGAGATCAGAGCGTGATTCCGGTAGCGTGGCGGCGTGATTCTCCCCGGACGGACGGCGCGCGCATGCATCTGAAGAGCTTGACGCTCAAGGGGTTCAAATCGTTCGCCCAACCCACGTCGTTCGTGTTCGAACCGGGCGTGACATGCATCGTCGGGCCCAACGGCTCCGGCAAGTCGAACGTCGTCGACGCACTCGCCTGGGTCATGGGGGAGCAGGGAGTGAAGACGCTCCGCGGCGGCAAGATGGAGGACGTCATCTTCGCCGGCACGTCCACGCGCGGTCCGCTCGGCCGTGCCGAGGTGCAGTTGACGATCGACAACAGCGACGGCGCGCTGCCGATCGAGTTCGCCGAGGTGACGATCAGCCGCACCCTCTTCCGCAACGGGGCGAGCGAGTACGCGATCAACGGGTCCAACTGCCGACTGCTCGATGTGCAGGAGCTGTTGAGCGATTCCGGACTGGGCCGCGAGATGCACGTCATCGTCGGACAGGGGCGCCTGGACACCGTGCTGCAGGCATCTCCCGAGGACCGTCGGGGGTTCATCGAGGAGGCGGCCGGAATCCTCAAGCACCGCAGACGCAAGGAGAAGACTCTCCGCAAACTCGACGCGATGGAGACCAACCTCACCCGCCTCAGCGATCTCGCCGGTGAGATCCGCCGTCAGCTCAAGCCGCTGGGACGCCAGGCCGAGATCGCTCGCGAGGCGCAGACGATCGCCGCGGTGGTCCGCGACGCCAAAGCACGCATCTTCGCCGATGACGTCGTGGCGCTGCGCACGTCGCTCGCGGACCACGCGCGTACCGAGCAGGAGCGGCACACCGAGCGCCTGGTGCTCACCGAGCAGGCCGACGCCGTGCGCGCCGGTATCGCCAAGCTCGAGGCCGATCAGAACTCGGTCGCCGTCGACGAGGCGCGGCGAATCGCCTTCGGTCTCGAGCAGGTGCAGGAGCGCATGCGATCGCTGTACACGCTCGCCAATCAGCGTCTCGCGCTGCTCGGCTCAGAGGAGGACGACGCCGCGGTCGCCGCGGTCACCATCACCCAGACGACGATCGATGAGGCCAAGGAAGAGATCACGGTCATCTCAGCGGGTCTCGGCGATGCGCAGGATGCCGCATCCTCGGCCAGCAGGGCCGTCGTCGACGCCCGCGCCGAACTCGACACGCTCGACGTCGACATCGCCGAGCAGAGCGCCCTGGTCTCCGAGCACGATATGCGCCTGACCGCCCTGCGCGGCAGCGCGGAGGCCGCCGCATCCGCACTGGCCGCCGTCCGCGGTGCGGTGCAGCGGCAGGACAGCGCTCTGGAGGCCGCCCACGAACGACGCCGCGAGGCGGCGGAAGCCCTCGATCAGATCGACGAGGCAGACGCACCGGAGGGGAGCGCAGCCGAGCATTCCGCAGGCTACGAGACTGCCCAGCGAGAAGCCACGACGGCGGAGTCGCAGCTCGAAGAACTGCGTGAGCGGTTGCACGAGGTCGAGCGCGAGGCGGGGTCGCTGACGGCGAAAGCGGCGGCCCTGAGCAGTGCGCTGTCGCTCTCGGGGGGCGCAGCGGAGATCGTCGCGGCCGGTGGTGCCGGTGTACGCGGTCTGGTCGGCGACGCGGTACAGGTCACCGCGGGGTACGAGGCGGCGATCGCCGCCGTACTCGGGCCGCTCGCAGAGGGCGTGCTCGTCGACGATGCCGATGCGGCGTTCGCTCTGGCCATCGCCGCGGCGGAGGAGGAGCGCGGAGTCGTCGACTTCGTGATCGCCGACGCGAATCGCAGCGATGATGCCCTGCCCGACGTCGCCGGCGTCACGCCGGCCACCAGCGTCGTGACGGCGCCGGACGGCGTGCTCGGAATCCTCGCGCATGTGCTGGTCGCCGATGATCTCGACGCCGCGCGGCGGGCTCGCTCCGCGCTCGATGCGCGGGAGGACACCGGGCTCACGATCGTCACCGCCGACGGCGACGTGATCACCGCGCAGACGCTGCGAACAGGGGCAGGCGGCGAGCGATCGCGACTCGAGCTCACGGCCGAACGCGACGCCGCCCGTGAGCGTCTGGCCGAAGTGCAGGTCATCGTCGATTCGCTGCGCGCTGCGCGCGAAGATGCATCAGAGCGCGTCGAATCGGCGCGCAGGCAGTCGAAAGACGCTCTGCGCGCCCTGCGCGAGCACGACGCCGCGCTGGCCTCTCACGCCGAGCTGCTGAACCGTGTGACGGTGAGGCATGAATCAGCCGTCGCCGAGTGCGAGCGCCTCGAATCGGGACGCGCCCAGGCGCAGGCCGCGGTGGCGGATGCCGAGAAGCAGGCCGCCGCCGCGACGACCGCCCTCGAAGAAGCAGAGAGCAAACCGCGCCCTGTGCTTGACGCATCCGCGCGTGACGGTCTTCTCGAGTCGCTGGAGCTCGCGCGTGAGGACGAGGTCCGCGCCCGCCTCGAGATCGAGACGTTGCGTGAGCGCGTGCGCGCGGCCCAGTTGCGGGTGACGGCGCTGGAGCGCCAGCGCGAGCAGGAGCGGGATGCCGCGGCCGAAGCCGCGCGCCGTGCGGTGATCCGTCGCGCGCAGCGCGAGGCGGCGACGGGCGTCGCTGCGGAGCTGCCGCGGATCCTCGACTCACTCGACCGCTCGGTCTCGGAGGCGCGGACGGCGCTGACCGAAGCGGAATCAGCGCGCTCGGCTCAGAATGAGGAGCTGACAGCGCTGCGGGCGCAGGAGAGCGGGCTGCGGGAGCGACTGGCCGGCCTCACCGAGAGCGTCCACGGTCTCGAGCTGCAGATCCATGAGAAGAAGCTGCACCTCACGAGCCTGCTCGAGCGCGTCGCCTCCGAGCTCGCTCTCGACGAAGATATTCTCGTTACGGAATATGGGCCGGATCAGCCGATTCCGCGGGACCCCCTCGCCGACGCGCACCACTCACCGGACGATGCTCCCGATACCGATGCCATCCCTTACGACCGGCGGGTGCAGGAGCGCCGGCTGGCGGAGTCGCAGCGCAAACTGACACAGCTGGGGCGGGTGAACCCCCTCGCTCTGGAGGAGTTCGCAGCCCTCGAGCAGCGGCACGCGTTCCTCACCGAGCAGCTCGCAGACCTCACTCAGACCCGGCAGGATCTGCTCACGATCATCGCCGATCTCGACGAACGGATGCAGACGATCTTCGCGAGCGCCTTCGAGGACACGAAGCAGGCGTTCGGCGAAGTGTTCCCGCTGTTGTTCCCCGGCGGTTCTGGGAGCATCTCGCTGACCGATCCCGACAACATGCTCACCACGGGGATCGAGGTGTCGGTGCGACCGGTGGGCAAGAAGATCGAGCGGCTGTCGCTGCTCTCCGGAGGGGAGCGCTCGCTCGCCGCGGTCGCACTGCTCGTGGCGATCTTCAAAGCGCGGCCCAGCCCGTTCTACATTCTCGACGAGGTCGAAGCCGCGCTCGACGATGCGAATCTCGGGCGGCTGCTGAGTGTCTTCGAGCAACTGCGCGAGAGCTCGCAGCTGCTGGTGATCACGCATCAGAAGCGCACGATGGAGATCGCCGACGCGCTCTACGGCGTGTCGATGCGCCAGGACGGGGTCTCCGCGGTCGTCGGGCAACGGGTCGGAGATCGCGCGGCCAGTTGACTCGGCGCGTCGATGACCGCCCCTATGCTGGGTGGCATGACGGCACAGACGCGTACTTCGGACGGAGCAGAAGCCGCGCGGAGTCGGGTCCGCACATGGGGCCGCGTGCTCAGGCGCGTGCCGTTCACCGTGGCGTTCACCCTCGTGTTCTATGCGATCGGAGCCATCAGCACAGGGCTGTGGTCGTCGTCGCGTGAGAAGCCCTGGTTCGACATGGTCGCGACAGGCCTTCCATCATTCGCGGACGGGCGCTGGTGGACCGTGTTCACGTCGCCGTTCTTCGCCGATCCTCCGATCGCGTATCTGATGCTGCTCCCGCTGATCGTCGGAGGCATCGGATGGGCCGAATGGCGGTTCGGCTCTCTGCGGACCATCGGGCTGGTGCTCGCCGGGCACATCATCGGCGTCCTGGGGGCTGCGGGCCTGCTGGCGCTACTCACTCCGATCGATTGGCACTGGTCCGACCAGCTCTCCCAGACGCTCGATGTCGGTCCGTCGTGCGGGGCGCTGACGGCGCTCGTGTTCGCGATCGCCACGCTGCCTTCGCCGTGGCGCCTGCGGGCGCGACTCGCCGTGGGGCTGTGGGCGGCGATCTCCGTGCTCTACCTCGGCCAGCTCTACGATCTCGAGCACGCGATCGCCATCACCGTGGCTCTCGTCGTCAGCGGACTGATGCCGGCATTCCGGCATCCGGAGGGCCGACCGAGTGAGCGCGAGTGGCGACTGATCGCCTTCGCGGGTCTGATCGCGATCGGTGCGATCCAGATCATCGATCTTGCGATTCCCTACGACGGGCCGCTCGGCGAGAACGCCCCGGTGTTCTCGCTGTTCGACGTGGCCTTCGACGTCGTGGTGATCGCTCTCATCGCCAACGGTGTACGACTGGGGCATCGTGTCGCATGGATCGCGACCATCGTCCTCGGGATCTTCAACGTCGTCATCGCGCTGCTCTCCAGCGCCCTCGTTCCCGTGCTGCTGAGCATCGACGAGGTCTCGTCGGCGTGGCAGGTGGTGGGGCTGCAGCTGGCACCGACGACCCTCTGGGTGGCGATGCTCGTGGTGATGTTCGCGGCGCGCGGGGCGTTTCGTGTGCCCATGCGCCGATCGCGGCGTCGCCTCTCGTCCAGCCCGGTCAGCCACGATGATGTGCGCGAAACGTTGCATCGGGTCGGTGGCGGGACGCTCTCGTGGATGGCGACATGGCAGGCCAACAGCCACCTCGAGGCCTCGGGCGGCGTGATCGCCTATCAGACGCACTCCGGCGTGGCGATCCTGCTGGGGGATCCCATCGTGCCGGCCGGCGCCGAGCGCGAAGCGCTGGCGTCGTACGAGACCGCCGCTCAGCGCGCTGGATTCATTCCGTGCGCATTCTCATCGAGTGAGACAGTGCGTCAATCGATGCCGGAGGGGTGGCGTTCGATCGTCGTCGCCGAGGATACGCTCGTCGATCTGCCGGGTCTGGAGTTCAAGGGCAAGGCGTGGGGTGCGGTCCGCACCGCGATCAACAGGGCCGCACGCGAGGGCATCGAGTTCCGCATGGTGCGCCTGGTCGACGAGCCGTGGAGCGTGCGGGCCCAGGTGCGCGCGATCTCCGAGCAGTGGACCGGCGACAAGGGGCTGCCGGAGATGCGTTTCACACTCGGAACGGTCGATGACGCGATGGATCCCGAGGTCGCCGTCGGGATCGCGGTGGATGCCGAGGGCAGCCTGCACGGGGTGACATCGTGGCTGCCGGTGTACGGCGCCGACGGAAGCGTCGTCGGGTGGACGCTGGACCTGATGCGGCGTCGCGATGGCGGCTTCGGTCCCGTCATGGAGTTCCTGATCGGCGCGTCCGCGCAGCACTTCTCAGAACAGGGGCACTCGTTCATCTCGCTGTCCGGTGCCCCGCTCGTGCGTACGACGGACACGGACGCGAACGCGATCTACTCGGTGCTCGACCGTATCGCCGAGCTCATCGAACCGTTGTACGGGTTCCGGTCGCTGCACAAGTTCAAGCAGAAGTTCAATCCGCGCGCAGAGCCCATGCACCTGCTCTACCGCGATGAGGGCGATCTTCCGCGCATCGGCATCGCTCTCACGCGTGCCTACCTGCCGGATGCGTCATTGCATGACCTCGTCGCATCCGCCGCACCCGCGCTGCGTCGCTGATCACCCGAAGACGATCACCGTCTGTGGGGGCGGATGCATCCTGCGATGCTACCCGCACCGTAGGCTGGAGCCATGGCGGAGAAGTCCTGGTCCCTCGGTCGCGCACTGCGTGGCATGTTCGTCAAGCCCACGATCGATGAGACGACATGGGATGACCTCGAGACGGCGTTGATCACGGCCGATTTCGGCCCCGATATCTCCGAGCGCATCGTCGACGAGCTGCGGGAGAAGGTCGACCGCTATCGGACGACCGACCCGAAGGATCTGCAGCGCATGCTGCGCGAGACGCTGGAGGAGCACTTCGCGAAGTTCGACACGACGTTGAAGCTCACCGAGCGCCCGGCTGTGGTGCTGGTCGTCGGCGTCAACGGCGTGGGCAAGACCACGACGATCGGGAAGTTCACGAAGTTCCTCCGCGGTTACCAGCGCAGCGTCGTCGTCGGTGCCGCCGACACGTTCCGCGCGGCCGCAGTCGACCAGCTCGCCACCTGGGCGCAGCGCGGGGGAGCCGCGATCGTGCGCCCTCAGCAGGAGGGCCAGGACCCGGCATCCGTCGCATACCAGACGATCGAGTACGCGCAGCGCGAAGGCATCGAGATCGCGATCATCGACACCGCAGGACGCCTGCACACCAAGGGCGGGCTCATGGATGAGCTGACGAAGATCCGCCGCGTCATCGAGAAGCAGGCGCCGATCAGCGAGGTCCTCCTCGTGCTCGACGCCACCACAGGGCAGAACGGGGTGATGCAGGCAGAGGCCTTCCTCGAGCACGCCGGTGTCACCGGACTCGTCCTCACGAAGCTCGATGGTTCAGCCAAGGGCGGGTTCGTGCTCGCCGTGCAGGAGCGCACCGGCATCCCGGTGAAGCTCCTCGGCCAAGGTGAGGGGATCGACGACCTCACCGGTTTCACACCGCATGTCTTCGTCGCATCCCTTGTCGGGCAGTGAACGGACTGGTTTCATAGCGTTATGGCGATCGAACACGACTACTTCGGGGTCCTCTCGTCGGGGCCGGACGGATCGATCTTCTGGTCCGAGACGGTGGAGCTCGGCGACCAGACGGTGACCGTCGATCTGACGGCGCCTGATCAGGACGACGTCTCACCGGACGCGCTCGACATCGCGGCCGGGCTCATCTCGGGATTGGAGAACGTGGACGCCGCCGCGCGCCGGGGCATGCTGGCCGAGGTCGACGATCGCACCAGTGAGGTGACCGAGTACATCCTGCAGCAGCAGGAGACCTATGGCGATGAACTGGCCGACATGCTGGTCGATGTGAGCGGCGATGACTCGGTCGACATCATCCGATCGCTCCGGCTGATGAGCATGACGATCCTCGCCGATGAGCATGGCGGCACCGAACCGTTCGCGGTGCTCGAATACGCGTTCGACGCCGACGACACCGACGAGGTGCTGCTCGTGAACCTCTCCTCCGACGGCTCCGTCCAATCGGTGATGAGCGCCGATTGACGCCGTGACGGGTCAGACGGCCTGAGCGAACCCCAGGTCGGCGCTCTCGGCGATGTGCGCGAGGTGCGGCGGGATCTCCCGCCCCTTCGAGACCATGGACTGCGCCCACAGTCGACCCGCGCGGTAGGAGGAGCGCACGAGCGGTCCGGCGAGCACTCCGAGGAAGCCGATGCGCTCTGCTTCTTCTTTGAACTCGACGAACTCCGCGGGCTTCACCCAGCGGGCGACGGGAAGGTGCCGTGGAGTCGGACGCAGGTACTGGGTGATGGTGATGATGTCGCATCCGGCATCGCGCAGGTCCTGCAGCGCCTCGGTCACCTCTTCTGGGGACTCGCCCATGCCGAGGATGAGGTTGGACTTCGTGATGAGTCCGGCCTCGTGCCCCTGAGTGATCACATTCAGCGACCGCTCGTAGGTGAAGGCAGGGCGGATGCGCCGGAAGATCCGCGGAACCGTCTCGACGTTGTGCGCGAACACCTCCGGTCGTGCGTCGAAGATCTGCCCGAGATAGTCGGGGTTCCCACTGTGGTCGTTCGCCAGCAGCTCGACTCCCGTGGTCGGGTTCTGCGCGTGGATCTGCCGCACGGTCTCGGCGTTCAACCATGCGCCGGTGTCGGGCAGATCGTCGCGCGCGACGCTGGTGACGGTTGCATAGCGGAGCCCCATCTGCGTGACGCTCTCGGCGACGCGACGCGGCTCGTCGGTGTCATAATCGGCGGGCTTGCCGGTGTCGATCTGGCAGAAATCGCATCGACGCGTGCACTGTGAGCCGCCGATGAGGAACGTCGCCTCCCGGTCCTCCCAGCACTCGAAGATGTTGGGGCAACCGGCTTCCTGGCAGACGGTGTGCAGCCCTTCGTCCTTCACCAGCGAGTGCAGGGCCTGGTACTCGGGACCCATCCTCGCCTTGGTCTTGATCCACTCCGGCTTGCGCTCGATCGGTGTCTCCGCGTTGCGCACCTCGAGTCGGAGCAGCTTGCGCCCGTCGGGGGCGGCGGCGCTCACGCGGGAACCCCTGCGTACTCGGTGACGAACGCCGCTGAGACGGCATCGACGATCTCGGCAGGGGAGACGTCGCGGCCGACCACCTCGCTGATGGTCGTCACTCCCGCATCGGCGATCCCGCATGGGATGATTCCCCCGAAGCCCGCGAGAGTGTTGTTGCAGTTGATCGCGAACCCGTGCATCGTCGCACCCTGCTGCACGCGCACGCCGATCGCTGCGACTTTGTCTTCACTCAACGGACGTCTGAGCCACACGCCGCTCCGCCCCTCGACCTGGTAGCCATCGACGCCGAGAGGCCGGAGGACGTCGATCAGCACTCGTTCGAGGCGGCGGACATGCGCGACCACATCCATGGGCTCAGGCAGGCGCACGATCGGGTACCCGACGAGCTGCCCCGGACCGTGCCACGTGATCTTGCCGCCCCGGTCGACGTCGATCACCGGAGTGCCGTCCTGCGGCCGCTCGTGCGGCTCCGTGCGCTTCCCCGCCGTGTACACGGCCTCATGCTCGAGCAGGATCAGGGTGTCGGATCGCGCACCGTCGACGACGTCGCGATGCACCTGCCGTTGCAGCTCCCAGCCGTCGAGGTATGGAACGAATCGTGGGGAGAGCCCTGCACGGAGTATGTCGAGCATGATCGCCTTCCGGGTTATTGGATGCGGTCTAACAATACTCCCGTTCGGCCAGTGCTGTCCTCAACCGACCGGCGGCGAGTCCGGGCGGGGCCCTCCCTGAGCCGGTCACGATACGGTGAGTCAGTGACAAACGAGCCGCGCCCAGGACGTCCCCGCGCTTCGTCGCGCGAAACGCTGGCGGAAGCGGCCTGCGAACTCTTCCTCGAGCAGGGCTACGACGCGACATCGGTCGCCGAGATCACCCAGCGCGCAGGGGTGAGCCGCTCGAGCTTCTTCAACTACTTCTCGTCCAAGAGCGACGTCCTCTGGTCCGGCCTCGACGCGCGGATCGATGCGGCCCTCATTGCGCTCGGTGCGATCGGGGCGGATGCTGACGCCGCTGCCGTCCGCGGCATCCTGCTCGATGTCGTGCGCGACTTCGCCCCCGACCCGCTCGCGCTCGCCCTGCGCAACGCCGCAGCGATGGGACTCGAAGAGGAACTGGTGCGCGACACCGGGCTGCGAGCCGCACGTCTCGCAGAGGGCGTATCGCACGCCGCGCGACGCAGCGGCATCTCGGAGATACCGGCGGATATCCTCGGCGCCGCTCACGCGACAGCGGTTCTCTCGTCCTTGCGCGTGTGGGCCGAGCGGGGGGCGGGTCACGGTGCACCGGAGTCGTTGGTGCAGGATGCACTGCGCAGCATCCACGAACTGCCGTGGAGCATCTGAGGCACCACGGCGTCGTGCTGCGCTGAGCATGGAGGCTCCGCTCGCGTAGAATCGAGAGCACCATGGCTACCTTTGGCACGCTCTCCGATCGGCTGACCGAAACCTTCCGCAACCTCCGCACGAAGGGAAAGCTCACTGCGGCCGACGTCGACGGCACCGTGCGCGAGATCCGCCGTGCGCTCCTCGACGCGGACGTCGCACTCGAAGTCGTCAAGGACTTCACAGCGAAGGTGCGCGAGCGCGCACTCGGCGACGAGGTCAACAAGGCGCTGAACCCTGCTCAGCAGGTCGTGCAGATCGTCAACGAAGAGCTCATCGCCATCCTCGGCGGCGAGCAGCGCCGCCTCGAGTTCGCGAAGACTCCGCCGACGGTGATCATGCTCGCGGGTCTCCAGGGGTCGGGTAAGACCACGTTCGCGGGAAAGCTCGCGAAGCAGCTCGAGAAGGATGGCCACACGCCTCTGCTGGTCGCCGCAGACCTGCAGCGACCGAATGCGGTCAACCAGCTCCAGGTCGTCGCAGAGCAGGCCGGCGCCACCATCTACGCCCCAGAACCGGGCAACGGCGTCGGCGACCCGGTGAAGGTCTCCCGCAACGGCGTCGAGCACGCCCGCAGGCAGCAGCACGACGTCGTCATCATCGACACCGCCGGACGCCTCGGCGTCGATGCCGAGCTCATGAAGCAGGCATCCGATATCCGCAAGGCCGTCCAGCCGGACGAGGTCCTCTTCGTCATCGACGCGATGATCGGTCAGGATGCCGTCAATACCGCGAAGGCGTTCCAGGAGGGCGTCGACTTCACCGGCGTCGTCCTGTCGAAGCTCGACGGCGATGCCCGCGGTGGTGCCGCACTCTCGGTGGCGTCGGTCACTGGACGCCCGATCATCTTCGCATCGACCGGTGAAGGGCTCGACGACCTCGAGCCGTTCCATCCCGACCGCATGGCCAGCCGGATCCTCGACCTCGGCGACATCCTCACTCTCATCGAGCAGGCGCAGAGCGCCTTCGATGAGGAAGAGGCCCAGAAGATGGCCGAGAAGCTCGCCACCGAGGCCTTCACTCTCGAGGACTTCCTCTCGCAGCTTCAGCAGATGAAGAAGATGGGCTCGATGAAGAAGATGCTGGGGATGCTCCCCGGCATGGGGCAGATGAAGCAGCAGCTCGAGGATTTCGACGAGAAGGAGATCGATCGCACCGAGGCGATCATCCGTTCGATGACCCCGGGGGAGCGGCACAACCCGAAGGTGCTCAACGGTTCACGACGCCTGCGCATCGCGCGGGGGTCGGGGATGACCGTCACCGACGTCAATCAGCTCGTGCAGCGGTTCGATCAGGCGGCGAAGATGATGAAGACCGTCGCCCGCGGAGGCACGCCGAACATCCCCGGAATGGGTGCTGTTCCCGGAATGGGGCGTCCCGGCGCGTCGTCGAAGCGGGGGAAGAAGGGCAAGTCGAAGGGCGTGTCCCGTTCGGGCAACCCTGCCAAGCGCGCCGCGGAGAACGCGGGCCAGATCGCCACGCCTTCGCAGGGGACCGGCTCCGGCTTCGGGCTCGGCGGTCAGAAGGCGCCGACCGAGGCCGAACTGGCCGAGATCCAGAAGCTCTTCGGCAAGGGCTGAGATCTGCCCCGCGGGGCAGATCCGCCGTTCACGCGCGCGCGGTCACCGCGAGATCGACGCCGTGCGCGTCATGCAACTGGGCCACGGTCTCGTCGATCTCGGCATCGACCCGCGTGCCGTCCCACTGCATCAGTGGTGCAAGAGCCTCAGCGATCGCGCGCACGGCTGAGGCATCCGCATCCCCGGTGAAGGCCAGACTCGTGCGTCGGAAGACGACGTCGGCGAGGTGGCGGACCTTCTCGTGAGCGACCATCCACTCCAGTTCGCGGCTCGACAGAGCAGTGCCGACGACCGGCAGATCGTTCTCCTCCGCGATGAAGGCGGCCACGTCCGCGGCCCGGGTGCCGTAGCGAGTGAAGAGCACTCGACCGCGCTCGTCATCGCCGACGTTGTCCCGCAACCACTCGAGCTTGCGCCGAGGCGTCTTCGGATAGCCGTTCCCACCGCCGATGCGCACACCCGCAGTACCGGTGACCCGCTGGTGCCCGAGCTCTTCGAGCACGTGGTCCGCAAGGCTCTCGCCGAGCGCGCGGAATGTCGTCCACTTGCCGCCGACGAGGCTGAACACGGTGGGCGCTCCGGCATCCTTCCGGCGCTCGATCCGGTAGTCGCGCGAGACGAATCCGGGGGCGGTGTCATCGTGATGCGGCAGTGGGCGGATGCCGGAATACCGGTACACGATCTGCGATCGATCGACTGCGATCGACGGGAAGACGTGACCGATGAGGTCGAAGAAGTACTGCACCTCTTCCTCGGTGCAGCGCGCCGGCTCCCGCGGATCGGCCTCGAGATCCGTCGTGCCCACCAGCACGCGCCCCTTGAGCGGATAGATGAGCACGATGCGTCCGTCGGAGTGCTCGAAGAAGATCTCCCGCCCGCCGGTGGCCTCGAGCAGCTCGGGGTGATCGAGCACGATGTGCGAGCCCTTCGTGCCGCCCATGAACGCCGTGTCGGTGCCCATCGCCTCATTCGTGAGATCGGTCCACGGACCGGAGGCGTTCACGACGACGTCGGCGCCGACGGAGAACTCGGTGCCGGTCTCGCGGTCGCGCAGGCGCACGCGCCCTGCGTCCATTCCGATGGCTTCGACGTAGTTCAGTGCGATGGCACGGGGATGCGCGGCTTCGCCATCGCGCAGGACGTCGAGCGCGAGTCGTTCCGGATCGTGCACCGACGCGTCGTAGTAGGTCGCGGTGTACTTGATGTTCTGGTCGAGCGCGGGCAGCTGCTCCAGCGACTTCCGGCGTCCGTGGAATCGGTGGCGCGGAACGCTGCCCCCGTCTCGCGAGAAGGTGTCGTAGAGGGTGAGTCCGATCTTGATGAGAAAGGCACCGCGCTCCTGGGGCCTGCCCTGCTTGTGCGTGAGGAAGCGGAGCGGCGCTGCGAGGATGCCGGAGAAGGTCGAGTAGATGGGGATCGTGGTCTGCAGGGGCTTCACGTAGTGCGGAGCGATCTTCAGAAGTCCGTTGCGCTCCTGCACCGACTCCTTCACCAGTCGGAACTCGCCGTTCTCGAGATAGCGGATGCCACCATGGATCATGTGGCTGGAAGCCGCTGTCGCGCCGGATGCGAAGTCATCGCGCTCGACGAGCAGAACATCGACGCCCTGCATCGCCAGATCGCGGAAGGCGGAGATCCCGTTGATCCCGCCGCCGATGATGATCACGCGGGTGCGTCCGCTCTCGCGCAGGTCGCGGATGCTCGTTCGCTCAGTGGGGGTGATCGCAGTGCTCATCATCTCTCCTCGGTGGGGGCTTCACCGTATATCCTGATCCCGGTGGCACACGTGCGCAAGCGCGGTGCACGAACGTGCAAGGAGGGGTGATGGCCCACGGAATTCCTCACGACTCGAAGGTCGCGAACGCGTTGCGCGCTGCGCAGCTGTACTACCTGCAGGACATGACGATGGATGCCATCGCCCGAGAGCTCGACACGTCCAGATCGTCGGTGTCGAGGTTGCTCAGTCATGCGCGCGACACCGGCTTGGTCGAGGTGCGGCTCCATCCGCCGCAGGGCCAGGAGCTCCGGCTCGAGGAGGCGATCCGGGCCCGCTTCAGCATCGCCGCGCACGTCGTGCCGACACCGCAGGGGCTCTCCGATGTCGAGCGCTTCGAACGCGTGGCGATGAGCGCCGCGCGCCAGTTGCCGCTCTACTTCGACTCGAACATGACCCTCGGCATCGCCTGGGGCTCGACTCTGGACGCCATCAGCAGGCATCTGCCGAAGAAGGAGACGCACAACGCCACGGTCGTGCAGCTCAACGGTGCCGGGAACACGTTCACCAGCGGTGTCGACTACGCGAGCGAGATCCTGCACCGATTCGGTCAGGCATTCGGTGCCGGGGTGCAGCAGTTCCCCGTACCGGCGTTCTTCGACGATCCCCGCACCAAGGAGGCCATGTGGCGCGAGCGCAGCACCCGGCGCGTGCTGGATCTCCAGTCCAAGGCGGACATCGCCCTGTTCGGGCTCGGCTCGCCCTTCGCGGAGGTGCCGAGCCGTGTGTACATCGGCGGATACCTCGATCGATCCGACTATCGGAGCCTGCGCGACGAGAAGGTGATCGGCGACGTGGCGACAGTCTTCTACCGTCAGGACGGGAGCTGGAAGGACATCGAGCTGAACAAGCGCGCGACGGGCCCCGCGTTCTCGGTGCTCTCGCGAGTCGCGCGCCGGATCTGCGTCGTCTCGGGCACGCAGAAGCTGGCGAGTCTGCGCGGGGCGATCGCTGCGCGCCTCATCACCGACCTCATCCTCGACGAGCACCTCGCTGAGCGCCTCGTCGACGGGTGAGCTCTGCTGCACGTTCGTGCACCGCAACGAGGGCGAACGCTCACCTTCTTCTAGGCTGTATTCCACACCAGACAGTGCCGTCACCGGCGGGAGAGAATATCCATGCACATCGTCGCCATCGATCAGGGCACCACGAGCACCCGCGCCATCGTCTTCGACGAGCGCGGCGCCATCACAGCCAGCGGCCAGCGCGAGCACGAGCAGATCTTCCCGCGCGCCGGCTGGGTCGAGCATGACGCGAAGGAGATCTGGTCGAACGCCGGTGCTGTCATCGGCGAAGCACTCGATGCTGCAGGCATCGACGCCGATGACGTCGCCGCGATCGGCATCACGAACCAGCGCGAGACCGCTGTCGTCTGGGATCGCCTGACCGGTGAGCCGGTGCACAACGCCATCGTCTGGCAGGACACGCGCACGCAGCAGCTCGTCGACGGTCTCGCTGCGGACGGCGGCGTTCGGAGATTCGCCGACATCACCGGGTTGCCGCTCGCGACCTATTTCTCGGCATCAAAGATCGCATGGATCCTCGACAACGTCGACGGCGCGCGCGAACGCGCAGAGCGCGGCGACCTGCTGTTCGGCACGCCGGATACCTGGCTGCTGTGGAACCTCACAGGAGGGGTGGACGGCGGTGTCCACGTCACCGATGTGACCAACGCGAGTCGTACGCTGCTGATGGATCTGCGGACGCTCGACTGGAACGACGACCTCCTCGGATTCTTCGGGGTGCCGCGCTCGATGCTGCCGAGCATCCGTTCATCGTCCGAGGTGTACGGCGAGGTCAGAGGCACAGCCCTCGATGGCGTTCCGATCGCAGCGATCCTCGGAGATCAGCAGGCGGCGACCTTCGGACAGGCGGCGTTCGAACGCGGCGAGTCGAAGAACACCTACGGCACCGGCAATTTCCTCATCGTGAACACCGGCGAGGTGATCGTCGAGAGCAGGAACGGCCTGATCACCACCGTCGCGTACCAGCTCGGCGACGAAGCGCCCCGATATGCGCTCGAGGGGTCGATCGCCGTCACAGGTTCGCTCGTGCAGTGGCTGCGGGACAACCTCGGGCTCTTCGACGAGGCTCCGGACGTCGAGAAGCTCGCGCTCAGCGTCGAGGACAACGGCGGCGTGTACATCGTTCCCGCGTTCTCAGGCCTTTTCGCGCCGTACTGGCGTCCGGACGCCCGCGGTGCGATCCTCGGGCTCACGCGCTTCGCGAACAAGGGGCATATCGCCCGTGCTGCGTTGGAGGCGGTCGCGTTCCAGACCAAGGAAGTGCTCGACGCCGTCGCCGCAGACACGGGGGAGACTCTGGAGGAGATGCGCGTCGACGGGGGAATGGTCGCGAACGACACCCTCATGCAGTTCCAGGCCGATGTGCTCGGAGTGCCGGTGGTGCGTCCTGAGATCACCGAGACCACCGCGCTGGGCGCAGCCTACGCGGCCGGCCTCGCGGTGGGTGTGTGGTCGGATCGCGACGAGCTGCGCGACATGTGGCGCGAGGACGCGCGCTGGTCGCCGACCATCGACGACGAGAAGCGGGAGCACCTCCTGTCGCGGTGGCGCAAAGCGGTGACGCGCACCTTCGACTGGGTCGACGAGGACTGATTCAGACCACCGGCGCGCCGGGGCCCGAGCGGAACTCGCGGATGAGGTGGTGCACCACCTCGCGGAGGTCTCCGTCCGCGGCTTCGGCGACACGGAGCTGGCGTTCGTAGCTCGCGCCGGAGTCGATGATCGTCTGTGCCGCTGCGAACTCCGCAGCGCACCCCAGGTCCGCAGCGATCGGTGCGAGGTCGACGAGCAGCTCGGAGACGTGCTCGCGCACACCGCGCTGGGTGCCTTCGGCATCGACGATCACCCTGGCATCCATTCCGTACCGCGCGGAGCGCCACTTGTTCTCACGATGGAACCACGGGGGCATGACCGGCAGCGCCTGCCCGGCATCGAGTCGGCGGGAGAAGTACTCGACGAGGACCTGCACGACAGCGGCGATCGATGAGAGCTCGGTGAGCGTGGAGAGTCCGTCGCAGGCGCGTACCTCGATCGTCCCCCAGCGAGGAGCGGGCCGGATGTCCCAGCGCACCTCGGTCGCATCGGCCATCACGCCCGTGCGCACCATGTCGTCCAGGTACCGCTCGTACTCCGACCAGGAGTGCAGTCCCCAGGGCAGTCCTGCCGTGGGAAGCTGCTGAAAGACCAGCGCCCTGTTCGACGCATAGCCCGTGCGCTCGCCTGCCCAGTACGGGCTGGACGACGCGAGCGACTGCAGATGAGGGAGAAAGGCTGTCAGCGCACCGACGATCGGGATGACCTTGTCGCGATCCTCGACGCCCACGTGCACGTGGATACCCCAGATCATCATGTTCCTGCCCCACCACTGGGTGCGTTCGATGAGGCGGTGGTACCGGCTCTTGTCCGTGACCTGCTGGTCGAACCACTGCGCGAAAGGATGACTGCCGGCCGAGAGGAGCTCGATGCCAGCGGGGTCGGTCATCGCCCGCACAGCCGCGATCGCCGCGGCGATATCGCCGATCGCGTGCTCGACGGATCGGCCGATGCCGCTCGTGACCTCGATCGTGTTCGTGAGGAGCTCACCGGTGACCGTGTGGCGCTCTGGCGCGCTCTCGTCCTCGAGCGCGGCGAGCAGCTCAGGCGCGCGTCCGACGAGGTCGCCGGAGTCCGGATCGGCGAGCATGATCTCCCACTCGAGTCCTATGGTCGAGCGATCGGATTCGGCGAATTCGTGCGTCACGAGCTCAGTCTGGCATGCGACGGTCCTGGCGACCGGCATCCTCGCGACGTCGTTTCGCGCCTGGCGTCAGGATCTGGCAGAATAGAGGGTCGGACGACGTACTCGACCCTCTATCCAGTTCTCGTCCACTCATTTGAGCTTCCGCCGGGTGTGCACCCCACTCTCCAGGCGATCAGTTCGTTCCTTCCACACCATTCAGGAGAATCGTGGCTGTAAAGATTCGTCTCAAGCGCTTCGGCAAGATCCGTGCGCCCTACTACCGCATCGTCGTCGCCGACTCGAAGACCAAGCGCGACGGTCGAGTGATCGAAGAGATCGGCAAGTACCACCCGACTGAGCAGCCCTCGTTCATCGAGGTCGACTCGGAGCGCGCGCAGTACTGGCTCTCCGTCGGCGCGCAGCCGACCGAGCAGGTCGCCGCGATCCTCAAGCTCACGGGCGACTGGGGCAAGTTCAAGGGCGACAAGGACGCGAAGTCCACCGTTCAGGTCGCAGAGCCGAAGGCTCCGTTCGAGGTCGACTCCGCGAAGAAGTCGGTCGTCAAGCCCAAGGTCGAGAAGAAGCAGGACGAGGCTCCGGCCGAGGCTCCCGCTGCTGACGCGGAGGCCGCAGAGGCCCCCGCCGCCGACGCAGAATAATCGCCGTGCTCGCCGCCGCGCTCGAACACATCGTCAAGGGCATCGTCGATCGCCCTGAAGATGTCCGCATCAACGCCTCCACGTCGCCGCGAGGTGATCTTCTCGAGGTGCGTGTGCACCCCGATGACCGTGGACGCGTGATCGGGCGCGGCGGCCGCACAGCCAAGGCATTGCGCACCCTCATCTCCGCACTCGCGGATGGGCAGCGTGTCCGCGTTGATGTCGCGGACGACTGACGTGGTCGCCAGCGACCGCAATCAGGGCAAGAACCAGCTGCGCGTAGGGCGCCTCGTCAAGCCCCACGGCCTCAAGGGCGCACTCAAGCTCGAGCTGTACACCGACAATCCCGAACGTCGTTTCGTCCCTGGGGCCGAGTTCACGTTGCAGGTGCCAGAGGCATCTCCGTGGCATCGCCAGACGATCACCGTCCGTGAATACCGCGTCATGAACGGCAATTCCGTTGTCTTCTTCGAGGGCGTCGATGACCGCGAAGGCGCCGAAGGGCTCGCGCGCGCGATCCTCTGGATCGACCAGGACGCGGATGAGCCGGAGGAGAACGCCTGGTACGACCACCAGCTCGTCGGCCTCGATGTCGTCCGCGATGACGAGGTCATCGGTGAGCTCGTCCGTGTCGAGCACCTCCCGGCTCAGGACCTACTCATCGTCAAGGCGAAGAGCACGGGCGCCGAGGTCATGGTGCCGTTCGTCGAAGCGATCGTCCCCGCCGTCGATATCGCCGCCGGACGCGTCATCGTCACACCTCCCGCCGGTCTCTTCGAAGAGATCGCACAGCCCGAGGCAGCGGCACCGGGCGAGACCAGCGACTGAGCGATCGTCGCAGGCTGAACCATGCGCATCGACGTCGTCTCGATCTTCCCGTCGTATTTCGATGGCCTGACGCTGTCGCTGCTGGGCAAGGCGCGCGAGAGCGGGATTCTGGATCTGCGCATCCATGACCTTCGGGACTGGACGAGCGATCGACACCGAACCGTCGACGACACTCCGTACGGCGGGGGTGCGGGCATGGTGATGAAGCCCGAGCCGTGGGGGCGCGCTCTCGACGACCTCGCCGATTCGGCGCGACCGGCCATCATCTTCCCCTCGCCGGCGGGTGAGGTCTTCCGACAGAGCACTGCACGCGAGTTCGCTGCGCGCGAGCACCTCATCATCGGCTGCGGTCGCTACGAGGGCATCGACGAGCGGGTGTTCGAGTACGCCGCGACGATCGGCGAGGTCCGTCTCGTCAGCCTGGGCGATTACGTCCTCAACGGCGGCGAGGTCGCAGCCATGGCGATGATCGAGGCCATCGGCCGATTGGTCCCCGGCGTCGTGGGCAATCCCGCGAGCCTCGTCGAGGAGTCCCACGAGGACGGCCTTCTCGAGTACGCCTCGTACACGAAGCCGTCGCTGTGGCGGGACCGCGCCGTACCCGACATCCTGCTCAGCGGCAACCACGGCGCCATCGCCGCGTGGCGCAGAGAGCAGCAGCTCGAGCGCACCAGCGAGCGACGCCCCGACCTGCTCGAGGACTGATCAGAGCGCGCTGCTGACCTCGTCGAGCAGTTCGTCCTCGGCATCGGCATCCCGATCCCGTCGCCGGGACCTCTTCACCTGCGCCGGGCGCCCCTCGAGCTCCTCGCGATGCTTCTGCACCTCCGTGCGGATGATGTAGAAGATGAAGACGAATCCCATCACGCCGAACAGGATCCATTGAATCGCGTACGAGAGATGCGGTCCGGGATCCTCGGTGGGAGACTCGAACGCTCCCAGCGCTGCATCCGGAGCCGGCGTCTCGCTGACCAGCTGCCCGTACGCGCTCACGATGACCTCGCCGTCGATCTGCGAGGCGATCGTGGGGAGGTGGATCGTGGGGACCTGACCCTCCGGAGCGCTTCGCCCGGATGACGGGAGCTGCTCACCCGGCCGGAGCCGGACGACCACTTCGACATCGCCTGCGGGAGCATCGGGAACGACCTCGGGCAGTGCGCCCTCGCCGGGAGCGACCCAGCCGCGATCGACGATGAACACACGACCGTCGGCATCGCGGAAAGGAACCAGCACCTCGAAGGCACTCGTACCGCCGTGGGGCCGATTGCGCACCAGCAGCTGCCCGTCGGTGAGGTACTCGCCGTGAAGGGTCACAGGATGCCAGATGTCACCCGCATCCGTCTCGCCGTCGGGGCCGATCAGATCTCCGAGCGGTACCGGCGTCGCGTCGTAGTTGCGTTCCACGAGCGCGATGTCGGCCGCACGGGTCTCATTGCGGTCGAACTGCCAGTTGGAGAGGAAGACGCATGCGACGGCGAACGCCGCGGCGACGAGCAGATAGATGCCCCAGCGCACGAACCTGTTGTTCACTGCGGAAGTCCCTCATGCACGCTGACAGGGAAGTCGCGCGCCGCGAGGTAGTCGCTCAGGAAGCCGACGTGGTCATCGCAGGCGAGCCAGATCTTCTCGCGGTCAGCACTGTGGATGCGCGGGTTGCGCCACACGATGTGATGCGTCGCGTCGCGGCGGCACGCGGCGCGGGAGCACTCGGCTGTCACTTCGCTTCGTCTCCGGGGAGCGGGCCAGCTTCTCCGGGGTGCGGACCCGCTTCGCGATTCTCGGTCGTGCGGGTCTTCTCGCTGATGGTGAAGACCGCGTGATCGGGGGCGTCCGTCGGTACGGCGGTGGGCGGGGCGGCGATCTCTTGAACGGGGGATTCCGCGGGCGCTGTCGTGGTCGGACTGACAGCGTTGGCGAACACGACGGCGATGTAGGGCAGGATCGCCGCGGCGATCGCGAACACCCACGTGTACCACCCGTAGGGCGTCACGAGCACCGTCAGCGCGAAGCACGCCATGCGGATTCCCATGGTGATCCAGTAACGGCGCACGCGCCCGGTCGCCTCGTCCTGCGGCGACTGCGGCAGGGAGGTGACGGGGGAGGCGTCGGTCTGTTTCACGATTCCTCCAGCCTACGCCGCGCGGGAGCGGGCGGAGCGCCGAACCCGACGCCGCGCGCCGGTAATATGACTCAGGCCGCCACTTGATCGCGGCGATCAGCTGTGGAGTGTGAAACATATGAGTTCAGGACGCGTCGTACTCGTCACCGGCGGGAACCGTGGCATCGGACACGCGATCGCAGAGCGCTTCGTGCGCGAGGGTTATCGCGTCGCGGTCACCGCCCGCAGCGGCGAAGGCCCCGACGGCACGCTCACCGTCCGCGCCGATGTGACCGATGCGGCATCGATCGACACCGCGTTCTCCGAGGTCGAAGCAGCGGTCGGCCCCGTCGAGATCGTGGTCGCGAACGCCGGCATCACGAAGGACACGCTGCTGATGCGCATGAGCGAAGACGACTTCGACAGCGTCGTCGCGACGAACCTCGGGGGGACCTTCCGCGTCGTCAAACGCGCATCGAAGGGGATGCTGCGAGCACGCTTCGGGCGGGTCATCCTGATCTCGAGCGTCGTCGGACTCTACGGCTCTGCGGGTCAGGTCAACTACTCGGCATCCAAGAGCGGGCTGGTCGGGTTCGCCCGCTCTCTGACGCGCGAACTCGGCGCGCGAGGCATCACCGCCAACGTCGTCGCCCCGGGATTCATCGAGACCGACATGACCGCCGAGCTCCCCGAAGAGACGCAGAAGCAGTACAAGGCCAGCATCCCCGCCGCCCGCTTCGCGACCCCGGACGAGGTCGCAGGCGTCGTCACCTGGTTGGCAGGAGACGACGCGGCATACATCTCAGGCGCGGTCATCCCCGTCGACGGCGGATTGGGAATGGGCCACTGATTCGTTGATGAGGGCTCCGAGCCGCCGTGGCTGCGAGAACTGCGGCCAATGGCCGGACCCGATCTTCGCGATGACGACGTCGTCGATCGCACGGAATTCGTCAGCGTAGGGCTCCCATCCGCTGATCGCCGCCTCGGTCTGCGCACGATCCGATGCGCCCATGAGCATCGTCACGGGAACGCGATGCCGCGCTCCACTCAACGGCACGGGATCGGTGGGTACGCGCGCCGGAATCGTGCGGGTCTGCGCCAGCGCACGCGCACGCGTGGCCGTGTCGAGATCGAACACGTCTTCGTCGGGGAAGTGGCCCCAGCCCGGAAACGGGATCACGCCGTCCACGAGGTCGAACTCACCGATCGCGGATCGCGGTGGTGGCGGCACGGTGTCGACGAAGACGACGCGAGCGACGCGGTCGGCACGCTCGGAGGCCGCGCTCCACACGACGTTGCCGCCACCGCTGTGGCCGACGAGCACGACAGGTTCGGACGCGGCATCGATCTGCGTGATGACCGCGTCGACCCAGTCAGCCATTCCGATGCCCGCCGAGCGTTCGGCTGATTCGCCGACGCCCGGAAGCGTCATCGGCCGGGCGCGGTGGCCAGCGTCTTCGAGAACCGGCACGACGTCGTCCCATGAGGATGCGTCGAGCCAGAGGCCGGGTACGAGGATGATGTCCATGCGTCGACTGTATGCCGGGGCTCCGACATCGCTCGGTCCCGCATCATCACGGCAGCAGGGGGATGACCTCGCTCAGGTCCTGCCGTCCGACGACGAGGCTGGCCGCCGCGCGCACCGCTGGCTTGGCGTTGAACGCGATCCCCAGTCCTGCGGCGGTCATCATCCGCAGGTCGTTCGCGCCATCGCCGATGGCGATCGTCGCCCGGTGCGGGACGCCGAGCTCATCGGCCCATTCCCGAAGCGAGCGCGCCTTGGTCTCCGCATCGACGATCTCGCCATCCACCTCACCGGTGAGCGCACCGGCCGAGACGGAGAGCCGGTTGGCGCGCCAGCGGTCGACTCCCAATGCGGGTGCGATGTGATCGAGGATCTCATGGAACCCTCCGGAGACGACCCCGACGACTCCGCCTCGAGCATGGATCTCAGCAGTCAGATCCCGCACGCCCTGGGTGGGTTCGACGCGCGCGCGCACCCGTTCGAAGGCCTCGGTGGAGATACCGGCCAGGGCCTTCACTCGCGAACGGAGACTCGTCGCGAAATCGACTTCGCCCCGCATCGCGGCCTCGGTGGCGGCCTGCACTTCGGCGCCGCGGCCGACTTCGTCGGCGAGGAGCTCGATCACCTCGTTGCGGATCAGTGTGGAGTCGGCATCGAGGACGACGAGGAAGCGCGCAGCGGTCACCCGATCGAGCGTAGCGCCTGAAGGGCACCCCGCCGATCAGGGCTCGATCAACTCGCCCTTCCCGACGATCGTGATCCCCGATTCGGTCACGGTGTAGCCGCGTTCGATATCGCGCTGGGTGTCGACTCCGACGGTGGCGCCGTCGAGCATCACCACGTTCTTGTCGAGCACCGCGCGGTGCACCCTCGCGCCCTGTCCAATGACGACACCGTCGAACAGCACCGAGTCGGTGATCGTCGATCCACCGGCCGCGAGCGTTCCCGGCCCGATCACGCTCCGCTCCAGATGGGTGCCCGACAGCACGGACCCGGGCGACACGATCGAGTCGATGGTGTTCCCGATGCGGCCGACCGCATCGCGGACGAACTTCGCGGGCGGCGCGTTCACGCTCTGAGTGCGGATCGGCCACAGGGTGTTGTACAGGTTGAAGACCGGAAGCGTCGCTATGAGGTCCATGTGCGCGTCGAAGAAGGAATCGATGGTTCCGACGTCGCGCCAGTACGCACGGTCGCGCGGCGACGACCCGGGGACGTCGTTGAACTTCATGTCGTAGAAGGCGGCCTCCCCGCGATCCACGAAATAGGGGATGATGTCGCCGCCCATATCGTGGCTCGACGAGGCGATCTCGCCGTCCGCCTCGACGGCAGCGATCAGCGCATCGGCGTTGAAGATGTAGTTGCCCATCGACGCGAGCACCTCATGAGGCGAATCGGGCAGCCCCTCGGCATCCGAGGGCTTCTCGAGGAACGCGCGGATGCGCCCCGAACCATCCGGGTCGGCGTCGATCACGCCGAACTGATCGGCAAGTGCCCGCGGCTGACGGATTCCTGCGACGGTGGCCTGTGCGCCCGATTCGATGTGCGCGTCAAGCATCTGCTGGAAATCCATCCGATACACGTGGTCTGCGCCGATCACGACGACGATGTCGGGCTTCTCGTCGTTGATGAGGTTGAGGCTCTGCAGGATCGCATCCGCCGATCCTGAGAACCAGCGCTTGCCGAGCCGCTGCTGAGCGGGAACCGAGGTGATGTACGAATCGAGCAGGGAAGACATCCGCCAGGTCTGCGTGATGTGACGATCGAGGCTGTGCGACTTGTACTGGGTCAGCACGACGATCTGCCTGAGACCGGAGTTGATGAGATTCGAGATGGCGAAATCGATCAGTCGATACTGACCGCCGAAGGGCACGGCGGGCTTCGCGCGGTCTGCCGTCAGAGGCATGAGCCGTTTGCCCTCGCCGCCCGCGAGGATGATGCCGAATATCTTCTTTGGGGCTGCCATGGCTCCACAATAGGACCCGAACGCGCCGCTGTACTAGCGTTCAAGCATGCGCGTCGACATGATCAGCAAAGAGTATCCGCCGGAGATCTACGGCGGTGCTGGAGTGCACGTCGCCGAACTCGTCGCAGCACTGCGGACGTCGGTCGATGTGCGGGTGCGCGCGTTCGGTGCGGACCGCACGGAGGCGGGCACCGTCTCGTACCGGACACCCGTGGAACTGGCCGGTGCGAACCCCGTGCTGCAGACTCTCGGCACCGATCTCGCCATGGTCGGCGACGTCGCCGGGGCCGACCTCGTGCACAGTCACACCTGGTACGCGAACTTCGCCGGGCACCTCGCCTCGCAGCTGCACGGCATCCCGCACGTGATCACTGCGCACAGCCTCGAACCGCTGCGTCCGTGGAAGGCCGAACAGCTCGGTGGGGGATATGCGGTCTCCAGCGGGATCGAGAGACTCGCCTATGAGAACGCGAGCGCCATCGTCGCCGTCTCAGCGGGGATGCGCGCCGATATTCTGCGCAGTTACCCGCTGGTGGATCCGACGCGCGTGCGCGTGATCCACAACGGCATCGACGTCGAGCGGTGGCGTCCCACCGAGGACCATGAGTTCCTCGAGAGCATCGGCATCGATCCGGAACGCCCATCGGTCGTGTTCGTCGGCAGGATCACCCGGCAGAAGGGCCTGCCGTACCTGCTGCGCGCGGCAGAGCTACTGCCTCCGGACGTGCAGCTCGTACTCTGCGCCGGTGCGCCCGACACACCGGAGATCATGGCAGAGGTGCAGCAGGGTGTGCGCAGGCTGCAGCAATCGCGCGACGGAGTGATCTGGATCGAGCGGATGCTGCCGCGCAACGAGCTCAGCGCCGTTCTGAGCGCGGCGACAGCCTTCGTGTGCCCCTCGGTGTACGAGCCGCTCGGAATCGTGAACCTCGAAGCGATGGCGTGCGGGGCTGCCGTGGTGGGCACAGCGACCGGGGGCATCCCCGAGGTCGTCCTCGACGGGGTGACCGGCCGTCTGGTGCCCATCGACCAGGTTCAGGACGGCACCGGTACGCCGATCGACCCGGAGCGCTTCGTCGCCGACCTCGCCCGCGTGCTCACCGAGGTCGTCTCCGATCCCGTCCGTGCGGCCGAATACGGTCGGGCAGGACGCCAGCGCGCGACGCGGGAGTTCAGCTGGGCCGCGATCGCCGACACGACGCGGGCGCTCTACGCGGAGCTGACCACCTGAGCGGATAGGCTGGGTGCTATGCCGAGCGCTCTGGATCTCACCGATGTCGTCGTGCGCCGTGACGGGCGCAATATCGTCGATCATGTGACCTGGCAGGTCGCAGAGGATCAACGCTGGGTGGTGCTGGGCCCTAATGGCGCAGGCAAGACCACGCTGCTCCAACTCGCCGATACGCTCATGCACCCGACCGGTGGGACCGTGACGATTCTCGGTGAGACGATGGGGCGCACCGATGTCTTCGAACTCCGCCCCAGAATCGGTTTCGCCTCTTCGGCCATGGCCAAGCGCATCCCGCGCGAAGAGACGGTGCTCAATGTCGTCCTCACCGCGGCCTACTCGGTCACCGGTCGCTGGAACGAGCAGTACGAGAGCATCGATGAGCGTCGTGCGCTGCGCGTGCTCGCGGAGTGGAAGCTCGACCACCTCGCTGACCGCACTTTCGGCACTCTCAGCGATGGGGAGCAGAAGCGCGTGCAGATCGCCCGTGCGGTCATGACCGACCCCGAGCTGCTGCTGCTCGATGAACCGACCGCGTCGCTGGATCTGGGTTCGCGCGAAGAGCTCCTCGGTCTGCTGAGCGGTTACGCGTCGTCGCCGACCACGCCAGCCATGGTCATGGTCACGCATCACGTCGAGGAGATCCCGGTCGGATTCACCCATGTGCTGCTCATCCGCGACGGACGGCTCGTGGCCGCCGGTCCGATCGAGCAGACGCTGACGGCGGATGCGCTCACGGAGGCCTTCGGCATGCCCATCTCGCTCTCCGTGGAGGACAATCGCTATGCGGCGCGCGCCGCGTCGTGAGCCGAGCATCTGCTAAGATTGATCCTTGGTGCTCCTTTGCACCCTTTGACTTTTGTTCCGTACGCACCCCGCAATCCAAGGATTCCGCATGAAGACTGATATTCACCCCGACTACAAGAACGTCGTGTTCCGCGACCTCGGCTCGGGCGAGACGTTCCTGACCCGCTCCACCGTGACGAGTGACAAGACCGTCGAGCTCGACGGCGTGGAGTACCCGGTCATCGACGTCGAGATCTCCTCCGCTTCGCACCCGTTCTACACGGGCAAGCAGCGCATCATGGACTCGGCCGGTCGTGTCGAGAAGTTCAACCAGCGCTTCAAGGGCTTCGGCGGCAGCAAGTAAGCCACCGCGCAAACGAAGAAGGCCCCGCCTCGGCGGGGCCTTCTTCGTGTGTCGGACGAGTCGTCTGCGTCAGATCGCCGGCTGTCTCGGAAGGACGGCAGTGTCAGCCCGTGCTGCCCGAAGAGTGCCGCACGGGCCAGCGCCCGTCGAGCGCGTCGGCGGGGTCGATGCGCCCGATGCGGATGAAGTACTCGGTGAGGCTCTCCGCCTGCGTGCGCGCCCAGCCGATCTGCTGGGTGTGCAGTTCGGGTGCTGAGGAGGCGAGCGGAAATCTGCGGGCGATCGCCTGTGCGACCCGCCCTGCCGCAATGGCATCGGCGGATGCCTCGTGCGCGCCGTCGAGCGGCACGCCGTAGTGGCCTGCGACGACCTCGAGAGTGCGCTTGCCCTTGCGATAGCGGTCGACAGCCTTGTCGATGACGAGTGGATCGATGATCGGTCCGGGGCGCGTCAGCGGGACGACCCCATTGCGGGTGCACTCGTGCGCCAGCAGTGAGAAATCGTAGGACGCGTTGTATGCGACGACCGGAATGCTCTGCTCGAACAGCGTTCTCAGCGACTCGGTGATCTCGACGACCACTTCGCGCGTGTCGCGACCGTGCCGCCTCGCGTGCTCGGTGGTGACCCCGTGCACGGCGGCGGCGCCGTCCGGGATCACGACACCGGGGTCGGCGATCCAGGAGCGCCCGGCGATCGCCCGCCCCTGTGCGTCGAGGACACCCACGTGGGCGGTGACGATGCGGTCGGCGGTGACATCGACCCCGGTCGTCTCGAGGTCGAAGACGCCGACGCGACCGAGCCAGGTGGGCAGTTCTTGATCGAGCGTCATATCGTTCTCCTCTGTCTTCTCCCACGGTAGGGACGGCCTCGGACATCGCGGCGCAGGCACGCCCGTAGACTGAATCCATGCCCGTGCCCTCGCCGTATGCCGACCGGCTCAACCGCATCCCGATCACGCGCCATGAGGTCGAGGTCTGCGGGGGTGCGACCTCGTACTGGGAATACGGTCCCGTCGCTGCGACGGATGAGGGCGCCGCGTCCGAAGCGGTCACCGTCATCGCCGTGCACGGCTTCCGCGGCGAGCATCACGGACTCGAGCCGGTGCTGGCATTTCTTCCCGAGCTGCGCGTGATCGCGCCGGATCTCCCCGGGTTCGGTCAGACGGCTCCGCTGCCGGCGAGCGCGCACGATCTCGACGCCTACGCGGGCTGGCTGCGAGAGTTCGCCGCGGCCGTCGCGCCGCGAGCTGTCATCCTCGGGCACTCCTTCGGGTCCATCGTGGCCTCTGCCGCGGTCGCAGGCGGTCTCGACACCCCGCGGCTCATACTCATCAACCCGATCGGAGCACCGGCGCTCGAGGGGCCGAAGGGCGTGCTCACGAAGCTGGCCGTGCTGTACTACGCCCTCGGGGCCAGACTGCCGGAGCGGATCGGAACGGCGCTGCTGCGCAATCGACTCATCGTGCGGGCGACGAGCATCGCGATGGCGAAGACGCACGACGTCGAACTGCGCCGTTTCATCCACGACCAGCACGACACGTATTTCTCCGACTTCGCCGACCGCGATGTGCTGCGCGACTCATTCGTGGCGAGCGTCTCGCACGACGTGCGCTCCTTCGCCCCCGAGATCGCCGTACCGACGCTGCTGATCGCCGCAGAGAACGATGACATCACGCCGATCGAGGCGGAGCGGCATCTCGCGACGCTCTTCCCGGACGCGGCGCTCGTGGAGATCTCCGATGTCGGACACCTCATCCACTACGAGACACCCGCCGAGGCCGCCGGCGCGATCCGGCGCTTCCTCAGGATTCCCGTCGCGCGAGCCCGATGAGTCCTGTCACGCGGTAGGGGATGACTTCTCCCATCGCCAGTGACGTCTCGGTGCGCTCGACGCCCTCTATCGAGAGGATCCGAGCATCGGTGTCGAAGAGGTGACGGGCATCGCGGCATGCGACGCGCGCGAGCAGATCGATCGATCCGCTCAGCCCGTGCACCTGGAGCACTTCGGGAATCCGGGCGAGCTCCGCGGTGATCCGCGGCAGTTCGGTCTGTCTGAGGCCGATGCTGATGAACGCCTGGAGCGGGAAGCCGAGCACCTCAGCGGAGAATGACCTCTCGTACGACAGGAACACTCCTGTCTGCTCCAGTCGGGACATGCGCGCCTGGATCGTATTGCGCGAGAGCCCGAGTCGTTCGGCGAGCGCGACGACGGTCGTGCGGGGATCCTCTGACAGGGCGGTGAGCAGTTCTAGATCTACCCGATCGAGCGTGGACATAGTGCCAAACCCTACCAGGTGACTTCGGCGAGAACTGGGCAACATGCTCAAGGGGTATGTGAATGGTTGAGCGTGCTGATCAGCGGACGTACCCTCGAAGTGACCGATGAAGATGTCGGCGCCACGCGTGCATGTCCTCACGAGGGACTCACACGACAGGAGGACGATGATGTCACCGCAGACCGTTCCGATCACGGATACACCGCAGGATCTCGAGCTCGTGGAGCGACTCATCGCTCCGGACGGCACTCGCCTCAGCAATCCCGAGCTCGACCCTCTCGTCGCGGACACCGGTGCCGCGCAGCTCCGGGACCTGCATCGCGACATGGTCATCCTGCGCCGCATCGACTCCGAGGGCGTCGCTCTGCAGCGCCAGGGGCAGCTCGGGCTGTGGGCTCCGTGCAACGGTCAGGAGGCGGCGCAGATCGGCACCGCACGGGCGCTCGACCCGATCGACTTCGTCTTCCCCAGCTATCGCGAGACCGGCGTCCTCTACGCACGCGGCGCGCAACCCGGTGACTTCGTCCGCGTATGGCGCGGTGAGGAGGGAGCGCCGTTCGATCCGATGCAGATGCGCGTCGCCCCGCTGCAGATCATCATCGGGGCGCAGACCCTGCACGCGGTGGGATACGCGATGGGCATCAAGCACGAGAAGGCGCCCGAGGTCGCCGTGACGTACTTCGGCGACGGCGCGACCAGTCAGGGCGATGTCAATGAGGCCATGGTCTTCGCGGCCTCCTACGGGGCTCCGGTGGTATTCGTGTGCCAGAACAACCACTGGGCGATCTCCGAGCCCGTGGCAGTGCAGTCGCAGTACCCGATCTCGGGTCGAGCACCGGGCTTCGGCATCCCGAGCCTGCGTGTCGACGGCAATGACGTGCTCGCCTGCATGGCCGCGATGCGCTGGGCGCTCGCGCACGCCCGCGCAGGCAAGGGCCCCGCGTTCATCGAAGCGGTGACCTACCGGATGGGTCCGCACACGACGTCGGACGATCCCACCCGCTACCGGGATCCTGCCGAGCTCGAGTCGTGGAAGAGACGGGATCCGATCGCGCGGATCGAGTCCCACCTGCGCGGTCTCGGAGAGATCGACGACGAGCAGATCGCCGCGGCCCATGCCGAAGCCGACGCTCTGGCGCGGCAGATGCGTGCGGAATGCCTCGGCATGGTCACGCGCCAACCGCTGGCGGTCTTCGATGGCGTCTATGCGGAACCGCACTGCGGGCTCGAGCGCGAACGCGAGGAGTACGCCGCGTACCTCGCATCCTTCGAGGAGGCGTGAGATGGCGCAGATGACGCTCGGTCGAGCACTCAACGCCGGACTGCGAAAAGCCATGCATGACGATGACAAGGTCATCATCATGGGGGAGGACATCGGCAGGCTCGGCGGAGTGTTCCGCATCACGGACGGGCTGCTCGACGAATTCGGAGCGACACGGGTCATCGACACGCCGCTGGCGGAGTCGGGCATCGTCGGAACCGCCGTCGGACTCGCCTACCGCGGTTATCGCCCCGTCGTCGAGATCCAGTTCGACGGCTTCGTGTACCCCGCCTTCGATCAGATAGTCTCGCAGGTCGCCAAGCTCCACTACCGTACGCAGGGACGGGTGAAGATGCCGATCACCATCCGCATCCCGTGGGCCGGTGGCATCGGGGCGGCGGAGCACCACTCGGAGTCGCCAGAGGCGTACTTCGTGCACACCGCGGGTCTCAGGGTCATCGCCGTGTCCAATCCGCAGGACGCTTACCGGTGCTTGCAGCAGGCGATCGCCTCCGACGATCCGGTCATCTTCTTCGAGCCCAAGCGGCTCTACCACCACAAGGGCGAGGTCGCCGTCGATGCGCCTCTCGCGGATGCATCTCCGATGGGCCTTGCCAGGGTCGTGCGCGAGGGCACCGACGCGACGCTCGTCGCATACGGCGCCATGGTTGCAACGGCGCTGGATGCTGCGGCGGCCGCCGAGGACGACGGCCTGTCGCTGGAGGTCATAGACCTGCGATCGCTCTCACCCGTCGACTACGACACGATCGCCGCATCCGTGCGCCGCACCGGCCGAGTCGTCGTCGCGCACGAGGCATCGCGTGAGGCGGGAGTGGCGGCCGAGGTCATCGCGAGCATCACTGAGCGGTGCTTCGAGTATCTCGAATCGGCGCCGTTGCGGGTGACCGGCCACGATGTGCCCTACCCGCCCGCCAAGCTCGAGAAGTTCCATCTTCCGGATCTCGATCGGATCCTCGACGCCGTCGACCGCGTGCTCGAGAGGCCGAACAGCCTGAGCGGAGCGGAATCATGATCGAGGAATTCCGACTCCCCGACCTCGGCGAAGGACTCGCCGACGCGGAGATCGTGCAGTGGCTCGTCGGCCCCGGCGACACGGTGACGCTGAACCAGACGCTGGCAGAGGTCGAGACGGCGAAGGCCGTCGTCGAGCTGCCCTCGCCGTATGACGGCACCGTCGCCGCACTGCACGCCGAAGCGGGCGAGACCGTCGACGTCGGGGCGCCGTTGATCGATTTCGAGGTCGGCGCCGCCGAGGGCGACGAGCCGGAGCGCGACGGAACCGGAGCGGAGACGGACGACTCGGAGGAGAAGACACCGCCGAACCTCGTGGGCTACGGCGCTGCGCCATCGAGCAGGCAACGTCCGATGCGACGCCCGCGTCGAGGCGCCGTCACCCGGGTTCCCGTCGATGTCGCGGTGCTCGAGGCCGCGCCGCACGATGTGCTTCCCGAGGCGCCGGCCGCGGCACGCATCGGTGAGCGGCCCCGGTCGACACCGCCGGTGCGCGCCCATGCGAAGCGGCTCGGTGTCGACATCGTGCTCGTCGCGGCCGAGGTCGGGGATCGGACGATCACCCGTGAGGATGTCGACGCGTACGCCGAACGCGTCGGGGCGGCGGTGTCCGCCGATCATGCTGAAGCGCCTCAGCGAGCAGTGCTCGCCGAGGGAACGCAGCGCGAGACCCGCATCCCGATCCGCGGTGTCCGCAAGCGCACCGCCGCGGCCATGGTGCACAGTGCCTTCACCGCGCCCCATGTCACGACGTTCCACACGGTCGACGTCACCGCGACGATGGATCTCATCGCGAGTCTGCGTGCGGATCGTGCGCTGGCCGAGCACCGTATCGGGCCCCTCGTCGTCGTCGCCAAAGCAGTCTGCCTGGCGCTGAGACGAACGCCGGGGCTGAACTCGCGCTGGGAGGAGGGCTCGGGGGAGATCGTCCAGCCCCACTATGTGGATCTCGGAATCGCGGCGGCCACGGATCGCGGGCTCATCGTACCGAGCATCCGCGACGCCGATGCCATGACCCTGCCCCAGCTCGCCGATGCGATCAGCGCCCTCACGCAGAAGGCACGATCGGGCAGGACCTCACCGGCGGAGCTCGCCGGCGGCACGTTCTCGATCACGAACATCGGCGTGTTCGGCATAGATGCGGGGACACCGATCCTGCCGCCAGGGCAATCGGGGATCCTCGCCGTCGGCGCCGTGCGCCGCATGCCGTGGGAGCACCGGGGGGAGATCGCGCTGCGTCAGGTGATGACGCTCAGCCTCTCCTTCGATCATCGGATCGTGGACGGCGCTGAAGGAGCGCGTTTCGTGAAGGATGTCGCGGATATCCTCGAGGAGCCGGGACGGGCGATGCTCCAGGGGTGATGCGCGGCGTTCAGGCGGCGGGGGCGAGCAGTGCGGCGTACGCCATCCCCGCGAGGATCGCCGCGGTCGCCCTCGTGGATCGTGACGCGCTGCGGGTGCTGTGCGGCGTCGAGTTGATGAGACCGAAGCACGCCTGCACGCGGAGCCGCACTTCCTCCGGCTCCGCATCGCACAGGGGCGAGAGCGCCGAGATCCACAGACTGATGTACTCGCGCTGCAAACGCCGCACGGCTGCTCGATCCTCGTCGGAGAGGTGGGCGAGGTCCCGATCGTGCACTCGGATCACCTCGGCGTTGCCGAGGGCGAACTCGACGTGGAAGGCGATGAGCGCGTGCATGCGCTCGTCAGCCTGCAGCGCGTCGTCGGCTACCGCTGACCCGCCGAGGACGAGATCCTCACTGACCTTGACGAGCACGGCGCCCAGGAGTGCCTGCTTGCCGCTGAAATGGCGGTACACGGCGGGCCCCGATACGCCGACGGCGGCGCCGATGTCCTCGAGGCTGACGCCCGAGTATCCGCGCTCGGCGAAGAGCTGGGCCGCTTCCTGCCGCAGTGCGTCGGCGCGTTCGGCCTTCGCGCGATCACGCGCGGTGAGAGGACTTGTCATTTCAGTTAACGCTCGCTAACCTAAATTGTCGGGTTAGTGAACACTAACCGAAAGTGCCCGGGGTGCGCCAGTACGTGAGTCGAGGAGGACGTCACGATGTCAGTGACACAGCAGATGCTCGCCGCTGAGCTGCGAGCGAAGCGGGCGGCGGCAGCGGCCGGTGGTCCCGAACGGTCGCGGGAGCGGCACGTCGCCAGGGGCAAGCTGCTGCCTCGTGATCGTGTCACGCGTCTGCTCGATGAGGGCAGCCCGTTCCTGGAGGTGGCCCCACTGGCGGCGGAGGGGCTGTACGGGGGAGAGGTCCCGGCGGCCGGGGTCATCGCCGGCATCGGTCTCGTCCACGGGCGCCACGTGATGGTGATCTGCAACGATGCGACGGTCAAAGGGGGCAGTTATCTGCCGATGACGGTGAAGAAGCATCTGCGTGCGCAGGAGATCGCCGTCGAGAACCGGCTTCCCTGTCTCTACCTGGTCGATTCCGGCGGGGCGTTCCTGCCTGAGCAGGACCAGGTCTTTCCCGACCGCGACCACTTCGGACGCATTTTCTACAACCAGGCGCGCATGAGCGCGGAACGCATCCCCCAGCTCGCCGCCGTCATGGGCTCCTGCACCGCCGGCGGCGCCTACGTCCCGGCGATGAGTGACGAGACCGTCATCGTCAGGAATCAGGGCACGATCTTCCTCGGCGGTCCGCCACTGGTGAGGGCCGCAATCGGCGAGGTCGTCACCGCGGAGGATCTCGGCGGGGGAGAGCTGCACGCCCGTCGTTCCGGTGTCGTCGACCATCTCGCAGAGGACGATGAGCACGCGCTCGAGATCCTGCGGGACATCGTCGCCACGCTGCCGCCTCCGGCCCCACCCGCCTGGGAGATCGCGCAGGGCCGTGCTCCGGACGAGGAGTCCGGTCTCTACGATGTCGTCCCCGTGGACGTGAACGCGGCCTACGACGTGCACGAGGTCATCGTGCGGCTCGTCGACGGCGACTCGTTCCGAGAGTTCAAAGCAGAGTACGGCACGACGCTCGTCACCGGCTTCGCCCGTCTGCACGGACACCCTGTCGGCATCATCGCCAACAATGGAGTGCTCTTCAGTGAATCCGCCCTGAAGGGCGCGCATTTCATCGAACTGTGCGATCAGCGCGGGATCCCGCTGCTCTTCCTGCAGAACATCACCGGGTTCATGGTCGGCTCCGAAGCCGAAGCGGGCGGCATCGCGAAGGACGGCGCGAAGATGGTCACCGCCGTCGCGACGACGCGGGTGCCCAAGCTCACCGTGATCATCGGCGGATCCTTCGGCGCCGGCAACTACTCGATGTGCGGCCGGGCGTACTCACCGCGGTTCTTGTGGACCTGGCCCGCAAGCCGCATCTCGGTGATGGGTGGAAACCAGGCGGCCGCCGTACTCGCCACGGTCAAGGACGATCAGCTCGCTGCCCGTGGTGAATCCTGGAGTCCCGCTGAACGGAGCGCGTTCGAGGAGCCGATCCGCGCGCAGTACGAGAGTCAGGGCGAGCCGTACTACGCCACAGCCCGGCTCTGGGACGACGGCATCATCGACCCCGCGGATACGCGTGATCAACTCGGGCTCGCGCTCGATGTCATCGCACAGTCCCCCTTGCCGGAGCCCCACTTCGGCGTCTTCAGGATGTGAGCACCCGAATGCCATCGTTCTCCGCGCCCCTCGAAGGGCCCATCCTCATCGCCAACCGGGGCGAGATCGCGCGCCGCATCATCCGCACGGTGCGCCGACAGGGAGTGCGCAGCGTCGCTGTCTACAGCGATGCCGATGCCGCGGCGCCGCACGTGCGAGAGGCCGACCTCGCGGTGCGGATCGGCGCGGGTCCGGCATCCGAGTCGTATCTGGATGTGGACGCTGTCATGCGCGCCGCGACCGCGACCGGCGCGCGCGCGATCCACCCCGGATACGGGTTCCTCTCCGAAAGCGTCGCACTCGCCGAAGCCTGTGCGAAGGCGGGGATCGTCTTCATCGGACCGTCCGCCGGGGCCCTGCAGGTCATGGGCGACAAGGCCTCCGCTCGCGCTCAGGTGGCCGCGCGCGGTGTGCCGATCGTCCCCGGCTTCGACGCGGCAGGGCTGAGCGACCGACAGATCGCGGTGCGGGCCGCCGAGGTCGGTTATCCGCTGCTGGTCAAGCCGAGCGCCGGTGGCGGTGGGAAGGGCATGGAGGTCGTCGAGGACGATGCGCATCTCGACGATGCACTCGCCTCGGCGCGCCGCGTCGCCCGAGCGGCTTTCTCGGACGATGCGCTGCTGATCGAACGACTGATCGCTCGTCCCCGTCACATCGAGGTGCAGGTCTTCGGCGACGTGCACGGAACCGTGATCGCGCTCGGTGAGCGCGAGTGCACGCTGCAGCGTCGCCATCAGAAGGTCGTCGAGGAGGCGCCGTCTGCGGGGCTCCCCGACGGGGTTCGGGAGGAACTGTTCGACGCGGCGATCCGCGCAGCGGAGAGCGTCGACTACGTCGGGGCGGGGACGGTCGAGTTCCTCGTGGACGCGGATGCTCCGGAGGAGTTCTTCTTCATCGAGATGAACACCCGGCTCCAGGTCGAGCATCCGGTCACCGAGGCGGTCACCGGTCTCGACCTCGTCGCATTGCAGTTGGCCGTCGCCGCAGGAGAGGCGCTGCCGTCACCGCCACCGGTCACCGGCCATGCCATCGAGGCGCGCATCTACGCAGAGTCTCCCGAGCGCGGGTTCCTTCCGTCCACCGGGCCGATTCTCCGCTTCGATGCACCGCACGACGTTCGTGTGGATGCCGCGATCGAGACCGGTGACGAGGTGACCGGGCTCTACGATCCGATGATCGCGAAGGTCATCGCCCACGGACCCGACCGCCGATCCGCCGTGGAGCAGCTCGAACGTGCCCTGGCGCACACAGTGGTCCTCGGGGTGGAGACGAACATCGCCTTCCTGCGGATGCTCCTGAACAACGACCGCGTGATCTCGGGCGACCTCGACACCGGTCTCATCGAGACGCTGCTGCCCGTCGCATCCGCCGCGCCGTCGCCACGAGCCATCACCGCCGCGAGAATCGCGTTGGACGCCGAGAATCGCGCTGACGCGGTGATTCTCGAGGCGCCAGCCGATTCTCGGCGGGCCGGCGGCGTGTGGGCGGCGATGACCGACAGATCACGACGAGACGTCGCGTACCTCCTGGACGACGGCGAGGTCATCGAGCCGCTGCGCGATGCCGGAGCGGATGCCGGAGCGGATGTCCTCCCGGCAGCCGTCGACGGCGATGGCGCAGTCTGGGTCAGCGAGGCCGGCGCGTCCATCCGGATGCGCCCCCTCGATCGACGTGCGCGGATGATGCGCCGCCATGCCGCGCGGCGACCGCTCAGCGCGGCGAGCACTCCGCAGGCGCGCGCGCCCATGCCGGGCAGCGTCGTCGCCGTCCATATCGACGAAGGCGCGGCCGTATCGAAGGGCGATCGGCTCGTGTCCGTCGAGGCGATGAAGATGGAGCATCCCGTGCTCGCGCCCCAGGACGGCACCGTGCACCTGCGGGTCGTCGTCGGCGACCAGGTGCGGCGGGATCAGGTCGTCGCGACGGTCACCGCATCATCCGAACCGGTTGCGTCCACGCAGCCCGCAGACGAAGGAGCATCATGATCATCGACCTCACGGACGAGGAGCTCGAACTCAGCGCGATGGTGCGCGATTTCGCCGATACGGTCGTCGCGCCGCAGGCCTACGAGGCGGATCGCACGCACACGCTGTCGATGGACGTCGTCGCGCAGATGGGGGATCTCGGCCTGTTCGGACTCCCGTTCCCGGAGGAGCTCGGCGGACAGGGCGGCGACTACATGGCTCTCTGCCTGGCCATCGAGGCGCTGGGCCGTGTCGACCAGTCGATCGCGATCACTCTCGAAGCGGGAGTCAGCCTCGGCGCGATGCCGATCTTCCGCTTCGGCGACGATGCGCAGCAGGCAGAACTGCTGCCGGATCTGCTGGCAGGCCGAGCCCTCGCCGGCTTCGGTCTCACCGAACCCGAAGCCGGAAGCGATGCCGGCGCGACCCGCACCACGGCCCGCCTCGACGGCGATGAGTGGATCATCGACGGCGCGAAGCAGTTCATCACGAACTCGGGAACGCCGATCACGCGTTTCGTCACGGTGACCGCGGTCACGGCGGACATCGACGGTCGCAAGGAGATATCCACGATCATCGTCCCCAACGGCACGCCGGGATTCACCGTCGAGGCGCCGTACGACAAGGTCGGGTGGCATGCCTCCGACACCCACCCGTTGACCTTCGATGGCGTGCGAGTGCCGGCGAGCAATCTCGTCGGCGAGCGCGGCACGGGGTTCAAGAACTTCCTCAGCATCCTCGACGAGGGGCGCATCGCGATCGCGGCGCTCTCCACCGGAGCAGCCGAAGGATGCTTGGAAGCGGCTGTCGAGTACGCCAGGAGCCGTACCGTGTTCGGTGCGGCGCTCAGCACCCGTCAGAACGCTCAGTTCACGCTCGCCCGTATGCGCGCCAGGGTGCACAGCGCTCGTCTGGCCTGGCACCATGCGGCTCGTCTTCGTGACGCGGACAGACCGTTCGCCGAGGCCGCGGCCATCGCCAAGCTCGTGGCGGGGGATGCCGCCATGGACAATGCGCGCGACGCCACCCAGATCTTCGGCGGCAACGGCTTCATGAACGAGTTCCCGGTCGCCCGCCACTATCGTGACTCCAAGATCCTCGAGATCGGCGAGGGAACGACCGAGGTGCAGCTGCTGGTGATCGCGCGAGGATTGGGGCTGATGTGACCGACATCATCCAGAGGGGCCTGTACTTCGAGGAGTTCGACGAGGGCGCGCGCTATCTGCACCGCCCAGGACGCACTGCCACAGAGGCGGACAACGTGCTGTTCACCACCCTGACCATGAACACGCAGGCGCTGCACCTGGATGCCGCGTTCGCCGCTTCTCAGGAGTTCGGACAGCGGCTGATGAACTCGATGTGGACGCTGTCGACGATGGTGGGGGCGTCGGTCGCGCAGCTGACGCAGGGAACGCTCGTCGCGCAGCTGGGGATGGGAGGGATCGCCTTTCCGCATCCGCTCTTCGCCGGCGACACGCTGTACACCGAGAGCGTGATCACCGAGAAGCGCCTGTCGAGATCACGCCCCGGTCAGGGCATCTGCACGATGGTGCACACCGGTCGGAATCAGGACGGCATCATCGTCGCCACGGCGACGCGCACCGCGCTGATCCACTGCATCCCGAAGGCGACCTGATGGGATTCGATCTCGGGCCCGCCCTGCTGTTCTGCCCCGGCGACCGTCCGGAGCGGTTCTCGAAGGCCGCTGAGCGGTCGGATGCGGTGATCCTCGACCTCGAGGATGCCGTGGGCCCCGAGGCGAAGCCTGCGGCTCGTGCGCACGTGCTCGCCAGCGACCTCGATCCGGAGCGCGTGATCGTCCGCGTGAACGCGCCAGGGTCCGCGGAGTTCGACGACGACGTGGCCATGCTCGCGCAGTCACCGTTTCGCACCGTCATGGTCGCGAAGACGGAGGAGCCTGCCCCACTCGATGTGTTCGATGACTCGTTCTCGCTCATCGCCCTGTGCGAGACGGCCCGCGGCGTGAGCGCAGCGGATCGGGTCGCAGCGCACGAGCGCGTCGTGGCCCTGATGTGGGGCGCGGAGGACCTCGTCGCCTCGCTCGGCGGCTCATCGAGCCGGTACCCGGACGGCCGGTACCGGGATGCGGCGCGCTACGCGCGTGCTCGTGTGCTGATCGAAGCAGGTGCCCACGGCAGGGCGGCCGTGGACGCCGTCCACATCGACATCGACGATCTCGACGGGCTCTCCGTCGAAGCGGCGGATGCCGCGGCATCCGGGTTCCGCGCGACGGCGTGCATCCATCCCGCCCAGGTGTCGACGATCCGTGCGGCGTACGCCCCTGATCCCGACCGCCTCGCCTGGGCGCGTGACGTGCTCACGGCCGCGCGGAGCGAGCGCGGAGTGTTCCGGTTCCAGGGCAGGATGATCGACGAGCCGCTGCTGCGACACGCGCGCTCGATCGTGGCACGGGGAGACTAGAGCGCGCTCGTCTCCAGAAGCCGGAGCACACCGGGCGCAGCCTCGAAGCGGTGCACCGACCCGTTGCGCAGCATCTCGCCCTCGCGCGGGAGTGTGCCGCCGGAGGCGTGGTTCAGCAACGCGCGGATGACACCGCCGTGCGTGACCACGATCACCGACTCCGCGACCGGGGCCGAGCGACGACGCGACTCCCTGGCGATGCCCTCGAGTGCGATGAGCGCACGATCCCGCACGATGTCGAGCGACTCGGCGCCCGATGGGGCGCTGAGCCAGTCGGTGAACCGTTCGAGGTAGGCGTCGACCAGCATCCCCTCGCCCTCGCCGAACTCGCGCTCGCGCACGCCGTGGACGGTCGTCGGTTCACGCAGCGAGAGTTGCGCGGCGATGATGCGCGCCGTCTCGTGGGCGCGGATCAGCGGGCTCGCGTAGATCGCATGATGGGTGTCAGTGCCGAGCCGCTCCGCTGCGGCGAGCGCGTCGGAGCGACCGGTCTCGTTCAGCGGGATATCCGTGGAGCCCTGGATGCGCCGGGCGAGGTTCCAGTCGGTCTGGCCATGACGGACAAGGGTGATGAGGGTCATTCGAGCAGCTCCTTCAGAGCGGGAAGCACGTCTCCGGTGCCTCCAGCCAGCACGGCGTGCGCCCACGGATCGGCGCGCGTCGGCTCGTGATTGATGATGATGAGCGGGATGCCTCGCCGTCGCGCGCGCTCGACGAGCCGCACACCCGAGTTCACCACCAGGGACGATCCGGCGACGATCAGGGCATTGCTGGAGCGCAGCAGCGATTCCGCCGCGCGGAAGCGGTCGACGGGGACGAATTCCCCGAAGAAGACGACATCGGGTTTCAGCATCCCTCCGCACACCGTGCACACGGGAACGACGAAACCGTCGATGCTCTCCGGTGCGACGTCGCCGTCCGGATTCAGGGCGATGGTCTCCGGCATCGCGATCCACGGATTGAACCGCTCGATCTGCGTCGCGATATCGCGACGATCGAAGACCTGGTCGCACTGCAGGCACACGACTCGGCGCATGGTGCCGTGCACCTCGACGACGTGCGAGCTGCCTGCGCGCAGATGCAGCCCATCGACGTTCTGCGTGATGACGCCCGAGACGAGACCGGAGCGCTCCATCTCGGCGAGCGCGATGTGTCCGGCGTTCGGTCGCGCGGAGGCGAAGGCTCGCCATCCGAGATGGCCGCCTATCCAGTAGCGTCGCCGTGCGGCCTCGTCGGAGAGGTAGCGCTGGGCGGTCATGGGATCGGCGCGCGTGCGCGCACCGGCACCGCGATAGGCAGGGATGCCCGAATCGGTCGAGATGCCCGCTCCGGTGAGAACGGCGATCCGGCGCCCGCGGAGGAGGTCGGCGGACTTCTCGATGCCGGCAGCCAGGCCGCTGCTGATCGTCGCGCTCACAAAACCTCCCCGACGAGTCTACGGGCCCGCTCGCCACTGGGGCGGTGGCAGAGTGGGGTGCATGCACATCGCGCATATCGACGACGCATCCGATCCGCGGCTGCGGGACTATCGGAACCTGACCGACACGGCGCTGCGCCGCGTGCAGGAGCCGGCCGGTGGGCTGTACATCGCCGAGTCCGCCAAGGTCATCGAGCGGGCGGTGGCGGCCGGCCATGTGCCGCGTTCGGTGCTCACTCAGGAGCGCTGGCTCCCCGGGCTCGAGCGCGTCCTCGCCGATGATGGGACTGCGGTGTACGTCGTGCCGGACAGCGTCGCCGAGCAGGTCACCGGGTTCGCCGTGCACCGAGGAGCACTGGCCTCCATGCACCGGCCGACCCTGCCGTCGCTGTCGGACACGCTCGAGGGTGCGCGCGTCGTCCTGGTGCTGGAGGACCTCATCGAGCATCAGAACGTGGGAGCGGCTTTCCGCGCTGCCGCGGGGCTCGGTGCGGATGCCGTCGTCCTCGCCCCGCGCTGTGCTGACCCGCTCTACCGCCGCAGCGTGAAGGTGAGCATGGGGACGGTGTTCCAGGTGCCGTGGACCAGGATGCACGATCTGGAGGCGGGTCTGGCGGAGCTGCGGGACGCGGGGTTCGAGCTCGCCGCGCTCGCCCTGGATGACGCTGCGGTTCCGCTCGGCGACTATGCGGCAGGGCGGCAGGGCGCAGTCGCGCTCATGCTCGGCACCGAGGGGGATGGACTCTCACGCACAGCACTGGATGCCGCAGACGTCACCGTCACGATTCCGATGCACGGGGGAGTGGACTCCCTCAACGTCGCCTCGGCCGCGGCGGTCGCCCTGTGGGCGCTCATCGAATGATCGCTACTCGTCCGGCACGAGGATGACGGGCGACGGCTCTGGGCGCTTCGCGGTGATGAGGTCACCGGAGGACTGATGGCGGAGCCGCCGCAGCACCCACGGCACCAGGTGCTCCCGCGCCCATCCTAGGTCTTCGGCGCGCGCCTCCCGCCAGGTGCGCACCGGCAGCGGATCGGGCTGCATCGGCTGCAGGTCGTTGGGCACGTTCAGCGCGCGCAGCACCATTCGGGCGACCTCGTGATGACCGAGTGCGTTGTAATGGAGCCGGTCGTCGTCGAAGAACCGGGAGTCCTGCACGGTCTTCAACGCCCACTGATCCGCGACGATGCAGTCGTGGCGCTCAGCGATCGCGCGGACGTTCTCGTTGTAGATCGCGACCTTGCCGCGGAATGCGCGGAACACCGGAGTGAAGCCGGTGTCGATTCCGGTGAACAGGATGATCGCCGCACCGGTGGAGTGCAGGCGGGCGACCGCGTCGTCGAGCTGTGCGGCGATCTCGTCCGGGTCGGTGCCGGGACGAATGACGTCATTGCCGCCGGCGCAGATCGAGATGAGGTCGGGACGCAGGGCGACGGCCGGCTCGATCTGTTCGGCGACGATCTGCGCGATGAGCCGCCCGCGAACGGCGAGGTTGGCGTATGCGAAGTCGTCGACCTGACCGGCGAGCACTTCAGCGACGCGGTCGGCCCATCCGCGGTTGCCGCCGGGAGCATTCGGGTCGGGATCGCCGATCCCCTCGGTGAATGAATCGCCGATAGCGACGAATCGATGCCACGGGTGGGGTCCTTCGTTGGCGACGAACGGGCCACGGGACGGGTCCTGATCGGTCATCACGCTCTCCTTCAACGCTCGCGCGAACCCGACGCTGGTGTCGCGCAGTGACCGAGCCTACCCGGTGCTCCCGCGGTCGCGCGAGCGCGCGAGACGATGTCCGCGGCAAGGCTTACGCTTGGATCGATGCTCTCTCCGTCCTTCCCTCAGCGCGCCCCGTGGGGTACCGCGGACAAGCTCCGCGCATGGCAGCGGGAGGCACTCGATCTCTATTTCACGCGTGATCAGCGGGACTTCCTCGTTGCGGCGACACCGGGGGCAGGCAAGACGACTTTCGCCCTGACTCTCGCCGTCGAGCTGCTGAAGATCGGCGAGGTCGATCGCATCATCGTCGTCGCCCCGACCGAGCACCTCAAGACCCAGTGGGCCGATGCTGCGGCGCGCGTGCACATCCGCCTCGATCCACGATTCCGCAACAGCCACTGGGCGCCGTCGCGCCAGTATCACGGTGTGGTCGTGACGTACGCGCAGGTCGCCGCGCGCTCGTCCGTGCACCGGCACCTCACTGAAGACGCGAAGACGCTCGTGATCCTCGACGAGGTCCACCACGGCGGCGACGCGTTGAGCTGGGGCGATGCGATCCGCGATGCGTACGGCCCGGCGAAGCGGCGGCTTTCCCTCTCGGGTACGCCTTTCCGCAGCGACACCGCGCCGATCCCCTTCGTCACGTATGCACCTGACGAGTCGGGCGCGCGCATCTCGGCGACCGACTACGCATACGGGTACGGTCGGGCACTCGCGGACGGCGTGGTGCGTCCGGTGCTCTTCCACATGTACTCCGGCAAGATGCGGTGGCGGACCAGCGCAGGCGATGAGCTCGAAGCGCATCTCGGCCAGGACAACACCAAGGACGTCAACTCGCAGGCCTGGCGCACAGCCCTCGACCCTGAGGGGGAGTGGATGCCCGCGGTCCTCTCCGCCGCGGATCGCCGGCTCACCGAGATCCGCAGGCACGTGCCGGATGCCGGTGGCCTGGTGCTCGCGACCGATCAGACGGTCGCACGTGCGTATGCCAAGATCCTCCACAGCATCACCGGGCAGCGTCCCACGATCGTGCTGTCCGACGATGCGAGCGCGTCCGAGCGCATCGAGAGGTTCAGCCAGGACGAGTCGCGGTGGATGGTCGCCGTGCGCATGGTGTCCGAGGGCGTCGACGTACCGCGCCTTGCGGTCGGTGTCTACGCGACGTCGTCGTCGACGCCGCTCTTCTTCGCGCAGGCCATCGGCCGGTTCGTGCGAGCGCGCCGACGCGGCGAGGCCGCGAGCGTCTTCCTGCCCAACGTGCCGGTTCTGATGGGGCTCGCGAACGAGCTCGAGAACCAGCGCGACCATGCGCTCGACCGCCAGACCAAGGACGACGACGGGCTGGAGGACTCCCTGCTCGAAAGTGCGAACCGCGAAGAGGAGGCCTCTGATGCGCTCATGCAGGAGTTCAGCTATCAGGCGATCTCATCGCTCGCCCACTTCGATCGTGTGGTCTTCGAAGGGCAGGAATTCGGGCAGCTCGCCGAACCGGGAACCCCCGAAGAGGAAGAGTTCATCGGCATCCCGGGGCTTCTGGAGCCCGAGCACGTGCATGAGCTCCTCATGCAGCGGCAGACACGCCAGTCGAAGCTCCGTGAGGCGCGCGAAGCCGAGGACCCACCGGGTGCCGTGACCACTCTGCCGCAGCCGCTGCACCGCACGCTGCGCGAGCAGCGGCAGCTGCTGAACAGCCTGGTAGGACTGTACGCGCGGCAGGCCGCCGAGCCGCACGGCGCCGTGCACGCCGAACTGCGTCGGATCTGCGGCGGCCCTGCGGTCGCCCAGGCGACCGTCGCGCAGCTGCAGGCGCGCATCGACGTTCTCCGCAAGCGCGTGCGCACCTGAGGATTCCCCTGTTCCCTTAGGAAGCCCGAAATGCTGGCAATCCGCGCTTTTCGCGCGTTGCGCCGTGTGCCCGCCGATAGCGTTGGAGGCGCCCGAGACCCGTGAACCGGAGGACCTATGAGCGTGCCGGCCACCGCTGAGCCGACTGAAGCAGATCGACGCCGATGGGCCCGATACCTCGTCGAGGAGCGTGCGGAGGGACTCGTGTACCAGAAGCTCGCCGACCGGAAGAGCGGCGAGGAGCAGCAGATCCTGCGGAGTCTCGCTGACGCTGAACGACGGCATGAGCAGCACTGGCTCGATCTGCTCGGGGGTGAACCGACGCGTCTCCCTCGTGCAGGGTTCCGATCGCGGCTGCTGGGGTGGATGGCGGGACGATTCGGCTCGATCTTCGTGCTCGTGCTCGCGCAGAGCGCTGAGGCCCGATCGCCCTACGACACCGAGCAGTACGCCACCCCGGCGATGCGCGCCGACGAGAAGATCCACTACGAAGTCGTCCGAGGCCTCGCCGCGCGGGGGAGGCGCCGACTCTCCGGATCGTTCCGGGCCGCGGTGTTCGGTGCGAACGACGGGCTCGTCAGCAATCTCGCGCTGGTGCTGGGCATAGGCGCGACGGGTGCGGCATCCGGCTTCGTCCTGTTCAGCGGGATCGCGGGACTCCTCGCCGGTGCGCTCTCGATGGGGGCGGGCGAGTTCGTCTCGGTGCGCTCGCAGCGCGAACTGCTGGCCTCGACGGAGGCCAATGAGGATGCTGCGCTCTCCGCGGCCGACCTCGACATCGACGAGAACGAGCTCGCGCTCGTGTACCGGGCGCGGGGGATGGATCAGGCGGAGGCGCTCACGCGTTCGCGGCGGATCATCTCCGCCGCGCAGGAAGGCGTGCGCCGCACGACGACCGGCCCGATCCACGCGCACCCCGCATCGAGCGAGCACGAGATCGTCGGCAACGACTGGACCGCCGCGGTGTCGAGCTTTCTGCTCTTCGCTTCCGGGGCGATCGTTCCCGTGCTGCCGTGGATCTTCGGGCTGGAGGGCATCACCGCAGTACTGGTGGCACTTGTGCTGGTGGGTATCGCACTGCTCGGCACCGGTGCAGCAGTCGGGATCCTGTCCGGCGGGCCGCCGTTGCGCCGTGCTCTGCGCCAGCTGGCCATCGGGTTCGGTGCCGCAGCGATCACCTATCTGCTCGGGCTCGCCTTCGGCGTCGGGGCGGTGTAGCAGCCCGCGATCAAGTCTGGAAATGAGAAAAGCCCCCGATGAAGGGGGCTTTTCTCATTCTGTGCGCGGAGGGGGACTTGAACCCCCACGCCCATAAGGGCACTACGACCTCAACGTAGCGCGTCTACCATTCCGCCACCCGCGCAGGTGGTGAAGGCCGTTGCCGACCGAAGAGAAACATTACCAGGTTTCGCAGGGTCCTTCGAACCGCACCTCCGCCCGGGCGTGCCGCTGAGGCTTCGGTAGCCTGGAGCCATGTCCGAGCCCCAGCATCCCGAAGTCGTACGCATCGCGCAGGAGCTCATCCGCTTCGACACGTCGAATTTCGGCGGAGGCAGGGCGAACGGCGAGCGCGAGGCGGCCGAGTACACCGGGGCGTACCTGGAGCAGCTCGGTCTCGCGGTCGACTACTACGAGGCCGTTCCGCGGCGCACCAATGTGATGGCGCGCATCCCCGGTCGAGATGCGAACAAGCCGGCTCTGGTCGTGCACGGTCATCTCGACGTGGTTCCGGCGGTGGCCGAGGAGTGGAGCGTCGACCCGTTCGCAGGTGAAGTGCGTGAGGGGATGCTGTGGGGCCGCGGAGCGGTCGACATGAAGAACATGGATGCGATGATCCTCACTTCGGTCGCCGACATCCTCCGTGCGGGGGAGCAGCCGGAGCGCGACCTGATCGTCGCGTTCTTCGCCGACGAGGAGAACGGCGGAGTCGAGGGCTCCGCACAGGTGATCCGTCACCGCCCGGAGTGGTTCGCCGGCGCCACCGAGGCGATCAGCGAGGTGGGCGGTTACTCCATCACGGTCGACGATCGACGCGCGTACCTGCTCCAGGTGGGGGAGAAAGCGCTGATCTGGATCCGCCTGGTCGCGAAGGGGCGGGCCGGGCACGGAAGCCGACTGCACGAGGACAACGCGATCGTGAAGCTCGCCGAGGCGGTCTCCGCCATCGGCCGCACCCGCTGGCCGCTTCGCCTCACGCCGACCACGACTGCTCTGCTGCAGGGATTGAGCGACCTCACCGGTCGGCCGGTCGATGATCCGGATGCACTCGCGGCGGCCGCCGGCCCCGCCGCGGCGTTCCTCCGCTCCACGCTGCGCACGACGACGAATCCCACGGTGCTGACCGCAGGCTACAAGCACAACGTCATCCCGGCGCGCGCGGAGGCCCTGATCGATGTGCGGGTCATCCCGGGGACCGAGGACGACGTGCTCGCTGAGCTTCAGCAGATCGTCGGCGACGACATCGTGATCGAGACGGTCGTGCGCGACATCGGTATGGAGACACCGTTCGAAGGAAGCCTGGTCGACGCGATGGTCGCCTCTCTCGGACATCACGATCCCGGCGTTCCGGTGATCCCCTACCTGCTCGGCGCCGGCACCGACAACAAGGCGCTCTCGCAGCTCGGCATCACGGGGTACGGCTTCGCACCACTTCGACTGCCTGCCGATCTCGACTTCACAGGGATGTTCCACGGAGTGGACGAGCGCGTTCCCGTAGAATCGCTGAGCTTCGGTCAGCGAGTTCTGACTGATCTGCTGCGCTCGTACTGACGCATCCTCCTCCGCACTATCAGAAGGCCCTCCATGCATCTGCTCGAAGCGCTTCTCCTCGGCATCGTCCAGGGACTGACCGAGTTCCTCCCCATCTCCTCCAGTGCGCACCTGCGCATCGTGGGTCCCCTCATCGGTGCAGGCGAGGACCCGGGGGCGGCGTTCACGGCGATCACACAGATCGGTACCGAAGCGGCTGTCGTGGTGTTCTTCTGGCGCGACATCACGCGCATCATCGGACGCTGGTTCCGCTCACTGTTCGGCAGCATCCCGCGCAGTGATCCCGACGCGCGCATGGGGTGGATGATCATCATCGGCAGCATCCCGATCGTCGTGCTCGGACTGCTGTTCCAGGACCAGATCGAGACGGTGCTCCGCTCGATGTGGATCGTGGCCATCATGCTCATCCTCTTCGGCATCCTGCTCGGCGTCGCCGACTACGTCGGCGCCAAGAGGCGCTCCCTCGACCAGCTCACCTACCCGCACGGCATCCTGTACGGCCTCGCGCAGGCGCTTGCGCTGATCCCCGGAGTCTCGCGTTCGGGCGGGACGATCACGATGGGGCTGTTCCTCGGGTACGAGCGCGCAGCGGCCGCACGGTACGCCTTCCTGCTGGCGATCCCCGCGGTCTTCGGCAGCGGCTTCTACCAGGTGTTCAAGAACTGGGACGCGCCGGGTCAGTACTTCTCGATGGGGGAGACGGTCGCGGCGACCGGAATCGCCTTCGTCGTGGCGCTCGGTGTGATCGCGTTCTTCATGAGCTGGATCTCCAAGCGCAGCTTCCTGCCGTTCGTGATCTACCGGATCCTGCTCGGGAGCGTGCTGCTCGTGCTGCTCGGCACCGGAGTGATCGCGGGTTAGCGCTTGTGGTCGCCGGGGCCGTCGCCCCGGCGGCGCAGGTAGCGTTCGAAGGCCTGGGCGATCGCGTCGCCGGATGCCTCAGGCGAGTCCCACGTGTCCCTGGTGCGTTCGAGCTGGTGGATGTATTCGGTCATCTCTTCGTCGTCTGCCGCTGCCGCGTCGATCGATGCCTCCCAGGTGGCGGCATCCGTGCGCAGGCGCTCACGCGGCATGTCGATGCCGGTGAGCTCTTCCAGCCGGTCCAGCAGCGCCAGCGTCGCCTTCGGCGACGGGGCTGCCGATGCCACGTAGTGCGGAACACTCGCCCACAGGGTCGCGGTCGGGATGCCGGCGCTCTCGGCGAAGTGCTCGATCACGCTCAGGATGCCGACCGGGCCCTCGTACAGCGATCGTTCCAGTCCGAGGGTCTCGCGCACCTGCTCGTTCGCACTCGCTGCGAAGATCGAGATGGGCCTGGTGTGGGGGACATCGGAGAGCATCGCGCCGAGCAGGATGAAGCCGGTGACGTCATCGCGCAGAGCCACATCGATGAACTCATTCGCGAAGGCCTGCCAGGTACGGGCCGGTTCGACGCCGGTGAGCAGCCAGAACTCCGGGACGCCCTCTTCGGGAACCGTGCGCGGGCGCCACAGGGATGCCTCCGGCCATTGCAGTTCGCGGCGGCCGGTGGAGTCCATCTTCGAGGCGGGCCGCGTGTACTGGTAGTCGAAGTAGAGCTCGGGATCGATCGAGTGCACGAGCTCGTAATCGCCTGCTTCGCGCAGCATCTGGATCGCGCCGCTGGCGGCTTCGCCGGCGTCGTTCCATCCATCGAAGGCGACCACGATGATGCGGTCTCCGAGTGCGTCCATCCAGATCTCCCTTCGATGACGGAATGAGACTATCCCTCCAGGCTAGTCCGCACCCCGTCGACGCGGTGCATCGCCCGGATAGCATGGTCTGGTGAGTCAGAAGCCGCGCGCAGTCCTCTGGGACATGGATGGAACACTCGTCGACACCGAGCCGTACTGGATGGCGGCGGAGACGGCTCTCGTGAGGTCGTTCGGTGGCACCTGGACGCACGAGCAGGCCATCCAGCTCGTCGGCAACGGGCTCACTGAGAGCGCGCGTCTGCTGCAGGCCGCTGGAGTGGAGATGGAGACGGACGCGATCGTCGACCACCTCACCGATGACGTGCGCGTCGCCCTCACGACGCAGGGCGTTCCGTTCCGTCCTGGTGCCCGCGAGCTGCTGCGCGCACTGAAGGCCGCAGGGATCCGCACCGGACTGGTGACCATGTCTCTACGGCGGATGGCGCGCAGCGTCGTCGATCTGATCGATTTCGACGCCTTCGAGCACGTCGTCGCGGGTGACGACGTGGAGCACCCCAAACCGCATCCGGCGCCGTACCTGCGGGCCGCTGAGCTGCTCGACATCGATATCGAGGACGCGCTGGTCATCGAGGACTCCGTGACGGGCCTGCGCGCAGGTCTCGCCGCCGGCGCTGTGACGGTCGGCGTGCCGCACATGATCCCGCTCGATGGAGCGGGTGCGCACGCGCTCTGGCCGACTCTCGAAGGAATCACCGCAGACGACGTCGCCGAGACATTCAGCAGTGTGCGCACGCGTCAGCATGCGGAGGCGGCCCGATGAGCGGCGACGCGCCCCGTGCGAGCGGTCCGTTCCGCGAAGGCGATCGCGTACAGCTGACCGGCCCCAAGAACAGGCTCCACACCGTCACCCTCGCCGCCGATGGCGAGATGCACACGCACCACGGCGTCCTCTTCCACCGCGATCTCATCGGACTGCCGGACGGCTCTGTCGTCGTCAACAGTTCCGGCCACGAGTACCTCGCTCTTCGACCGCTGCTGCGCGACTTCGCGATGTCGATGCCGCGCGGTGCGGCGATCGTCTATCCGAAGGATGCGGCGCAGATCGTGATGCAGGCCGACATCTTCCCCGGCGCGACGGTCGTCGAGGCCGGGGTCGGCTCGGGGGCGCTCTCGCTCTCGCTGCTGCGGGCGGTCGGCCCGGCCGGAAGGCTCGTCTCCTTCGAACGCCGGGAGGACTTCGCCGAGGTGGCCAGAGCGAATGTCGAGACGTTCTTCAGCGGCGCACCGGACACCTGGGAGGTCGTCGTCGGCGACCTGGTGCACGCGCTGCCCGAAACGATGCCCGCCGGCAGTGTCGATCGAGTGGTGCTCGACATGCTCGCTCCGTGGGAGGTCATCGACGCGGTGGCCGAGGCGCTGACGCCGGGCGGAGTGGTGCTCTGCTACGTCGCGACCGCGACTCAGCTGTCGCGAGTGGCGGAGTACATCCGCGGCACCGGCGGGTTCACCGACCCCGATGCCTCCGAGACCATGGTCCGCGGATGGCACGTCGAGGGGCTCTCGGTCCGTCCGGACCACCGCATGGTCGCCCACACCGGGTTCCTCCTGACCGCGAGGCGGCTCGCGCCCGGCACGATCGCTCCCGATGTCAAGCGCCGCGCATCGAAATCCAGCTACGGGGACGAGGACGTCGAGCTGTGGACCCCCGGTGCGGTCGGCGATCGCGAGATCACCGACAAGAACCTGCGAAAGCGTGTCCGGGAAGCCACGAAAGCGGCGGAAGGCGCGCGCCAGGCCGCCGCAGCGCGCGACGCCGACGGGTCAGCGCAATAGACTGGAGCGCGTGCGCAAAACCTCCGCCGCTCTGGCCGCTCTCGCTCTGACCGTCATCGCTCTGACGGGATGCTCTCCCGCCCCCGCATTCGACGGCGCCGCCTGCGATCGCGCGGCATCCACGAGCGGCATCGAGGAGCTCGCCACCATTTCGGGCGACGTCGGCGCGAGGCCCGAAGTCGAACTCTTCACACCCGTGGGGGAGACCGAGAGCGCGTTCGGCGATGTCGTCGTGGGCACGGGGCCGGCCCTGACCAGTGCGAACCAGAGCGCGGTCTTCGAGTTCTCGTTGTACTCCGGCAAGACGGGCGAGCCGATCGCCGGCACCTCGTATGACGAGGCGAACGAGCAGTTGGTCAGCGTCGGATACTGGACGGGCACGGTTCCCGCGTTCGGCGAGGCGCTGGAATGCGCGACCGAGGGGTCGCGCGTCCTCACCGTCGTGTCTCCCGAGGACTTCGGCGCGCAGAACCTCAGCGGCTTCGGTCTCGACTCCGATGAGTCCGTCGTCGCCGTGTTCGACGTCGTCAAGGTGTTCCCGAATCGCGCTACGGGTTCGTTGCAGTACAACGACGCCGCGGGTATGCCGACAGTGGTGCGTGCCGCAGACGGCCGCCCCGGTGTCATCGTGCCCGACAGCGCAGCCCCGACCGATCTTGAAGTGCAGACCCTGATCAAGGGCGACGGCGATGCGGTGGCCGCAGACGACAAGGTTCTGGTCAACTACACCGGCGTGCTCTGGGACGACCGGACTGTGTTCGACTCGTCGTGGGACCGGGGTCCGGCGACGTTCGACATGGCGGGGCTCATCCCGGGCTTCACGGAGGGGCTGACCGGGCAGACCGTCGGCTCGCAGGTGCTCATCGTCGCTCCACCCGAGTTCGCATACGGAGACCAGGACGGCGGTGCGGTGCCGGCGAACTCGACACTCGTGTTCGTCGTCGACATCCTCGCGATCAACCCGCCCCCCAGCGCCCAGCAGTGATGGCCGCCCGTATTCCGCCCGAAGAGCGCCAGACGAATCTCGTCGTGGCGCTGATGGCCACGGAGATCGGGTTGACCAAGCAGCAGATCCTCGACAGCGTCTCCGGGTACCGCCAGCGCGCGGAGACCGGAGCCCGCGTCGACGCGCTCGAGAAGATGTTCGAGCGCGATAAGGACGAATTGCGCGCACTGGGCGTTCCGATCGAGACGATCGGCGATCCCAGCGATCCCCAGGATCTTCGTGAGGCCCGATATCGGATTCCGAAGGCGGAGTACGCGCTGCCCGACGACATCTCGTTCACCCCGGCGGAGCTCGCCGTGCTCCAGCTCGCTGGCAGCGTGTGGAGCACCGAGTCGGCGTCGGCCGATGCTCAGGCCGGGGTGCGCAAGATCCGCGCGCTGGGCATCGACGGCGACGAGCCGATCATCGGCTTCGCACCGCGGATCACCACCCGGACCAGTACCTTCACCCCGCTGCAATCCGCTATCGAGGAGTGCCGCGTGGTGAGCTTCGACTACCTCAAGCCGGGGGAGCAGACCGCCAGGAAGCGCACGCTCGAACCGCTCGCTCTTCTGGACTTCGAGGCGCGCTGGCACGTCTACGGCATCGATCTCGACGCCGACGACGAGCGCACATTCCTGCTGAGCCGCATTGTCGGCGATGTGGTCGTCACCAGGAAGACCTTCTCTCCAGAACTCAGAGAAGGGGCGGGGGACCGAGCGCTGGCAGGCCTCATCGACGTCGCCGAGCGCAACAGGGCGCTGCTGGAGATCACCCCCGGCACCGAAGCGGCGCTGCGGCTCGGACGCCGCGCGCGGGCTGAGACGCAGGGTTTCAGCGTGCCCTTCGTCGACCTGCACATCTTCGCGGATGAGATCGCCTCGTACGGTCCTGAGGTGCGCGTGGTCGAACCCGCTCCGCTGCGTGAAGCGGTGATCGCCCGGCTCGCCGCGATCGTCGCGTCGCATCCGCTGTCCGATGAGGGGGAATGATGAGGGCAGGTCCCAAGCCCCTTCTGGCGGCGGATCGTGTGCGCGCGTATCTGACGCTGGTCCCGTACCTCCTCGAACGCGGGCAGGTCTCGCTCGACGAGGCGGCACGCGAGTTTGGAGTATCCGCTGCCGAGATGCGCGCGATGGTCGAGAAGCTGACGGTCATCGGACTCCCCGGCGACAACGGCTACTGGCAGCAGCCTCACGAGCTCTTCGACATCAGCTGGGACCTTCTCGACGACGAAGGCATCATCGAGATCACCAACGATGTCGGACTCCGTCGGGTGCCGCGCTTCACCGCGCGCGAAGCGGCCGCTCTGCTCACGGGACTCCAGATGGTCGCCGCTCTCCCGGCGGTGTCCGACTCAGGACTCGTCGCGGGACTCCTCGCGAAACTCTCACGAGCGGCGGCAGACGCCCCCGCCGACGTGGTGATCGCCCCCGATGCGGTCGACGAGGTCCGTGACGTGGTGGCTGCCGCGCTCCGTCAGGGTGTCGCGGTCGCGTTCCGGTATCAGGCACCGGATGCCGAGCCGACCACCCGGACGGTGGACCCCGTTCAGGTGCTGATCACGAACGGGCAGTGGTACCTGCAGGGATGGTGCCACCTGCGTGAGGCGATGCGCACTTTCCATCTCGATCGTGTCAGCGAGCCGGTGCTCACCGATATTTCCATCACGCACGCCGATGCGCCCGTGCCCGACGCGTTCGGTTCGGCAGGGGATGACATCGAGGTCGTGGTGTCGCTTCCCTCTCGACTCGTCCCACTGCTCGGAGACTACGCGCGCCCGGAGAACACCGAGCAGCACGGTGCCGATGTGACCGTGGGGATCCGGCTGGCCGATCAGCGCGGGATCAAGCGGATCGCCGGACGGTTCGGTGGCCAGCTCGAGGTGCGCGCGCCGCGCATGGCCCGTGCAGCAGCCCGTGAGTGGGCCGCGGAGGGACTCGCTCTTTATCGTCAGCCATAACAGCGATCGGGCGGGTAGACTGCACGAAGACTTCAATCCCTGGAGGGAATCATGGCTGGATTGACCGGTTGGCACCTGCTTGTACTCGTCCTCGTCGTTCTCCTGCTGTTCGGTGCGGCGAAGCTGCCTGCGCTCGCGAAGAGCATGGGCCAGTCGGCGCGCGTCTTCAAGGGCGAGATGAAGGCGATGAAGGAAGACGGCGGCGGTTCCGAGCAGCCCGCATCTGAGGCGACCCGCGCATCGACCGCACCCGAGAACGGCTCCAAGCCCGTGATCGACAGCGGCAACAGCAATACCACCGCCTGACGACGGTGACCGCGATCGACAAGCAGTCGGCCGCGGGTGAAACGCCACGACATGAACGTCGGATGTCTCTCGGCGCTCACCTCGTGGAGTTGCGCCGACGGCTGATGATCTGCGCGGCGGCACTCGTCGTCGCCATGACCATCGCTTTCTTCGTCACCGATCCGATCATCGACTTCATCACGGCGCCGATCGACAGAATCTCCGAGGAGCACCCTGAGGTGCTGGTCGGACTGACGTTCTCGTCGGTCACGTCGCCGTTCGATCTTCGGATGCGGATGGCGTTCTCCATCGGCATCTTCCTCGCGGCCCCGGTGTGGTTGTGGCAGATCTGGGCATACATCATGCCGGCGCTGACGCGCAAGGAGATCAAGTACACGATCGGTTTCGTCGCCGCGGCGATCCCCCTGTTCTTCGCCGGCTGCTACGTCGGTTCACTCGTCGTGCCGCACGTCATCGAGTTGATGGCGACGTTCACACCGGAAGGTGCGAACAACCTGTACGAGGGCAAGCAGTTCTACGACTTCACGCTGAAACTCATGCTCGTCGTCGGCGTCGCGTTCGTTCTGCCGGTATTCCTCGTCGCGCTCAACGTCGCAGGCATCATGTCCGGCAAAGCCATCATCAAGGGATGGCGGGTGGCTGTGCTCGTCGCCGCCGTGTTCGCCGCGCTCGCGACTCCGGCTGCGGACGTCGTGAGCATGCTGCTGCTCGCAGGCATCCTCGTGGTGCTGTTCTTCGCGGCTGCCGGTGTCTCGATGATCTTCGATCGACGTAAAAACAAGCGGCTGAAGGCCGAGGGCCTTCTTCCGGACACCGACGCATGACCTCTCCGGCGGATCGGTACGCAGCGGCGCGCGATTCGGCTGCACATCCCGAGACGGCCCGGTTCGCGGCTGGACAGGCGTTCGACCTCGATCCATTCCAGATCGCCGGCTGCCATGCGCTGGAGAGCGGACTGAGCACATTGGTGGCCGCCCCCACCGGCGCCGGAAAGACGATAGTCGGCGAGTTCGCGATCCACCTGGCGATGCAGACCCCGCGGGACAAGGCGTTCTACACGACGCCGATGAAGGCTCTCTCGAACCAGAAGTTCCGCGAATTGGTCGAGGTCTACGGTGCGGAGAACGTCGGACTGCTCACCGGCGACACGAACATCAACGGCGGTGCACGGATCGTCGTGATGACGACCGAAGTACTGCGCAACATGATCTATGCGGACTCCGCAGCGCTCGCAGACCTCCGCTACGTCGTGATGGACGAGGTGCACTATCTCGCCGATCGGTTCCGCGGCGCGGTCTGGGAAGAGGTGATCATCCACCTCCCGCAGGAGGTACGGCTGGTGTCGCTGAGCGCCACGGTGTCGAACGCGGAGGAGTTCGGCGACTGGCTCGACACCGTTCGCGGCGATACCGAGGTGATCGTCTCCGAGATCCGCCCTGTACCCCTTGAACAGCACGTGCTCGTGCGCGACGACCTGCTCCCGTTGTTCGACGATCGCGCCGGCGTCGCCACTGCGACGGTCAATCAGGAACTCATGCGCATCCGATCATCCGCCGGGGGACGGCACTCGGGTCGTCAGAGCCCCCGCCCGCAGCGCGGCGGCCGTCGTCCTGTGCGGGCATCGAACGCACAGCGGATCGAGCGCATGGATCGCCCCGACGTCGTTCAGCTCCTCGAGCGCACGAATCTGCTCCCCGCCATCTTCTTCATCTTCAGCAGGGTGGGCTGCGACGCCGCAGTCCAACAGGTGCGCAGGTCCGGCATCCGACTGACGACGAGTGACGAGCGTCGGGAGATCCGCGAGTACGTCCAGGAGCACACGCGCACTCTGCAGGACGAGGATCTCGGGGTCCTCGGCTATTTCGAGTGGGTCGACAATCTCGAGCGCGGCGTCGCGTCGCACCATGCCGGCCTCCTGCCCGCTTTCAAGGAGGTCGTGGAGGAGCTGTTCCGTCGCAAGCTCGTCAAGGCCGTGTTCGCGACCGAGACCCTCGCGCTCGGCATCAACATGCCGGCGCGCACCGTCGTGCTCGAGAAGATGGAGAAGTTCAACGGCGAGGCGCGGGTGGCGATCACATCGGGGGAGTACACCCAGCTCACCGGTCGCGCAGGGCGACGAGGCATCGATGTGGAAGGGCACGCGGTCGTGCAGTGGACCGAGGGAATGGACCCTCAGGCTGTCGCCGCGCTCGCGTCTCGACGCACGTACCCGTTGAACTCGAGCTTCCGGCCGACCTACAACATGGCGGTGAACCTCATCGACATGTTCGGCAGGCCCAGGGCCCGCCAGATCCTCGAATCATCCTTTGCGCAGTTCCAGGCCGACCGCGCCGTCGTCGGACTCGCACGTCAGGTGCGCGAGGCAGAGGAATCGCTCGCCGGTTACGTCAAGGCCATGACGTGCGAGCACGGAGACTTCTTCGAGTACGCCGGAATCCGCCGGGAACTCAGCGATCTCGAGAAGAAGAATCGTCAGGACGCCCACGGACCGCGGGCGGTCCGCGACAAGCGGATCAAGAAGATCCAGTCGCTGCGCGCCCGGATGCAGCGCCATGGCTGTCATGGCTGCCCGGATCGGGAGGCGCACGCGCGCTGGGCCGAGCGCTATTGGAAGCTCAAGCGGCACACCGACCGCACACGCAAGCAGATCGAGAACCGCACCGGTACCGTCGCTCGCGTCTTCGACCGCGTCGTCGAGGTGCTCGCCGCGCTCGATTACGTCGCCGGTACGGACGACGAGACCGTCCTGACAGATGCCGGACGCACGATGCGGCGGATCTACGGCGAGCGCGATCTGCTCGTGGCCGAGTCGCTGCGTCAGGGCCTGTGGAAGGGTCTCGATGCTCCGTCCCTCGCCGCGATGGCGTGCTGTCTCGTGTACGAGCCGCGACGCGACGAGGCGAACTCCGGAGAGCGCGGATTGCCGCGCGGCTCGTTCCGATCGGCTTATGAGAGGACCACGACGCTGTGGGCCGAGCTCGACGACCTCGAGCAGGACCATCTCCTGCCCGGCTCGGAGCCGCTCGCAGCAGGGCTGGCGGGCGCGATGCACGCGTGGGCGCGCGGAGCGCAGCTGGACCGGGTCCTCGTGGACGCCGACATGGCCGCTGGTGACTTCGTCCGCTGGGCCAAGCAGACGATCGATCTGCTCGATCAGCTCTCGCTCGTCGCAGAGGACCTCTCGATCGCTCGTACCGCCAGGCAGGCGCTCGACGGAGTGCGTCGAGGCATCGTCGCCTACTCGACGATGTGAGAGCGAGCCGGATGCCCACCTCTGCTGACACGATGTCCGAACGCGCCCCGCGACGGACCCGAGCGCTCGTCCCGCTCTGGCTCGCGGTGCTGGTCGCGGCGGCCAGCGGATTGCTGATGGACGCGGCGTACCCTTCCGTCAACGCGTGGGGACTCGCGTTCCCCGCGGTGGCGATGCTCCTGCTCGCGCTGATCGGACGCCGCGCGGGCGGAGCGCTGCTGGTCGGCTTCGTGTACGGGGCGGTGTTCTTCTTCCTGCTGGTGTCGTGGACCTCGCGCTATCTCGGCGTCGTGCCCTGGGCTGCCCTCGCGCTGCTCGAAGCCGCGTTGACCGCCGTGGCGGTGATTCTGATCGCCCTGGCGTACCGGTGGCTCCCACGTGCCTTCCCTGGCCCTGTCGGGCGCCTGGTCGTGCTCCCTGCGGTCGTCGCGGCGCTCTGGGTGGGCATGGAGCTCTTCCTCGGCTCGTGGCCCTACACGGGCTTCCCCTGGGCGCGCCTGGGTATGACGCAGTCGCAGAGCCCGTTGGCAACCCTCACTTCGTGGCTGGGAGTGAGCGGTCTCAGCTTTCTGATGGTGTTCCTCGTCGCGATGCTCATCGAGAGCGTACGGCTGCGACTGTGGCGGCGTCCTGTGCGTCTCGTGCTGCCTGCGGGTATCGCCGTGATCCTGCTCGTGGTTCCGCAATTCCCCACCACCGACACCGGAACGATGCGGATCGGCGCTGTGCAGGGCAACGGGCCGACCGGATACTTCGACGACCGCGAGCCGTACTCGATCATCGACGCGCAGGTCGAGGCGACGGAGCCGCTGATCGGTCAGGACATGGATCTGCTCGTCTGGCCAGAGGGCGCGGTCGATGGGGATCCGTTCCAGAACAGCTCGCTCGCGCGACGCATGACGCGCGTAGCCAGCCGTGTCGATGCGCCGCTGCTGGCGAACGCCGCCACCGCTCGCGGCACGGAGTACTTCAACACCTCGATGCTGTGGACCTCAGAGGGGAGCGCCGATCAGTCGCACGACAAGCGCTATCCCGTGCCCTTCGGCGAATACGTTCCCGACCGTGACTTCTACTTCGCGATCGCCCCTGACCTGATCGGTCTCATCGGGCGGGAGTACTCGCACGGCACGAATCCGCCGATCGTGGAGGTCGACGGCGTCATGGTGGGGCTCGCGATCTGCTTCGACGTGATCTACGACGACGTCATCGCGGAGGGTATCGACGGCGGCGCTGAGGTGCTCGTGTTCCAGACGAACAACGCCGACTTCCGCGGCACCGATGAGAACCAGCAGCAGCTCGCCTTCGCTCGCATGCGCGCGATTGAGACGGGGCGCAGTGTGGTGAACATCTCGACGGTGGGTGCGAGCCAGATGATCAGCCCGGATGGTCGGACGACAGCAGCGCTGGACGCCGATGAGGCCGGGGCGATGCTCGAGAGTATCGAACTGCGCTCCGGCCTCACGGCTGGTGTGATTCTCGGCCCCTGGGTGCAGCAGGTGCTGCTCTGGGGCGGTCTGGGCGCGCTCCTGATCGGGTGGTGGCGCGCCCGGTTCAGGCGCTAAGCGCCGATCTTCACCTGATCCGGGTCCTGTGCGGCTCCGCGCCGTTCCCGGATGAACAGCAGGCGCTCTTCGAGGAGCTCCTCGAGTTCCGCTCTGGTGCGTCGCTCCAGCAGCATGTCCCAGTGCGTGCGTGCGACCTTCTCATCCGTCGGGTCGGGGGTGATGGTCTCGCCGTCCACGCGCAGGACCGCCTCGGCGCCGCAGGTACGGCACTCCCACTTCTGGGGCGGTTCCGCATCGGCCGCGAACATCAATGAAGTGATGCTGTCACACGCTTCGCACTTGTAGGTGGTCTCGCGGCGCTCCATGAAAACGACGCCCTCTTCGCTCTGTAGGCTCTGGGCGCCGAGTCGGATGCCGCGCAGGCTGCGATCTGCCATTTTGTGGTCCTCTCGTCGTCCTCAGGTATACCGCTTTCGCCTGTGCGCTGGCTCAATGCGATCGAGAACACCGGGTGATTCACAGTCGAATCCCAGCCCTGGCGAGCGCGTCTCAGCCGAGGGTCTTCAGGGCGAGATCGGCGCGATCCGTGACGATGCCATCGACGCCGGACGCGACGAGCCGCTTCATGTCCGCAGGATCGTTGACCGTCCACACGTGAACCTCGACGTGATGCCGGTGCGCCGCGCGCAGGAGTTGAGGTGTGAGCACGCGAACGGCGCCGAGCCGCTCGGGGATCTGGAGGGCGTCGATGTCGCGGAGCACACGAGCGGGGGAAGCACGCAACGCCGAGAGCAACCGCATCGCGATCATCGTTCCCTGCCCTGCGGATGTCGCGGGCCGCAGTGCCGCACCCGCGTCGATGACGGCCCGGACCGCTCGTCGACGGCGTGCATCGGAGAAGCTCGTCACCAGCACGCGGTCGGAATGGGGTGCGATGACAGGACCGAGCGGAACTGCCGCGGCGTCGGTTTTCACATCGATGTTGAAACGCGTGTCAGGGAACATGTCGAGCATCTCGGCGACGGTGAGCAACCCGCCGTGGGCGGCGAACAGGTCGACGAGTTCTGCCGTGCGCACGTCCTGCACCCGTCGGTCATCCTGAGCGAGACGGGTGAGGTCCTCATCGTGGAACAGCACGACATCGCCGTCGGCGGTCATGCGGCAGTCCGTCTCGATGTACTCGGCACCTGCTGCGTGCGCTGCCGCGAACGAGGCCGCGGTGTTGTCCCACACGGACGAGTCCTCGCCCTGGACGGTCGTGAGACCGCGGTGGGCGAGGACTCGAGGGTGCCGTGCTTTCGCGAAGTACGGGTGCGTCACGCGCCCGATGCGCCCGTCGGGGGCTGTCCCGCGCCCGGTCGAGGAGTGAACGCGCTGCCGATGCCTTTCAGCGCCTCGGTGAGCTCGCTCGGGATGATCCAGAGCTTGCTCGACTCGCTGTCGGCGATCTTCGGGAGCATCTGGAGGTACTGGTAGGCGAGGAGCTTGTCGTCCGGCGCGCCCTGGTGGATCGAGGCGAACACGTTCTGGATCGCCTCGGCCTCGCCCTGTGCGCGCAGCACTGCAGCCTGCTTGTCGCCCTCTGCACGGAGGATCTCCGCCTGGCGAGCGCCCTCGGCCTCGAGGATCGCGGACTGCTTGGTGCCCTCTGCGGTCAGGATCGCGGCACGACGGTCGCGCTCCGCACGCATCTGCTTCTCCATCGAATCCTGGATCGACAGCGGTGGATCGATGGCCTTGAGCTCGACGCGTCCGACGCGGATGCCCCACTTGCCGGTGGCCTCGTCGAGGACGACGCGGAGCTGCCCGTTGATGTTGTCACGGCTGGTGAGCGCCTCTTCGAGGTTCAAACCGCCGACGACGTTTCGCAGTGTGGTCGTCGTCAGCTGCTCGACGGCGCCGAGGTAGTTGGCGATCTCGTACGTCGCGGCCCGTGCATCCGTCACCTGGAAGTAGACGACCGTGTCGATGGACACGACGAGGTTGTCCTCGGTGATCACCGGCTGCGGCGGGAACGACACGACCTGCTCGCGCATGTCGATCAGCGGGCGAAGGCGATCGATGAAGGGCACGAGGATGTTGAGCCCCGGCGTGAGCGTCTTGTGGTACCGGCCGAGACGCTCCACCACACCGGCCGTGGCCTGCGGAATGATGCGGATCGACCGTGCCACGGTCACCACCACGAAGATGATGACGGCGATCGCGAGGATCCAGCCGATCGCTGTGGGGATGAACGAGGAATCGTTCACGGGGTCTCCTAGTCGTTTACGGGGTGGGGGAGAGGTCAGTCGTTGACGGGACGGACCAGCGCGGTGGCCCCGTTGATCGACGCGATCACGACGGGAGCCCCTCGCGGGATGAGAGCAGACGTCTCGGTACGAGCGGTCCAGGTGTCGCCGTTGCTCACTTTGACCTGCCCGGTGACCTGGGTGATGTCATCGAGAGCGGTGCCGCGCAGGCCGATGAGCGCATCCATGTTCGATTTCGTCGGGTCCTCGCCGCGATGGAGCCGGCGCAGCAGCGGTGGCCGGATGAAGAGGATGAACAGCGCGGCCGCGGCGGCGGCGATGATCAGCTGCGCCCACAGCGGCAGTCCGACCAGGCCCATGACGAGCCCGACGGCACTTCCCAGAGCGAGCATCAGGAAGGTGAAATCGAGAGTGAGCATCTCGATGACGAGGAACACGGCGATCAGGACGAGCCAGCCGATCCACGCCCATTCCGTGACCAGTTCGATGAAGACGGATGCGTCGTTCATGGCGCCCTTCCTTTTGCCGTCAACCTATCACGCGGCCTTGATCCGCCGAGGTGGGGACCGGTGCGTTGGTAAAGTGTGGGAGCCGTGTATTCCGCGGCGTTTCCCGCATCGCAAGGAGTCACCGTGACAGACGTTCTTCCCGCAGGTTCACTCGCCGGAAAGGTCGCGCTCGTGACCGGATCATCCCGCGGTGTCGGCGCGGATACCGTGCGATACTTCGCCGAGGCCGGTGCGGACGTCGTCATCAACTTCCGCAACAAGGCACCTCGCGCGGAGAAGCTCGCCACCCAGTTGCGCGAACTCGGTGTGCGCGCACTCGTCGTCGGTGCAGATCTGACGGATCCGGTCTCCGTCGCCGCGATGTTCACGCAGGTGCGGGACGAGTTCGGACGCCTCGACGTCCTCGTGCTCAACGCTTCAGGCGGAATGGAGTCCGGTATGGCCGAGGACTACGCCCTGACGCTGAACCGCGACGCGCAGCTGAGCGTGTTGGAGGGCGCGCGTCCACTCCTCGGGGATGGGTCGCGGGTGGTGTTCGTGACCAGTCACCAGGCGCACTTCATCCACACGACCCCGACAATGCCCGAGTACGAGCCCGTCGCCCGGTCGAAGCGGGCCGGTGAGGATGCGCTTCGCGAGCTCATCCCCTCGCTGGAGGAGAGCGGCATCGGTTTCACCGTCGTCTCGGGCGACATGATCGAGGGCACCATCACCGCGACGCTGCTGGAGCGCGCGAACCCGGGCGCGATCGCAGGACGGCGCGAATCCGCGGGCAAGCTGTACAACGTCGCCGAGTTCGCCGCAGAGGTCGCGCGTGCAGCCATCGACCCGATCCCCGAGGACAACATCCGGCTGGTGGGCGACACCAGCGACTTCGCCTCGCTCTGACGATCGCTCATCCGGTCGCTGTGACAGAGATGCCCTGCCGATCCGGCAGGGCATCTCTCATGTGCGGCGGACTCGTTCAGAGTGCCGGGGCACCGGCGTCCGCGGGGGATGAGGTGATCGTCTTCGCGTCACGACCGAGCGTGATCGCGCGGATGATCTGGAAGACGCCCATGACGATGAGGGCGATTCCGAGGACCCACCACAGTGCGACCGCCGCGAGGAAGGGCGAGAAGAGCACGATGACACCGGCCGCGATGCTCAGGATCGCGTACAGGATCGTCCATGCCCTCGATCCGTCCTTGCCGAGGAGGGTGAGCGAGATGATGCCGTCGAAGATCCAGCTGATCCCGAGGAAGATCGCCGTGATGACGGCGAGTGTGATGGTGGCTGCAGACAGGTTGAGGAAGGCGATCACGCCGGCCGCGATGTAGAGCACGCCGAGGACGATGTGGCCGACGCGCGCCCAGCCGCCCTTCTTTCCCGAGAAGATGCCGAGGCCGATGTACACGAGCCCGGCGACGACCAGATATGCGGCGATGATCCCGGTCACCAGGACCGCGGTCTTGAGCGGCCAGACCAGAACCAGGATGCCGGCGATGAGCGCGACCGCACCGGAGATGGCGAGGGTGATGCGAATCGACCTGAACATGGACTTCGCCTCGATGAGCGATTCGGACATGAGCATGCCTCTCTGTGAAGGTCCTGTGAATGGACGTGCTCAGCGTAGCGCGCATCGTGTTCGGGATGTCGTAGGCGCGTGGCAGGATCTTCTCCATGACTGAAGCTCCGACTGCCGCAGACTCGCACGATCTCATCAGCGTCCGAGGGGCCAGAGAGAACAACCTCAAAGACGTCAGCGTGGATGTGCCCAAGCGGCGTCTCACGATCTTCACCGGTGTGTCCGGCTCAGGGAAGAGCTCGCTGGTCTTCGACACCATCGCCGCAGAATCGCGCCGCATGATCGATGAGACCTACAGTGCTTTCGTCCAGGGATTCATGCCGTCCGTTCCCCGTCCCGATGTCGACGTGCTCGAGGGGCTGACCACGGCGATCATCGTCGATCAGGAGCGCTTGGGGGCGAATCCGAGATCGACGGTGGGCACGGCGACCGACGCGAATGCGATGCTGCGCATCCTGTTCTCCAAACTCGGAGAACCGTACATCGGCGGGCCGACCGCCTTCTCATTCAACATTCCGACGCAGAAGGCCAGCGGGGTGATGACCGGCCCGGGCGGTGAGAAGAAGATCGTGAAGGATGCCGTCTATCTGGGTGGCATGTGCCCGCGGTGCGAGGGCAGGGGAGTGGTGTCGGACCTCGATCTCACCCAGATCGTCGACGAGTCGAAGTCGCTCAACGAGGGAGCGATCATGATTCCCGGGTACACGGCCGACGGGTGGATGGTGAAGGGGTTCTCTGAGTCGGGTTTCTATCCGGCTGATCGGCCGATCGCCGAGTTCAGTGAGAAGCAGCGTCATCTCTTCCTCTATGGGGAGGTGACGAAGGTGAAGATCAGTGGGATCAACATGACCTACGAGGGTCTGATCCCGAAGATCACCAAATCGATGCTGTCGAAGGACCTCGACGCGCTGCAGCCGCACATCCGTGCGTTCGTCGAACGCGTCGCCTCCTTCGCCGTGTGTCCGGAGTGCGAAGGTTCGCGTCTGACCGAGGGAGCGCGGTCGTCGAAGATCGATGGAATCAGCATCGCGGACGCCTGTCGGATGCAGGTCACCGACCTCGCTGTCTGGGTGTCGCGGCTGGACCGGCCCGGTGCCGGTCCGCTGCTCAAGGCGCTGGGGGACAACCTCGACGCATTCGTGACGCTCGGCCTCGGTTATCTCAGCCTCGATCGTCCATCGGGCACTCTGAGCGGCGGCGAGGCGCAGCGGATCAAGATGCTACGGCATCTCGGCTCATCGCTCACCGATGTGACCTACGTGTTCGATGAGCCGACCGTCGGGCTGCATCCTCACGATATCCAGCGGATGAACGGGTTGCTCATCAAGCTGCGCGACAAAGGCAATACGGTGCTCGTCGTCGAGCACAAACCGGAGACCATCCTCATCGGTGACCACGTCGTCGACCTGGGACCGGCCGCGGGCAGCGGGGGAGGAGAGATCTGCTTCGAGGGGACCGTCGATGGTCTGCGCGCGAGCGATACCGTCACAGGCAGGCACCTCGATGATCGCGCGGCGCTGAAACCGGCGGTGCGACGGGGCAAGGGAAGCATCGAGGTGCGCGGCGCATCGACGAACAACCTGCAGAATGTCGACGTCGATATCCCGCTCGGCGTGCTGACTGTCGTCACCGGGGTCGCCGGATCGGGCAAGAGCTCGTTGATCCACGGTTCGGTGTCTCAGCGCGAGGGCGTCGTGGCCATCGATCAGAGCGCGATCAAGGGGTCGCGACGCAGCAATCCCGCGACCTACACCGGAATGCTCGAGCCGATTCGCAAGGCCTTCGCGAAGGCGAACGGCGTCAAGCCCGCGCTGTTCAGCGCGAACTCCGAAGGTGCGTGCCCATCGTGCAAGGGCTCGGGAGTGATCATCACTGATCTCGGGTTCATGGACACGATCGAGACGCCGTGCGAGGACTGCGGGGGCAAACGGTTCCAGGCGGGTGTGCTGCAGTACACGCTCGGGGAAAAGGACATCACGGAGGTGCTCGACCTGTCCGTGGCGGAGGCGCGGGAGTTCTTCTCGCAGCCCGAGTCGAAGATTCCCGCCGCGGTGAAGATCCTCGAGCGTCTCGACGATGTCGGTCTCGGCTATCTGTCGCTCGGCCAGCCGTTGTCTACGCTTTCCGGGGGTGAGCGCCAACGTGTCAAGCTGGCGATCCAGATGGGCGGTGAGGGTGATGTCTACGTGCTCGACGAGCCGACGTCGGGGCTGCATCTTGCAGATGTCGACAAGATTCTCGGGCTCCTCGACAGGCTGGTCGATGCGGGCAAGACGGTGGTCGTGATCGAGCACCACCAGGCAGTGATGGCCCACGGCGACTGGATCATCGATGTGGGCCCCGGTGCGGGTCATGATGGGGGCCGCGTGGTGTTCGAGGGCACTCCGGCAGAACTCGTCGAGACGAAGTCGACGCTGACGGGGGAGTACCTGGCTGACTATGTCGGGAACTGAGCGGTCTTAGGGCACGAACACGACGCGTTGGTCGCACGACGAGTCCCACTCGGATTCGATCTTCGCGAGCGGCACGGCACGGGCATCGACGCGGATGCGCCCGTCGTTGAGCGCTGCGGCGATCTCGGGCAGTTCTGCGATCATCTCGCGGGACGGCACGGAACCGATTCCGCTGCCAACGATGTCGAGTCGTGCTGAGCGCAGCGCAGCGGCGGGGATCGGAGCGGTGGGCGATGCCATCGAACCGAGTTGCACCCAGGTCAGTGGAACGCTGCGATCCGCGCGAGCTGTGAGGATCTGCATCATCGCCTGTGCTGCCGGCTCGCCCCAGACGTAGTCGAGGACGACATCGACGTCCGAAGCGCTCTCGAGGTCGGCGAGCGTGCGGGTCTCAGCGGCGCCGAGGGCAGGGAGAGCAGAGAGACGGGCGGTGCTTCGTCCAGCAGCGATCACGTGCTCAGCGCCGAGCATTCGTGAGATCTGCACGGCCATGCGGCCCGCATTGCCTGTCGCTCCGATGACGAGAACCCGTTTGGGTTCGACCGTCGGGATGCGTCGGCGCAGCGCTACCCATGAAGACATGGCGGGGTTCATTCCTGCCGCGATCAGCACGGGATCAGCGTCTTCCGAGAGGCGAACCGCTCGGCGAGGGTCGATCGCCGTGCGCTGGGCGAACGTGCCGTGCGGCCCGGACTCCAGTGCCGTGTAGTACAGGGCTCCAGTGTCGTCGCGGACCACGCCGTCGACTCCGGGGATGAGGGGGAGCACCGTGCTCTCGCTGTAGTGCGCACCGATCGCCTTCGCTCGAGTGAGGTGATGCAGACCGGCGGCGAGCACGTCGACGACGATCTCGCCCTCGCGCGGTACCGGTTCCTGAACTTCCGCATATCGCGGTGCCTGGTCGACTGTGGAGAGAAGTGCTGCGTGCATGGGGTCCTCCTGGTATGGTTGGCATAACGAACTATAACAGAATGATTGGTATTACGTACTATGTCGGCATCCATCGGAGCGGACGCAGCAGGCGAAGTGCAGGATGCGTTCATCGACGCGCTCGTTCAGAGCGCGTTTCAGGTGACCAGTGTGCTCACGCGCATCGGCGCGGAGAACGATCTCTCGCTGACTCAGTTGCGCGTGCTCGGCATTCTGCGAGACCGGCGTCCGCGTGTGACAGAACTCGCCGCACATCTGGGGCTGGAGAAGTCGAGCGTTTCAGGTCTCGTCGATCGGGCTGAGCAGCGTGGACTGATGGCTCGGGAGAAGAACTCGGAAGACAGGCGCGCTGTGGACGTGTTCCTCACGCCAGCAGGTCGTGAGCTCGCCGTGAGGCTCTTCTCCGAGGTGCGCACGGCGCTCGGTCCGACACTCGGCGCGCTGGGAACCGAGCGGCAGATCCGGCTGATCGAACTGCTGGAGCCCACACTCGACGTATAGCCGATAATGCACATTATGTCAGGTCGATCCTGACATGTTCGCGCCAGCTGCGAATGGGACACCACGGACTGCTCCCCTGAGTTGACGGACCCAAACTCACGCTCGACGTGCAGTGCGAGACTTCAGATCAGCCCGCGGTGGGGTACAGGCCAGCAGTAACTGAAAGTGGGTCGACCGCCGCGCTCCCCGTGGACTCGATCTAAACGGGCTTCCACTACGAGTGCGGCTGGATGAACGCGTACCAACGCGACTCGTGGATGACGACGGGACGAGACCTGACCGAGAGGGTGCGCGCCGAGCTCGGCTCCGCTGCGCTCGTTGTGCCCCAGTTCGAGAGGTATTGGGCAGTCACCCCGCGCGAGACCCTATGAGTCGCTCCCCTGCTCCCCCGGTCGCTTGTGACAGATCCAGGTGCGGTGTGTATGTTTAGGTAAATGCCTAAGTATCTCGATGAGCTCGATTCGGTGCTCCGCGCCCTCGCGGATCCCACGCGTCGTGCTGTCGTGGAACGGCTGGCGAAATCGCCTGCGATCGTCTCCGACCTCGCCGCACCGTTCGCAATGTCGTTGCCGTCGCTCATGCAGCACCTCGGCATCCTCGAGAACGCCGGGGTCATCGCGTCGGAGAAGCACGGGCGGGTCCGGACAGTGAGTCTGCGACCGGGGGGCCTCGACGTGCTGCACCTGTGGCTCAGCGGGCAGCGCACGCCTGCTGAGCACCAGGCCGACCGGCTCGGCATCCATCTCGCATCCGCCACCACGAAAGGAATCTGACATGACCCGTGTTCGTATGGACCTGTTCACCTCGCTGGATAGCTACACGCCGTCCGACTCGACTCCCGAGAACCCGATGGGCGACGGCTGGGAACGCCTCACTGCCGCCTACGCCGCGACCCGGACTTTTCGCAAGACGGTTCTGGGCGACACCAGCGGCGAGGGCACGACCGGCCTTGATGACCACTACGCAGCCGCAGCGCTGGAGGGAATCGGCTCAGAGATCATGGGCGCGGGCATGTTCGGACTCCACGCCCATCCGGATGACGCGGAGTGGAAGGGCTGGTGGGGTGACACACCGCCGTTCGGCACCCCGGTCTACGTGCTCACCCACACCGCGCCGCGTCCCTCGCTGCCGATGAACGGCGGCACCGCATTCCACTTTCGGAGCGCCCCGGTTGAAGACGTCCTCACCGAGGCCAAGGAGGCTGCCGGCGACCGTGATGTACGCATCGCGACCGTGATGTACGCATCGGCGGCGGGTACCGCACGGCGCGTGACCTCCTGCGCGCCGGACTGGTCGATGACCTGCATCTCTTGATCGCACCGATCTTCCTCGGCGGCGGCCATCCTCTCTGGGGAGAGCTGCACGGATTCGACCTCACCCACAAGATCTCGACGGAAGTCGCGGAGAGCGGCGTGATCCACGTCACTCTGTCGCGTTAGGAGGCACGGATGAGGATCGAACGCCGACTCGCTCACTCCGGATTCACCCTGACGAGGGACTATCCGGCTCCCCTCGAACGCGTCTGGGATGCCTTCGCTGACGAGACGGAGAAGCTGAAGTGGTGGGGTGACGGCGACAGCCTGGAGGCTCGCGACTGGGCATTCGACTTCCGTGTCGGCGGACGCGATATCGACGAAGGCAAGTTCCACAACGGTCCTCTCTCCCGCTACGAGGCGACGTATACCGACATCGTCGAGCACGTACGCATCGTCACGACCTACGACATGTGGCTCGATGGGGTCCACATGTCGACATCCGTGGCATCGCTCGAATTCGAGTCGACTGCTGAGGGCACCCGGTTCACGCAGACCGAGCACGGAGTTTTCGTCGACCGATTCTGGGACGCGGGGCCCGGACGTGAGGAAGGCACCGCCGGACTGCTGGCCGCACTCGGCGATCACCTCGCGTGATGGCCAGGGCCATCGCACTAGACTGAAGGGGATGATGACCAGTCAGGCCGCTCGTGGCCATTCCCGGAACGGCTATCTGGTCGTAGCCTGATCCGCGCTCCTCCATATGTCGGTGACCTCAACTCACTGAACGACATAAGGAGAATCATGACAGCACGTTTCAACCACACGATCATCGCTTCCGAAGACCCATCGCAGATGGCGCAGTTCTACCGGGACCTGCTCGATGCTGACGAGGCGCCCTCGTGGGGCCCGTTCGTCAATGTGCAGATCGCCGACGGGGTGCTGCTGCAGTTCGCCACTCCCCCGATGGGGTTCCCGCCGCAGCACTACGCCTATCTGCTGGATGATGATCATTTCGATCGCGCCTATGCGATGATCACGAAGCGGCGCCTTGACCATTGGGCGGATCCGCAGCGGACCAGGCCGGGCGAGGTCAACAACGAGCACGGCGGCCGTGGGGTCTACCTCCTCGACCCATCGGGCCACTACGTCGAACTGATCACGCGCCCGTACCTCTGACGCGTGGAGGTTCGGGCGCGGCAGGGGCGCGTGACCGGAGTAGCGTTGGGAGGGTGACCGCTCCGACCCGTGCCCCTGTTCCCTCACCCGGGTGGCGTGCATGGTTGATCTGGTCGGTCGGCGTCGCGGCATACATGCTCGCCGTCGCGAACCGGACGTCGCTCGGCGCGGTCGGTGTCGATGCCGCAGAACGATTCCACGCGGATGCCGCGACGCTGTCGCTGTTCGCCGTCGTGCAACTGGCCGTCTACGGCGGAATGCAGATACCCATCGGTGTCTTCCTCGACAAGTACGGTGCGCGCCCCATCATCACGCTGGGGATGATCCTGATGGCCGCGGGCCAGGTCACGATGGCCTTCTCCCCCAGCATCGGCGTCGCGATCCTCGCGCGTGTGCTGCTCGGAGCAGGTGACGCGATGGTGTTCCCCGCCGTGCTGCGCCTGATCGCCACCTGGTTCCCTGCGCAACGCGGCCCGATCATGGTCCAGCTCACCGGAGTGATCGGTCAGGCGGGCCAGCTCGTCGCGCTGATCCCCGTCGCGGCCCTACTGCACGCCACCACGTGGACGATCACCTTCGGCAGCATCGCCGGCCTCGGCATGCTGTTCGCCATCATCGTGTTCGTCGTGATCCGCAACCATCCGCCTGAGGTCGGCGCCGACGTGTCGGTCAATACCGACACCGGTGTCGTCCGGGTCGTCACATCGGCCATTGATACCGGAGTCGGCATCCGTGCGGCCTGGGCTCACCCGGGAACCCGTCTCGCGTTCTGGTCGCACTTCGCGACGCCGTTCGCCGGTACCGCGTTCGTCCTGCTCTGGGGCATGCCGTTCCTGACCGCCGGTGAAGGCGTCCCCCCAGGTCAGGCGGCAACCATCCTCTCGGTATATGTCGCTGTCGGCATGCTTCTCGGGCCGGTCCTGGGCGCGCTGTCCCAGCGCATTCCGACCAAGCGCTCCTTCGCGCTCGTGCTCCCGACGATCGGCGTCCAGCTCCTCGCCTGGCTCGCGGTGATCCTGTATCCAGGCCCGGCGCCGCTGTGGCTCCTGTACGTTCTCGCAGTGGCTCTGGCCACCGGTGGCCCGGCCTCCATGATCGCCTTCGATCACGCGCGCACCCACAACCCCGCGCATCGCTTGAGCACGGCCACCGGTCTCACGAACGCCGGGGGATTCATCGCGGCATTGCTCGCCGTATTCCTCATCGGCCTCTCACTCGACCTGCAGGGAGCAGGTACCCCGGCGACGTACTCGCTCGATGCGTTCCGGTTGGCCTTCCTCACGCAGGTGCCGCTGTGGTTGCTGGGGGCGACATTCATCATCATCGAGCGCAAGCGCACACGCATCCGGGTCGGTCTGGATCCCGACCGACCGCGACGCCCACGAAACAGGTAGGTCGAGTCTCAGGCAACGCCTGCGCAGGTCTCCCAGGCGAAGCCGTCGAGATCGGTGAATCCGCCGTCGGCACTCACGACAAGGCGATGAGAGCCCTCCCCTGTCTCCGCGATGCCGACCTGTTTGGCGAGACTGGCTCGCTTGTACAGCGCCAGAGCGATCGGTCCCGAATCGAACTCGACGTACTTGCTGCCATAACTCTTGGAAACCTTCACCCCCTGCTCCTCATAGAATCGCTTGCTCGCCTTGACATCGGCGACGCCCAGCAGCAGGACCAGCTTCTCGATCGTGCCGGTCGGTTCTCCGCCGCCGGTTTTGCGCGCGCTCGCGATCTGCCAGACGGTGCCGTCGGGGGCACGCAGCGATCCGCCGTATCCCCACAGGCTCTTCGCGACGGGCTTGAGCACTTCAGCGCCGGCCGAGAGCGCCTTGATGAAGAGAGCATCGACATCGGCGGGCTGCGTCAGGATGAGAGATGGCGCGAATCCGCGGAAGCCCGTGGCCGCAGACGAGGAGGCACGGATCATCACTCGGCCATCCATGCCGAAGGCACCCCGATAGAAGTGCTCGGCGACCGCCACATCCTCAGGAACGGCGACCTCGATAGTGATGCTGTGAATGTTCATGCCTTGATGCTAGAAGCGCGCAGACCCGGATCCTTCTCGATTCCTGACCGATGCCTTCAGGTCGTCGACGGGATGCGCACGGAGAACAGCCGCATGAAGTACTGGCACAGTGGTCCGACGAGCAGCGCGAACGCGAGCGTGCCGACGCCCACGTTGCCGCCCAATGCCCACCCGACGGCGACGACCACGATCTCGATGCCGGTGCGCACGATCCAGATCGGCCAGCCTGTGCGACGGTGTAGTCCCGTCATCAGGCCGTCCCGCGGCCCTGGACCGAAATGCGCGCCGATGTACAGGCCGGTGGCAGCTGCGAGGACGAGCAGCCCGATCACGAAGAAGCAGATCCGCAACCACAGGGGCTGATCCATCGGGATGAGAAGGAGACCGACGTCGGCTGAGGGGCCGACGAGGAGCGCGTTCAGGAGCGTGCCGATGCCGAACCTCTGGCGCAGCGGCAACCACAGCAGCAGGACGACCACGCTGACGAGGATCGTGATCGTCCCGAACGTGAGCGGCACGTGCAACGCGATCCCCTGCGACAGGACGTCCCAGGGTGCCGCCCCGATCTCACCACGCACGATGAACGCGATGCCGATACCGTACAGGAACAGTCCGACCAGCAATTGCGCGATCCGGCGCGGCAGCCGCCGACCGCGCGCTCGGCTCACTGCGGGACTCGTTCCACCCATGCGGGGTGCTTGGGCATGCGTCCGTCACCCGACGACGTGCCGGTGAGCCGACGCTTCATCCACGGGCCGACATGCTGCCGGTAGTAGGCGAAGCCCCCGGGAGCAGCGGTGCGCTCGGCCGGCGCCCACCATTCGGTGGGCGGCTCGTACCCGAGTCCGGTGAGCACCCGTGCGGCCACTCGGTGGTGTCCGTTCGCGTTCATGTGCAGGCGATCCTCTGACCAGTAGGCGCCATCGGAGAGCTCGCGGTCAGGCCAGTTGAGTGCCCGGATGACATCGTCGCGCTCGTGCACCCGCCTCAGCACTGCGGCCGACAGCTCGTCACCGCGGCGCTGGATGAGAGAACCCATGGGCAGCTGGCCCGCGGGATTCGCCCCGGAGAGCAGGATGAGCGTCACGCCCTGCTCATCGCAGCGGCGCAGAACGCGCGAGAAGGTGTCGGCGATGTGCTCGACGTCGGTACGCGGACGCAGCATGTCGTTGCCCCCGCCGTTGAAGGAGAGGTGCGTCGGTCCGAGCGCGAGCGCGGGCTCGAGCTGCTCCTCGATGATCGGCCACGCGAGCTTGCCGCGGATCGCGAAGTTCGCGTACTGGATGCTCTTCCCTGTCGCGTTCGCCCACCCCTGGGCGGCGATGTCGGCCCACCCGCGCGTACGGCCGTCGGGTAATTCGTCGCCGACGCCCTCGGTGAACGAATCGCCGATCGCTACGAACTTCACATCAGTCACCGACTCAGCATATTCCCGAAACCGGCGGCTCGATGAGCGCTACTGCGCGAGCAGCGCCGTGCGCAGCGTGTCCAGTCCGACGCCGCCGAGGTCCAGGGCGCGCTTGTGGAATGCCTTGATGTCGAATGCATCGCCCTGCTGCGCCCGGTAGGCGTCCCGGACCTGCTCCCAGATGCGCTGGCCCACCTTGTACGACGGCGCTTGACCGGGCCAGCCGAGGTAGCGATTCACCTCGAACTGCACGAACTCATCCGACATGTTGACGTTCTGGCGCATGAAGTCGAGAGCGTAGCCGGCATCCCAGACGCCCTTGCCATCCAGTCGGTCCTTGCCGAGGTGGACGCCGATATCGAGCACGACCCGAGCGGCTCTCATGCGCTGACCGTCGAGCATTCCCAGCCGATCGGCGGGGTCATCGAGGTAGCCGAGCTCCTGCATGAGCCGTTCGGCGTACAGCGCCCAGCCCTCTGCATGCCCGGAGGTGCCGGCGAGCAGACGGCGCCACGAGTTGAGCTCCGCACGGTTGTGCACCGCCTGCGCGATCTGGAGATGATGACCGGGAACGCCCTCGTGATAGACGGTGGTGAGCTCCCGCCAGGTGTCGAATTCGGTCACGCCCTCCGGCACCGACCACCACATGCGACCCGGCCGCGAGAAATCATCGGTGGGACCGGTGTAGTAGATGCCGCCCTCTTGAGTCGGTGCGATCATGCACTCGATCGTGCGGATGCGGTCGGGGATGTCGAAGTGCGTCGCCGCCAGCTCTGCGACTGCGCGGTCGCTCGTCTCCTGCATCCACTGCTGAAGCGCCTCGGTGCCGTGCAGCTTCCTGGCAGGGTCCGCCTCCAGGTGTGCCACAGCCTCTTCGACCGATGCTCCGGGAAGGATCTCGTTCGCGATAGCGGTCTGCTCCGCCACCATGCGGGCGAGTTCTTCCCTCCCCCACTCATAGGTCTCGTCGAGGTCGATCTTGGCCCCGAGGAACCGGCGGGAGTGCAGCGCGTACACGTCGCGTCCTACGGCATCGGCGTCGGATGCGGCCGGTGCGAGTGTCGTGGTCAGGAAATCGCGGAGTTCGTCGTACGCGGCTCGCGCTGCCGATGCGCCGTCGGCGAGGTCACGGGCGAGGGATGCGGGCAGGACGCCGTCGGACGGCGCGGCGTCGGCGACGAACGACGCGAAGAACCCGTCTTCGGCGGTGTATCGCGCGATCTGGCCCGCGACCTCGATGACCTGGCGGCGGGCGGGCACAACACCCTGCGAGAGGCCGTCGCGGAGCGTGGCCGTGTATCCGCTCAGTGCGCTGGGGACAGCCGCCAGTCGCTTCGCGATCGTCTGCCAGTCCTCAGCGTCGGAGCTCGGCATCAGGTCGAACACCTGCCGGATGTCCTGCGGTGCGGATGCGATCACGTTGAGGTCGCGGAGATGCCACTTCGCGTCATCGAACTCGAGTTCCAGATCGAGTTCGCTCAAGAGATCGGCCCTGGTGACCTCGTCGATCGCATCTGCCGGCTCGAGCGCCGCGAGGGCGCCGCGCGTCGAGCGGACGGCCTGGACGTAGCGCTCATGCCCCTCGGGACTCAGATCGCCGTAACGATCATTCGCGCCGTCTCGGCCGATGTACGTGCCGAGAGTGGGGTTGAGATCTGCGAGGGTGTCTACCCAGTCTTCAGCGACCTTGTCGATCGCGGTGGGTGTGCGCGGGGTGAGCGTCATGGTGTCCAGCGTAGTCCCGGATGCCCGCTGCCGGCCGGGACCGGACCGTCAGTGCGCGGCCTCGTTCCAGTCGCGTCCGCGTCCGACCTGGACATCGAGCGGGACAGAGAGGTCTGCCGCACCGCTCATGCGAGTGCGCACGATCTTCTCGGCATCGTCCCACTCTCCCGGTGCGACTTCGACGACGAGCTCGTCGTGGATCTGCAGCAGCACGCGGGAGCGCAGACCGGCCTCAGCGAGATCGGCGTGGATGCGGAAGAGTGCGATCTTCATCACATCGGCGGCACTCCCCTGGATCGGTGCATTGAGAGCCGCGCGCTCGGCGTTCTCGCGCAGCACCCGGTTGGGGCTGGAGAGATCGGGGAACGGGCGCCGACGGCCGAAGATCGTCTCGGTGTATCCGACCTCTTTCGCCCTGATCACCGACGCGCGCAGATAATCGCGCACGGCGCCGAAGCGAGCGAAATACTCGACCATCAGCCCCTTGGCCTCGGACTGCTCGATCCGCAACTGCTTCGAGAGGCCGAAGGCGCTCAGGCCGTACACCAGGCCGTAGGACATCGCCTTGACCTTGGTGCGCATCGCCGCGGTGACGTCGGCGGGCTCGACGCCGAAGACGCGGGAACCGACGAAACGGTGCAGATCCTCACCGCTGTTGAACGCCTCGATGAGCCCTTCGTCGCCGGAGAGGTGCGCCATGATGCGCATCTCGATCTGCGAATAGTCTGCCGTGAGCAGCGTCTCGTACCCGTCGCCGACTTCGAACGCGCTGCGGATACGGCGGGACTCTTCGGTACGGACCGGGATGTTCTGCAGGTTCGGGTCGGTGCTGGACAGCCGACCGGTCTGACTCCCCGTCTGCACGTAGGTCGTGTGGATGCGATCGTCGTCTTTGATCGCCGTGTCGAGAGATTCGATGATCTGACGCAGCTTCGTCGCCTCGCGGTGCTGCAGCAACAGGTCGAGGAACGGGTGCGGGTTGCTCTCCTGCAGATCGGCGAGGACGGCGGCATCCGTTGAGTACCCGGTCTTGGTCTTACGGGTCTTGGGAAGCTCCAGGTCTTCGAACAGCACTTCCTGGAGCTGCTTGGGCGAGCCCAGATTGAATTCGCGCCCCACAAGTGCGAACGCATCGGTCGCGAGCCCTTCCGTGCGGGCGGCGAGCTCGCCGGAGAAGGTCGAGAGCACGTCGTGCGAGACAGCGACGCCGGCGATCTCCATATCGGCGAGCGTCAGGAGGGTGGGCAGTTCGATGTCGACGAGCACTGCCGCGACGGACTCGGGCAGGTCCTCGCGCAGCGCTGCCGCGGTGCGGATGATGAACCATGCCTCTTGCGAAGGCGTCGCACCATCGGTTTCGGGCACGAGTTGTGAAGGGTCGGCGGCCGGCAGCCTTTCGCCGAGGTACCGCTCGACCAGGTGCGAGAGGGTCTTGTCGGGGAGACTCGGCCGAAGAAGCCACCCGGCGAGCAGTGTGTCGTAGGCGAGTCCGCCGACGCGGATCCCCGCGCGCAGGAGCGCCTTCACCTGGGGTTTGGCGTCGTTGAACACCTTTGCGGCATCGGATTCGAGCCAGGGACGCAGGGCGTCGGCGACGTCGGCGGACCAGTCGGTCTCTCGAAGCTCTGCAGCGCTGGCGACGCCGATGCGCGTCACGACGCCCCCGGCGAGGACGAGCACGACGGCGAGCTCCTCGGACTGCGCATCCAGCCAGGCGACGAGTTCGGTGGCGGTTGCCTCCGTCGGCGAGGGCAGAGCGACCGCTGGCTCGGAGTCGGCAGCCTCTTCGCCACCGCCGACGGCGTCGAAGACGCGTGGCAGCAGTGTGCGGAACTCCAGACGCGCGAAGATGTCGCGGATGGCCTGGACATCGGGCGGCGCGACCGCGAGATCTGCCGGCTCGAGCGGCAGCTCGACATCCGTCAGAAGCCGATTGAGCTTGCGGTTGCGGCGCACGTCATCGATGTGGTCACGCAGGTTGCCGCCGACCACGCCCTTGATCTCTTCGGCGCGAGCGAGCAGTTCGTCGAGCGAGCCGAACTGCGTCAGCCACTTGACGGCCGTCTTCTCTCCCACTTTCGGGACGCCAGGCAGGTTGTCGCTCGTCTCACCGACGAGTGCGGCGATGTCGGGGTACTGCTCCGGACGCACGCCGTATCGTTCCTGCACCGTGGCGGGGTCGTAGCGCTTGAGCTGCGAGACTCCCTGCACCGACGGGTAGAGCAGCGTCACCTGATCGTTGACGAGCTGAATCGTGTCGCGGTCGCCGGAGACGACCAGCACCTCGTAGTCCGACTCGGAGCCCTGACGTGCGAGCGTCGCGAGGATGTCATCGGCCTCGATGCCCTCTTTGGTGAGCACAGGGATCGACATCGCCGCGAGCACGTCCTGGAGCAGCGGGATCTGGCCTCGGAACTCCTGCGGCGTCTCGGAACGCGTCGCCTTGTACTCGGGATACTCGTCGGTGCGGAACGAGTGCCGCGAGGTGTCGAACGCGATCGCCAAATGCGTCGGACGTTCGGCCTTGATGAGGTTGACGAGCATCGACAGGAAGCCGTATATCGCGTTCGTGTGCTGATTGTCCTTCGTCGTGAAATTCTCGACAGGAAGAGCGAAGAAAGCACGATACGCGAGCGAGTGGCCGTCGACGACCATGAGGGTAGGCTTTGCGGAGTCCGTCACTCTCACAGCCTAACGACGACGACGGACATGCGCTGAGGAGGACACGTGAGCGATACCCGCATGAACGGCCTGGAGTGGGCGACGCAGCGCGGCATGGGCGCGCTGGCAGAGAAGATGGGCATCGAGTTCACCGAGTTCTCGATCGACCGCAGTGTCGCCACGATGCCCGTCGAGGGGAACACCCAGCCGGTCGGGCTGCTGCACGGCGGCGCCTATGTCGTGCTGGGCGAGTCGCTCGGGTCGATGTCAGCGAATCTGGCAGCGGGTCCCGAAAAACTCGCGGTGGGCGTGGACATCAACGCCACGCATACGCGATCGGCCACATCGGGGATCGTGACCGGAGTGTGCACGCCGATTCACCTCGGCCGCAGCGTCATGGTCCACGAGATCGTCGTGTCGGACGACCAGGGACGCCGCTGCTCGACGATCCGCATCACGAACATGATCAAGGACCTCCCGGCCTGATCAGTCGTCGGTGAGGATCCGCTGGAACAGGTGGTGGTCCTGCCACTCCCCCGCGATGCGCAGGTACTTCGGCGCGGTTCCGATCTGCTGGAATCCGTTGATCGCCAGTACTCGCTGGGATGCCGTGTTGTGCAGCAGTGTCGATGCCTGCACCCGGTGCAGTTCGAGCACGGATGCCGCATGATCGAGGACCTGCGCGACTGCGCGGCTCATCAACCCGCGACCGGCGAGTGACGAATCGATCCAATACCCCAGGTCGGCACTGTGCGCTGCGCCGCGCACGATATTGATGAGATTCACTCGCCCGAGAATCTCATCGTCGGCCGCATTGCTGAGGACGAACGGCGCATTGCGCCCGGCATCCCTCTCTTCGAGCAGCGCAGTTATGAGCTGCTCCTGTGCGCCGACCGTGAAGAAGGACTCGTCACGCACCGGATCCCACGGGGCGAGATGCACGCGGTTGCGCAGAAAGGCTGCGGCGAGGGCAGAGGCATCACCCGTCTCGAGCGGGCGGAGCCGGATACCGTCGTCGAGGAGGGTCACGCCTTCTTCGGCGCGAGCTGCTCGATGATCGCCTTGGCGACATCCTGCATCGTCAGACGGCGATCCATCGACGCCTTCTGGATCCAGCGGAACGCCTCGGGCTCGCTGAGACCCATCTTCTCGTTGAGGAGCCCCTTGGCGCGGTCGACGAGCTTGCGGGTCTCGAACCGCTCGACCATGTCGGCGACCTCGGCCTCGAGCGTGATGATCTGCTCGTGCCGCGCGAGAGCGATCTCGATCGCGGGGAGCAGGTCGTTCGGGGTGAACGGCTTCACGACGTACGCCAGTGCACCGGCTTCGCTGGCGCGCTCGACCAGCTCTTTCTGGCTGAACGCGGTCAGAAGGACCACCGGGGCGATGTTCGCCTTGTGGAGACGCTCTGCGGCACTGATGCCATCGAGCTGAGGCATCTTGACATCCATGATGACGAGGTCAGGACGCAGCTCGGTGGCGAGGGCGACGGCGGTCTCGCCATCACCCGCCTCACCGACGACGTCGAAGCCGTTGTCACGGAGGATCTCCACGATGTCGAGACGGATCAGCGATTCGTCTTCGGCGACGACGACGCGTCGCGGTGCGGAAGACGTGGGCTGCTCAGCAGGTTCTGCCTGTTCTTGCTCGGTCACAAGTCCATTCTAAGGGAGATGTGGCCGTCGCCCGTCGCAGGAACCCGCCGAACGCGCGGAAGCGGTCCTCGTCCTGCGCTAAAGTCGTAGACGCACCACGCGCCGGCGTGGCGGAATGGTAGACGCGGAGCACTCAAAATGCTTTGTCCGAAAGGACGTGCGGGTTCGAGTCCCGCCGCCGGCACAGACGGAAAGAGGAGGGCCGCCCCAGGGCGACCCTCCTCTTTCCGCGTCCTGCTAGACGCCTTCCTTGTAGACCGGAGCGGCCCCGTTGACGGCATCTCCGACCATGTGGACGCGGATGTCGTTCGTGGAGCCGACGATCCCGGGAGGGGAACCGGAGATCACGACGACCTTGTCTCCCTCCACAGCCAGCTTGTTCTCAAGAAGATACGCGTCGACCTGGTGATACATGAGGTCGGTGTGCTGGACCATCTCGACGAGAGTCGACTGGATGCCCCACGTCAGCGCCATGCGGCGACGGATATCGGGCTCGGGCGTGAACGCGAGCATCGGGATGCGCGAGCGCAGACGCGAGAGACGTCGTGCGCTGTCACCGGACTGCGTGAACACGCAGAGGAACTTGGCATCGACGAACTCGGCGACTTCGAGCGCCGCGAGCGTGATGGCGCCGCCCTGCGTGCGGGGCTTGGTCGTCAGAGGCGCGATGCGCTCGAGACCGTGCTCCTCGGTGGACTCCACGATCCGCGCCATCGTCTCGACGACGACGATCGGGTACTCCCCCACGCTCGTCTCGCCGGAGAGCATGACCGCATCCGCTCCATCGAGCACGGCGTTGGCGACGTCCGAGGTCTCGGCGCGGGTCGGGACAGGGCTCGAGATCATCGACTCGAGCATCTGCGTCGCGACAATGACGGGCTTCGCGTTGCGCCGAGCCAGTTCGATCGCGCGCTTCTGCACGATCGGCACTGCCTCGAGCGGCAGTTCGACGCCCAGGTCGCCGCGCGCGACCATGATGCCATCGAACGCGTCGACGATCTCCTCGAGAGCGTCGACGGCCTGCGGCTTCTCGATCTTCGCGATGACGGGGATCTTCACTCCCTCTTCCGCCATGATCTCGTGCACGCGCTCGATGTCTTCGGCGTTGCGCACGAACGAGAGCGCGATGAGGTCGGCGCCGATGCGCAGACCCCAGCGGAGATCGGACTCGTCCTTCTCGCTCAGCGCCGGGACGTTGACCGCGACACCGGGCAGGTTGATGCCCTTGTTGTTCGACACCGCGCCGGCGACGATGACCTTCGTGGTGACGACCGTGCCGTCGGACTCGACGACCTCGACGCGGACCTTGCCGTCATCGATGAGGAGGAAGTCGCCGGGCTTGACGTCGTTGGGCAGACCCTTGAACGTCGTACCGCAGATCTCGCGGTTGCCGATGATGTCCTCTGTGGTGATCTTGAAGATGTCGCCTTCTTCGAGTTCGTATGGACCGGCCTCGAACTTGCCGAGACGGATCTTCGGCCCCTGAAGGTCGACGAGAACGGCGACGGGGCGACCAGCGTCATCCGCTGCACGGCGGACGTTCGCATAGTTGGCGTCATGGACGGTGTAGTCCCCGTGGCTGAGGTTCAGTCGGGCGACATCAACCCCGGCCTCGATGATGGCTCGGACGTTCTCATAACTTGACGTTGCCGGGCCCAGCGTGGCGACGATCTTCGCGCGTCTCAATAGATTTCTCCAGGGTAAGAGGGTGGGGGAATTATGGCGACGGTGCCGCCGCCAGCCTACGCGGGCTGCAGGCCGATCGCGACATCCGACGGCCGTACGGGCGCAGGCAGCACTGATTCTCCCATAAGGTAGCGGTCCACGTTCGCGGCGGCGGCTCGTCCTTCGGCGATGGCCCACACGATGAGGGACTGCCCGCGGCCTGCGTCTCCCGCGACGAAGACGCCGGGGATGGTCGATTCGTACGAGTCCTCCCGCACGAATGCGCCCCTGTCGGACACCTGCGGACGGAGCTCGTCGGTGAAGCCCGCCGTCTCCGGGCCGGTGAACCCCATCGCGATCAGGACGAGATCTGCGGGGATCTCGCGCTCTGTACCGCTCTTGGGCACACGTCGTCCGTCGATGTACTCCGTCTCTGCGACGCGCAGCGCGCGCAGCTCGCCGGCATCGTTCGCGAGGAACTCGACCGTGGATGCGAGGTACTCGCGTTCGCCGCCCTCTTCGTGCGCGGACTGCACCTCGAAGATGGTCGGCATCATCGGCCATGGCTGATGATCGGGACGCTCGTTCCCCGGCTGCTTCCCGATGGCGAGGTTCGTGACGCTGAGGGCGCCCTGGCGGTGCGCGGTGCCGATGCAGTCGGCTCCGGTGTCGCCGCCGCCGATGACGATCACATGCTTGCCCTCGGCCGTGATCTGATCCGGCACCGTGTCACCTGCACCGGCGCGGTTCGACTCGACCAGGTACTCCATCGCGAAGTGGACGCCGTCGAGGTCGCGCCCGGGGATGGCGAGATCGCGTGGCACCGTCGAACCCGTGGCGAGGACGACCGCGTCGTACCGTGCGCGAAGGTCGGCCCAGCTGATGTCCTTGCCGATCTCGACTCCTGCGCGGAAGCGTGTTCCCTCTTCCTGCATCTGACGGATGCGCGACTCGACGTGGCTCTTCTCCATCTTGAAGTCGGGGATGCCGTAGCGGAGCAGACCGCCGATGCGGTCATCGCGTTCGAAGACGGCGACCGTGTGCCCGGCACGGGTCAGCTGCTGCGCCGCGGCGAGCCCAGCGGGGCCCGACCCGACGACGGCGACGGTCTTCCCCGTCAGACGCTCGGGCGGCTGAGGCTCGACCCAGCCCTTGGCGAACGCCTCGTCGATGATCGAGACCTCGATCTGCTTGATCGTGACCGCCGGCTGATTGATGCCCAGCACGCACGCGCTCTCGCAGGGAGCGGGGCACAGCCTCCCGGTGAACTCCGGGAAGTTGTTGGTCATGTGCAACCGCTCGATCGCAGAGCGATCCTCGCCGCGCCAGGTCAGATCGTTCCACTCCGGGATCAGGTTGCCCAGCGGGCACCCCGAGTGGCAGAACGGCACACCGCAGTCCATGCAGCGCCCGGCCTGGCGCCTGAGCACGTTCTTGTCGCCGGGCTCGTAGACCTCTTTCCAGTCCATGATGCGCACGGGAACCGGGCGACGAGCGGGGAGCTCGCGCTCGGTCACTTTCAGAAAGCCCTTGGGATCAGCCACCGGTCACCTCCAGGATGCGGTTCCAGACGGCGTCGCCGTCGGGGTCGATGCCGGAGGCCTCTGCCTCCTGGCGCATGGTCTGCACTGCCGCGAAGTCACGGGGCAGCACCTTCACGAACTCGGATGCCGTGGTCTCGAAATCGGCCAGCATCCCGCTCGCGAGCGGAGAGTCGGTGCGTTCGACATGCTCCACGAGCAGGCTGCGCAGCACCTCCAGATCTGCTCTGTCGAGTGCTTCGAGCCGCAGCTCGCCGCTGTCGCGCGACTGCTGATTGACCTTGTCGGAGGACAGCGCGTGCACGTAGGCGATCCCGCCGGACATGCCTGCGCCGAGGTTGCGTCCGGTGGCACCGAGGATCACAGCGAGTCCCCCGGTCATGTACTCGAGTGCGTGGTCTCCCACGCCCTCGACGACAGCCGATGCGCCGGAATTGCGCACCAGGAAGCGTTCACCCACGACACCGGAGATGAAGATCGATCCGGACGTGGCGCCGTAGCCGATCACGTTGCCGGCGATGACGTTCTCATGCGGGGCGATGCGCGATCCGCGCGGCGGGCGCACGACGACGTCACCGCCGGAGAGCCCCTTGCCGACGTAATCGTTGGCGTCGCCCTCGAGGCGCAGCAGGATCCCCGAGGGGAGGAACGCGCCCAACGACTGGCCGGCGGTGCCGTGAAGGGTGATGTCGATGCTCTCCCGAGCGAGGCCATCAGCGCCGAAGCGCGCCGTCACCTCGTGCCCGAGCATCGTGCCCACCGCGCGCTCGGTGTTGCGGATCGGGAGGTCGATGAGCACTGGTGCACGGTCGCGCAGCGCGTCCTGCGCCATCTCGATCAGTTGCACATCGAAGTGCTTCTCCAGCTCATGATCCTGTGCTCGCGCGTGCCTGCGCGGCTCGGACGCCGGGAACACCGGCCCCTCGAGGATCGGCGTCAGGTCGAGACCATCCGCCTTCCAGTGCTCGATCGCCGCGTTCGCTTCGATGAGGTCGGCGCGGCCGATGATCTCGTCGAGCGAGCGGAATCCGAGTTCGGCGAGGATCTCGCGCACTTCTTCGGCGATGAACTCCATGAAGTTGACGACGAACTCGGGCTTCCCCGTGAATCGCTCGCGCAGCACGGGGTTCTGAGTGGCGACGCCCACGGGGCAGGTGTCGAGATGGCAGACCCGCATCATGATGCATCCGCTCACCACCAGAGGTGCGGTCGCGAAACCGAACTCCTCGGCGCCGAGCAGCGCGCCGATGATCACATCGCGCCCTGTCTTGAGCTGGCCGTCGACCTGGACGACGACCCGGTCGCGCATGCCGTTGAGCATGAGGGTCTGCTGAGTCTCTGCCAGCCCGAGCTCCCACGGCGTTCCTGCGTGCTTGAGCGAGTTCATCGGGCTCGCACCGGTCCCGCCGTCATGCCCGGAGACGAGGATGACGTCGCTGAGTGCCTTCGCCACACCTGCCGAGACCGCGCCGATCCCCGACTGGCTCACCAGCTTGGTGTGGATGCGAGCTTTCGGATTCGCGCGCTTGAGATCGAAGATGAGCTGCTTGAGGTCTTCGATCGAGTAGATGTCGTGGTGCGGCGGCGGCGAGATCAACCCGACGCCGGCGGTGGCGTGGCGGGTGCGCGCCACCCACGGATACACCTTCGTCGGCGGCAGCTGACCGCCCTCACCGGGCTTGGCGCCCTGCGCGAGTTTGATCTGAATATCGTCGGACTCCGTCAGGTACAGGCTGGTGACGCCGAACCGGCCCGAAGCGACCTGCTTGATGGCACTGCGGCGCTGCGGATCGAGCAGGCGATCGACATCCTCGCCGCCCTCCCCCGTGTTCGACTTGCCGCCGATGCTGTTCATCGCGATCGCGAGCGTCTCATGAGCCTCGCGCGAGATCGATCCGTAGCTCATCGCCCCGGTCGAGAACCGCTTGACGATCGCGCTCACCGATTCGACCTCGTCGATCGGGACCGGGGAGCGCGTTCCGCTTCGCAGCGTGAACAGTCCGCGCAGCGTCTTCAGCTCTGCGGCCTGCTCATCGACGAGCCTGGTGTACTCGCGGAAGACGTCGTAACGGCGATTGCGCGTGGAATGCTGCAGGCGGAAGACCGTCTCCGGGTTGAAGAGGTGCGGCGATCCATCGCGGCGCCACTGGTACTCGCCGCCGGTCCACAGCCGCTCATGCGCTCTCGCGGCCGCGTCTTCAGGATAGGCGTAGTCATGACGCGCCTGATTCTCGGCAAAGACGTCTTCGATTCCGATGCCGCCGAGCTTCGTCTCGGTGCCGGTGAAGTACGCATCGATGAGCTCCTGGCTGAGCCCGACCGCCTCGAACACCTGCGCACCCGCGTACGAGGGCACCGTCGAGATGCCCATCTTCGACATGATCTTCAGCACGCCCTTGCCGAGCGCGTAGATGAGGTTGCGCACAGCCTTCTCGGGCGTCAGCCCGGTGATGAAACCGGTGCGCACCAGGTGCTCCACGGTCTCCATCGCGAGATAGGGGTTCACCGCCGAGGCGCCGTAGCCGATCAGCGTGGCGACGTGGTGCACCTCGCGCACGTCTCCCGCCTCGACGAGCAGTCCCACCTTCATGCGGTTCTCGCGCCGGATGAGGTGATGGTGGATCGCCGAGACCATGAGCAGCGACGGAATCGGGACGAGGTCCTTGTTCGAGTCGCGATCGGACAGGATGATGAACTCCGCGCCGTTCTCGATCGCCGCATCCGCTTCGGCGCACATCTCTTCGAGGCGCTCCTGCATCGTGTGAGCGCCGGCGTCGAAATGGTAGAGGCCGCTGATGGTGACGGCGGATCGTCCCTCGAGCGCCTTGTCGATGTAGCGGATCTTCGCGAGCTCATCGTTGTCGATCACGGGGAAGTCGACGGCGACGGTGCGTGTGTGCTCCGGCCCCCAGCTGAGCAGATTGCTCTCGGGGCCGAGCGAGGATCGCAGACTCGTGACGACCTCTTCGCGAATCGAGTCGAGCGGGGGGTTGGTCACCTGCGCGAACTGCTGCGTGAAGTAGTCGAAGAGCAGTCGAGGGCGCTTGCTCAGCACGGCGATGGGCGCGTCGGATCCCATGGCGCCGAGCGGTTCCGCACCGGTCTGCCCCATCGGCGTCAGCAGGATGCGCACCTCTTCTTCGGTGTAGCCGAAGGTCCGCTGGCGCCGGGTGATCGATGCCGGTGGGTGGACGATGTGCTCGCGCTCGGGCAGATCCGCGAGACGGACGGCGCCCTGGTCGAGCCATTCCTGCCACGGATGCAGTGTCGCGAGTTCGTGCTTGATCTCGTCGTCCTCGACGATTCTGCCGGCCTCGGTATCGACGAGGAACATCTTTCCCGGCTGCAGTCGTCCACGACGTTTGATGCGCTCGGGTTCGAACTCGAGCACACCGGTCTCCGAGCCGATCACGACGAGACCATCGGTCGTCTCGGTCCAGCGCCCTGGGCGCAGGCCATTGCGATCGAGAGTCGCGCCGACAAGCGATCCGTCGGTGAAGATGAGGGCGGCCGGCCCGTCCCACGGTTCCATCTGGTTCGAGTGGTACTCGTAGAACGCGCGCAGCTCCGGGGTGAGGTCGGTCTGCTTCTCGTACGCCTCCGGGACCATCATCATGATGGCGTGCGGCAGGCTGCGCCCGGTGAGGGTCAGCAGCTCGAGCACCTCATCGAAGGAGGCGGAATCGCTGGCGCCGGGCGTGCAGATGGGCAGCAGAGGGCGGATGTCGCCGAGCAGCGCGGACTCCAACTGCGACTGCCGTGCCCGCATCCAGTTGCGGTTGCCGCCGACGGTGTTGATCTCGCCGTTGTGGGCGAGCATGCGCAGGGGCTGCGCGAGCGGCCAGGAGGGGAACGTGTTCGTCGAGTAGCGGGAGTGGACGACGGCGAGCTCCGACGCGAAGCGCTCGTCCTGCAGATCGGGATAGAACGGCTCGAGTTGGAGCGTGGTCACCATGCCCTTGTACCCGAGCGTGCGGCTCGAGAGAGAGACGAAGTAGGCGCCGAGCTCATGACCGGCGCGCTTGCGCAGTCGGTAGGCGACGCGGTCCAGCGCGATACCGGAAAGGGGCGCCGACGCGTCGCCCGAGGAGACGAAGAGCTGCTCGAACGCGGGTCGCGCTTCATCGGCGAGCTTGCCGAGGTGCTCATTGGCCGTCGGAACGACACGCCAGCCGAGGACGTCGAGGCCCTCTTCGCGGGCGATCTTCTCGACGCCGGCCTTCTGCGCGCGGCGTTCAGATGCCTGCAGCGGGAGGAAGGCGAGCCCGGCGGCGTATTCGCCGACTTCGGGCAGTGCGAAGTCGGTGACTTCGCGGAGGAATGAATCCGGCATCTGGGTGAGGATGCCCGCACCGTCTCCGGTGCCGGCGTCAGAGCCGATCGCACCGCGGTGCTCGAGGTTGCGCAGCGCCTGAAGCGCCAGTGCGATGATGTCGTGTCCTGCAGTACCCCGAAGGGTGGCGACCATGGCCAGGCCGCAGGCATCCTTCTCGAATGCCGGGTTGTACATGCCCTGCTTCGGGGGGTAGGCGCCGGAGGCGCCGTATGGAGGCTGGAAGTACATCTGTTGCCGTCCTCAGGTAATCAGGTGACACCGGGGACGCCGTCGGCCCACTCGTTCAGTGCAATGGATTCGTGACTCGACGAGGAGGCTTTCGGGAGCTGTCCTCGCACTAAGGAGCGGTGCTTGTGGCGGTGGCTCCGACGGTGATCTCGGCGGGAGGCTCGCTCACGTCGACGAAATCATCGAGATCGTGTTGCGATTCTACATCAGCATCGCGCTTGCGCCCTCGACCCGCGACGTAGGGACCGGACTCCCGCCCGGTGTGCCGACGCGTCTGGACGACGAGGATGACGAGACCGACGACGATGCCGATGATCGAAGCCCACACATTGCTGCGCAGACCGAGGATGATCTCGCTCGGATCGATGCGGATCGACTCCCAGACGACGCGACCGGCGCTGTACCAGATCAGGTAGACGGCGAAGAGCTTGCCCCACTGCAGCTGCAGTCGGCGACCGATCCACAGCAGGAAGACCACGCCGAGGAGGTTCCAGATCACTTCGTACAGGAAAGTCGGGTGGAACAGCGTCCCCTCAGCGAGTCCAGGGGGGAACGCGGAGTTGTCGGACTCGATCTCCAGACCCCATGGCAGATCGGTCGGCAGGCCGAAGAGCTCGTGGTTGAACCAGTTGCCGAAACGTCCCATCGCCTGGGCGAGCAGAAGGCCGGGCGCGAGCGCATCGGCGAAGGTCCAGAATCGGATTCCGGTCCACTTGCAGCCGAGGTACGCGCCGACGGCGCCGCCGATGAGGGCGCCGAAGATCGCGATGCCGCCCTCCCAGATCGCCCACACCGAGCCCGGTTCGAAAGGATTCCAGGTGTTCTTGCCCTCGCCGAAGTAGAAGTTCGGGTGGGTCAGGACGTGGAAGATCCGCGCGCCGATGATGGCGAGCGGCACCGCGAGGATGGCGATGTCGATCACGACCCACGGCTCGGCGCCGCGCTTGGTGAGACGGTGGTTCGTCATCAGCGTCGCCACGATGATTCCGGCGATGATGCACAGCGCGTAGAAATGGATGCGCAGCGGGCCGAGGTCGAAGTAGCTGACGTCGGGGCTCGGAATGCTGGTGAGCACGCCGCTGAGGGCGGGGTGAAGCGCGAGGGACATGAGTGCGATTCTAGTTCTCGTGTGAGCGGACTGCGGACGGCGTGCCTGCAGCGAGTGTTCTGGCGATGTCGGCGAGGGCGTCGAGGCCCCCGTCGCGGAGCGCGCGGACCAGTGCCGTGCCGACGATAGCGCCGTCGGCGTATTCGACGACGTCGGCGATCTGATCGGCGGTGGAGATGCCGATGCCGACGCATGCATTGCGCGCCCCGTGCGCGCGCAGGCGTGCGACGAGCGTGCGTGCGGCCTGATCGAGCTCGGCCCGCTCCCCCGTGATGCCCATCGTCGACACGGTGTAGATGAACCCAGTGGATGAGTTCACGACCAGGTCGAGGCGTTCATCGGTCGAGGTGGGAGCGGCGAGGAAGATACGGTCGAGCCCAGTGCGCACGCTCGCGTCGATCCACTCCTGCGCCGCATCCGGTGTGATGTCGGGGGTGATGAGACCGGCTCCGCCGGCGGCGAGCAGATCGTCGGCGTAACGATCGACGCCGTACTGCAGCACCGGATTCCAATACGACATGACGACGACGGGGACGTCTGTGGCGGCGGTGATCTCACGGATCGCGATGAACAGATCCCGCATCTTGAAGCCGTTCGCCAGCGCCGTCTGCGTGGCCTCCTGGATGACGAGGCCATCCATGACCGGGTCGCTGTACGGCGGCCCGAGTTCGATGACGTCGGCGCCGTTCTCGGCAAGCGTGATGGCGGCGCGGATGCTGGTCTGAAGATCGGGGAATCCTACGGGCAGATACCCGACGAAGGCTCCGCGCCCGGCGTCCCTGGCCTTCTGAAGGGCGGCTTCCACGCGGCTCATCGCGCGTCCTCCACACCCTCGTCATAGAGCTCGAAGTACTTGGCCGCCGTGTCCATGTCTTTGTCGCCGCGACCGGAGAGGCACACGGCGATCACGGCGTCCGGTCCGAGATCCTTGCCGATCCGAATGGCGCCGGCCAGGGCATGCGCCGACTCGATGGCGGGGATGATGCCCTCTGTGCGGCTGAGCAGACGCAGCGCCTGCATGGCCTCGTCATCGGTTGCAGGGATGTACTCGGCGCGGCCGATGTCCGAGAGCCACGAGTGCTCGGGTCCGACGCCCGGGTAATCGAGGCCGGCGGAGATCGAGTGCGACTCGATCGTCTGGCCGTCTTCGTCCTGCAGGACGTACGTCTTCGCACCGTGCAGCACACCGGGGCGGCCGCGTTCGATGGATGCCGCGTGCTTCTCGGTGTCGACGCCGTCGCCGGCAGCCTCGACGCCGTAGAGCGCGACGCCCTCGTCGTCGAGGAACGCATCGAACATTCCGATCGCATTCGAACCGCCGCCGACGCACGCGACGACGGCATCGGGCAGCCGCCCGACCTCGGCGAGAAGCTGCTCGCGCGCCTCTTCGCCGATGACCTTCTGGAAGTCGCGGACCATCGCAGGGAACGGATGCGGTCCGGCAGCCGTCCCGAAGATGTAGTTCGTGGTCTCGACAGTGGCGACCCAGTCGCGGTAGGCGTCGTTGATCGCGTCCTTGAGCGTGCGCGACCCCGTGGTCACCGGGACGACCTCCGCTCCGAGCAGTCGCATGCGCGCGACGTTCAGCGCCTGACGCTCGGTATCGACCTCACCCATGTAGATCGTGCAGTCCAGGCCGAAGAGCGCGGCCGCCGTCGCGGTGGCGACGCCGTGCTGACCGGCACCCGTCTCAGCGATGACGCGCGTCTTGCCCAGTCGTCTGGTGAGAAGCGCCTGTCCGAGGACGTTGTTGATCTTGTGACTGCCGGTGTGATTGAGGTCTTCGCGTTTGAGGAAGACCCGTGCGTTCCCCGCGTGCTCTGCGAACCGCGGCACTTCGGTGATAGCGGAGGGGCGCCCTGCGTATGTGTTCAGCAGACGTGCGAGCTCTGCACGGAACTCGGGATCGGCGATGGCCTGCTCGTAGGCGACGGTGAGCTCGTCGATCGCCGCGATCAGCGACTCGGGCATGTACCGTCCGCCGAAGTCCCCGAAGAACGGCCCTGACTGCTCGCGCAGGCTCATCCTGCCGTACCTCCGTCGAAGTCCCCGGCTGCCAGGAACTTCTGCAATGTGGCGACGGGGTCGCCGGTGACGAGTGCTTCGCCGATGAGCACGACGTCGGCTCCTGCCTTGCGGTAGTGCGTGACGTCGGCCGGTTCGAGGACTGCTGATTCGGCGACTCTGATGACGCCGTCGGGAATGCGATCGGCCAGTCGTGCGAACAGATCGCGGTCGAGCTCGAAGGTCGAGAGGTTGCGGGCGTTGACACCGATGAGCGACGCCCCCAGATCGATCGCGATGTCGAGCTCTTCTGCGCTGTGCGTCTCGACGAGCGGCGTCATGCCGAGTTCGAGGATCAGCGCGTACAGCTCTTCGAGCACGTTCTGCTCGAGGCCGGCGACGATGAGCAGCGCCAGATCTGCTCCCGCGGCACGTGCTTCGAGAACCTGGTAGGGGGTCGCGATGAAGTCCTTGCGCAGCACGGGAACGGACACCCGGGCAGTCACCGCTTCGAGATCGGCGAGCGAGCCTCCGAACCGCCGCTCCTCGGTGAGCACGCTGATGGCGGATGCTCCGCCGGTCTCGTAGAGCGACGCCTGGTGCGCGGGATCGGGGATCGCGGCGAGTGCGCCTCGGGACGGACTGGCTCGCTTCACCTCGGCGATGATCTTCACCTGCGACGCCGGGGCGAGCGCGGCGAGGACATCGAGTGCCGCAGGACGCTCACCGGCGAGGCGCTCGACATCGGCGAGCGAACGAGTGAGCGCGCGACGTTCGGCGTCCTCCACTGCGCCGGCCGTGAGGTCGGCGAGGACCATCAGTGCCCCTTCGGCGTGTACTTGGGTCCGTTGACGCCGTAGCCCGCCTTCGCGAGGATCCAGCCGAGCAGGAGACCCACCACGATGACGCCGACCGATACCCACACGAAGACGGGGAGCGCGAGGCAGAAGGCGAGAGTGCCGGCAGCGACGCCGAGCAGCATGACGATCACAGCGGTCCAGGCCGCAGGCGAATGTCCGTGGCCGGGGTCGGCGATCGGGTTGGTCATGTTCTCCTCCGAGGCGGTCGTGGGTGGTTCATCTCAGTCTATCGGTGTCACCGCGTGGGATCCGAGCCACGCGACAGGTCGTCCCAGGAATCGATGGCGTCGACGGGACCCTCATGGTCATCGTGGGTTGCGGCCGAGGTCTGGAATCTGCGTCCACCGCGCTTCCAGTGCCGGGCCGTCACCAGCGCGAACACCGCGGCGACGATCTGCACCGCCCAGCCGATCAGGGCCAGCACCGGCCATGCCGATGGCTCGATCGTGGAGATCATCCCCGCCACCGTCTCGCTTCCCGCAAGACCGGTGATCTCGGTCACCGTGGGGGCGACTGCGGAGAGCGGCGCGGTGAAGAGGATCTCGGCGGTCCACCAGGCGAGGAGAACCCCGGACAGCAGCGCCAGCGCGGCGAACACGTAGCGCAGGACCAGCCCCACGAGCGTGAGAGCGGCGCCGATGGCGAGCACCGCGAGACTGAGCGGTGCGAGCAGCGCCATCGCGTCGGCTCCGGGGACGAGGATCGACTCGCCCGCGTCGGTGCGCACGACGGTCAACCACGTCTGAGTCGACGAGATGATGCCGATGCCCCCTGCGAGCAGCAGCCCGAGCGCGGACAGGCTGCGACCGCGCCGCGCAAGACTCATTCGATCACGCCGTCGACGGCTTCGAGATCTGCGGCATCGAAGCAGGTGCGCGTACCCGTGTGGCAGGCGGGACCGGTCTGATCGACGAGCAGCAGGATCGCGTCTCCGTCGCAGTCGAGGCGCGCCTCGCGGATCCGCTGGATGTTGCCGGACGTGTCGCCCTTTCGCCAGTACTCCTGTCGGGACCTCGACCAATAGGTGACTCGTCCGCTCGTGAGCGTGCGACGGAGGGCTTCGGCGTCGAGCCAGGCGAGCATCAGCACCTCGAGCGTGTCCCACTGCTGCACGATCGCCGGCGCGAGGCCGTCGGAGTTCCATGCGACCTGCGCGATCTTCTCCTCGACGCCGCTCATCGGACCAGGATCCCTGCGTCGCGCATCGCTTCTTTCACATCGGCGATGGTGAGGGCGGCGGCGTGGAAGACGCTCGCGGCGAGGACCGCGTCGGCTCCCGCGGCGATCGCCGGAGCGAAGTCCGTCACCGCACCGGCGCCGCCCGAGGCGATGACGGGCACGGAGGACACCTCGCGCATCAGACGCACGAGTTCGAGATCGAATCCATCTCGGGTGCCGTCGGCATCGATGGAGTTGACCAGCAGCTCCCCCGCGCCGCGCTCGATCGCCTCGCGCGCCCAGTCGAGCGCATCCAATGTCGTCTCGGTGCGTCCTCCGTGGGTGGTCACCACGAAACCGGACGTCGTCGTCGGGGCTCGCTTCACGTCGAGCGACAGCACCAGGACCTGCGCGCCGAAACGATCGGCGATCTCGCCGATGAGTTCGGGCCGGGCGATGGCCGCGGAGTTCACCCCCACCTTGTCGGCGCCGACGCCCTGCAGGCGTGCGACGTCTTCAACGCTGCGGACGCCCCCGCCGACGGTGAGCGGGACGAAGACGTTCTCGGCGGTGCGCTGCACGACGTCGTACGTCGTGGAGCGGTCATCGACGGTGGCGGTGACATCGAGGAAAGTGATCTCGTCGGCGCCCTGCGCCGCATAGTGCGCCGCGAGCTCGACAGGGTCGCCCATGTCGCGCAGGTTCTCGAAGTTCACGCCCTTCACGACGCGGCCGGCGGCCACATCGAGGCAGGGGATGACGCGACTGGTGAGCGTCATCAGAGCCGCGCCGCTTCGATACCGGTGACCAGCAGAGCGCGCGCTCCGAGCGCGTACAGATCGTCCATCACCCTGTTGATGCCCTTGCGTGGAAGCATGACGCGCACCGCGACCCATTCCGGGTCCTGAAGAGGCGAGATCGTCGGGGACTCCTCGCCGGGGGTGATCGCCGTCGCCTCATCGACCTTGTCTGCGGGCAGATCGTAGTCGAGCAGCACGTAACGGCGGGCGACGATGACGCCGCGCAGGCGCCGCAGCAGCCGCTCGGTGCCCTCGACATCGCCGGGGCGGCTGATCAGCACGGCCTCGGATTCGATGATCACGGGGCCGAAGATCTCAAGGCCCGCCTGTCGCAGGGTCGTTCCGGTCTCGACCACATCGGCGATGGCGTCTGCCACACCGAGCTGGACGGCCGATTCGACGGCGCCATCGAGTGGGACGAGAGTCGCCTCGACCCCGTTCTCGCGGAGGAACGCGTCGACCAGACCCGGGTAGGCCGATGCGATCCGCACGCCTACGAGGTCGGCGATGGACGAGAACCGGCCAGCGGGCGCCGCGAATCGGAACGTCGAGCGGGCGAAGCCGAGAGCTTCGATCTCCCGCGCCTGCTGGGGAACGTCGCGGAGCAGATCGCGACCGGTGACGCCCACGTCGAGGGCCCCGGATGCGACGTAGGTGGCGATGTCCCGCGGCCGGAGGAAGAAGAACTCCACATCGTTCGCGGCGTCGACCACATGCAGGGTCTTGGAGTCGCGGCGGCCGGCGTATCCGGCCTCGGCGAGCATTTCAGCGGCGGTCTCGGCGAGCGAGCCCTTGTTCGGAACAGCGATGCGCAGCATAGGGGGAACCTTCAGATCAGGAGGAGAGGGACGGAGCGCATCAGAGATGTCGGTACACGTCTTCGAGGCTCAGCCCCTTCGCGAGCATCATGACCTGGAGGTGGTACAGGAGCTGCGAGATCTCCTCCGCAGCCTCCGCGTCCGATTCGTACTCGGCCGCCATCCACACCTCGGCCGCCTCTTCGACGATCTTCTTGCCGATCGTGTGAACGCCGGCGTCGAGTTCGGTGATGGTGCGGGATCCCGCTGGGCGGGTCTGCGCCTTGGCGCTGAGCTCAGCGAACAGCTCGTCGAATGTCTTCACGATTCAAGGCTAGCGGCTCGCGCGCGCTCCCGAAGCCCGACGATGGCCGCCTCGATGCTCTCGGCGCCGTACACCGCGGAGCCTGCGACGAACGTGTCGGCTCCGGCCTCTGCCGCCTGGGCGATGGTCGCGTCGGAGATGCCACCGTCGACCTGGAACCACACATTCGAGCCACGACGTCGCGCTTGTGCGACGAGAGCCCGCAGCTTGGGCATCGTCTCGGGCATGAAGCCCTGGCCACCGAAGCCCGGCTCCACCGTCATCACGAGGATCTGATCGAACTCATCGAGGATCTCGTAGAGGGCGTCGCCCGCGGTGCCCGGTTTGATCGCGACGCCCGCCCGTGCGCCGATATCGCGCAGTTCGCGCGCGAGCGAGACGGGATCGGCCGCGGCCTCGAGATGGAACGTCACGCTCGACGCGCCCGATTCGGCGTATCCGGGAGCCCAGCGGTCGGGGTCGTCGATCATGAGGTGCACATCGAGAGGGATGGGACTGGTCGCCTGGATGCGCTCGACCATCTGCGGACCGAAGGTGAGGTTGGGGACGAAATGATTGTCCATCACATCGACGTGAACGAAATCGGCGGTCGCGATGCGCTGGAGATCAGCCTGCATGTTCACGAAGTCGGCCGACAGGATGCTGGGGTTGATACGAGGTGCGGCGGGAAGGGTCATGAGCTCACTCTCCGGTGGTGTCGCGCTGCAGCAGCGCCAGGAACATCGCGTCGGTGCCGTGGCGGTGCGGCCACAGCTGCACGCGGCCGGTGCCGTCTGCGGCCAGGTCAATCGGACTCTCCGCGAGACCGGTGACCACGGACGCCGCATCGATCTCGGTGACATCATCGCGCGAGCGCACCACTTCGGCCACGACCGCTGTCGTCTCGGCGAGGTGGGGCGAACAGGTGACGTACGCGACGATCCCGCCGGGGGCGAGCGCATCCAGCGCGCCGGAGAGCAGCTGCGCCTGGAGCGCGGCGAGCTCTGCGACATCAGCGGGTGATTTCCGCCAGCGCGCTTCGGGGCGACGACGGAGCGCACCGAGTCCGGTGCACGGCGCATCGACGAGGATCCGATCGAATCGAGCGGGGTGGGCGGCGGTGAACTCGCGTCCGTCCTGCTCGTGCACCGTCACCTCGCCGGGGACTGCCTTCAGCGCGTTGCGTACGAGACGGGCCCGGGTGGGCACCACCTCGTTCGCCTCGAGTACGACGTCGTTCTCGACCGCGATCGCCGCGAGCAGCGCTGTCTTGCCCCCAGGACCGGCGCACAGATCGAGCCATCTCTCCCCCGCCGCGATCGGCCGGGCCGCTGCGAGAGCGAGCGCGACGAGTTGCGAGCCTTCGTCCTGCACGCGCACTGCTCCCCCGGAGGCGGAGATGATGCTCTGCGGATCGCCGCCGGGTGAGCCGAAGGCCGTCGGGGCGAACGGACGGCGCGGTTCACCGGCTTCGGCGAGACCGGGAAGAGCGACGAGGGTCACCTCTGGCGAGACGTTGTCCGCCTCGAGCAGCGCCTCGAGCTCGTCGGCCCTGCCCTCGGCCGTCAGCGACCGCCGCATCGCACGGATGATCCATACCGGGTGCGCGGTGCGCAGCCCGAGTCTCTCGTCGTCGGAGCGGGCACTCGCTTCGATCCGCTCCTGCCACTGGCCAGGAGTGTCTCTGGAGATGCGGCGCAGCACCGCGTTCGTGAAGCCGGCGGGTCCCCGCCCCATCTCGCCCGCGATGAGGTTGACGGACTCGTTGACCGCCGCATGCGATGCGACCCTGGTCGCGAGCAGCTGGTGGGTGGCCAGGCGCAGCGCGTCGAGGACGGCGGGGTCGATATCGGCCACGGACCGGCCGGCGGCCGACGAGATGATCGCATCGTAGGTGCCGCGTCGGCGTAGCGCGCCGTAGGTGAGTTCGGTCGCAAGGGCGGCGTCCTGCGGACTCAGCCGGGCGTCGGCGATGGCCGACGGGAGCAGCAGATTCGCATAGGCGTCTGCATCGCTCACCGCGCGCAGCACGTCGTAGGCGACGCGCCTGGCCGGTTGCACGCGCCGAGGAGCGGGCATCGCGCTCTTGCGATCACGACGGCTCGGACGACCCTGCCCGCCGCTCATGCGCCGGCCCGCATCGCTTCGCCGCCGCGGAGCCCGCGCCACCAGTCGGTGGCGCGCATCGCCTGTCGGCCTGCAGGTTGGATGCGGGTGACGGCAAGCGCGTCCGTGCCGGTGCCGATCAGCAGGGCCGACCTGGTCGCGCGGAGCTCGCCCGGCTCGAGGTCACCCGAGTCGGAGCGCGATGCCTCGAGGATCTTCACCTGGAGCCCATCGACGGTCGTGCGGGCGCCGGGTTCGGGTGTGACTCCGCGGAATCGCGCGTAGACCTCGTCCAGCGGTCGGGACCAGTCGAGGGCTCCGTCCGCAAGCGTGAGCTTCGCCGCGGCCGAGGGCTCGCCCACCTGAGCATGTGCGACGGCCGTGCCGTTCTCGATTCCCTCGACCACATCGGCCGTCAGCCGTGCGCCGTCCTCTGCGAGAGCATCGAGCACGGCGTCCGCCGTGGCGTCGTCCGGGACCCGGGAGGTGCGCATCGCGAAGACGTCGCCGGCATCGAGAGCGGGGACGAGCTGGAAGACGCTCGCACCCAGTTCTGCATCTCCGGCGATGAGAGCGCGCTGCACCGGTGCTGCGCCCCGCCAGCGCGGGAGCAGCGAGAAGTGCAGATTGATCCAGCCGTGCTCCGGCGTGGAGAGCAGCGGTTCCCGGACGAGTCCGCCATAGGCGACGATGACGCCGAGCTCTGGGCGAAGCGCCGCGATGCGGTCGGTGGCGCCGTCGTCGAGCCGTGCCGTCTTGATGATCGGCAGACCGAGTTCGTCGGCCGCGCCGGCGACGGGCGACGGCGTCAGCACGCGCTTGCGTCCGAGTGGGGCGTCGGGGCGAGTGATCACCGCAGCGATCTCATGGGAGGTCGCGAGCGCACGCAGCGTCGGGATGGCTGCCGCTGGCGTGCCGGCGAAGACGAGGCGCATGAAGGTACTCCGAAAAAGCTCAGGAAGGGCTCAAAGCTCAGGATCGAGCATATCGAGGCGCACGGACAGGGGGATGCGATTGCTCTGGCCACGGCCTCGGCGACGCTTCACGGCTTCGGCCACGACTGCCGCTCGAAGACGCGCGGAAACCGTGGCACCGGCGGCGTACTCGAATCGGACCAGCGCGCGCACGCGCCCGTCGTCGTACGCGGCCGATCCCGTGTCCGTCACGACGGGAACGGGACCGAGTACCGCGTCGGCAGGCAACGGGATCTCGCGGAGCACGTCGAGCGCGCGCCCGACGGATGCCGGAATGCCCTCGACCAGCGCGACCCTCGTCGCCGGCGGCAGATGCAGCGGCGCGCGGCTCTCCAGCTCGGATCGGGCGTAGAGAGCCTGGGTCCACGTGGCCAGCGCGCGCCCGACCGGTCCGTCGACGCCGACGAGATGAACAGGGGCTCCCGGTGCCGCCAGAGCCGCGGCGTTCGACCACCACCGGAGGCACGACTCGGCGATGCGCAGGTCGGGGGCCTGCAGCATGCGCGACCCGTCGAGCAGGAGCACGGCACGATAGCCGCCGTCGGCCAGCGGCTCCGCACCGCGAGTCGCGACAACGAGCGCAGGCTTGGCTGAGACCGTCTCGACAGGATGAGAGCCGTCGGCGATGATCACTCGAACGCCGGGGAAAGCGCGCCCCAGCTCCTCTGCGGTGCGCTCACTGCCGGAAGCCGCAAGGCGCAGCTTCGGCGACGAGCACGACGGACAGTGCCAGGCCCGCGCTGAGCGTCCGCACCAGCCGCACACCGGCACCGCACCGCGGTGCGACGCGCCCAGCGGACCCCCGCAGTGCGCGCACCGTGCGGGCGACCGGCACTCAGCGCAGACGAGCGTCGGTGAGAAGCCGGGGCGGGCGACCTGCACGAGCACAGGCCCCTGCTCCGTGGCCGTCCGCGCCGCCACGAATGCCCCGGAGTGCACTCGCTGGGAGGGCTGCTCCATCTCCTGCGGGCTGCTGAGCACCACCCGCGGGAGTACGCGCCGCTGGGCGCGCACATCGCGCAGCCATCCGTGCTGCACGAGCCGCTCGACGTCCGTCGTGCGCGTGTGGCCGGCGAAGAGCAGGGTCGAGCCCTCCTGCTCCTGGCGGATCAGCATGGCATCTCGCGCATGGGCGTAGGGTGCGAGTGGCTCGCTGTAGAGCGGATCGCCGTCGTCCCAGATCGCCACCAGCCCAGCCCGCACCGGTGCATAGACCGCGGACCGGTTGCCGATGACGATGCACGGTGCATCTTCAAGAGTTCTCAGGAACCCGCGATACCGGTCCGGGTTGGTCTGTCGGGAGTCGTATCGGACGATCGCCTCTGCAGGAACGAGCGTCTCGAGCGTCGCGAGCAGACGGTCGAGGTCCCGGTGATCGGGCACGGCGAGGATCGCGGATGCGCCGGATGCCAGCATTCGCGTCGCCGCAGCGGCGAGCATCGCCGTCCAGCGCGGTATCGTGCCCTCCACGCCTGGGATCGCTTCAACGGCGGCTCGCCCGCGCTCCTCGAGCACGACGTCGAGTCCGTCGTACCCGGCGAGCAGGTCGGCGGCGCGCTCACGTGCGTCGTCACCGGGCGTCACCGCTGCGGCATCCGAGGTCCAGGCCTTCTCCACCCGAACCTGACGCTTCGGGATCACCAGACGCAGGATGTCGGATGCGGAACCGGCCGCCCGGTCGGCGACGCGACGAGCCAGTCGGTACAGCCGATCGGGCAGCACCGGCACCGGGGAGACGACGTTCTCGACGACGGACAGCGCGCGTTCCGCGTCGTCCTCCTCGGCGATCTCCACGACGTAGGCGTCGATGAGTCGCCCCGCGGTGCGGAGAGGAACGCGTACGCGGACGCCGATCGGTACATCGCCGAGCTCGTCGGGCAGCGCGTAGTCGAACAGGCGGTCCAGCTGCGGGAGCGGTGAGTCCAGAAGCACCCGCGCGACGCGACGGGTCACTCCCCCGCCCATCGAGCGCGCGGCCGCGCACCCAGGGCGGGCATCAGATCCCTGCGGCGCGGCGCAGCTCGTCAGCGCGGTCGGTGCGCTCCCAGGTGAAATCGGGCAGCTCGCGACCGAAGTGACCGTATGCCGCGGTCTGCCGGTAGATGGGGCGCAGCAGATCGAGTTGCTCGATGATCGCCTGCGGACGAAGGTCGAAGACCTCGCGGATCGCGTTCGTGATCACTTCGTCGGAGACTCTGCCCGTGCCGAAGGTCTCGACGTACAGGCCGACGGGACGTGCGACACCGATCGCATACGCGACCTGCACCTCGAGGCGGTCTGCAAGCCCTGCGGCCACCGCGTTCTTCGCGACCCAGCGCATCGCATACGCTCCGGAGCGGTCGACCTTGGACGGGTCCTTGCCGCTGAAGGCGCCACCGCCGTGGCGGGCGGCCCCTCCGTACGTATCGATGATGATCTTGCGCCCGGTGAGGCCGGCGTCGCCCTTCGGGCCGCCTGTGACGAACGGTCCTGCCGGGTTGATGAAGTACCTGTCGTCGGACGGCATCTCCAGACCGGTCTGCTCGAGCACAGGATCGATGACGAGACGCCGCACCTGGTCGGTGAGCTCGGCCTGCGAGATATCGGGGTGATGCTGGGTCGAGAGCACGACCGCGTCGATCGTCTTCGGCACGAAGCCCTCGTATCCGAGAGTGACCTGCGTCTTGCCGTCGGGGCGCAGGAAAGCGAGCTCTCCCGAGCGGCGCACCTGGGTGAGGCGTTCTGCGATCCGGTGCGCGGTGTGGCCGGCCATCGGCATGAGCTCGGGCGTCTCGACCGTCGCGAAGCCGAACATGATGCCCTGGTCGCCCGCGCCGAGACCGTCGAGCGCGTCGCTCGAACTCCCATCGCGGTGCTCCTGCGCGAGATCGACGCCGTGCGCGATGTCTGTCGACTGCTCGCCGACGGAGATGCTGACACCGCAGGAGTCGCCGTCGAATCCGGTCTCGCTGGACGTGTAGCCGATACCGTTGACCACTTCGCGGACGATGGTGGGGATGTCGACGTAGGCCTCGGTGCGGATCTCGCCTGCGACGTGGACGAGACCTGTCGTGACCAGGGTCTCGACAGCGACCCGTGATCCCGGGTCCTTGGCGATCAGTCCGTCGAGGATGCTGTCCGAGATCTGGTCGCAGATCTTGTCAGGGTGCCCCTCGGTGACGGATTCCGACGTGAAAAGGCGCAGTGCGCTCATCGAGAAGCCGCCCTCACTCGACGTGGCGAAGGCGCAGCTTGTCCTCGTTGATCTCGTGGAGCGCGATGGTCAGCGGCTTGTCCTCGACGGACGAGTCGACCAGCGGTCCGACGTTGTCGAACAGGTTGCCCTCGTGGAGGTCGGCGTAGTAGTCGTTGATCTGGCGCGCGCGCTTGGATGCGTAGATGACCAGTTCGTACTTCGACTCGACGCGGTCGAGCAGGTTGTCGATGGGGGGATCGATGATGCCCTTGGTGTGGTGTCCGGCCATGGTGGGACCTCCAGGTCAGGCGACGGGTTCGTCGCGAAGTCGAATCGGCGGGCGCGCTGAAGCACTCAGCGCGCGGTCGCCTCAGACAATTCTACGACCTCGCGCGCTGCTGCGGCGACGTCCTCGTTCACAATGCGGTAATCGAACTCGCTCTGGGCGGCCAGTTCGACCTTTGCCGTACGCAGCCGACGGGTGCGCTCCTCCTCGTTCTCGGTGCCGCGTCCGACGAGTCTGTGCACCAGTTCGTCCCACGAGGGCGGCAGCAGGAAGATCAGCGTCGCAGACGGATCTGCTGCGCGGACCTGCCTGGCGCCCTGCAGATCGATCTCGAGGAGCACGGTTCTGCCCGCGGCCAGCGCAGCGTCGATGGGCGCTCGCGGTGTGCCGTAGCGGGATCTGTTGTGCACGACGGCGTGCTCGAGGAGCTCGCCGTCATCGATGAGACGGTCGAACTCCGCATCGTCGACGAAAAAGTAGTGCACTCCGTCGATCTCGCCGGGGCGTGGCGGCCGCGTGGTGGCGGAGACCGACAGATGGATCTCCGGATTGTGCTCGCGGATGTACGCGGCGACGGTGCCCTTGCCGACCGCGGTGGGTCCTGCGAGCACGAGGAGCCGACTGCGGCCGGCCCTGGGCGCGGCCTCGGGGAACCGCTCATCCAGCCAACTCGTGAGGGTGGCGCGCTGTCGGACGCCGAGCCCGCCGAGGCGCTTGACCGGGGCGATCTCGAGATCGACGAGGATGCGGTCGCGCTTGCCCACACCGATCGCGGGCAGCGCGACGAGGAAGTCGGTGATGCGCATGGACCCGGCGACGGAGTCGGCATCCTCGAACGCCTGGGCGGCGACCGCCTGCGGTGCGACGACGCGCATCGTGAGATCGCGTTTCAACGATGCCCTGGCGCGTCGCCGCTCGACGGCGCGGCGGGCGGCCGCTGCGCGGTCGACCTCGGGCACGGTGCGCTCAGTCATCGAGGACCTTCCGGTACTCGGCGACGCGATCGTCGATCGCCGAGGCGATGCCGTCCGGCCCAGCGGAGAGGATGCTCCGGCTCTCTGACGCGATGACCGAGTCCGCCGCCGAGCCGAACCGAGCGCGGAGGTCGGCGGGACCCGCTCCCTGCGCGCCGAAGCCGGGACCGAGAATCGGTGCCGTCGGCGTGAACGCGGTGATTCCCGCCTCGGCCCAGTCGACCGTGGCCCCGATCACGAAGCCGAGACTCCCCCACTCCCCTGACGGCGTGCTGCGCGCATTCCGGCTGCTCACCTCTTCGATGATCCCGGCGGAGACCGTCATCGATGCCGCGGTCTGCGCCTGCTGCACGTCTCGTCTCTCGGGATTGCTCGTCGCTGCCAGGACGAACAGCCCCTTGCCGTTCGCCTCGGCCAGCGCGAAGGCCCCGTCGAGGGCGCCGACGCCGAGGTACGGGTTCACGGTGAAGGCGTCGACCTCCAATGGCGATCCGGTGCCCAGCCATGCCGCGGCGTACGCGTCCATCGTCGTACCGATGTCACCGCGCTTGGCGTCGGCGATGATGACGAGGTCGGCTGCCCGTGCCGCGCGCAGCACGTCTTCTAGCGCCGCGAATCCGGCGGAGCCGAAGCGCTCGAAGAACGACACCTGGGGTTTCACGATGCCGACGCGGCCGGCCGCGGCATCCACGGTCCGCAGACCGAATTCGCGTGCTCCTTCCGGCGAGTCCGGAAGGCCCCAGACATCGAGGAGGGCCGAATGCGGATCGATGCCGACGCAGAGGGGGCCGCTGCGGCCGAGGACGCTCCGCACACGCTCGCCGAAGCGCGTGACCGGCTGCTGCTGTGCGGTCACAGAGCCGCCTGCCGATCGAGCGCATACTCCTGGAGGCTCTTGACATCGAACCCGGAGTCGGCTGCATCCATGCCGCTGACGGCGGCGCCGAGCACGGCGATCGTCGTGAAGAGGGCCTTGTCTGCCGCGACGGCCGCCGCGCGGATCTCGTATCCGTCCGCACGTGCCGCACCACCGGAAGGAGTGTTCACGACGATGTCGATCGAGCCGCTGTTGATCAGGTCGACGATGTTCTCCTCGCCGCTGTCCTGGGTCTCGCTGAACTTCGAGACGACGGTGACGTCGATCCCGTTGCGGGAGAGGATCTCGGCGGTCCCCTCGGTCGCGACCAGTGCGAATCCCAGCTGCTGCAGGCGGTGGGCCGGGAGGATCACCGCGCGCTTGTCGGCATCGGCGACCGAGATGAACACGGTTCCCGACGTCGGCATGCCGCCGTACGCTGCGGCCTGGCTCTTCGCGAACGCGGTCGGGAAGTCCTTGTCGATGCCCATGACCTCACCGGTGGAGCGCATCTCCGGGCCGAGGACCGAATCGACGATCTTGCCGTCCTTGGTGCGGAACCGCTTGAACGGGAGCACCGCTTCCTTCACCGAGACCGGGGAGTCGAGAGGCACTCGCGAGCCGTCGGAGGCGGGGAGCAGCCCCTCGAGCTTCAGCTCGGAGATCGTGGCGCCCGCCATGATGCGACTGGCCGCCTTCGCCATCGGGATCCCGAGCGCCTTCGACACGAACGGGACGGTCCGGCTGGCACGAGGGTTGGCCTCTATGACGTAGAGCACACCCGCGCTGATCGCGAACTGCACATTCAGAAGGCCGCGGACACCGACGCCCTCGGCGATCGCGAGAGTCGCCGCGCGGACGCGGTCGATGTCGCTGCGGCCGAGCGAGATCGGCGGCAGCGTGCAGCTGGAGTCGCCGGAGTGGATGCCGGCCTCTTCGAGGTGCTCCATGACTCCGCCGATGTAGAGCTCCTCACCGTCGTACAGGGCGTCCACATCGAGCTCGATGGCGTCGTCCAGGAAGCGATCCACCAGCAGCGGCGTACCGGGGCCGACGATCACCTCGCCGGCGGTGCGCACGAAGTAGTCGCGCAGGCTCGGCGTGTCGTAGACGATCTCCATGCCGCGGCCGCCGAGCACGAAGCTCGGGCGCACCAGGACCGGGTATCCGATGTCCTCGGCGATCGCGACGGCGCCGTCCGCGTCGATGGCGGTGCCGTGGCGCGGTGCGACGAGTTCCGCGGACGACAGCAGCTGGGAGAACAGCTCGCGCTCCTCAGCGATGTCGATCGCCTCGGGGCTCGTGCCGAGCACGGTGTAACCGGCCGCTTCGATGCCCTTGGCCAGTCCGAGCGGGGTCTGCCCGCCGAGCTGGCACACGACACCGAGGATGGTGCCGCTGGCTGCCTCGGCGTCGAGCACCTCGAGGACGTCCTCGAGCGTCAACGGCTCGAAGTACAGACGATCCGAAGTGTCGTAATCGGTCGACACCGTTTCCGGGTTGCAGTTGACCATCACGGTCTCGTACCCGGCATCCGACAGCGCGAACGAGGCGTGCACGCACGAGTAGTCGAACTCGACGCCCTGACCGATGCGGTTGGGGCCGGAGCCGATGATGACCACCTTCGTGCGCTCGGACGGCGCGACCTCGGTCTCGAAGTCGTAGCTCGAGTAGTGGTACGGCGTGAGTGCGGGGAACTCCCCCGCGCACGTGTCGACCGTCTTGAACACCGGACGGACACCGAGACCGTGGCGCACGCCGCGGACCTCGGCCTCGCTGATCCCCCTGAGCTGCGCGATCTGCGCGTCGGAGAAGCCGTGCTCCTTCGCGTGGCGCAGGGCGTCGACGTCGAGCTCGTCCGCCGCGCGCACGCTCTCGGCGACCTCGTTGATCAGGACGATCTGATCGAGGAACCACGGGTCGATCGCCGTCGCCGCGAATGCCTGCTCGACGGTCGCGCCCTTGCGCAGCGCCTGCTGCAGCACGATGATCCGTCCATCGGTCGGGGTCCGGGAGATCTCGAGCAGCTCGTCGACCGAGCGCTCCTCCTCGCCCCAGTGGAAGCTCGAACCGCGCTTCTCGAGCGAACGCAGCGCCTTCTGCAGCGCCGTCGCGTAGTTGCGGCCGATCGCCATCGCCTCGCCCACCGACTTCATGGTGGTCGTCAGCGTGGCGTCGGCCGCGGGGAACTTCTCGAAGGCGAAACGGGGCACCTTCACCACGACGTAGTCGAGCGTCGGCTCGAAGCTCGCAGGAGTGACTCCCGTGATGTCGTTCGGGATCTCATCGAGCGTGTAGCCGAGGGCGAGCTTGGCGGCGAGCTTGGCGATCGGGAACCCGGTCGCCTTCGATGCGAGCGCGCTCGAGCGCGAGACGCGCGGGTTCATCTCGATCACGATGATGCGCCCGTTGGTGGGGTCGACGGCGAACTGGATGTTGCATCCCCCGGTGTCGACGCCGACGGCGCGGATGATGTCGATGCCGATGTCGCGCATCTTCTGGTACTCGCGGTCGGTCAGCGTGAGCGCCGGTGCGACCGTGATCGAGTCACCGGTGTGCACCCCGACGGGGTCGACGTTCTCGATCGAGCAGACGACGACCGTGTTGTCGGCGGTGTCGCGCATGAGCTCGAGCTCGTACTCCTTCCACCCGAGGATCGACTCCTCGAGCAGCACCTCGGTGGTGGGGGAATCATGCAGACCGGCACCGCCGATGCGCCGCAGATCCTCCTCGTCGTAGGCGAAGCCGGAACCGAGTCCGCCCATGGTGAAGCTCGGACGCACGACGAGCGGGTAGCCGAGCTGCTCGGCGCCCGCGATGAGCTCGTCCATCGTGTGGCAGATGACGGATGCGGCGACATCCGCTCCGGCGTCGAGGACGAGCTGCTTGAAGATCTGGCGGTCCTCGCCCTTGTTGATCGCCTCGAAGTTCGCACCGATCAGTTCGATGTCGTACTTCTCGAGGATCCCGTGGTTGTGCAGCTCGATCGCCGCGTTCAGTGCGGTCTGACCGCCCAGGGTGGGGAGGATCGCGTCGGGGCGCTCCTTGGCGATGATGGTCTCGATGACCTGCCACGTGATCGGCTCGATGTAGGTGGCGTCGGCGAAGTCCGGGTCGGTCATGATGGTCGCCGGGTTGGAGTTGACGAGGATGACGCGCACGCCCTCTTCGCGAAGAACCCGGCAGGCCTGGGTGCCCGAGTAGTCGAACTCGCACGCCTGACCGATGACGATCGGACCGGAACCGATGACGAGGACGGAGTTGATGTCGTCGCGCTTGGGCATTACTTGGCGTCCTTCTGGGTGGAGATGACGAGCGCGGCGAAGCGGTCGAAGAGATAGTTGGCGTCGTGCGGGCCGGCGGCGGCCTCTGGGTGGTACTGCACCGAGAACGCCGGGATGTCGAGGGCGCGCAGCCCCTCGACGACGTTGTCGTTCAGACCGACGTGGCTGACCTCGACCTTGCCGTATCCGTTCGGGCTGTCGAACGATCCCTCGAGGGGAGCATCGACGGCGAACCCGTGATTGTGCGCCGTGATCTCGACCCGGCCCGTCGTCTTGTCGAGCACGGGCTGATTGATGCCGCGATGGCCGAAGGGCAGCTTGTAAGTGCCGAGGCCCAGCGCGCGGCCGAGGAGCTGGTTGCCGAAGCAGATGCCGAAGAAGGGCAGGCCGTCGTCGAGGACGGCACGCAGCAGCGCCACGTGATCGTCGGATGCGGCGGGGTCGCCCGGTCCGTTGGAGTAGAACACCGCGACGGGATCGATCGCGCGGACCTCCTCGATTGTCGAGCTCTGCGGCAGCACGTGCACCTCGAAGCCGCGTGCGGCGAGGTTGTCCACGGTCGCCTGCTTGACGCCGAGGTCGAGTACGGCGAGGTTGCCGAGGCGATCGCCGATCGCCGTGGTGATCGTCGGGAACTCCACCGACACCTGAGCGGACAGGTTCTGACCGTTCATGTCGGGCGCGGCCTGCACGCGGCGCAGCTGTTCGTCCGCATCGAGAGCGGCGTCGGCACCGGAGAAGATCCCGCCGCGCATCGACCCGGCGGAGCGGATGTGGCGAGTGATCGCCCGCGTGTCGACGCCGCTGATGCCGACGATGCCGTCGCGGATGAGGGTCTCGTCGAGCGAGGCCGTGGCGCGCCAGTTCGAGACGACCCGCGAGGGGTCGCGCACGATGTAGCCGGCGACCCAGATGCGGTGCGACTCCGGGTCTTCGTCGTTCATGCCGGTATTGCCGATGTGCGGTGCGGTCTGCAGGACGATCTGGCCCGCGTACGACGGATCGGTGATCGTCTCCTGGTAGCCGGACATGCCGGTGGCGAACACCACCTCTCCGAGCGTCGTGCCCTCGGCGCCGTATGCGCGGCCGGAGTGGCGGGTTCCGTCTTCGAGGACGAGGACAGCTGCGGCTGCCGGATTCTTCGTGATGTGCGAGCTGGTCAAGACGTGGCTCCTGAGTCGTGTGCGGGGATGACCCGCTGAAGTTCTGAGATGAGAGTGTCGGGGGTGCCGTCGGAAGCGCGCAGGTACGAGTCGACCACCGTGTCGGCGGAGACGCGCCAGGCGATTCGGATCAGGCCGTTCGGCTCGACCACGCGGTCGATCGTGACGGTCGCACGGTCCACGCCTTCGATCTTCTCCCTGGCGAGGAACACGGTGGGCGACCCGTCGAGACAGAGCGCCGCCCCACGGTCGGTGACGGCGAGCTCGCCTCGCGCGCGATAGGCGAGCGGGGCGATCGCCAGTCGCTCGAGAGGCTGGTCGTGCCGTGTGGTCGAGACGTACAGCACCTCGTGCCGGCCGATGACCTCGGCGTGCTCGGGAACGCCCAGCGGGGCGCTGTACACCGCGTCGCGGCGCAAGCGTCGTCGCCAGGCGAAGAGCATCACGAGCAGGATGACGACCGCGACGGCGATCGTGATGAGCACGGCCAGATCGCGCGTACTCACTCCGCTCCCCTCCGCGCGCCCAGATCTTCGACGATCTCGCCGTCGGCCAGAGTGACGACCCCCTGGTGGATGGTCCATCGGACCTGACCGGGCAGCTCGCGTCCGAGGTACGGCGAATTCTCACTGCGCCCGTGCAGCTCGGCAGTGGTGAACTCGCCTGCGACGCTCTGATCGTAGAGGGTGATGTTCGCCGGTCGTCCTGCGGCGAGTTCGGTGCCGTGCCCGGCGAGCATGCCGATGCGGGCGGGGGCCGCGCTCATGACGCGTGCGACATCGGTCCACGACAGCCGGTCGGTCTGCACCATCGTCTGGTGCACGACGCGCAGCGCGCTCTCGAGCCCGACCATGCCGTTCGCGGCGGCCTGCCATTCGCAGGCCTTGTTCTCGGAAGGGTGCGGGGCGTGATCGGTCGCGACGATGTCGATCGTGCCGTCGGCGAGGCCCTCACGCACCGCGAGCACGTCTTCTTCGCGGCGCAGCGGCGGGTTGACCTTGTAGCGCGCGTCGTACCCTCGCACGAGATCGTCGGTGAGCAGCAGATGATGCGGGGTCACCTCTGCGGTCACATCGATCCCGCGCTTCTTCGCCCAGCGGATGATGTCGACGGAGCCGGCGGTGGAGAGGTGGCACACGTGCAGGCGGGATCCGACGTGCTCGGCGAGGAGGACATCGCGCGCGATGATCGATTCCTCGGCGACGGCGGGCCAGCCCGCGAGGCCCAGCTCGGCCGAGACGGCGCCCTCGTTCATCTGGGCGCCCTCCGTGAGACGAGGGTCCTGCGCGTGCTGGGCGATGACACCGCCGAACGACTTCACGTACTCCAGCGCGCGGCGCATGATGAGGGGATCGAAGACGCAGAATCCGTCATCGCTGAACACGCGCACCTCGGCGCGCGAGTTCGCCATCGCACCGAGCTCGGCGAGGCGTTCGCCCTTCTGTCCGATGGTGACGGCGCCGATCGGCTGCACGGTGGCGTACCCGGCCGCTTCGCCGAGGGCGAGCTCCTGCTCGACGACGCCGGCGGAATCGGCCACCGGAGAGGTGTTCGGCATGGCGAAGACGGCGGTGAATCCACCGGCCGCTGCCGCCCGCGTTCCGGTGAGGATCGTTTCGGAGGCCTCGTAGCCCGGCTCACGCAGATGCGTGTGCAGGTCGACGAGCCCCGGCAGCGCGACGAGGCCGTCCGCATCGATGACTCTTGCGTCGTTGTGGCTGATTCCGGGGCCGATCTCTGCGATCACCCCGTCTCTGATGAGGATGTCGGCACCGTCGTTGCCGAGCAGTCGGGCTCCGGTGATCACGAGGGCTTCGGTCACAGGTCTCTCCCTCGTTCGTCGTTGCGTTCTCCTGCAAGGAGCAGGTACAGCACGGCCATCCGCACTGACACTCCGTTCGTGACCTGCTCGAGCACCGTCGAGCGCGGTGAATCCGCTGCTTCGGACGAGATCTCCAGGCCGCGGTTCATGGGTCCGGGGTGCATCACAATACTATCGCCCGGCAGGGTTGCCGCGCGCACGGCGTCCAGCCCCCAGGTGCGGGAATACTCCCGCTCACTGGGGAAATACGCAGCGCTCATGCGCTCGAGCTGGATGCGGAGCATCATGACGGCGTCCGGCCCCTCTGCGAGGGCCTCATCGAGCGAGTACAGCACCCTGACCGGCCACTGGGACACGTTCTGCGGAACCAGAGTCGGCGCGGACACGAGAGTGACCTCGGCGCCGAGGGTGGAGAGGAGCCAGACATTGGACCGCGCGACCCGCGAGTGCAGCACATCGCCGACGATGACCACACAGACCCCGGCCAGGTCTCTCCCCCGGCTGTCGGCGCCGAAGCGCCGCTTGCGGATCGTGTAGGCGTCGAGCAGCGCCTGGGTGGGATGCTCGTGCGTGCCATCGCCGGCGTTGACCACGCCGGCCGAGATCCACCCGCTCGTCGCCAGCGTGCGCGGAGCGCCGGATGCGGAATGCCGGATGACGACGGCGTCCGCCCCCATCGCCTGCAGGGTCTGCGCGGTGTCCTTGAGGCTCTCGCCCTTCGAGACGCTCGATCCCTTGGCGGCGAAGTTGATGACGTCGGCCGAGAGCCGCTTGGCGGCGGCCTCGAACGAGATGCGTGTGCGCGTGGAGTCCTCGAAGAAGAGGTTCACGACCGTCTTGCCGCGAAGCGTCGGCAGCTTCTTGACCTCGCGCGACTGCGTGTCGGACATGTCCTCGGCGACGTCGAGGATGCGCAACGCGCTCTCGCGGTCGAGGGTCTTGGTGTCGAGAAGGTGCCTCATGCGCCGATCGTCACCTCGTCCACGCCATCGTTCTCGCTCAGGCGCACATTGACGCGCTCGGTCCTCGCGGACGGGATGTTCTTGCCGACGAAGTCGGGACGGATCGGCAGTTCCCTGTGGCCTCGGTCGACGAGGATCGCGAGGCGCACCGTGGCGGGGCGTCCGATCGACTGGATCGCGTCGAGAGCGGCGCGGATGCTGCGCCCGGAGAAGAGCACGTCGTCGACGAGGACGACGGTCTTGCCGTCGATTCCGCCGGGCGGGATCTCGGTCGGCTGCGGAGAACGCGTCGGGTTCTTCGCCAGATCATCGCGGAAGAGCGTGACATCGAGAGATCCGACGGGGACATCGGTCTGCGCGATCGAAGCGATCAGTGCGCCGAGCCGGTCGGCGAGAGCGACGCCGCGAGTGGGGATGCCCAGGAGGACGAGATCGTCGGCGCCTCGGTTGGTCTCGAGGATCTCATGGGCTATGCGGGTCAGAGCTCGCGAGATGTCGGCCTGCTGCAGCACTGTGCGTGCGCTCATCAGCCGCTCCCTTCTCCGCCTCTCCGGACGGTGTTAAAGGTTGCTTGCCGGGCAAGTCTACCGCTTCGGTGCGGTCTTGCCCGCGCCCTCGACGCGGTGGCACGCTGTGAGCATGAGCGACGACGCCGTACCCGCCGACCCACTGCGCGGGCGCATTCGATCCGATGCCGTCGACCGCACGGATTCGATGCCGTTCGGCCGTGGGGTATCGCTCTTCGACTCGGTCTACGGCTTCGCGATGACGCTGCTGATCGCGAATGTGGATCCTCCGCCCGCCGAGGCATGGAAGAGCCTGGACGCGCTGATGGCATCCGGCGCCTCGACTCAGCTGCTCGGATTCGCACTGAGCTTCGTGGTGATCGCCGTCGTCTGGCGTGCCAATGTCCGCCTGACCCGCAGGCTCTCGGGAATGGATGGACCGGTCACCGCTCTCAACCTCCTCGCCACGGCGCTGGTGATCCTGATCGCCTTCACGACGCAGGGCATCAGCGACCCGGCGACGACCGAGCTCGCCCTGCCGACGGTGCTCTACGCACTGAACATCGCCGCCGTCGCGCTGACGCAGTCCGTCATGTATCAGGTCGCCCGTGCACGTGGACTCGAAGCCCCACGACGCCCTGACCGCGACAATCGGCTCGAGCTCATCGCCGCTCTCATCACGCCGCTCGTGTTCCTCGCATCCGTCCCCGTGGCCCTGCTCGCCTCGGCGAACGCCGCCAAGCTGACCTGGCTCGTCCTCGTCGTGCTGAATCCGCTGGCCGGCGCGGTCGTCCGTCGGCGGCTCAGACGTCCAGACGCAGAGCCTCGTCGGTGAGCGCGCAGCGCTCTGCGCGGATCTCGTGACCCGTGGTCGTCAGGCACTTGCCGGTCTTCAGGTCCCACTTCCAGTCGTGCATGCTGCAGGTGAGGATGCCGTCCTCGTCGACCTTGCCGGTCTTGGTCAGATCGGCGCGCAGGTGCGGGCACCGGCGCTGCACGATCCAGTCCCCCACCTCGGCGTCCTCGGTCTGATCGGTCTGCTCCGAGTACCAGTTCTCGACGTACTCGATGCGGTCGACCGAGAGGCACTTGAGGAACGTCGTGAGGAACTCGTTGAACTTGCCGCTGCGGCCGACCGAGAACTGCATCGACAGGAAGATGGAGTTGGACCAGTCGATCTCGTGATCGCGGATGTTCGTGGAGACGAGATCCGCGGGGATCGTGTACCAGTAGATGCACTCCTCCCCCGCGTATTCGCGGACCTTCGCTCTGGGGAAGTCGACGACCATGTCGAGGTCGCCGATCCGGAAGCGCACGCAGCCGCCGACGCCGAGGCGGATGGTGCGCGACTTCTTCAGCAGCGGCTCCCACCAGGCCTTGATCGCCGCGAGGATCTCCTCGGCGGGCAGGATCTCCGCGCGCTCGGCCTCCTCGTCGCGGATCTCCTGCTGACGACTGACCCGCTGGGACTCGAGGTAGTCCCACTTCTCATCGAAGATGTGCGAGATCTCCTCCTGCGTGTACAGGGTCTGCTCGATCGATTCGAGCTCACGGTTGTTCAGAGTCACCACCGTGCCGGGGACGAAGAGCTGGCCGTCGTACTGCGGAGCCGCGTCGTTCATATGGGCGATGAACTGCTTCTGGTCCGTGAAGATGGAGTCTTCGTTCCTGCCGAATCCGTTGTACTGGAACAACTCGTCACGCAGGAACATCGGCGGCCCCGCCATCGGGAACACGTGCGGGGCATCGACCTTCTCGATGTAGTACATGGCCCGCTTGTTCTGAGCCTCGCGCTTCAGGCGTGCGAAATTCTGCTTGGCGTCCTGCGGGAGATCGTAGACCATCGGCCACCAGATGGCCCCCGACGTCTGCGTGAAATAGGCATCCGGCCTGCCGAAGCTCAGGAGCCTGTCGAGATCGAGCGGATGCGAATCGTTCTGGTTGAGAACCGAGGCAGAGCCGTCGTCGACGCTGAGAGAGGAATCGCCGATCGGGCCGTCGCTGGGCGCGCGCAACGGGGTGATCATGATCTTCAGGTCACCGCGCTGGATCACCTCGCCTGCGGGTGCGTACGTGATATTCGCGTACCCGAGGGCGCGGATGTCCTGCTCGAGATCGTCGATCGGATACTCCGGGAGGAGGACCTCGATGTCTTTGCGGATGTACCGCTGCAGGAGCTTCGGATCGAAGTGGTCGCGGTGGCGGTGCGAGATGTAGAGGAAATCGGCCTCGCGCCCGAAGCGCTCCCAGTCGAGCCCGCGGTTGTCGGGGAACGGGAACCACGAGCCGAAGAAGGACGGGCCGACGACCGGGTCGCAGATGATGTTTCCGCCGACGGTCTCGATGAACATCCCGGCGTGGCCGAGTCCGGTGATCCGCATTGCTCTCCTCGTGATGTGGACCACATGATTCTACCGGGGCGTCATCTGCACGAGCCGAGCGGGACCGGGAGAAACCGCATCGGCGGGCGCTGGGCTCACCTGCACGATCGTCCTTTTGAACTCGGGCATGGCCGAGACCGGGTCGACCGCGGCGATCGTCAGCAGGTTCGCGCTCTGCTCGTCCGGGAAGTGGAACGGCAGGAACACGGTGTCCGGTCGTATCCCGCTCGTCGTGATGACCCGGGCGATGACGGAGCCCCTGATGTTCCGGATCAGCGCGTCATCGCCCTCGCGGAGCTGCCTGTCGGCTGCCGTCGACGGATGCATCGTCACCTCGAGCATGCTGCTCGCCGCCGCGAGTTCAGGGACGCGACGTGTCTGGGCCCCGGACTGATAGTGCTCCAGCAGCCTTCCGGTGATCAGGGTCAGCTCGTCGCCGCTCGCCATCGGCTCGGGGTGCTCACCGGCGCTCACCGGCACGATCCGCGCGCGCCCATCAGCGTGGTGGTACCCGTCCATGAGCGGACGCGGGGTGCTCGATCCGCCGCGCGGGTACGGCCAGTAGGCCTCGCGCCCGTCATCGAGCAGACGGTGGCTGAGCCCGGAGTAGTCCGCGATGCCGCCCGCTGACGCGAGGGCCAGTTCGTCGAACACCTGTGCAGGGTCGGTGTCGAATCGTCCTGGAGCCTCGAGGCGGCGTGCGAGCTCGGCGAGGATCCACAGCTCGCTGCGCACGCCTGCCGGTGCCTCGATCGCCCGACGACGTCGGATGACCCGCCCTTCGAGATTGGTCATCGTGCCCTCTTCCTCTGCCCACTGCGTGACCGGCAGCACGATGTCGGCCATCACGGCGGTCTCGGAGAGGAAGAAGTCGCAGACGACGAGAAGGTCCAATCGTGCAAGGAGCGCTCTGACCTCCACCGCATCGGGCGCGGAGACCGCGGGATTCGAACCGTGCACCAGCAGCGCCCTGATCCCGTCTGGGCGGCCGATGGACGTGAGGAGCTCGATGGCCGGCAGCCCGGGGCCGGGCAGATCCACGGCGGCGACGCCCCACACGTGGGCGACATGCGCCCGCGCATCCGGATCCGTGATCCTGCGGTAGCCGGGGAGCTGATCGCACTTCTGCCCGTGCTCGCGCCCACCCTGACCGTTGCCCTGTCCGGTGAGCGTGCCGTAGCCGCTGCCGGGTGTCGTGGGCAGACCGAGGATCAGTGCGAGGTTGATCGCCGCCGTCGCCGTGTCGGTCCCGTTCGCGTGCTGCTCGACGCCGCGCCCGGTGAGGATGAAGGTCTCCCCTGCACCCGCCAGACGGCGTGCGACATCGCGCAGCACCCCTGCGGGCACTCCGGTGACCTGCTGCACGCGAGCCGGCCACCACGCGGCGACACTGCGGCGGAGCTCGTCGAATCCGTGGGCGCGCGCCCTGACCGCCGCCTCGTCGCACAGTCCTTCGGCGATCACGATGTGGGTGAGACCCAGAAGCAGCTCCAGGTCGGTTCCGGGTGCCGGCGCAAGGTGGATACCGGCGCCGTCGTCGGTCAGACGTGCTGTGGGGGTGCGTCGCGGATCGACGACGACGAGGCCGCCCCGGTCGCGCACGTGGTCCAGGTGGGCGACGAAGGGCGGCATCGTCGCGGCGACATTGGATCCGAGCATCAGCACCGTGCACGCGGCATCCAGGTCCGTGAGCGGGAAGGGCAGCCCGCGGTCGATTCCGAAGGCGCGGTTCGCAGCGGCCGCTGCGGACGACATGCAGAAGCGGCCGTTGTAATCGATGCGCGACGTGCCCAGCGCGATGCGGGCGAACTTGCCGAGCTGATACGCCTTCTCGTTCGTGAGACCGCCGCCGCCGAAGACGCCGATGCTGTCCTTCCCCGACTGCCCCTGGAGAGCGCGGATGCGCTCGGCGAGAGCGTCCAGCGCCGTCGGCCAGTCCGTCTCCTCGAGGTCGCCGTGCACGCCGCGGAGAAGCGGCGTGCGGAGACGTTCGGCCGAATCGAGCAGCGTCGAGGAGGTCCATCCCTTCTTGCAGAGTCCTCCGCGGTTCGTCGGGAACGACCGTCCCGACACCGTCAGCGTCGGAGCGTCGTCAGGAGCCGGCGTCGCCCGAGGCGCGAGCGTCATGGCGCACTGCAGGGCGCAGTACGGGCAATGGGTGGGTGTCGTCGTGCTCATGAGGTCACCTCCGCCGACGATGCGAATCGCTCGATGAGCTCGGCCAGACGGGGCTTGCATCCGCCGCATCCTGTTCCCGCTCGTGTGTCCTGTCCGAGACGCGCGATCGTGTCGTTCCCGTCGGTGATCGACTCGCGGATGCGCTGGACGGCGACGCCGTTGCAGTCGCAGATGGTCGCCGTCGGGGCGAAGGCGTCGGCGACGGCGAACGCGTCCTCCCCTGCGGCATCCATCCTCAGCAGCAGCGAGCGGTCGGCGGGCAGCTCGCCCCGCCGGTCGTGCAGCAGAGTGAGCTCGGCACCCGTGCGAGGCATTCCGACGCACGCGAAGCCTTCGATGACGCCATTCGCGGAGACCAGTTTGAGGTACCGGCCGTGCTGCGGATCGGCCCACTGCGCGATCTGGCGCCCTGTGCCGTCCTCGGAGAACGGTGCATCCCAGAGGTCGATATCGACGTCCCCCGTCGCCACCACGTCGATGTCGTCGGACTTCAGCATGACCACTGCGCTCTTCTCGATCGGCAACGGGGCGGGCGGCTCGAGGCTCTGCGCTTCGGCGCGCAGGCGACGCGCGAGCCACTCCGCCTGCCTCCAGCCGGGTCCGATGAGCCCGGACGGCATGCCGGGAAGACGGGCCATCGTCTCGGTCTCAGCAGTGCGCTCGACGACATGAGCGCAGTCGCCGATCGCGGAGATGCGCTCGTCATCCCAGCAACGGAGGTGCTCGTCGACGACGACCCCTGCCGCGGTGCGCAGGCCGGCGATCGCAGCGAGTTCGACGCGCGCCCCGACACCGCACGAGAGCACCAGCAGATCGCCTCGCACATACGCGCCCTCGGCCGTGACGAGCGCATCGAACTCGTGCACGCCGTCGTCAGCGGTCCGGAAGGCGACGGCTTCCGCCCTGCTATGGGCGTGCACGCTCACTCCCGCGGTTCCCAGGGCGCGCGAGAGCAGCACTCCTGCACCCCGGTCGAGGTTGCGGGGCATCGGCGTCGGCCCGTTGTGGAGCACCGTGACACTCGCCCCTGCCTTCGCCGCGAGGAGGGCGAACTCCAGTCCGAGCACACCGGCGCCGAGCACGACGATGCGCGCTCGTGCCTGAACCGCGGCGCGGACGCGTTCGGCATCACCCAGATCGCGCAGCACGGTCACGCCCCTCGGCAGGGACGGGTCCGATCCCATCACGTCCTGTCCGGATCTGGCCAGCGAGCCGACATCGTAGGACTGCCGAACGACGCCGGAGAGTGTCGGGATGTTCGCGCGAGCGCCGGTGGCGAGCACCAGCCGGTCGTACGGCACCGTCTCTCCCGTGGCGAGCAGCACGATCTGCCGCTCCCTGTCGATCGCCGTGACCCTGGTGTCCAGGTGCAGGCGCACCCCGGCATCGCTCGTCGTCTGCGTATCGTGCAGCGTCAGGGTCTCGACATCCAGGTGGTCGACGGCGAGTTCGGCCAGGAGCACGCGGTTGTACGGGGCGTGCCTCTCGGCGCCGATCACGGTGAGGTCGATCGCGCCGGCCTCCACCGCGGGGAGCAGCTCGTCGCAAAGCCGGGCGCCGACCGGACCGAAGCCGACGATGACCACACGCAGTCGCCGTGCGATGGCAGACATCGTCAGATCCGCCTGCCGTCGAGTGAGGCACGGGGCACCGCGTAGACGCACAGGGTGACCAGCAGCAGTCCGATGTAGGCGACGCCGAACACCGCGAAAGCACTCTGGTAACCGCCCGATGAGGCCTGCGAGGCGTTCAGCACCTGCGGAACGACGAAACCGCCGTATGCGCCGAGGCCCGAGATCAGTCCCAGCGCTGCGGCGGCACGCCGCGCCACCGCGGATGCATCCGATTCTCGACGGGCGACAGCCCTGGCGGTGAACACCACCGGGATCATCCGATACGTCGAGCCGTTGCCGACGCCCGTCGCGGCGAACAGCAGCAGGAAGCATCCGAGGAACAGCCAGAAGCTGCCGAGCGCCAGCACCCCGAGCACCGCGAACGCGCCGAGTGCCATCGCACCGAACGCGACCATGGTGACGCGCGCCCCGCCGAATCGATCGGCCAGGCGCCCGCCGATGGGGCGGAACAACGACCCGACGAGAGCGCCGAGAAACGCGAGCGAGACGACCGAGGCGCCGATATGGAGGGCGGAGAACTCGGGGAACTCGTCCACGATCAGCTTCGGGAACACACTCGAGAAGCCGATGAACGAGCCGAAGGTGCCGATGTACAGCAACGAGAGCAGCCACAGGTGCGGCTCGCGCAGCGCCGCGGCCGAGCCGGCGAAGTCGGCCTTCGCGGACGAGAGGTTGTCCATGTACCGCCACGCACCCCACGCCGCCACGGCGATCAGCGGGATCCACATCCACCCCGCCAGCGGCACTCCCAGACCGACACCGGCGGCGACGGAGACCACGATCGGAACGAAGAACTGCGCCACCGATGTGCCGAGGTTCCCGCCTGCCGCGTTCAGCCCCAGCGCCCACCCCTTCTCGCGCTGGGGGAAGAAGTAGGTGATGTTCGCCATGGAGCTGGCGAAGTTCCCACCACCGAACCCGGCGAGGCCGGCGATGACGAGCATGAGCCAGAACGGCGTGCTGGGCTCGCCCACTGCGATCGCCAGCAGCGACGCCGGAATCAGCAGGAGCAGCACCGAGACGATCGTCCAGTTGCGGCCGCCGATGAGAGCGACCATGAACGTGTAGGGGAATCGCAGCGTCGCCCCGACGAGGCTCGGCACGGAGAGCAACCAGAACGTCTCCGTGCTGGAGAACGCGAAGCCTGCCTCCGGCAGCAGCACGACGACGACGCTCCACAGCTGCCACACGATGAAACCGAGGAACTCCGCGTAGATCGACCAGCCGAGATTGCGCCGGGCGATCGTGCGGCCCTCGCTCTGCCAGAACTCGGCGTTCTCGGGGTCGAACCCGTCGATCCACCGCCCTGGCCTGCGGGTGATGACTGACGCGTGCTGCGGCGATGTCGAGACGGTGGATGCGGTCATGGATGCGCTCCCTGCGACAGCGGGTCCGAGACCCGGGACGGTACGTCATCGACGATAGGAGCACAGTGTTTCGCATGATCACGCGCCTCGTTACCGAGTCATCACCGTGCGATCACGCCTGCGCCCTGCGCCGGTGAGCAGCACGTCACATGCGCGAAACAAACCGGATCGCGCGTGCCGGTCAGCTCTCGAACAGACCCCGGATGTCGTCCGCGGTGAGCGACTGCGCGAAGAGCGCCTCATCGTCCATCACAGCGGTGAACAGGCGTGCTTTGCGTTGCTGGAGAGCGAGGACCTTCTCCTCGATGGTCCCCGTCGCGATCATCCGATAGACCATCACCGGATTGCGCTGGCCGATGCGGTGGGTGCGATCGATCGCCTGCGCCTCGGCGGCAGGATTCCACCACGGGTCGAGCATGAAGACGTAATCGGCCTCCGTGAGCGTCAGACCGAACCCGCCCGACTTCAGACTGATGAGGAACACCGGTTGATCGCCGGTACGAAATCCATCGATCACGCTCTGGCGGCGCCGGGTGGAGCCGTCGAGATAGGCGAAGGCGACTCCGGCCCGTTCCAGACGCTCGGCCGCGAGCTCGAGGAACGAGGTGAACTGGCTGAACACCAGAGCCCTGTGCCCCTCGGCATGCAGTTCGATCACCCGCTCGACGAGGACGTCGAGCTTGCGCGAGCCGACCTCGGAGTCGGCGTCGTCGACCAGCCCCGGTGCGAGGCTGAGCATGCGCAGCATCGTAAGAGATCGGAACACGATGAACCTGTGGCGATCGAGGTCCTGAAGGAGGCCGAGCACCTTCTGGCGCTCGCGCTGCAGCACGGTGTCGTAGAGCGCGCGATGCGCGGGACTGAGCTCGACCTGCAGGAGCTGCTCCTGCTTCTCGGGAAGATCCGTGGCGACGAGTTCTTTCGTGCGCCGGAGCATGAGCGGGCGGATGCGCCGGCGCAGGCGCGCCAGGCGGCGCTGACGGTACTCGCTCCCCTCTTCGTTCTCGGGGACCTTGCCCTGCTCGATCGGCTGGATGTAGTCCAGCCGGAACTTGCGCGCCGAGGCGAACAGGCCGGGCGCCGTGAGTGCGAGGAGCGCCCACAGGTCACCGAGACTGTTCTCCATCGGAGTACCCGTCACCGCGAACGTCACCGCCGCGGGGATCGCCGCCACGGCACGATGCTGCTTGGTCGACGGGTTCTTGACGAACTGCGCCTCATCGAGCACGAGGACGGCCCACTCGAGCGCCGCGTACTCGTCGGCATCCAATCGTGCGAGCGTGTACGAGGCGACCACGACGTCGGCGTCGTGCACGGCGTCGGCGAGGGAGCCCGTGCGCCGGCTGCGCGTGCCATCGACGACGTGCACGCGCAATGATGGCGCGAACCGCGCCGCTTCGTCCCGCCACATCGACTGGACGGAGGTCGGAGCGATCACGAGGAACGGTCGCTGCTCGCCGGCGGCACGCGCATGGAGCATCAGTGCGAGCAGCTGGATGGTCTTGCCCAGACCCATGTCGTCGGCGAGGATGCCGCCGAGCCGATGCTCCCAGAGGAAGGCGAGCCAATCGAACCCGGTCTTCTGATACGCGCGTAGTACGGCGTTCAACCCCGCCGGCACATCGGTGGGCGGCACTCCCGTCGCGTCCTTGAGCCCCTCGGCGGTCGCCCGCCAGCTCGTCGCGGGGAGCGCTTCGTCGGCGAGGTCCTCGAACTCCTCCCACAGATCGGTCTGATACCGGCTGATCCGCGGCCCTGTCTCCCACTCCGAGAGCTCCGTCGCCTCATCGATGAGCTCCCGAAGCGAGTCGAGCGCCGGATGTGCGAGAGAGAAGTAGCTGCCGTCGACGAGCAGCAGTTTCGTGCGCCGCATGCTCAATGCCGTGAACAGCGGGGTGAACGGGATGCTCCGCCCGTCGATCTTCACGATGACGCCGAGGTCGAACCAGTCGGAATCCGCGCTCTCGACCGTCGACACCGTGATCTCCGGCACGCCGCTGAGCTCATGGTAGGTCTTCGGCCTCCCGGTGAAGACCACCGAGAGGCCGTGCTCCTGGAGGGCGGGAACGATGTGCGTGGCGAACTCCGCCGCGTCGACGTCGTGGAACGTGCCCGACGCGGCGAACGGCTCCCCTGTCGCCGTCTCCCACAGCTGCTCCAGTTCCCGGAGCGCTGACTGCTCGAGAGCATCGTCGCGCACTGCGTCATCGCTGGTCTGCAACGGGAATCGCCCGTGGCCCCGATACGTCCATTCGACCGCGTAGTCGATCTGATCCCGCGGACGGTGGGCGACGACGAGCGTCGCCACCGGCACGGGGATCTCTGGAAGCTCGATCGGGCCGATGGTGCGGATGGGCACCTTCCTGGCGAGAGCGGGATACGCCTCGCGGAGGAACGACTCCTCTTCATCGGCGGGCACGGCGAGCGGCATCCGCGCGTTGATGAGTGCGTGGACGACCGGGCTCACCTCGACCTCGGCGAGTGTCACCTCGGCCCGACTGCCGAGAGCGCTGATGACGTAGACGCCGCTGTGACCGATCGTGTGCACGGCGTGAGGATCTGCCCGCCGATCATCGAGAACGACATCTGCGGAGACCGACAGCTCGCCGTCGGCGCGCTCGAGCTCGGCGGTCACCGTCCCCGTCGAGGCGACACGGACCTGGAAGCTCTTCTGCGCCGCCACCAGGGGGATGCCGAGCTCTGCACCTGCATGCAGATGCGCCCACAGCAGTCGGGACTCGACGTGATCGAGGATCAGCCAGTCACCCGCCGTGCCCGAGAGCACCGAGTCCCTCGCAATGCTCAGCAGCTCCGCGAACCAGCGCAGCTGATCGGCTCGGAACTGAGCCCCTGGACGGCGTACGGCATCCCACGAGGCCGTACCCTGAATCCACGCTCCGCTGGACGGGCTCCGCATGAGAGGGCGGATGCCGAGAAGCAGCTCGCCGTCGCCCTTGACGACGTCGCGCACCGTCGCTGTGCGCACAGGTCGTGGGGCCCACTGATGCACACCGCTGGCTGCGCGATGGCGCACTTCGAATCCGAGCGCGAGGGCAACGGCATCCTTCGATCTCGCAGGCGCCTCGAGCAGCGTCCGCCAGCTCGGACGGGCTCGGACCGCAGGCGACTCGATCACCGGCGGAGGGGCCGCGGCGACTTCGGCATTGCTCGTGAGCACGGCCGCGACGATGTGCTTGCATCCGAGCCGCACCGGACACGTGCAGGTGGTCGACGCCACCCCGGCCGACTCGCCACCGGCCGAGACACGGATCGCGCAGCGGTAGGGCGCATTGCGGGAGCCGGCGACATCGGCATGGAGCACGGAGAAGCCGTCGCTCCACCACGAGCGCAGCACCATCCCGTCGCGGGCGTACGCACGACCCCGGTCGAAGCTGCCGGCATCGGTGACCCGCCGAAGCACCGAGAGGTCGATCAGCGGTGCGGGCACAGCAGCATCCTCTCGTGAGCCACCGACAGTGACCCCGTCGTGCGCATGACGACCCGTCAGCTGGCGCGTGCCACCCTGGCGAGGACTCCGTGAACGAAAGCACCCGAGTCGTCGGTGGAGAACTCCTTGGCGAGTTCGACGGCCTCATCGATGGCGACAGCGGTCGGCACCTCGTCGTTGTAGAGGATCTCCCAGACGCCCATGCGCAGCAGCGCGCGGTCGACCGTCGGCATCCGCTCGATCTTCCAGTCGCGGCTGTGGGTGACGATGCTCTCGTCGATCTCGTCGCGGTGGTCGATGATGCCGTCGATGATCTCTCTGGCGTACAACCACGATGCCTCGCGGGCCGGCTCGCTGGCAGCGCGCTTCGCCTCTGCTGCGAGGGTCACGGGGATCGCGTCTCCGCGGACGTCCGAGGAGAACAGGATGTCGAGTGCGCGCTTGCGCGCCTTCGTTCTGGCGCTCACGCCTTACTTCTCGCGGCCGAGGTAGTCACCGGTGCGGGTGTCGACCTTGATCTTCGTGCCCGTCTCCACGAACAGCGGGACCTGCATCTCGTAGCCGGTCTCCACCGTCGCGGGCTTGGTGCCCGCGGAGGACCGATCTCCCTGCAGACCGGGCTCGCTGTAGGTCACCTCGAGGATGACAGAGGTCGGGAGCTCGATGTAGAGCGGGTTGCCGTTGTTGAGCGCGATGGTGACCTGCGTGTTCTCGAGCAGGAAGTTCTTGGCATCGCCGACGACGACATCGCTCAGGGTGAGCTGATCGAAGTCGGTGGTGTCCATGAAGACGAACCCGTCGCCGTCTGCGTACAGGTACGTGAAATCACGACGGTCGACGTTCTCGATGTCGACCTTGGCGCCAGCGTTGAACGTCTTGTCGTTCGTGCGGCCCGTCACGACGTTCTTCAGCTTCGTGCGGACGAATGCGCCGCCCTTGCCCGGCTTGACGTGCTGGAACTCCACAACGGTCCAGAGCTGTCCGTCGAGGTTGAGGACGACGCCGTTCTTGATGTCTGCGGTGGATGCCATGCGCGCGAGTTCCGTTTCGTTGAGGTAGAGCCGCTCACTGATCCTGTCGAAGCGGCGGCCGACAGTCGATTCTACGGGATGAGCGCGGTCAGCCGTGCGACAGCGGTCGCATAGCCCTGCACGCCCTCCCCGATCACACGCACGGATGCCACGTCGTGGAGGTACGAGAACCGCCGGAACTCCTCGCGGGCGTTCACGTCGGAGATGTGCACCTCCGCGAAGGGCAGCGACACACCGGTGAGCGCATCGCGCAGCGCGACAGAGGTATGGGTGAGTCCGCCGGGATTGATCACGACGCCCGCGCAATCCTCGCGCGCGGCGTGGATCGCGTCGATGAGCACGCCCTCATGGTTGCTCTGCACGCTGCGCACCTCGAATCCCGCCTCCGCCGCGGCATCCGTCACGATGGTCTCCACATCGGCGAGCGTCGCCGTGCCGTAGATCGCGGGGTCGCGGATGCCGAGCAGGTTCAGATTCGGACCGTTGACGAGCAGGAGGCGGCGGGGAGCCGCGACGACGAGCGCACGGGCCATCTCGATCTCCGGGCCGATGGATCCGGTGAATCGCAGGCCCGTATCGGCGAAACCGACCCGCTGATACGCGGCCTGCGCGCGGAGGTTGTCCACGTGCACGTCCAGCACGAGACGTTCATCGCCGATGCCGCGCGCCCACCCCGCTGCCGCATCGAACAGCGCGTCGATGACGCCGTGCCCTCGGTGCTCCTCGCGCACGAAGACGCCGACGACGTCGCCCCGCGGCGAGGTCACCGCGCGGCCATGGTGATCGGTGGCTCCCGCCTCCCAGCGGAGCACGGTGACCGTCCCGACCCATTCGCCGCCGGATTCGGCGATGAACTGCGCGACCGCATCGCCGGTGGCGGCGCCCTCGGCGCGACTGCGCCAGAACGCGTCGTCGTGCGCGGCCTCTTCGTCATAGGTATGCAGGAATGCGATGGGCGCCGCGGGGTCGCGGACAGCGTCGAAACGCAGCGCGCGCACGCGCTGCCACTCATCCGCCTGCACGCGGCGGACCACGATCGTCACGCGCCCACCTCCTGGTAGGCGGCGAACAGCAGCGACTCATCGGGTGCCTGCAGGACAGTGGGCTTCGCGATGTCGTCGAGCACGATGAATCGCAGCATCCCTCCGCGGGTCTTCTTGTCGCGCTGCATCGTCGCGAGCAGCTGGGACCACGCCCCGGCACGGTAGGTGGTGGGCAGACCGAGGGACTCCAGGACCGAACGGTGCCTGTCGACGGCGGCATCCGAGAGTCGACCGGCCAGGCGCGACAGCTCTGCCGCGTACATCATCCCGATCGAGATCGCCGCGCCGTGGCGCCACTGGTACCGCTCGGCGTGCTCGATCGCATGGCCGAGAGTGTGGCCGTAGTTGAGGATCTCGCGCTGGCCCGCTTCACGGAAGTCCTCGGAGACGACCTGCGCCTTCATGTCGATCGCCAGTTCCACGGCTCGGCGGAACTCCTCCGTCGAGGTGTCGACAGCGCGAGACGGATCGGCTTCGATGATGTCGAGGATCTCCGGAGCCCAGATGAACCCCGCCTTCACCACCTCGGCGTACCCGGCGGTCGCTTCGTTCGCGCTGAGGCTGCCCAGCTCGTCGAGATCGCCGATCACCGCTCGCGGCGCCCAGAACGCGCCGACGAGGTTCTTTCCCTCCGCCGTGTTCACGCCCGTCTTGCCGCCCACAGAGGCGTCGACGAGCCCGAGGACGGTGGTGGGGATCTGCACGACCTGCACGCCGCGGAGCCAGGTCGCCGCGACGAAGCCGGCGAGGTCGGTGACCGATCCCCCGCCGTATCCGACGACGGCGTCGGTGCGGGTGAAGTCGGACTGGCCCATGATCTGCCAGCAGAAGGCCGCGACCTCGATGCGCTTGCCCTGCTCGGCGTCGGGAACCTCGGCGAGGATCACTTCGCGCCCGGGGGCGCCCTGGTCGGCGAGGAGACGGTCGCGCAGCTCGGCGGCTCGGAGTGCGAGGGTCGGCGGGTGCACGACGAGGATCTTGCGCACGGCGGGATCGAGCGCCGTCGAAACCCGGTGGAGGATGTCCCGTCCGATCGTGATGTCGTAGGACGACTGACCCGACACGCTGATCGTTGTGCTACTCATGCCTGTTCTCTCCTCCATGCGGCGATCTCCTCGGCGATGCGGCGCATCGGCCGATGAGAGGTGTCGAACGTCACGTCGGCGACCTCTTCGTACCAGCCGCGACGCTCCTGATAGATCTGATTCCAACGGGTCACAGGATCATCGTCGCCCGCCAGCAGCGGCCGCCCTGCACCGCCGATGCGCAGTGCCACGGCCTCGGCCGTGACGGTCAGGAAGACGACGGGGTGCTCGCGCAGCAGTTCCCGGGTCTGCGCGGTCACCACAGCGCCGCCGCCGAGCGAGACGACTCCGCCCTCCTCGAGTGCATCAGCCACCGCATCGCGCTCCAGAGCACGGAAGTGATCCTCGCCGTGCTCCGCGAAGATCGCCGGGATCGGACCGTGCGCGGCGACGATGCGTCTGTCGGTGTCGATGAACGCGACGCCGAGCTCCTTCGCGACGCGACGACCGACGCTGGTCTTCCCGGCGCCCATCGGCCCGACGAGTACGAGTGCCGTCGAATCAGTACTGGGCATCGTGAGCGATCAGCGCGGCCTCCGACGCAGGCGCCGTGCGCAGTTCAGCGGGGATGGCTTCGAGGTAGCTCTCCAGGTTGCGTCGAGTCTCGCCGACGCTGTCACCGCCGAACTTCTCGAGCACGGCGTTCGCCAGTTCGATGGCCACCATGGCCTCGGCCACCACACCGGCAGCGGGAACGGCGCTGATATCGGAGCGCTGATGGTGCGCGGTCGCGGTGTCGCCCGTCGCGACGTCGATCGTCCGCAACGAGTGCGGCACCGTGGCGATGGGCTTCATGCCCGCGCGGACGCGCAGCACGGTCCCCGTGGACATTCCGCCCTCCGTGCCACCGGCGCGGTCGGAGGCGCGAGTGATGCCGGCCTCGGCGGCGAAGAGCTCGTCATGGGCCGCGGATCCGCGGCGCCTTGTCGTCTCGAATCCGTCACCGATCTCGACGCCCTTGATCGCCTGGATGCTCATGACGGCCTGCGCGAGGCGTCCGTCCAGACGACGATCCCAGTGCACGTGCGAACCGAGTCCCGGAGGCAGGCCGTAGGCGAGCACCTCCACGATGCCGCCGAGCGTGTCGCCGGCCTTGCGCGCGTCGTCGATCTCATCGACCATGAGCGCCGAGGTCGCGGCGTCGAAGCACCGCAGCGGATCGGCATCCAGCGCATCCACATCGTCCGGTGTCGGGAGCGCGGCGTGCTCGGGCGAGCGGACCGGGCCGATGGAGAGCGTGTGGCTGACCAGACGGATGCCGAGCTCGCCGAGGAACGAACGGGCAACGGCGCCGAGTGCGACCCGCGCCGCCGTCTCGCGTGCGCTCGCGCGTTCGAGGATCGGACGCGCCTCATCGAAGTCGTACTTCTGCATGCCGACCAGATCAGCGTGACCGGGACGCGGACGCGTCAACGGGGCGGAGCGACCCCGCGACTTGTCGGTGATCTCCACCGGTTCGGGGCTCATCACCTCGACCCATTTGGGCCATTCGGTGTTGCCGATGCGCAGCGCGATCGGGCTGCCGAGAGTTCTCCCGTGACGGACACCGCCCGAGATCGAGAGTTCGTCCTGCTCGAACTTCATCCGAGAACCGCGGCCATAGCCGAGCTTGCGACGGGCGAGGTCGGTCTGGATCGCCTCGGAGGAGAGCGGAACGCCGGAGGGCAGGCCCTCCATGACGGCAATGAGTTCGGGGCCGTGGGATTCACCGGCAGTGAGCACGCGGAGCATTGCTCTAGTCTCCCACGTACGCCGATCGCATTTCGTCACGCACGCGGGACTCGTCCTCGAGCGCAGTCGTCGGATCGCCGTGGAGGAACACGCGCACCTGGCGAATCGCCTGGTGCAGGAGCATGGCCTGCCCCGAGATCACCTGATCGCCCTGCCAGTTCGCGGCGAGGGCGGAGGGCCACGGCGCGTACGCGGCCTCGAAGAGCACACCGCCCGCCCCACCGAGCGGGGCGCTCACCTCGGGGGCGAGAACGGTTCCCGTCGGCAGCGTCGCGATGGTCAGGTCGACTCGCGCGACCGGGGCGTCGAAAGCGGCGATGGTGACACGGATGCCGAGCTCCTCCCCCAGCGCTCGGAGCCCTTCGGCGCGCTCGGGGCGCCTGGCGCGCACCTCGGCGGACGACGCGCGGCACTCGGATGCGGCGACCAGCGCCGACGCAGCGGTCGCGCCGGCTCCGAGGATCCGGACGCTCGCGAACTCATCGATCCCGTTCTCCGCGAGTGCATCGACGATGCCGCCGACATCGGTGTTGAATCCGGCAGGTTCCGGACCGAGCAGCAGGGTGTTGACCGCCCCGGTCAGCACCGCATGGCGATCTCGCGACGCGGCGACGGCGAAGGCGCGCTCCTTGAGGGGCATCGTGAGAGAGAGTCCGCGCCAGTCGTCGTCGAGTGCCGCGAACTGCTCGGCGAAGCCCTCGGCGTCGACCTGTCTGCGTCCGTACTGCCAATCCAGCCCGAGCACCCGGTAGGCGGCGGCATGCAGCGCCGGCGATCGGCTGTGCGAGATGGGATCGCCCCAGACCTCCAGACGGTGTCGTGTCATCGCATCAGCACCCCTGATCGGGATTGGCCTCGCACCACTCGCCCCAGATCTTGATCGCCGCCTGATGCTCTTCGTAGGTCGTCGAGAACACCGTCTCACCGGTCTGGGGATTGATCGTCACGAAATACAGCCATGGCCCGTCGGCCGGATGCATCGCCGCGGCGATGGCCGCATCGCTCGGACTCGCGATGGGGCCGGCCGGCAGCCCCTCCCTGACGTAAGTGTTCCACGGGTTGTCATCGAACTGCGCTTCGTCCGAAGTGCTGACCACACCGGCGTGAAGTTCGCCGTAGCCGTACTGCGCCGTGGAGTCCATCTGCAGCTTCATGCCGTCATCGAGGCGGTTCTGGATGACGCGGGACACCTTGGCGAAGTCGTCTGTCCTGCCCTCGCGTTCGATGATCGATGCCACGGTGAGGATGCGCTGCTGATCGGCCGCCGGCACCCCGGCCGCATCCAGCGACTCGCGCGTGCGGTCGACCATCCGCTGGATGACCTGCGCGGCTGTCGCCTCCGGATCGAAGGTGTAGACCGCAGGGAAGAGCCAACCCTCGAGGTCGTCCGCATCGACCCCGTAGGCGCTCGGGTCGGCGACGGCGCCCTGAAGATCTTCAAGGGGGATGCCGATGCTCTCCGTGATGAGCGGCAGCGACGACTCGATCGTGCCGCCTTCACGGATGCTCACGGTGTTCTCCCGCTTGTTCGCGGGGTCCTCCAGAGCTTCCAGCGCCGCGGATGCCGTCATCTTCTTCTGGAGCGTGTAGACACCCGGATAGAAAGTGACCGCGAGGTTCTCGTCGACCAGGTAGTCGTAGAAGACCGACTCGGTCTTGGTCACACCCGCCTCGTACAGTGCCGTCGACACCGGAGAGCCCGTGTCGCCGGCCCGAATCGTCACGAGTGCTTCACCGGTTGCGAGTCCTGGCTCCCAGTCGGCGGGCTCGCCCCAGCCCATGACGTCGTTGATCTGATCGCGGTACGTGTTCATGACCCACGCACCGACCCCGACGATGCCGCCGATCAGTGCGAGGACGACGATGAGAGCGACGAGGCAACCGGTGCGGCGCTTCTTCCTGCCACCGTGGCCGCGCCCGGAGGAGCCGTCGTGCTCCGCCTCGAAGAGGTCGTCGAGCGACGAGCCATTGGCCTTGTCGGCGGACACCGTCTGCGCGGCAGGCGCCTTGTCGGCGGACACGGTCTGGTCGGCAGAATCCGGCTGAACGGCAGCGGCGACGGGCGACGGGCTCGTCGCCTCTGGCCCACGGTGCTCCGGTGCCTTCTGGGCTGCTTCACGGCGGGCACGACGTGAGCCCGCCGCCGGCGACGTCGATGTCGCAGAAGGCGCCTGATGCACAGGCTCGGGCAGATTCGCGAACAGATCCTCGGGCAGGCTCTGCGAATCGTACGCGCCTTGGTCTCGTTCGGGCATGCTCAGATGGACTCCTCAGCTTTCGGAACCAGAGCACCGGCCGGGTTGCCCGTGCTCTTCTCCGTGTCGATCGCGTGCTGCAGCAGGAAGACAGCGGCGACCTGATCGACAATGCTACGAGAATTCCGCTGAGTTCTCCCAGAGGATCTCAGCGCGGCATGTGCGGACACCGTGCTCAACCGCTCATCGATGAGACGCACAGGAATCGACGTCAGCGTCTGCAGCGCGGCGGCGAACTCCCGCGCGTCGGTCGTCGAGGGCGTGTCCGAGCCCTGCATGTTCACGGGCAGGCCGACGACGAACTCGAGCGGGTCGCAGTCGGCCGCGATCTCTGCGATCCGTGCGAGCGACTGCTCATCGCGCGGCACGGTCTCCACGGGTACGGCGAGCATGCCGTCCGGGTCGCAGCGTGCAACGCCCACCCGTGCCTTCCCGACGTCGATGCCGAGGCGCACTCCGCGACGAAAACCACTCACGCGACGCGCAGCTCCGCAGCCACGGCCTCGAGCGCGGCGCCCAGCGCCGCTGCATCCGTTCCGCCGCCCTGCGCGACATCGTCACGACCGCCGCCACCACCGCCGAGGACACCGGCGGCGATCTTCGCGAGCGCACCGGCCTTGGCGCCGGCGGACCGAGCAGAGTCGTTGGTCGCCACCACGACGACCGGACGCCCACCGGCGATGCCGCCCAGCGCCACCACTGCGGCCTCGGAGCCGAGGCGCTCCCGCACGCTGAGCGCGAATCCTCGCACATCGTCGGCCGAGGAGACCTCTCCGATGGAGACGGCGGCGACGCGGAATGCGCCGACGCGCTCCGCGGCCTCGGCGATCGCCGGCACCCGGCCCTCGCGCTCCTTCGCCTCGAACTGGGCGATCCGCTTCTCGGCATTCTTGAGGTTGGCGGCGATCTCGGCGATGCGCTCCGGAAGCTGCTCTCGCGGAGTCTTCAGCGACGAGGTGAGCTGCGAGACGATCGCACGCTCCGCAGCGAGCTCGCGGAAGGCGTCCTGGCCGACGAGAGCCTCGATCCGCCGGTTGGAGGCGCCGACAGACGACTCGCCGACGACGCTCACCAGACCGATCTCGGCACTCGAGGCGACGTGGGTGCCCGCGCAGAGCTCGCGCGACCACGGGCCGCCGATGTCGACCATGCGCACGACGTCGCCGTACTTCTCGCCGAACAGCGCCATGGCGCCGGCTTCCTTCGCCTCATCGAGCGAGACGATCCGGGTGGTCACCTCGAGAGCATCCTGCACCGCGCGGTTGGTGATGTCCTCGATCTCGGTGCGGGTGTCCGTCGAGAGCGGCTGCGACCACGAGAAGTCGAATCGCATGTATCCGGCGCGGTTCAGCGAGCCGGCCTGCGTCGCCCCGGCGCCGAGCGTGTCGCGCAGAGCGGCATGGACGAGGTGGGTCGCGGAGTGCGCCTGACGCGCGGCCCGGCGATTCGCGGCATCGACCAGAGTGGTCGCGCGGTCATCGACTGCCACGCTGCCGGTGCTGACCTGCACGGTGTGGCTGATGAGTCCTGGCACGGGCTTCTGGACGTCGAGGACCTCGAGCTCATAGCCGGGACCGACGATCGTGCCCTTGTCGGCGACCTGTCCACCGGATTCGGCGTACAGGGTCGTCTCGGCGAGGATGATCTCGGCCACGTCGCCCTCAGACGCCGTGGTGGCGGGCTGTCCGTCGATGAGGATCCCGAGAACGCGCGATTCCGACTCGAGGTCGGTGTATCCGGCGAATGCGGTTTCGCCGAGGGCACGGAGATCGCGGTACACCGAGACATCGGCGAGCTGGCGGCGGCGACTCTTCGCGTCGGCCTTGGCGCGGGTGCGCTGCGCGGTCATCAGCTCGTCGAACGCGGGACGATCGACGCTGAGTCCCTGCTCCTCCGCGATCTCGAGCGTCAGATCGATCGGGAACCCGTAGGTGTCGTGCAGAAGGAAGGCCTCGGAGCCGGCGAGAGTCTGCTTGTCGGTCTTCTTCGTCTCGCCCAGCGCGAGATCGAGGATCGTCGATCCCTGGGCCAGCGTGCGCAGGAACGTCTCCTCCTCGGCGATCGCCAGACCGGACAGGCGGTCCCATTCGGTCTCGAGCACGGGGTACGAGGCCTTCATCGCATCGCGCGATGCGGCGAAGAGCTCGGGGAACGTCGGCGCGTCGACGCCGAGCAGCCGCATGGAGCGGACGGTGCGGCGCATAAGACGGCGCAGGATGTAGCCGCGCCCGTCGTTCGCGGGCTTGACGCCGTCGGAGAGCAGCATGAGCGAGGAGCGCACATGATCGGCGATCACACGGAAGCGGACGTCATCCTCGTGCGAGCTGCCGTACGTGCGCCCGGAGATCTGCATGGCACGATCGAGCACGGGACGAACCTGGTCGGTCTCGTACATGTTGTCGACGCCCTGCTTGAACATCGCCACCCGCTCCAGCCCCATGCCGGTGTCGATGTTCTTCTTGGGGAGGGGACCTGCGATGTCGAAGTCGACCTTGGTGCGCACGTCGGAGAGCAGCTCCTGCATGAAGACCAGGTTCCAGATCTCCGTGAAGCGGTTGTCATCGACGATCGGACCGCCGTCGCGCCCGTAAGCCGGGCCGCGGTCGATGTAGATCTCGGAGCACGGACCCGCCGGCCCCGGCTGTCCGGTGTGCCAGTAGTTGTCCTCCTTGCCCATGCGCTGGATGCGCTCGGGCGGGAGGCCGGCGATCTTCTGCCACAGCGCCGCGGCCTCGTCGTCGGTCTCGTAGACGGTGACCCAGATGTCCTTCTCTGCGAACCCGAGGCCGCCATCGGCCTCGGATGAGGTCAGCAGCTCCCAGGCGTAGCCGATCGCTCCCTCTTTGAAGTAGTCGCCGAAGGACCAGTTGCCGAGCATCTGGAAGAAGGTGCCGTGCCGAGCGGTCTTGCCGACCTCTTCGATGTCGTTGGTGCGGATGCACTTCTGCAGGTCGGTCGCGCGTGCGTAGGGGGCGGGAAGCAGGCCCTGCAGGTACGGCACGAACGGCACCATGCCAGCGATCGTGAACATCACCGTCGGGTCGTCGCTGACGAGCGAGGCCGACGGCACGACGGTGTGGCCGTTCTTCTCGAAATAAGAGAGATAACGCTGCGCGATTTCCGCGGTCTTCATAGCAGTACGACTGTCCTTGCGTCAGAGGGACGGATGGCGCGGTGGATGCGGCATCCGACGAGGATGATCAGTTTTCGCGGGGCTCGACGAGACGGGCTTCCTGCTCCCGGTACGCGTCTCCGAGGATCGCGGTGAAGCCGGTGATGCGCGCGTCGACCTCGGCGAGGAGGTCATGGCCGCGCGGGTCCTTGTTCATGAAGTGGGCGGCGACGAATCCGCCGATCACACCGATCAGGAACCACAGAAAACTCTTCATGTCGTCATCCTCATGATTGGGCCGCAGAGCGCGGTCTTCCCATCGTAAGCGGAAACGGCAGAAGGCGCCGGGATCTCTCCCGACGCCTTCTGGTCGAACGCTGGATCAGCGAGCCGCGTAGTACTCGACGACGAGCTGCACTTCACAGGTCACGGGGACCTCGGCGCGCTTCGGACGACGGACCAGACGCGACTGCAGCTTGTCGAGCTCGACCTCGAGGTAGCCCGGAACGGGAGGGAGCACCTCGGCGTGACCGCCGGCCGCTGCCACCTGGAAGGGCTCGGTGCCCTCGCTGCGGGGCTTGACGTGGATGAGCTGCCCCGGCTTCACGCGGAAGGAGGGGCGGTCGACGAGCTGTCCGTCGACGAGGATGTGGCGGTGCACGACCATCTGACGGGCCTGTGCTGTGGTGCGGGCGAAGCCCGAACGGAGCACGAGGGCGTCCAGACGCATCTCGAGCAGCTCGACCAGGTTCTCACCGGTCAGGCCGTCGACGCGACGCGCCTCGTTGAAGGCGATGCGCAGCTGCTTCTCGCGGATGCCGTACTGCTCGCGCAGACGCTGCTTCTCGCGCAGGCGGACCGCGTAGTCGCTGTCGGCCTTGCGCTTGGTGCGGCCGTGCTCGCCCGGAGCGTAGGGACGCTTCTCGAGGTAGCGGGCGGCCTTCGGGGTGAGTGCCACGCCGAGGGCGCGGGACAGACGGACCTTGCGGCGGTCCTGGGACTTCGTGACCACGAAGTGTTCCTTCCGATGACGTGGACGTGTCTTTCACGTCTCACGGACGTATCTCGGCCTTCTGCCTGATGCGCGCACGCCGGGGCGCGCAAGGAGGTGGTGTGTGAACGCAGAGATGCCCGAAAACTGTGTTTCGAGCCGCTCAAGTCTAACAGACGCGGGTCTTGCCGCCCGCCGTCGCCGGTGGGGAGTCAGTGATCATCGAGAATGCGTCGGATGCGCTCGAGCCGCGCGGTGATATCGCGCTCGGCCCCGAGCGCCTTGGGCTGGTAGTACCGGCGGCCGCGGAGCTCATCGGGAAGGTACTGCTGAGGGACGATCCCGTTGTCATTGTCGTGCGGGTAGACATACCCCTTGCCGTGACCGAGTCGCTTCGCCCCGGCGTAGTGCGCGTCTCGCAGGTGCAGGGGCACGCGCCCGAAATCACCCGAGCGCACATCGGCGACCGCCGCATTGATCCCGGCGTAGGCGGCATTGGACTTGGCCGTCGTGGCGAGATAGACCGTCGCCTCAGCCAGCGGAATGCGCCCCTCCGGCATTCCGATGAACGCGACGGCGTCGGCCGCGGCCGTGGCGATCACCAGCCCCTGCGGATCAGCGAGGCCGATGTCCTCTGCGGCGGAGATCACCAGTCGGCGCGCGATGAACCGCGGGTCCTCCCCCGCCTCGATCATCCGCGCGAGGTAGTGCAGTGCGGCATCGGGGTCAGAGCCGCGAATCGACTTGATGAACGCGCTGATGACGTCGTAGTGCTCATCGCCCTGGCGGTCGTAGCGCAGCAGTGCGCGGTCGACCGCCTGAGCCACGTCATCCGCACTGACCGACGGAACCGAATCATCATCGACATTCGACACGGCGACGGCAGACGCGGCTTCGAGTCCGGTCAGTGCTCTACGGGCGTCACCCGATGCCAGTCTGATGAGTGCTGAGCGCGCGGCATCCTCGATCTCGACCCGGCCGTTGAGTCCGCGCGGATCGGACACCGCCCGGTCGAGCAGCAGGGCGATGTCATCGTCGGTGAGCGGCTGGAGGGTGAGCAGGAGCGAACGGGACAGCAACGGCGATATGACGGAGAACGAGGGGTTCTCCGTCGTGGCCGCGATGAGCAGGACCCATCCGTTCTCGACGCCGGGAAGAAGCGCATCCTGCTGCGCCTTGGTGAAGCGATGGATCTCGTCGAGGAAGAGGATCGTCGTCTGCCCGTACAGGTCTCGCTGCGTGATGGCCTCCTGCATCACCTCGCGGACGTCCTTCACTCCTGCGGTGATGGCGGAGAGCTCGACGAAGCGTCGTCCGGAGGAGCGGGCGATGGCCTGGGCCAGGGTCGTCTTCCCCGTGCCGGGAGGCCCCCAAAGGATGATCGACACCGCGCCGGGAGATGCGGCTTCAGGATCAGCCAGCGCCACGATCGGTGACCCGGCGCGCAGCAGATGCTGCTGGCCTGCGACCTCGTCGAGCGAGACAGGGCGCATCCGCACGGCAAGGGGCGTCTGTCCCGAGAGCAATGGCGCGGAGGTCATCCCCCCAGGCTAATGCGCGCCACCGACAACGCTCACCGGTAGGCTCGCCTGTGGCGCGGATGGCATGCGCCACAGGAAGGATGACGATGGCCGGTCGCGGTTCGAAGGACGCACATCGCACGAAGGCCTCTGCCGAGCGCGCGCGACGGTACGCAGCGCGCACGTCCTGGCACGAGGGGCAGATCAGTCGCCGCGTGCGAGACAACACGATCGCGGTGGTCGTCGGCGGCCTCATCGTCATCGGGGCCGTCATCAGCCAGTCCGTTCACGCCGCGGTCACCGCACCAGAGCCGGAACCCACCGAGACTTCGACGCCGGCGACGCTGGAGAACCCGTTCGCCGATCTGTTCCAGACGGACGCGCCCGCCGAATAGCACGTCGGCTCGGACGAACGATCAGCTCGATACCGCCAGACGGTACCCGCGTTTGACGACGGTCTGCACGATCTCGATGCCGTGCAGCGCGTCACGCAGTCGTGCGACCGCCATCTCGACGGCGTGGGAGTTGCGTCCTGCGTGCGGCGACGATGCCGCGATCTCGTCGCGGGACAGTACTGCTCCCCCTGCGTCGAAGAGAGCCCCGAGCGCACCGACGGAAGCGCGGGACAGCGGGATGAAGTCTCCCGCGACCACGACGCCTCCGCTGCGCATCGACACCGCTCCTTCGAGTGTCGGCAGTGACGGGGCGGCTCCGGAGCCGCCGAAGTAGCGGATCGTGCATCGCGCGAGCGAACCGAGCCGTCCCCGATCGGCGACGGTCGTGCGGAGCCCCGCGTGCTCCAGGGCGGATGCGGTGATCGGGCCGACCGCGGCCAGCAGCAGCCGGCCGCGGGCAGCGCGTTCGCGGATCGCCGGAAGGGCGTCGCGGGCATCCGCCGCCTGCACCCAGGCCGAAGCGCCAGGTGCGGAGGTGAAGAGCACGGCATCGACCTCGCCGGATGCGGCCTGATCGACGGAGCGCTCGACCAGAGCCGGCTCCGGCGGCGGGCCCCACCGGTACACGACGAGAGGAACGACCTCGGCACCGGTCGAGGCGAGCAGCTCATCGATCCCGTCCGCGCCCGAACCGTGGTGCTGCACGGCGATGCGCTTGCCGCCGAGCGGCATGGTGAGCAGGTACTCCCCCACCTCGGCGGTCGTCTCGGACTCCGCCACCCAGTCCGCGACGAACCCCGCCTGCTGGATCGCTCCGTGCGCTTTGGGCCCGCGGGCCACGAAGAGCGTGCCGCGCAGCGCGTGGGAGAGCTCCTGCGCGAGATCGTTCTCGTGGGCGGCATCCATCCATCCCCGAAAGCCGACGCCCGTGGTCACGACCATGATCTCCGGTGGGGCGGCGATCAGCTCCCGGGTGCGCCGCATCAGGTCATCGTCATCGGCGTTCGGCACGATGCTCAGCGCCGGAGCGCGCTGCACCTTGGCGCCGCGCCGTTCGAGAGCGCTGGCGAGATCGCCGGCGCGCCGGTCGGCGGCGATGACGATCGTGCAGCCGACGAGAGCGGAGTCGAGCACCCTGGGCGCACTCACCGAACGGTCTCCTCGGAAAGCGGATCGGGCACCAGCAGACCTTCGCGTGCGACCTCGCCGAACACGATGACGGCAGGACTGCGCACGCCGACGCGGGCAGCTGTCGTGATGACCTCGCCGAGGGTGGATCGTGTCGTGCGCTGCTGCGGCGTGTGACCGTTCTCGATGATGGCGATCGGCAGACCGTCATCGATTCCGTGCTCGCGTGCGGCCGCGACGATCATCGGCAGCGCGGCGACGCCCATCAGCATCACTGTGGTCACCTCCGGGTCCATCATGGCCCGCAGCGTGCTCGGTGACATGTCTCCGTGTCCATGGATGACATGCACCGCAGATGCCGTTCCTCGGTGGGTGACCGGGATACCGGCGGACTGCGGAACCGAGATCGCGCTGGATGTCCCGGGCGTCACCTCTACCGGTATGCCCGCCCTCCGGCAGGCGATCACCTCTTCACCCCCGCGACCATAGACGAACGGGTCGCCGCCTTTGAGCCTCACCACGCGGCGCCCGGCAGCGGCGTGCTCGACCAGCAGGGCATTGATCTGATCCTGCGGGACGGGATGATGATCCGGTCGCTTGCCCACGTCGATCACGAGCACGTCCGGATCGAGCTCGGTCAGCACCTCGGCCGTCGGCCCGAGCCGATCAGCGATGACGACGTCGGCTTCGGCGAGCAGGCGCCGGGCGCGAACGGTCATCAGATCGAGCGGCCCAGGACCGCCGCCGATCAGGTCGACGCGACCCGACGCGGAGGCGCGCCGCCGCCGCAGGGGCAGCCGGCCTGCGAGCAGCATCGCGTCGATCGCGTCGCGGATGCCGACAGCACGCCGCGGATCCGCGCCGTGATCGCTGGCGACACCGATCACGACGTCGCCGGCACGGGTCTGCGCAGTCATGCGCGCACTGCCATGCGCACCGTCAGAGGCATTCACGCACAGCACTCTACGCTCGTCGCACATGGCGGTGATGCGCCGGTCGGCGCGAGCGTCGCCGGTGGCCGTGTGGACGAGCCAGACATCGGCGAGGTCAGCGGACTCGAACTCCCGATCGCACCAGTCGATGCCGTGCTCGTCGACCAGCGCGCGCGTCTCAGACGCGAGCTCCGGCGCGACGATGCGGATGAGCGCGCCGTCGGCGTGAAACGAGTTGAGCCGGCGGGCCGCTGTGGCGCCCCCGCCGACGAAGAGCACCTGTCGTCCGGTCAAGGAGAGCCCGAGGAGCGTCGTCATCTCACTCTCCTTCGCTCGTCGGCTGCGGCACCAGGGGCAGCTCCAGATGCACGTCCTCGCCGTGCAGGTGCACCGGCCACGAGAGGAGGTCGATCGTCTGCTGCCCCTGCGGATCCAGACAGGCACCCGTACGCAGGTCGAATACCTGCTTGTGCATGGGCGATGCGACAGTGGGGGCATCGCCTCTGGTACCGACGATCCCGCGCGATATGACGTTCGCGCCGCTGAAGGGGTCGAGATTCGACACCGCGTGCACGGTTCCGTCGCGCAGGAGGAAGAGTGCGATCTGAAGCCCACCGACCAGCGCCGCCCTGCCCCGTTCGACTTCGAGATCCCGGATGCCGCATACACGCAGCGTCTCCGGTGTCAGCACCGCGGTCATGACCGCACCGCCAGAGTGGTGCCGGCGATGAGCACGCTGCGGTCCTCGCGTTCTGCCTGCGATGCGGGGCGCACCTGTCCGCGCTCGGCGACATAGGCCAGAGACGGATCCGGTGTGTCCACCGCGTTGATGAAGGAATGGAATCGCGCGAGCTTGTCCGGGTCGCGCAGCGTCGCCGCCCATTCGTCCTCATAATCGTCGACGTGCCGGGCCATCGCCGCATCCAGATCGGCGCAGATGCCCAGCCCGTCATCGAAGATGACGGAGCGGAGGCCATCGAGTCCGCCCTCGAGCGCTTCGCACCAGGGCGCGGTGCGCTGCAGACGATCGGCCGTCCGGATGTAGTACATGAAGAAACGATCGATCGCACGGATCAGCGCCTCATCGGAGAGCCCGGAGGCGAGGAGCTCGGCGTGCCGGGGCGAGAACCCGCCGTTCCCGCCGACATACATGTTCCATCCGTTCTCCGTCGCGATGATCCCGACGTCCTTCGACCGGGCCTCAGCGCATTCACGGGCGCAGCCCGAGACTCCGATCTTCAGCTTGTGCGGGGCACGCAGACCCCGATACCGCAGCTCGAGCCGCACCGCCATTCCGACCGAGTCGAGCACACCGAACCGGCACCAGGTCGACCCGACGCACGACTTCACTGTGCGCAGGGACTTGCCATAGGCATGACCGGATTCGAACCCGGCATCCACGAGCCGCCCCCAGATCAGCGGCAACTGCTCCAGCCGTGCGCCGAACATGTCGATCCGCTGGCCGCCGGTGAGCTTCGTGTAGAGCCCGAAGTCCTCGGCGACCTTGCCGATCGCCATGAGCCCCGCCGGTGTCACCTCCCCTCCTGGCATCCGCGGTACGACGGAGTAGGTGCCATCTCGCTGCAGATTGGCCATGACGTGATCGTTGGTGTCCTGAAGGGTCGCATTCTCGCCGTCGAGGACGTGGGACCCGACGAGCACCGACAGGATGCTCGCGATCGCGGGCTTGCAGATGTCGCAGCCGCGCCCGCGCCCGAATCGCTCGATGATCGTGCTGAAGGTGCTCAGCTCCGCGACGCGCACGGCGTCGAAGAGTTCGCGCCGCGACATGTCGAAGTGCTCGCAGAGCGCGTTCGACACCGTCACTCCGCGACTGGTCAGCTCCTGCCCCACGATCTTCTTCACCATCAGCACGCATGAGCCGCAGGTCGCCCCGGCGCGCGTGCACGCCTTCACGCCCGCGGCATCCGTGCACCCCTCTTCGTGGACGGCTTCACGGATGCGGCCGGCGCTCACGTTCGCGCAGGAGCAGACGATCGCCTCATCCGGCAGATCGCCCCCGGGAGCCTCCACGCCGCCTTCGGGCAGCAGATAGGCGACCGGATCGGCGCCGAGCCGTGCCCCCACCAGCGGCCGGAGTGCGCCGTATGCCGAAGCGTCACCGACGAACATGCCTCCCAGGAGCGTCTGCGCGTCGTCGGAGAGGACGAGCTTCTTGTACACACCGGCGACGGGATCCGCATAGACGACATCGAGTGCGCCAGGCGTCTGTGCGGAAGCGTCGCCGAAACTCGCGACCTCCACACCGGAGAGCTTCAGCTTCGTCGACTCGTCATATCCCGCGAACGCGGCATCGCCACCGTTCAGCAGCGTCGCCGCGACCTCGGCCATTGCGTAGCCGGGTGCGACGAGTCCGACGCTCCGCCCCTCGTAGCTGGCGACCTCGCCGATCGCGGTGATCACGGGGTCGCTCGTGGAGCAGCGATCATCGATGATCACGCCGCCACGCGGGTCGCAGGCGAGCCCAGCCGCACGCGCGAGTTCGTCCCGTGGACGCACGCCGACGGTGAACACCACCACGTCCGCCGCATGGAGGCTTCCGTCCTGGAATTCGAGGGCCGCGACGCTCCCCGATGCGTCGGGATCGAGTCGTGTCGTGCGTGACTCGGTGCGCACCGCGATGCCCCGCGCCTGGATCAGTCGGGTGAGCATCCCGCCTCCGGCGCTGTCGAGTTGAGCGGACATCAGCCGGTCGGAGGACTGCACCACGGTGCAGTCGACGTCCAGGCCCTGCAGCGCGCCGGCCGCTTCCAGCCCGAGAAGGCCGCCTCCGATCACTGCGCCGCGCAGCGGCCGGGCGAGTTCCGCACCCCGCCGACGGACGAAGTCCGCGAGCCCTTCCACGTCATCCAGGGTTCGGTAGACGAAGCATCCAGGAAGATCGGCGCCCTCTACGGCGACTCTCGCCGCATACGACCCCGTCGCGAGCACCAGTCGGTCGTAGCCGAAGGACCGCCCCGACCTCGTGCGCACGGTGCGGCTGACACGATCGATCCCCTTTACCGCGTCGCCGAGCACCGAGGTCACGCGCTCGTCGTCGAGCACCTCCTCGGCGAGCGTCAGCTCGCTAGCGGCCGCGCCCGAGAAGTAGCTCGTCAGACCCACGCGATCGTATGGGCGCCGAGGCTCCTCGCCGATGATCGTGATGCTGATACTCGAGGACGAGACGCTGAGCATGCTCTCCACGAACCGATGAGCGACCATGCCGGCGCCCACCACGACGATCTTCTGTGCGTTCACAGTGCCTCCAACCGATGACGATGGACCAGACACTACGAGTCCGGTGTTTCGCCGATACGGCGCTGTCTGTTTCGCGCAGCGAACGTTCTTCTCACAAATGCGTAACGTGCCTGTGAGCTCCCGCGGCCACCGTCTGCGACCGCGGCGTACTAGGCTGAGCGAAGTCCTTTCCACCCTCACGCGGACTGACCGCGCAAGGAGCACATCGTGTCTGAAGCCGAGACCCCGAAGCCGACCCCGCCCGTCCCCGCGCCGCCGCGCATCCCGATGCCCCCTCGCACGCAGGCGCCGGCCGCGGCTCCCGCGGCAGCGCCGTCTCCCGTGGCGGCAGCCGATTCCGCAGAGTGGGGTCGCGTCACCGATGACGGAACCGTCGAGGTGCGCGAAGCAGACGAATGGCGCGTCGTCGGTCAGTACCCCGACGGAACACCCGATGAAGCCCTCGCGTACTACGTGCGCAAGTTCGATGACCTCGCGTTCAAGGTGCACACGCTCGAGCAGCGGCACCAGACCGGTGGAGCGACGGCGAGTGATCTCACCTCCCAGGCCGACAAGCTCGTCGTCGAGGTCGCCGGTGCGGCGGCAGTCGGCGATCTCGCCTCGCTCGGCGCGCGGCTCACCGCGCTCACCGAGACGCTGTCCGAAGCACGCGAGGCCGAGGCCCGCGCCGCCAAGGAGCAGGTCGACCAGGCCATCGCCGATCGAACGGTCGTCGTCGAGAGCATCGAGGCGATCGCCGCCCGCGACCTCAGCAAGGTGCAGTGGAAGCAGGTCACTGAAGAGGTCAACGCGCTCTTCGAGACGTGGCAGTCGCAGCAGCAGAACGGTCCGCGCCTCCCGAAGGGAATCTCGCAGCAGCTCTGGAAGCGGTTCCGTGATGCCCGGTCCGTGGTCGACAAGAGCCGTCGCGCGTTCTACGCCGATCTCGATGAGACGCACAAGACTGCGCGCGACCGCAAGAACACGCTCATCGAACGGGCCGAAGCGCTTGCACCGAAGGGCGTCGACGGCATCCCGGCCTACCGCAATCTGCTCGAGGACTGGAAAGCATCCGGTCGAGCCGGTCGCAAGGCGGATGACGCGCTCTGGGCGCGGTTCAAAGCCGCCGGTGATGCGCTGTACGCCGCACGGGCCGAGCAGTCCGCCGCCGAAGAGGCTGAGTCCGCGCCGAAGATCGAGGCGCGAAAGGCGCTCCTCGAAGACGCCAAGGCCGTTGCGGACGAGCGCGACATCAAGCAGGCGCGAGCGATCCTGACGAAGATCCAGCGCCAGTGGGACGAGGTGGGCCGCATCTTCCCCCGGGAGCAGGAGCGCGCGCTCGATGACAAGCTCCGCGTGATCGAGCAGGCGCTGAAGTCGCGCGAAGAGGTCGACTGGAAGCGGAACAATCCTGAGACCAAGGCTCGCGCGAACGACATGAGCCAGCAGCTGCAGGATGCGATCGACAAGCTCGAGAGCGAACTCGTTACGGCTGAGAAGTCGGGCGACAAGAAGGCAGCGAAAGAGGCTTCGGACGCCCTCGAGGCTCGGCGTGCCTGGCTCAAGGCCCTCAGCAGCTGACGTTATCCACAGACGCCCCGGGGTGACCGGGCGGCGCGGCACACTGAAGGTGTGCATCCGTCGCTCTTCTTCCACCCCGGGGCTCTGCTGTCTCTGTCGGAGCTGAACTCTGCTCGACTCGACGGACTCCTGATCGAAGTCGGCGATGGCTACATGCCGCCCGATCTGCCCGAAGACGCCATTGCGCGCATGTTCTCGCTCGCCCCCGTGCTCATCCCCGGCTACGCCGCCTGTGCGACCACGGCGGCGTGGGTGCACGGCGCGGGTGACCCCGCACCGCTGCGGCACCATCTGCAGCGGGTGTCAGCGCGGCGTCGCCGAGTGCAGGTGCCGTCCGGTGTCATGCTGCATGAGAGCAGACTCGACGACGACGACTTCACGCTGGTCGCCGGCGCCGCCGTGACGACTCCACTGCGCACCATGATCGATCTCGCGCTGCGCGCGGACACTGATGAGGCCGCGGCGATCTGGCTGCCACGCCTCGCATCCTCCGAGCCCGAGATCGTTCCGGACGCCATCGCGCGCCTCGAATCGCGACCCCGACTTCCGGGAAAGCGCGCCGCGATGACGGCGCTGAAGGCGATCGAATGGCTATGACGACGTCACACGGTAGACGTCGTAGACGGCGTCGATGCGCCGGACCGCGTTGAGCACGCGATCCAGGTGCACGGAATCACCCATCTCGAAGACGAATCTGCTGATCGCCAGCCGGTCGTCATTCGTGTTCACCGTGGCCGAAAGGATGTTCACGTGATGCTCGCTGAGCACGCGGGTCACATCCGAGAGCAGGCCGCCCCTGTCGAGTGCCTCGACCTGGATCTGCACGCGGAACACGCTCTTGCTCGTCGATCCCCACTCGACCTCGACGAAACGCTGCTCCTGATCACTCAGCGCCTTCACGTTCACGCAGTCGGCACGGTGCACCGACACTCCGCTGCCGCGGGTGACGAACCCCACGATCGCGTCGCCCGGCACCGGAGTGCAGCACTTGGCGAGCTTGACGAGGATGTCGGCGGCACCGCGGACGAGGATGCCGGAGTCGCTGGTGCGCGGAGTCTGCGCGTGAGGACGCACCGGGATGTCGATCGCACCCGTCGCCGTGTCGTTCGCAGCCACCAGAGCTGTGACCTTCTCGAGCACGGACTGCGTCGAGACGTGTCCTTCACCGACGGCGGCGTACAACGCCGAGACGTCCTCGTAGCGCAACTGGTGCGCCACTTCCGAGAACGAATCCTGGCTCATCAGACGCTGCAGCGGAAGGTTCTGGCGCCGCATCGCACGCGCGATCGATTCCTTGCCCTGCTCGATGGCCTCTTCGCGCCGCTCCTTCGTGAACCAGCCCTTGATCTTGTTCCGCGCACGAGTGCTGCGGACGAAGGTCAGCCAGTCCTGACTGGGCCCAGCATCGGGGTTCTTGGAGGTGAAGACCTCGACGACGTCGCCGCTCTTGACCACCGTCTCGAGCGGAACCAGACGCCCGTTGACCTTGGCGCCCATCGTGCGGTGACCGATCTCCGTGTGCACGGCGTAGGCGAAGTCGACGGTCGTCGCCCCGGCCGGAAGCCCGATGACCCGCCCCTTGGGCGTGAACACGTAGACCTCTTTCGCTCCGATCTCGAACCGGAGGGAGTCGAGGAACTCACTCGGATCGGCCGTCTCGGCCTGCCAGTCCGAAATGTGCGCGAGCCACGTCATATCGGTGTCGGAGGGGCCGTCGACGGCCTTTCCACCGTTCATCCGCTCTTTGTACATCCAATGAGCAGCCACACCGAACTCGGCCTGCTGATGCATCTCATGAGTGCGGATCTGGATCTCGACCGTGCGGCCGCTCGGGCCGATCACCGTCGTGTGCAACGACTGGTACAGGTTGAACTTGGGGGTTGCGATGTAGTCCTTGAACCGGCCGGGCAACGGTGTCCACCGCGCGTGGATCGCTCCGAGGACGGCGTAGCAGTCGCGCACCGAGTTCACGATCACGCGGATGCCGATGAGGTCGTAGATGTCGTCGAACTCACGACCACGGATGACCATCTTCTGATAGACCGAGTACAGTTGCTTCGGACGTCCGTCGACCTTGCCCTTGATGCGCAGGTCGTGCAGATCCTCATCGATCGACTCGATGACCTGTTTGAGATACTTCTCGCGCTGAGGCGTACGCTGCGCGATCAGACTGTTGATCTCGGCGTAGATCTTCGGATGGAGCACCGCGAACGAGAGATCCTCGAGCTCGGACTTGATGGCCTGGATGCCGAGCCGGTTCGCGAGCGGCGCGTAGATCTCCAGGGTCTCCCTGGCCTTGGGCGCCGCCTTCTCCGGCGGGACGAATCCCCAGGTTCGCGCATTGTGCAACCGGTCGGCGAGCTTGATCAGCAGCACCCGGATGTCCTTCGACATCGCCACGATCATCTTGCGGACGGTTTCGGCCTGGGCGCTCTCGCCGTACTTGACCTTGTCGAGCTTGGTCACGCCGTCGACGAGCATCGCGACTTCGTCGCCGAAAGTATCGGTCAGCTCGGAGAGCGCGTACCCGGTGTCTTCAACGGTGTCGTGCAGGAGCGCGGCGGCGATCGCACGCGGACCGAGCCCCATCTCCGCGAGGATCTGCGCGACCGCCAGCGGGTGGGTGATGTACGGCTCGCCGCTGCGGCGTTTCTGCCCCTCGTGCTTCTCCTTGGCGACCTGGTACGCGCGTTCGATGATCGCCAGATCGCCCTTGGGGTGATTGACCCGCACCGAACGGATCAGATTGTCGAGATCGTTGATGCGCGGCGCGCGCGAGAAGATTCGGGGAACGAGCCGTCTCAGACTCGAGCCCTGTGCCTGTGAGGGCGCGTCCGCCATCGATACACCTCCGGATCAGAACATCCTACGCGTCTGCCGGCGTCTGAAGCCCGGCCGGACGAACGGCTCAGGCGTCGACGGTCGACCGAGCCCGAAGCTCGCGCACTCGACGATCGCTTTCGACGATCTGCGGCTCGTTCTCACGGAACAGCGAGTACAGCGGCGCCGCGACGAACAGCGTGGAGTAGGTCGCCACGAGGATGCCGACGAAGATCGAGAGCGAGATGTCGGTGAGGGTCTCTGCACCGAGCCAGAACGCACCGATGAAGAGGATCGCGCCCACCGGCAGCGCCGCGACGATCGACGTGTTGATCGAGCGGACCAGGGTCTGGTTCACCGCCAGGTTCACCGATTCACCGAACGTTCGGGCAGAGTTCTCCCCGTCGGCCGAGGTGTTCTCTCTGACCTTGTCGAACACCACCGTGGTGTCGTAGAGCGAATAGGCGAGGATCGTGAGGAAACCGATGACGGCGGCCGGGGAGATCTCGAATCCGGCAAGGGCGTACACGCCGATCGTGATCACGAGCACATCGAGCAGCCCGATGATCGCGGCTGCGGACATCTTCCATGTGCGGAAGTAGATCGCGAGGATCAAGAACGTGAGCGCGAGGAAGATTCCCAGACCCCAGAGCGACTGACGGGTGACGCTCTCGCCCCACTGCGGTCCGATGAACGATGAGCCCACCTCGTCCGGATCGACGTCGTAGGCCTCGGCCAGTGCCTGCGAGACCGCGAGGGTGTCCTCGGCCGACATCTGCGACGTCTGGACGCGCACATCCGTGTCGCCGATGATCGCGACCTTCGCCGTCGACTCGGGCACCACCGATTGCACGGCTTCGGTGGCCTTCGTCTGGTCAGTCGATGCCGGCGCGACCACCGTGAACTGCGATCCGCCAGTGAACTCGATCGAGAACTGCACCGGACGGATCAGCGGCACGAGGGCGGCTGCGACGACCAGGACGATCGCGATGATGAACCACAGGCGGCGCTTCCCGACGAAGGGGAACGACGTCTTGCCGGTGTAGAGATTGTTGCCGAACTCATTCATGGAGGCCATCAGCGCTCTCCCTCGCTTCCCGAGTTCGTGGGTCTGTTCGCAGTGAGCGACTGCTCCCGCTTCCGCTCGGCGATCGTCTGCCGCCGCTCGGCCTCATTGCGCGACCTGTTGTTCTTCGCGGCGCGACCGGCCGTGCTCGGGGCGACCTCGCGGTACTGCGAGCGTGTGTGGTAGACGGCGCCGAGCGATTCCGGATCGAGTCCGGAGAGCTTGTGTCCGCCGCCGAAGAACTTCGTGCGCGCCAGGATCTGCATGACGGGGTGGGTGAAGATCACGAAGATGAACACATCGATGAGTGTCGTGAGCCCCAGCGTGAACGCGAAGCCCTTCACCGTCGAGTCGGCCAGGATGTAGAGCACGACCGCCGCGAGGATGTTGATCGACTTGGAGATGTAGATCGTGCGCTTCGCGCGGCCCCAGCCGTCTTCCACGGCCCCGGTGACCGATTTACCGTCTCTCAACTCGTCGCGTATTCGCTCGAAGTAGACGATGAACGAATCGGCCGTGAATCCGATCGAGACGATGAGGCCGGCGACACCGGCCAGCGAGAGGCGGAATCCGAGCCGCCAGGCGAGGATGCAGATGACGATGTAGGTCAGGACGCCCATCACCGCGATCGACGCGATGATCACGGTGCCGAGCGCGCGGTAACTGATCAGCGAGTAGATCGCGACCAGTCCGAGACCGATGAGTCCGGCGATCAGGCCCACCTGGAGCTGCTGCGTTCCCAGCGTCGCGGAGACCGTGGAGGAGCTCTCGGTGGTGAAGCTCAGCGGCAGGGCGCCGTACTTGAGCTGATCGGCGAGCGTCTCAGCGGTCTCCTGCGTGAAGGATCCTGAGATGCTGGGCTTGCCGTTGAGGATCTGGGCGTTCATCTGAGGCGCGGAGATGACCTTGCCATCGAGGACGAATGCGAACTGATCGCGCGGGGTCAGCCCATCGAGCTTGTTCTGGTAGAGCCGCTGGCTGATCTCGCCGAAGACCTTCGTGCCGTTGCCGTCGAGGACGAGCTGCACGGTCCATGCGCCCGAGTTGGGGTCGCGACCGCTGGTGGCATCGGTGATGGCATCGCCGGAGAGCTCTGTCGGGCCGAGGATGTATTTGACCGTGCCGGTGTCGTCGCAGGTGATCATCGGTTCGTCTGCGGGCGCGCTGGCGGCGCTGTTCTCCGGATCCGCGCAGTCGTAGGCGAGGAACTCCGCCTGCAGCTTCTCGGTCACCCACGACATGTCGCTGGCATCGGTCGGCTCAGCGGTCGGAACCGCGTTCGCCGACGGATCGGGCGTGGGGTACGGGGTGCTGTTGCCGTCTTCTCCGACGAACTCGGTCGCGGGGTTCCCCGTGAAGATGACGGGTCGGAACTCGAGCTGAGCGCTCGCCTGGATGCGCGCGCGGGTCTCTTCGTCGGCGACACCGGGGATCTGCACCACGATGTTGCGTCCGCCCTCGGTCGTGATGTCCGCTTCGGCGACGCCGGACGCATCGACGCGCTGGCGGATGATCGAGACCGCCTGATCGAGCTGCTCCGGGGTGGGGTTCGAGCCGTCTTCAGTGACGGCCCCCAGAACGATCTGCGTACCGCCCTGCAGGTCCAGAGCGAGCTCAGGAGCCCACGAGCTCTGCTGGAAACCGTAGACCCCGATCGCGTTGATGCCGAACAGAGCGGCCGTCACGAGGAGAAGACCGAGGAGCACCTTCCACGCATGGCGGACAGGAGAGGATGAAGCCACGAATGTTCAGCTTTCTGCGAAACCGAGCGGACCGGACCGGACAGGACTAGCGAAGAGACTACTACTTGCTGTCGCCGTCGCGATCCAGTCGGGCGCGGGTCTCCTCCGGAGTCTCCGGGGTCACCTCGGGCGCGATCTCCTCGACCACGTGATCGTGGACGTCAGCGGACGATTCGAAGTCCGTCACCGCATCCTTGGGCTCGACGACGCGGAGGATGGCCTGGCTGTGCACCTCGATGACCGTTCCTGGGGCGATCTCGACGAGCGCGGGCGAGTCGAGGTCTTCGGCGTCGTAGGCCACGATCGTGCCGTACAGGCCGCCCTGGAGCAGCACCTTGGCGCCGGGAACCGTCTTCGTGGCCTTCTCCTCCTGCTCAGCCTTCATGGCCTTCTGGCGCTTGCGGGTGTTGAAGAACATGAACACGAGGAGGACGGCGAGGAGGCCGAAGAGAACGATTTCCATCAGGCATTGCCTTTCACGATGCGCACGCCGAAAAATGGGCGTGCCGGGGGTTCGGGTGAAGTCTTCAGCGATTATAGGTCATCGAACAATGCGGCTTCCTCGGGATGGGGTACGCCGAGGTGGGCGTACGCCTCTGGCATCGCCACGCGTCCACGAGGGGTGCGGCCGAGGAAGCCGATCCTGACGAGGTACGGCTCGACGACGCTCTCGACGGTCTCCGCCTCTTCGCCCACGGCCACGGCGAGAGTGCTGAGGCCGACCGGGCCTCCTCGGAAACGGCGCACGAGCATTTCGAGCACGGCCCTGTCCAGACGATCGAGTCCGATCGGATCCACGTCGTAGAGCTCGAGGGCGGAATTCACGTCTTCGAGCGTCGCTCCCCCTCGTTCGCCGTGCACGAGCGCGTAGTCGCGCACTCGGCGCAGCAGTCGGTTGGCGATGCGCGGAGTACCCCGTGAACGTCGGGCGATCTCGTGGCGGGCGTCGACGGGTATGCCGACATCGAGCACGGCCGACGAGCGCTCGATCACCTTCTCGAGGTCTGCGTCGTCGTAGAACTCGAGGTGTCCGGTGAATCCGAATCGGTCGCGCAGCGGGTTGGGAAGCAACCCCGATCGGGTCGTCGCACCGACGAGGGTGAATGGCGCGAGATCCAGAGGGATGCTGGTCGCGCCGGCCCCTTTGCCGACCATGATGTCGATGCGGAAATCCTCCATGGCGAGATAGAGCATCTCTTCAGCCGAGCGCGCCATCCGATGGATCTCGTCGATGAAGAGCACTTCCCCTGGCGCGAGGCTCGACAGCAGGGCTGCGAGATCCCCGGCGTGCTGGATCGCCGGCCCGCTGGAGAGGCGGAGCGGGCGGTCGCTCTCGTGCGCGACGATCATCGCGAGGGTGGTCTTCCCGAGTCCGGGAGGACCTGCGAGCAGGATGTGGTCGGGAGGACGGTTCTGGATGCGTGCCGCATCGAGCAGAAGCTGCAGCTGTCCCCGCACTTTGGGCTGTCCGACGAACTCGCCGAGACTCGACGGGCGCAGGGCTCCTTCGATCGCCAGTTCCGTCTCGTCGATCGCCTCGGCCGGGTCATCCCGGCCGTCGGTGAACGCATCAGACACGTGCACCACCCGCCCGTGCGGGGCCGAGGGCGGCCAGGGCCTGACGCAGGAGGGCCGACACCGAGGACCGGTCGGCATCGCTCGCAGCCTCCGCGGTCTCGATCGCCGCCTCGCCCGCGACCTTCTCGGACCAGCCGAGTCCGACGAGCGCGGCGGTGACCTGAGCGACAACGGCGTCGGCGACGGGCTTCCCGCTCACCCCGCCGCCCGCTGCCGGCGGCTGCAGCTTGCCCGCGAGCTGCACCACGATGAGCTTGGCCGTCTTCGGCCCGATCCCCGAAACACGCCGGAACGGCGCATCGTCGTCGTCGGCGACGGCGGTCGCGATCTGGTCGACGGTGAGGTGCCCGAGCACACCGAGCGCTGACTTGGGGCCGACGCCGGTCACACTCAGCAGCTGTGTGAAGACCTCGAGCTCGAGCGGTTCGGCGAACCCGTACAGGGTGAGAGCGTCTTCGCGCACGATCAGGTTCGTGTGCAGTCGCAGGTTCTCCCCCACTCGAGCCGTGTGCGCCACATCGGCGGGCACGAAGACGAAGAATCCCACGCCTCCGACATCGATCACGACATGGTCGGCGCCGGCGGCGGGCACGCCCGTGGAGAGCACGGTGCCGTGCAACGAGGAGATCATTCCCCCAGCCTACGAGCCAGATCGTACGTATGTTCGAGCGACACGCTCTGCATCCGCCCAGACGCGCTGGGCCGGAGTGAGCGAGTGCGTCGCACCAGGGCCGGGTGCGCCGCGACGCCAGGCGTGGCAGAGGGCGATCGCCAGCGCATCTGCGGCATCTGCGGGCTGCGGCGGCGCATCCAGCCGGAGGATGCGAGCGATCATGGCCTGCACCTGCTTCTTGTCAGCGGAGCCGTACCCGGTGACGGCGGCCTTCACTTCGCTCGGCGTGTGGGTGGCAGCAGGCAGCCCCGCTTCTGCAGCGAGCAGCAGGGCGACGCCGCTCGCCTGAGCGGTGCCCATCACCGTGTGGCTGTTGTGCTGCGCGAAGACCCGCTCCACAGCGACCGCGTCTGGAGAGTGCGTGCTCATCACCGCACGGATTCCCGCCGCGACAGCGGCCAGCCGCTCGCCGATCGGCGCGTCCACTGCACTGCGGATCACGCCGACGTGCACGAGACTCGCTCGTCGCGAACGATCGACATCGACGATGCCGACACCGCACCGTGTCAGGCCGGGGTCGATCCCGAGTACGCGCAGAGATGGAGCCGTCACTCCCCCAGGTTAGGCGCGTGCTCAGCGGTGGCGCCGCAGGCTCGCCCTACTCGTCGTCGTCGTTCTCGAGCTCCGCCTGCACTTCTGGGGTGAGATCGAGGTTGGTGTAGACGTTCTGCACGTCTTCGCTGTCCTCGAGCGCGTCGATGAGCCGGAAGACCTTGCGCGCGGTTGCGGCATCGACCTCGACCTTGACGTTGGGCACGAATTCGACATCGGCCGATTCATAATCGATTCCGGCATCCTGCAGGGCCGTGCGCACCGTGACCAGGTCAGTGGCCTCGGCGATCACGCCGAAACCATCGCCGTGCGGCTCGACCTCTTCGGCTCCTGCTTCGAGCACAGCTTCCATCACGTCGTCCTCCGTGGTTCCCTCGGCGCCGACGACGATGACGCCCTTGCGCTCGAAGTTGTACGCGACGCTGCCCGGGTCCGCGAGGTTGCCGCCGTTGCGGCTCAGTGCCGTGCGCACCTCAGCGGCCGCGCGGTTCTTGTTGTCCGTCAGACACTCGATCATGAGTGCCACGCCGTTGGGTCCGTAGCCCTCGTACATGATCGACAGATACTCGACAGCCTCGCCGCCGATGCCCGCCCCGCGCTTGACCGCACGGTCGATGTTGTCCTTCGGCACCGACATCTTCTTGGCCTTGAAGACCGCGTCGTACAGCGTCGGGTTGCCGGCCAGGTCGGCTCCGCCGAGTTTGGCGGCGACCTCGATGTTCTTGATGAGCTTGGCCCACGACTTCGCGCGCCTCGAGTCGATGACAGCCTTCTTGTGCTTCGTCGTCGCCCATTTGGAGTGCCCGGACATATGTCTCCGCTCTTCGTTCCGCCCTGCGTATGCGACAGGGCATCGTCCATCCTAAAAGATTCCCGGCGCTCTGCGCATCCGAACGCTTCGGCCGTGCTCCCTCAGCCTTCCAGGCTCGACCGGCCCGACCGCCGCCGCGCCGCGTCCACCCGCTCGTGAGCCGGCAGCAGCACCGGAGCGTCCATCGCGGCATCCGGCTGCCAGGTGTCCCACTCCTCGTCCAGCGGCCATGATCCGCGGGCGATGAACTCACTCGCAGCATGGTCGGCGAGCGACCGCACGGCGTCGGCCTGTCTCTCGGTGAAGCGCCCCTGTGCGACGGCGGCCTCGAGCTCGTCCGCGTCCTTGAGCCACACGTCCTCGTGCTCCGGGTACTCGCGTGAGATCCACAGATCGAGCACGAGATCGCTCGAGTGCACGCCGGGTGCCGAACCGCCCGCACGCCGATGGGGCAGTTCGAGATTCACGTACGCACCCGACGGCGCTCCATCCGGTTCTCGGAAGAACCACACGGACCACGGCATGCCCGTCGGCGCGACCCGCAGGACGCCCGGTCCCTCCCACAGGGACTGGCGCATGATCCAGGCAACGCTGAAGCGCTCGGCCAACGGCACCTCCCGCGTACGCCGCCCGTCAGCGGGCGCCGATTCGAGACGCTCGGATCCGGAAGGGATCCAGACCACCAGACCGCGATCGTCGTCGCGCACCACCCGCGCGGCCTCGACATGACGCGAGTACTGCCACAGGATCTCCTGCTCCGGTTCGAACCGCACCGCCCGCGGATCGTTGGAGGGAATGGCGTCCGTCGGTACGGGATCGACCCTGCCGCCGGCAGTCGCACGCCCGCGCAGCAGAGCGACGGCCTGGTCGATGCCGATGTCATGGGACGCGACCTTCGCCCAGCCGTCACCGCGTCGGCCGATCAGCTCGACGGTGCCGCCGCTGGCGCTGACATCTCTCGTTCCGATGGGCAGACGCATGCCGCCACGCTACCGCGCCGCGGCGGCGCGCTGTGCGGCGTGGGTCATGAGCCGCGCGTGGAACCGCGTCTCGCCGGTGATCTCCGGATGGAACGAGATGCCGATGAGAGCGTCCTGCTCGACAGCGACGACGCGGCCGTCGGCGAGCGAGGCGAGAGCGGTGGCCCGCGGGCCGACCTCTTCGATGACCGGTCCGCGGATGAATGCCGCCGTGACAGGGCCACCGGGCAGTGCGGGCACATCGAGCTCGGCCTCGAACGACTCGGTCTGGCGGCCGAACGCGTTGCGGCGCACGACGACATCGAGTCCGCCGAACGTCTCCTGCCCGTCGACGCCGTCGATGATCCGGTCAGCGAGCATGATGAGTCCGGCGCAGGTGCCGAGCACCGGCATCCCCTCGCGGATGCGCTCGCGGATCGGATCACGCAGGTCGAACAGGCGGGAGAGCCGCCCGATGACCGTGGATTCGCCGCCGGGGATGACGAGCGCGTCGACAGCGGCCAACTCGGTCGGGCGTCGCACGGTGGGTGCATCCGCCCCCAAGGATCGCAGCGTCTGGACATGCTCGCGGACATCGCCCTGCAGTGCGAGCACGCCGATGCGGGATCCGGTCATGCGGTCGGCTTCAGAGGATCGTGCCCCGCGAGCATGGTCTTCGCCGTTCGGAGCTGCTGCAGGTCCACCTCTCGGTCCTGCACCATGACGTCGACCTGATTGCGCACCCAGTTCTGCACCTCGCCCGTGAGTTCTCCCTGTGCCGCGATGGCGACTGCCCGCTGCGCCCCGTCGACCAGTTGCAGGAACATCGGCACGAAGCGCCGGAGCCGATCGAACTCGATCTCATCGCCCACGGCGCGTGCGGCAGCACGGCGCTCCTTCATCTGCGCGTCCGAGAAATAGATGTGCGCCGCGGCGAACGCCGTCTGCGTGCGGATCGGGGCGGCGGGATCGTAGGCCGCGTAGAACCGCTCCGTGTCGACGATCAGCCAGTCCACCAGCGGGTGGAGCAGCTCCTGGTCCTCCGGGCCGATATCGGCACCGGCACGGACGGCGGCGATCTGCGACTCGATCTTCGCGAACCAACCGGTGAGGGTGGCATGTCGGCCCTGATCGAGTTCCACACCGGCGATCCGAGCGGAATCGCGGTCGAAGGCGAACAGCCGATCCAGCGCGGCGAGAATGTCGCCCAGTGCCTGCAGCTGCTGCTGGTGCGGACTCGGGCCTGGCCGCGCGACATCCGCGACGTCTCGCGGATCCAGACCTGCGAGCATGGTGCGCACGGCGCCCAGCTGGAGCAGCATCGCATGCTCATCCTTCGTCATGACGGTGACGTGCTCGCGGATCCACCCCTGCGCCTCGGCGCTCGGAGCGCCCTGCGTCGACATCGCAATCGCCCCCTGCACCTCGTTGTTGAGACGTATGAACACGGGGAGCTGCTGCCTCAAGCGGTCGGCGGTCTCGTGATCGCCGACCGCTTCTGCGATCGCCACCTGACCCTTCACCTGCGCGTCGACATAGGCGACATGCGCCGCGCCGAATGCCGCCTGCTCGCGAGGTGGCGCGGACGCGTCGTAGGACGCGTAGTACTGCTCGGTCGCGCCGGTCATCAGTTCGATGAGCGGATGCAGTTCCTCCTGTTGGGCGGGACTGAGCTCCTCACCGTCCCGGAGTGCAATGAGGTGCCCGTCGATCCGGTCCAGCCAACCGGCGTACGCGTCGAGGCGCTCCTGCGCGGCGTCCCCACCCGCGATGAGCGCCGAGGCGGTCTCGAAGGTGTACATGCGCTGCAGGGCGGCGTTGAGGTTGTTCAGTCCGGACATCTGCTGCCGGCGAGAAGAATCCATGGCGTGGAGAATACCCGTTCTGGGCGTTGAACCCGTCGGACGATGCGACAACAGGCGGGTGGGTTACCAGCCGCGCTCGGCGAGCCGGTGCGGCGCGGGCAGGTCGGACACGTTGATCCCGACCATCGCCTCGCCGAGTCCGCGTGAGACCTCGGCGATGACCTTCGCGTCATCGTAGAAGGTGGTCGCCTTCACGATCGCCGCTGCACGCTCGGCGGGGTTCCCCGACTTGAAGATGCCGGATCCGACGAACACGCCGTCGGCACCGAGCTGCATCATCAGCGCGGCGTCCGCGGGCGTCGCGACTCCACCGGCGACGAACAGGACGACGGGGAGCTGTCCGGTCTCGGCGATCTCCGCGACCAGCTCGTACGGTGCCTGCAGCTCCTTGGCGGCGACGTACAGCTCATCCTTGGGGAGGGCGGTGAGTGCGGCGATCTCGCCACGGATCTTGCGGATGTGCTTCATCGCCTCGGAGACGTCTCCGGTGCCGGCCTCGCCCTTGGAACGGATCATCGCCGCTCCTTCGTTGATGCGGCGCAGGGCCTCGCCGAGATTGGTCGCACCGCAGACGAAGGGCACGGTGAAGTCGTACTTGTCGATGTGGTTGACGTAGTCGGCGGGCGAGAGCACCTCGGACTCGTCGATGTAGTCGACACCGAGCTCCTGCAGAACCTGCGCCTCGACGAAGTGACCGATGCGTGCTTTGGCCATGACGGGGATCGACACCGTGTCGATGATGCTGTCGATCATGTCGGGGTCGCTCATGCGCGATACGCCGCCCTGGGCACGGATGTCGGCGGGAACCCGCTCGAGCGCCATGACGGCGACGGCGCCGGCGTCCTCGGCGATCTTCGCCTGCTCCGCGGTGACGACGTCCATGATGACACCGCCCTTGAGCATCTCGGCGAGTCCGCGCTTCACGCGTGCTGATCCGGTGGTGGGGTTCTCGTCTGCGACCATGGTGGATCCTTCCGTGCATCCAAAGCTCAATTTGATCTATGCCAAAAGATAGCACTGTCTGAGCGACGCGTAGACTCGTCTGCCAGGAGGTGTCATGAACGAGCAGATCACCGGCCGTACCGCCGCGGAGATCGCCGACAGCGTGCGCGAGCTGCACGAGCGAGGCATCCTCGCCCCCGGCACGCTCCTGCCCCCCGTGCGCGAGCTCGCGGAACGCCTCGGCGTGAACCGCAACACGACGGTGGCCGCCTATCGCCAGCTCTCGCAGGCGGGCATCGTCGTCAGCCGAGGTCGCGCCGGTACGTCGATCGTCGAGCACGACGCCGTCGCCCAGGAGGGATACGCCGCAGACACGGTGCTGCGCGACATCGGAACGGGAAACCCGGATCCCGCTCTGATCCCTGATCCGTCCGCGGTCCTCGCCGGGGTGGTCGGTCGGCCTGTGCTCTATGGCGAGCCGGTCATCGATCCCGCACTGGATCGCTGGGCGCGCGAGTGGATCGCACCGGATATGGCCGCCAGCGACTTCCGCATCACGATCACCAGCGGCGCCGTGGATGCTGTCGAGCGCTTGCTCGCGCAGGCGCTGATGCGCGACGATGCGGTGGCGCTCGAAGACCCCTGCTTCCTCGCGAGCATCCATACCGTGCGCCTCGGCGGGTACCGTGCGATCCCCGTGCCCGTCGACGACGAGGGAATGACGGTCGAAGGACTGCGCGCCGCGCTGGATGCCGGCGTCAGAGCGATCATCTCCACACCACGGGCCCAGAACCCGACGGGAGCGACCCTCTCCCCCGCACGCGCTGCAGCGCTGCGCGGACTGCTCGCGCAGCATCCCTACGTCCTCATCATCGAAGACGACCACTTCTCGTTGCTGTCCGAGCGGGCGTACGAGAGCCTCATCGGCCCGCAGCATCGCCGTTTCGCACTGCTGCGATCGGTGTCGAAGTTCCTCGGTCCTGACATGTGCCTCGCCATCGCCGCTACGGATCCGGAGACCTCCGACCGGCTATCGATGCGGTTGAGCCCCGGCACCACATGGGTGAGTCATCTGCTGCAGCGCCTCGCGCTGGGAATGCTGACCAGCGCGGGCACTCACGAGGGAATCCGCGCAGCGGGCGCGCACTACGCGGAGCGCAATCGCACGTTCGCGGAGCGGCTGCGCGCATTGCAGATAGCGTCCGAGCATCTGGACGGGATGAACCTCTGGGTGCGGCTGCCGAAGCCGGCGCGAGTCGTCGCCGAACGGCTCATGCGGCGAGGGTGGCTCGTGCGAACAGGAGACGAGTTCGTCTTGGATGAGAGCACGGCGCCATCGCACCACCTTCGGCTCACCGTGCACGACTTGAACGACGCGGATGCCGCGCAGCTCGCTGCCGACATCGCGAGCGCCGTGCGTTGACGAGCCATCAGCAGTGAGAGGATCGAACAATGAAGATCATCTCGATCCAATCGGCCGTCGCGTACGGACATGTCGGCAACTCCGCCGCGGTGTTCCCCCTGCAGCGCATCGGCGTCGATGTCGTGCCGGTGTACACGGTGAACTTCTCGAACCACACCGGGTACGGCGCGTGGCGTGGACCGCTCATCGATCCGGCTGACGTTCGTGAGGTCATCACCGGTATCGAAGAGCGGGAGGTGTTCGCGCACATCGACGCGATCCTCTCCGGCTACCAGGGCGGCGAGGGCATCGGAGAGGTGATCATCGACGCCGTCGCCCGGGTCAAGGCCGCGAATCCGAAGGCGCTCTACGCGTGCGATCCGGTCATGGGCAACGCGAAGTCCGGCTGCTTCGTCGCGCCGGCGATTCCCGAGCTGCTGCGCGACAAGGTCGTCCCCGTCGCCGACATCATCACACCGAACCAGTTCGAACTGGGCTTCCTCACCCGCACCGAGCCCGACACGCTGGAGTCCACTCTTCACTCCGTGGACCTCGCCCGTCGAATGGGCCCGAGCACGGTGCTCGTCACCAGCGTGGAACGACCCGACCGCGAAGAGGGCACGATCGAGATGCTCGCTGTCGACGACGACGGCGCATGGATCGTGCAGACCCCGTTCCTTCCCATGAAGGCCAACGGATCCGGCGATGTCACCGCGGCGCTGTTCACCGCGCACTACGTCGAAACCGGAAGTGCGCAGTCGGCGCTGGAGCGCACGGCGTCGAGCGTCTTCGATCTGCTGCAGCTGACGTTGGACTCCGGACAGCGCGAACTCGCCCTCATCGAGGCGCAGGAGTCCTATGCGCACCCGAAGATGCAGTTCACCGCCCGTCAGGTCCGCTGACCCGTCAGCCCGCAGGCCACGCTCCCGCGACCGCGTCACGCACATCGCCGAGGAGCTGCGGCAGGGCCTTCGTCTTGGCGACGATCGGGAAGAAGTTCGAGTCGGACTTCCAGCGCGGCACGATGTGCTGGTGCAGATGGGCATCGACCCCTGCACCTGCAACGGCGCCCTGATTCATTCCGAGATTGAATCCGTCGCAGTTGGACACCTCACGCAGCACACGCATCCCGATCTGCGTGAGTGCGCCGATCTCGGCGACCTCCTCGGGGGTCGCCTGATCGTAGGTGGCGACATGCCGATAGGGGCATACGAGCAGATGACCGGAGTTGTACGGGAAGAGATTCAGCAGCACGTACGAGGTCTTGCCGCGCGCCACGATGAGTCGCTCCTCATCGGCGTGCTTCGGCGCCTCGCAGAACGGGCAGTCCTCGCGCAGTGGTTCGGGCCCGGCCTGGATGTACGCCATGCGGTGCGGGGTCCACAGTCGCTGGAACTCGTCGGGAACACCGGCGAGGTGCCCGGCCTCCTCGACGTGCGCTGAGCCCACGCCGTTCGCCGGACTCTCGGTCACTCCAGGTCTCCCACTGTGTGCACGAGCGCGTGCGAGGCGATCGCCGTGCGGATGCGGGCAACGGCATCCGCGATCGGCACCCCGTTCTCCTGCGTGCCGTCGCGGAACCGGAACGAGACCGTACCGGCCTCTCGGTCCTTCTCACCCGCGATGAGGATCAGCGGCACCTTGCCGGTGGTGTGATTGCGGATCTTCTTCTGCATGCGGTCGTCGGAGTGGTCGACCTCTGCCCGCACATCGTGTTCGCGCAGCTGCGCGACGATGCCGTCGAGGTACTCGCCGAACTGCTCGGCCACGGGGACGGCGACGACCTGAGTGGGCGCCAGCCACACCGGGAAGTCACCGGCGTAGTGCTCGAGCAGGATCGCGAAGAACCGCTCGACCGACCCGAGAAGCGCGCGGTGGATCATCACCGGCCGGTGCTTCTGTCCGTCGGGCCCCGTGTACTCGAGTTCGAACCGTTCCGGCTGGTTGAAGTCGAGCTGGATGGTCGACATCTGCCAGGTGCGGCCGATCGCATCGCGCGCCTGCACGGAGATCTTCGGACCGTAGAACGCGGCTCCACCCGGATCGTCGACGAGCTCGAGACCTGAGGCGACGGCGACGTCGCGCAGCGTCTCGATCGCTGACGCCCACTGCTCGGGCTCACCGAGGAACTTCGGGTTGCCCTCTTCGTTGGTCGACAGTTCGAGGTAGAAGTCGTTCAGTCCGTAGTCGCGCAGCAGATCGAGGACGAGGTTGAGGTTGGTCGTGAGCTCTTCGCGCACCTGGTCCTGCGCGACGTAGATGTGCGCATCATCCTGAGTCAGGCCGCGCACGCGGGTCAGGCCCGAGAGCGTTCCGCTCTTCTCATAGCGGTACACGGTTCCGAACTCGGCGAGACGAAGCGGAAGTTCTCGGTAGGAGCGCCCGCGAGACCGGTAGATCAGGTTGTGGAACGGGCAGTTCATCGGCTTCAGGTAGTAGTCCTGGCCCTGACGGGTGATGTTGCCGTCGTCATCCGTGATCTCGTCGAGGTGCATCGGCGGGAACATGCCGTCGGCATACGTCTGCAGGTGACCCGATGTCTGGAACAGATCCTTCTTCGTGATGTGCGGGCTGTTGACGACGTCGTAGCCGTTGCGCAGCAGGTGGCGGCGCAGGTTCTCCTCGATCTCGTAGCGGACGATACCGCCCCTGGGGTGGAAGACCGCAAGACCTGAACCGATCTCGTCGGGGAAGGAGAAGAGATCCATCTCGACGCCGAGCTTGCGGTGATCACGGCGCTCTGCCTCGGCGAGGCGGTCCTTGTACGCCTTGAGCTCGTCCTTGGTGGGCCACGCGGTGCCGTAGATGCGCTGCAGCTGGGGGTTCTTCTCACTGCCGCGCCAGTAAGCGGCGGCGATGCGGGTGAGATCCCAGCCGTTGCCGATCATGCGCGTGCTGGGCAGGTGAGGCCCGCGGCAGAGATCCTTCCACGCCACCTCGCCGTCCTTGGTCGTGTTGTCGTAGATCGTCAGCTCTCCGGCCCCGACCTCGACGGATGCGCCCTCGGCCGCGTTCGCGCCCGACCCCGGCCCCCCGGCGAGCTCGATGAGCTCGAGCTTGAACGGCTCGTCCGCGAGCTCTGCGCGCGCCTCGTCGGCGGTGACGACGCGGCGCACGAAGCGCTGTCCCTCACGGACGATGCGCTGCATCTCCTTGGAGATCGCTTTGATGTCCTCCGGTGTGAACGGGGTCTCGACGCCGAAGTCGTAGTAGAAGCCATCGGTCACGGGCGGACCGATTCCGAGGTTCGCCTGCGGGTTGATGCGCTGCACGGCCTGCGCGAGCACATGGGCCGTGGAGTGACGGAGGATGGCGAGGCCGTCCTCACTGTCGATCGTGACCGGCTCCACCGTGTCGGTCTCTGCGACGACGGTTGCGAGGTCCTTCAATTCGCCGTTGACGCGCATGGCGACGACGGATCGGTCAGAGAACAGGGCGAAGCCGTCGTTCGGCTGGACATCTTCAGGCACAGATCACTCCACTAGGTCGTAGTCCAGATTACTCGCACGTCTCATCGCAGCTCGCCCTGGGTCGAGGAATCAACGCTAAGGTCTGTGCATGACCGCGCCGTTCGTCACTTCGACATCGACCGAGATGATCGATCGTCCCCGAGTGCACATGTGGCTAAGCGAACTCTCGTACTGGGCACGCGGACGCTCCAGGCAGACGCAGGATGCCGCGATCGATGCATCCCGGAATTACGGGGTCTATCACGCGGAGACAGGCGAACAGGTGGCGTACGCACGCGTCGTGACCGACGGCGTGACCTTCGCATGGCTCTGCGACGTGTTCGTCGCGCCCGAAGCGCGCGGACGAGGTCTCGGCAAGATGATCACCGCGGCGGTGGTCGAAGACCTTGCCCCGCTGCACCTCAAGCGCATCATGCTCGCCACCGGTGATGCGCACGGCTTGTACGCCCAGCACGGGTTCACGGCTCTCTCCGATCCCGCGCAGATGATGGCTCGGGCGGGCTGATCGTCGTGCGCGAGTTGACGACGGACGACCTCGGTCTGCTGCTCTCGGTGTTCGCGGTGCTGCTGATCGCCTTCGGCATCGACTTCCACTTCTCGACGAAAGCCGTCACGAAGCATCGTCGAGCGACGTGGTTCTACGCGATCGTGACACTCATCGGCGAGCTGATGACGGCTGTGGCCCTCGTGTTGACCTGGGTGGCTCTGTGGAGCCCCGCGGCGTGGGAGGCGATCGACAACCTGCTCGTCTTCATCCCGGGCACGATCGCGATCGTCTGCGCCGTCATACTCACCCTGGACAAGATCACCGCGCGTCTGGAGCGCTTGAAGCGTACCCTTCGGGGGGATCCCGTTGTCCGAAAATGAGAAGAACCCCTGATCGCTCAAGGGTTCTTGTCTGTGCGCGATACTGGGATCGAACCAGTGACCTCTTCCGTGTCAGGGAAGCGCGCTACCGCTGCGCCAATCGCGCCCGCTGGGGCTGTTCAGTTGTTCGGTGAGGTGGCGACGGGATTCGAACCCGTGTAAACGGCTTTGCAGGCCGGTGCCTAGCCGCTCGGCCACGCCACCGTGTGGATTGACCCCACGTGCCGTGAGTCCCTGAAAGGAACTCTCTGCACTCGAGCGGATGACGAGATTCGAACTCGCGACCCTCACCTTGGCAAGGTGATGCGCTACCACTGCGCTACATCCGCATTTCGTGCCCCGGTTGCCCTGGGCACTTGTAAAACAATAGCCGACGATTCCCCCCTCGCAAAACTCAACACGGATCTCGCGCGTGTCAGCCGGAATGGTCCTGAGCGACCGAAGTCGTCCGGTAGTATCGTTTCCTGACCCCATGGGTCTTGGGCGATTGGCGCAGCTGGTAGCGCGCTTCCTTCACACGGAAGAGGTCGTCGGTTCGAGTCCGGCATCGCCCACCACATCCCGCATCCTTCGCGGAGTACGGCACCCACGGATGCTCAGTACGATCAGTGTATGAAGCACACCAGCCGCACCGGCCTGTTCCGGCGGATCGTGCGCAGAGCGCTGCTCATCGTCGGTGCGATCCATGCGCTCGTCGTCGGTGTCCTCCTCACCGGCGACCACCTCGCCAAGCGACGCCGCCAGCATCGCGCGGGATTTCCTCGTCCTGGCACGTTCCAGTCCGACGTCGCAGGAAACGACGTCACGGTGTACACGTACGGTGAAGACCTCTATCGAGACATGCTGGCGGCGATCAAGGGCGCGCGCTCGAGAGTCCTGCTCGAGACGTATCTGTGGAAGTCCGACCGCGTCGGCGAGGAGTTCCGTGCGGCTCTGAACGATGCTGCGGCCCGTGGCGTCGAGGTCTTCGTCTCCTACGACGTGTTCGGCAACCTCGTCGTCAAACCATCGTTCTACCGGTTCCACCCCGCTGTGAACGTGTTCCGCTTTCCTCCGCTGCACCCTTCACTCGTACTCTCCCCCGTTCGTGCCGCCGGACTCACCCATAGGAAGCTGCTCGTGGTGGACGACGAGATCGCCTTCGTCGGGGGCTACAACATCGGTTCCCTCTACGCGACCGAATGGCGCGATACGCATGTTCGACTGCAGGGTTCCGCGGCGTTCGAACTGACGCATGCGTTCGCCCGGGTGTGGAACTCCTGGGCACCGAAGAGACTCCCGCGCGTCACGACCGCCAGCAGGCCGTCGTGGCAGGCGCCCATCCGTGCGATCAACAACATCCCCTCCGACATCGTCTATCCGATCAGAGCCGTCTATCTCGATGCGATCAGTCGCGCGCAGAGCCATATCTACCTCACGACGGCCTACTTCATCCCCGATCGACAGATCCTGGACGAACTCATCGAAGCGGCGCGGCGCGGGGTCGACGTGCGCATCATCGTCCCCGAGGAGTCGAACCACATCATCGCCGACTGGCTCTCGCGCGGGTTCTACACGACGCTCCTGCGCGCCAGCATCACTCTGCTGCTCTACCGCGGGGCGATGGTGCACGCCAAGACCGCGACGATCGATGGACGCTGGGCAGTGGTGGGCACGCCGAACATCGACAGGCTCAGCCTCGCATTCAACTACGAGACCATCCTGGAGGTTCAGGACGACACGTTCGCCCAGCACCTCGAGCAGATCTTCGAGATCGACAGCGCGAACTGCCGCCCCGTGACAGCGAAGGCCTGGGCGAAGCGGCATCCGGCGGCGCGCTTCGCGGAGTCCGTGCTCGTGCCGCTGCGTCCGTTCCTCTGAGGCGTCACGCCGCAGCAGGGCGGACCATCGCGGATATCAGCGCTTCGCGACCCAGCCGTACCGCTCGTTGAGCGCCGCGGCGATGCGGTCGTAGCGGCCACGGTCGAGCACCGCGGCCTCGCGGCGCATCCCCTTCTCGTGCACGCTGTAGAGCTGCTCGATGTCGACCCAGGACTCGCGTCCCTGCGAATCCCACGCGCCGCTGCCGATCGGCAGGTAGTCGCGGTCGCGGTCATGAGGCTTGCTGGTCATCCGCACCGCGTACACACGGCTTGCAGACTCGCGGCCGATCACGAGGACCGGCCTGTCCTTTCCGCGGCCGTCGTTCTCCTCGTACGGCACCCACGTCCAGATGACCTCTCCCGAGTCCGGGGCGCCGTCCTTCGACGGCGCGTAGTCGACTGCGAGATCGTCGATGTGCTCCGGGTCGATCCGTACCGTCTCGCTCCCCCGTGCGCGCCCGGCCTCGACGTCCGCATCGCGCAATCGCGCTGATGCGTGGGATGCGCCGGAAAACCCCGGATCCTCTCGGGAGGTCCGGGGCTTTCCTGGTGACAGCGTCTTCACGACGATGTCGACGATCTGGCGCAGGATGCTCTGGGAAGAACTCACCCCGTCACCCTACCCACGAGGGCGACCGGCCGTCAGGCGTCGATCAGGGCGTAGCCCTCCTCACCATGGACGACCGAGTCGACGCCGGCGATCTCATCCTCGTTCGTGATGCGGAATCCGATCGTCTTCTGGATGACGAAACCGATGACGTAGGCGATCACGAACGCATAGATCAGCACTCCCAGTGCGGCGATGAGCTGCACGATGAGCTGGCGCGCGTCGCCACCCACGAACAGACCCGTGTCCGTGGCGAACAGGCCGAGGTACAGCGTGCCGAAGAGGCCACCGACGAGGTGGATGCCGACGACGTCGAGAGAGTCGTCGAAACCGAGACGGAACTTCAGTTCGACGGCCAGGGCGCACAGCACGCCGGCGAGAGCACCAAGCAGCAACGACCATCCTGGAGTGAGGTTCGCACATGCGGGGGTGATGGCGACAAGACCCGCGACAGCACCGGAGGCCGCACCGACCGATGTCGCCTTGCCGTCCTTGATCCGCTCGATGAGGATCCAGCCGAGAATCGCGGCTGCTGTCGCGCCGAGCGTGTTGAGACCGATCAGGCCGACGCCGCCCATGTCCTCCGAGAGCCACTCCGCGCCCGCGTTGAAGCCGAACCACCCGAACCACAGCAACGCGGCACCGAGAAGCGTGAGCGGCACGTTGTGGGGCTTGAGGATGCCCTTCTGGAACCCGATGCGCTTGCCGAGCACCAGAGCCAGTGCCAGAGCAGCCGCACCGGCGTTGATGTGCACGGCGGTGCCACCGGCGTAGTCGATGACGGCGATGCCGCTGTCCTCTCCGAACAGTGTGGTGCCGAGGTTGGTGATCCATCCACCGCCCCACACCCACGCCGCGATCGGGAAGTATCCCACCGTGGCGAAGACGCCGGCGAAGATCAGCCAGCTGCCGAACTTCGCACGGTCCGCAATGGCGCCCGAGATCAGGGCGATCGTGATGATCGCGAAGGTCGCACCGTACGCGACACCGATGAGCGCGACGTTCGATCCTTCACCCGAGGCGAGGTTCGCGAGTCCGAAGTCGGCGAAGGGGTTGCCCGCGAAGGCCGTCGCGCTGTCGACCGAGCTCATCGAGAACCCGAAGAGGATCCAGAGCACGGCGACCAGTCCGATGGAGCCGAAGCTCATCATCATCATGCTGACGACGCTCTTGGCTTTGACGAGCCCGCCGTAGAAGAACGCGACACCGGGCGTCATGAGCAGCACGAGCGCGGTGGCGGTAATACCCCACGAGATGTTGCCGGGAGCATCCATAGGAAAACCTCACATCCGAAGTAATTGAGAACTTCAGTGTGGCGATGCCCCGTTTCCGGCAGACGCGTGCGTTGTTTCGCCGAAGTTACGCCCGTGGGTGCTGTGTGAACATCGCGTTACGGCGTGCTCTGCAACTGCGCTGAGTGGGTGAGCGCATTCAGCCGGGAGATGGCGCGCAAGTACTTCTTGCGGTACCCGCCGCTGAGCATCTCCTCGGCGAATACCTGATCCAGACTCGTACCGGTCGCGATGATCGGCACCTGCGCGTCGTAGACCCGGTCGACGAAGGCCACGAAACGCAGCGCCTCGGACTGGTCGGTGAGCACTTCGACCTCGCGCAGGCCGACGAGCGAGACGCCGTCGATCAGACGGATGTACCGCGAGGGGTGCACTTTCGCGAGATGCCGGATGACGTCGGCGAAGAGGTCATCGGATGCTGTGTCCTGTGCCGCAGCAAGCGACTGGGCGTACTCATCGTCGGAGAGCACGACGGCTCTGCCGTCGAGAGCCCGCTGGCGGAAGTCCACCCCGTCGATGCGCACCGTCTCGAACCTGTCGGACATCGCATGGATCTCGCGAAGGAAGTCCTGCGCGGCGAACCGGCCCTCACCGAGCGCGTTGGGAGGCGTGTTGGAGGTCGCGGCGAGCTTCGTTCCGGATACCACGAGCTCGCCGAGCAGTCGGGTCATCACCATCGTGTCGCCGGGGTCATCCAGCTCGAACTCATCGATGCAGATCAGGTCGGACCCGCGCAGCAGGTCGACGGTGTTCTTGTAACCGAGGGCACCGACGAGGGCCGTGTACTCGATGAACGACCCGAAGTACTTCCGTCGGGCGGGCATCGCGTGGTAGATCGAGGCGAGCAGGTGAGTCTTGCCCACGCCGAAGCCGCCATCGAGGTACACCCCCGGCTTGATCTCGGGCTCCTTCTTCCTGCCTCGGCCGAAGAGCCCCGATCGCTTCGCCACGGGACCGCGCCCGGCGAAGCGCTGAAGCAGTTCCTTGGACTCGGCCTGCGACGGGTACGCATCATCCGAGCGGTAACTGTCGAACGTCGCCGCATCGAACTGGGGCGGCGGCACCAGACTGGCCAGCATCTCAGGGCCTGTGACCACGGGCTCCCGCGCGGTGAGGTGCACGATGCCCGCACCGTCTGTGTCTGTCATGCGGTTCCTATGTCGAAGTCTTGCAGTTCGGGCGCCGGGCGCACCGAACGGCTCTATGGTCGAAGGGGGACGGCTCAACTTTACGCCGTCACCGCAGCGCCCCATCATCCAGTCATTCAGGAGAGCCGCATGAGCATCGAATTCGACACGACCGTCGCGAAGTTCGCCGAGTACTCCGCCCCTGGACGCCTGGTGAGCACGGACTGGCTCGCCGCGCACCTCGGCGACCCCGGACTGGTCGTCGTGGAGTCCGATGAGGACGTGCTGCTGTACGAGACGGGGCACATCCCCGGCGCGGTCAAGGTCGACTGGCACACCGAGCTCAATGACCCGGTGGTTCGGGACTACGTCGACGGAGCAGGTTTCGCCGACCTCCTCGGACGAAAGGGCATCTCGCGCGACGACACCGTCGTGATCTACGGCGACAAGAACAACTGGTGGGCGGCGTACGCGCTCTGGGTCTTCTCCCTCTTCGGGCACGAGGACGTGCGTCTACTCGACGGCGGACGCGATCGTTGGATCTCAGAAGGTCGCGAGATCACGACGGATGCCACGACTGCCTCCCCTGTCGCGTATCCGGTCGTCGAGCGCGACGACTCCGTGCTCCGCGCGTACAAGGACGACGTCGTGTCGTTCATCGGAGACGGCCCGCTGATCGATGTGCGTTCGCCCGAGGAGTACAGCGGAGAGCGCACGACCGCTCCCGCGTACCCCGAGGAGGGCGCGCTGCGCGCCGGGCACATCCCCACGGCCCAGAGCGTCCCGTGGGGCAGGGCTGTCGCGGAGGACGGCGGCTTCCGGACCCGGTCGGAGCTCGAAGCGATCTACCGCGACGGTGCCGGCATCGCCGACGGCGACGACATCATCGCCTACTGCCGTATCGGTGAGCGCTCGAGCCACACCTGGTTCGTCCTCAAGCACCTGCTCGGTTTCGAGAACGTCCGCAACTACGACGGCTCGTGGACGGAGTGGGGCAGCGCAGTGCGCGTGCCCATCGTCACCGGTGCGGAGCCGGGCTCGCTCTGAGCGTGGGAGAATTGCCGGGATGAGCACAACGCGCGTTCCCGATGCTCTCGCGGAGATCCGCGATGACTTCCTCGAGCTGCCGGAGGGCGAGCGCCTCCAGCTGCTGCTCGAGTTCTCACAGGAGCTCCCCGCCGTCTCAGACGACGTCGCCGCGCACCCTGAGATGTACGAGCGGGTCGCGGAGTGCCAGTCTCCGGTGTACATCCACGTCGAGGTCGTGGACGACTTCGTCACCATGCACGCGACGGCCCCGCCGGAGGCACCGACGACGCGCGGCTTCGCCAGCATCCTCGTGCAGGGCATCACCGGCCTGTCAGCAGACGACGTGCTCGCCATCCCCGATGACTACCCGCAGTCGATCGGCCTCACCCGAGCCGTCTCACCACTGCGGATCGGTGGGATGACGGGGATGCTGATGCGCGTCAAGCGTCAGATCGCGCAGAAGCGCTAATCATTCGCCCGCGGAGAACCCGTTCGCAGCCATCCATTCGGTGATCGCGGTGGTCCAGCCCAGCTGATCGTAGTTCCAGAGCTTCGTGTGCCGCGCCACAGCGAAATGCGGCATCGTGACGAGATCAGGACGCGCCTCGGCGAGAGCCCTGGATGCATCCACCGGCACGAACCCGTCGTCATCGCTGTGCAGCAGCAGGATCGGCACCGTCAGTTCATCGGCCCGTCGCACCATGTCCAGCCGGTCGAAGGGGATCGCATCCTCCGCTCCGCTCAGACGCGCGGTCAGCGGCGACGACAGCGCGTTCATGGCCAGCGTCGGCAGTGGTGCGACGATGCCGCTCGCGTGCGCCTGGTAGCGCAGGACGGGGCGCCAATCGACAACGGGCGAATCGAGCACGAGGCCAGCGATCGCCTGTCGGCTGCCCGACGACACCGCGGTCTGCAGCGCGATCGCACCACCCATCGACCAGCCCATGAGCACGACCCGCACGGCGCCATGACGCAGCGCGTAGGAGATGGCGGCATCGACATCCCGCCATTCGGAGGCACCGAGCGCATAGGACCCGCCGCGGCTGGGCGGTGCGTCTCCGTCATTGCGGTAGGACACCACCAGCGTGGGCAGACCCATCGCGTGGAAGACCGGAACGGCACGCAGGCATTCGGCTCTGGTCACACCGCGACCGTGGATCTGGATCACCCACGTCGACGACTCGGCGGGGAAGAGCCATGCGGGGCAGGGTCCTGCAGGCGATCCGATCAGCACCGGTTCCCAGGGAAGGTGCAGTTCGGATGGCGATGTGTAGTACCAGCCGCTGAACGCCGCTGGGCGATCGATCTCGGCGCCGGCGTCCACCTCCGTGAGCAGCTTCCGGCGCACGCGCCCTGCATCGGCGCTGAGTACTGCACCGAGTTTGAGGTAGTCGTGGGTGCCTGTCGTGAACAGACCGTACCGACCGGGGAGCTCGGTGTCGGGGGTGCGCGCGAGCTCGACCGTCTGCGCGCCGGTGTCGACCGCGAGTATCTCCGTGTCGGGCACCCGCGACGACGGCGTCACGACTCGTCGCCCGACGGAGAACACCAGTACGGCTGCGCCGGCGATCATGGCCAGCAGGGCGGGTACCAGCAGCGCAACGGCGTGCCTGAGACTCTTCATCGCTTCCTGACTCTAGCCTGTCACCGTGAGCGAACACCCCGATGCTGGTGCCCAGTTCGCGCGCGTCGCCGCCGAGCTCCGCGGAACGGCGTTCCGCGACGACATCGTGGTGCGCGAGATTCCCGCCCCGCAGGGCCTCGCGCCGTTCTCGCTCGCGCTCGCCGCCGACGTCCGCCCCAACGATCACGGCGACTCCGTCTACGGCACAGGCCGCTTCGTGCTGCTCCATGATCCGGAGGGCCCATCGGCATGGGGCGGACCCTGGCGGATCGTGACATTCGCACAGGCCCCGCTGGAGCCGGAGATCGGCACCGACCCGCTATTGGCCGATGTGACGTGGTCGTGGCTGGTCGATGCGCTGGATTCCCGCGATGCCGGCTACCACTCGGCATCAGGAACATCGACGAAGACGCTGTCCAAGGGCTTCGGATCCCTGGCATCGGAGGGCGACGGAGCGCAGATCGAACTACGCTCGTCCTGGACGCCGGAAGAACCGTTCCGGCCGCACGTGGAAGCATGGGCCGAACTCGTCGGCATGCTCGCCGGTCTCCCACCCGGCTCCGAGAACATCGCCGTGTTCGGCGCGCGAAAGGCAGGTCGTGACTGAGTACCGCGTCATCGACGATCCCACAGAGTTCCATCGGGCGTGCGAGGCGCTCGCCGCAGGCACAGGCCCCGTGGCCGTCGATGTCGAGCGAGCGTCCGGCTTCCGCTATTCGCAGCGCGCGTACCTCGTGCAGGTGTTCCGTCGCGACGCCGGTGTCTTCCTCTTCGATCCTCCGGCGCTCGGCGACTTCGCAGCCCTGCAGGCAGCGATCGGCGGCGTGGAGTGGGTGTTCCATGCGGCCAGTCAGGATCTGCCGTCGCTGCGTGAACTCGCTCTCGAGCCTGCCACGATCTTCGACACGGAGCTCGCGTCGCGTCTGCTCGGACATGATCGCGTCGGCCTCGCCGCGGTCGTCGAGGATGTGCTCGGCATCACTCTGAAGAAGGAGCACTCCGCCGCGGACTGGTCGACCCGCCCGCTCCCCGACTCGTGGCTCGACTACGCGGCGCTCGATGTGCTCCACCTCGTCGATGTGCGCGATCGGATCGCGGAGGAGCTCGAGGAGCAGGACAAGACGGAGATCGCGGCGCAGGAGTTCGCCGCGACGCTCGCGCAGCCTCCGCGTCCGCCTCGCGAGGATCCCTGGCGACGCTTGAGCGGACTGCATCAGGTCAAGGGCGCTCGCAATCTCGCCATCGCCCGGTCGCTCTGGGAAGCCAGGGAAGAGTACGCCCAGCAGCAGGACACCTCCCCCGGCAGGCTCGTCCCCGATCGCTCGCTGGTCGCCGCAGTGCTCGCGAATCCCCCGTCGAAGCAGGCGCTCGCCGGAGTGCAGGCGTTCAATGGCCGCGCCAGCCGCACCGAGCTGGACCGCTGGTGGGAGGCCATCGTGCGCGGTCGTGAGACGGACGATCTCCCCCGTGCGCGCATGACCAGTGATGCGCTGCCCCCTGCCCGCTCCTGGTCCGATCGCAATCCGGAGGCGGATGCCAGGCTGAAACTCGCACGCCCCGTCGTCGAGGCCGCCGCGGAAGAACTGCACATGCCGACGGAGAACCTGCTCAAGCCGGAGATGCTGCGACGAGTCGCCTGGACTCCGCCGGCGCTGACGACCGATGCTGTCGCCGAGGCGCTGCAGAGCTTGGGCGCGCGCCCCTGGCAGATTGAGTACACCGCACAGAAGATCACCGATGCCTTTGTAGAAGCCGGGCAAACGCCCGATCCGGCCCCGGCATCGGATTCGTAGGTTCGAACCAACCGATTCCCGGCGGTTCCCCGGCACTCCTAGGCTGAGGTCATCCCTAACCTAGGAGGCAGAGTGGCCGAGATCTCGGACGTCTACTTCGTCGATGGCGTGCGCACCCCGTTCGGGCGCGCCGGCGAAAAAGGCATGTACTGGAACACCCGCGCGGACGACCTCGCCGTAAAGGCGACGATCGGGCTGATGGAACGCAACTCCGACGTCCCCGCGGACCGCATCGATGACGTCGCGATCGCTGCGACATCGCAGACCGGTGATCAGGGCCTCACCCTCGGACGGTCGGTGGCGATCCTCTCCGGTCTCCCCAACACCGTCCCGGGTCTCGCCGTCGAGCGCATGTGCGCAGGCGCGATGACCAGTGTCACCACCATGGCCGCGTCGATCGGAATCGGAATGTACGATTTCGCCCTCGCCGGCGGCGTCGAGCACATGGGGCATCACCCCATCGGCGGCAACGCCGATCCGAACCCGCGTTTCGTGGCCGAGAAGATGGTCGACCCCGGCGCGCTGAACATGGGTGTCACGGCCGAGCGCATCTTCGACCGCTTCCCGCATCTGACGAAGGAGCGCTCCGACCGGTTCGGAATGCTCAGCCAGCAGAAGGTCCAGTCCGCCTACGACGCGGGCAGCATCCAGCCCGATCTCGTGCCGGTCGCCGTGAAGGATGCCTCAGGTGCCTGGGGTCTTGCGACCGAGGACGAGGGGCGTCGTCCTCAGACGACGATGGAAGACCTCGCGTCTCTGAAGACGCCGTTCCGTCCGCATGGCCGCGTCACCGCCGGAACCTCGTCGCCACTGACCGATGGAGCGACGATGTCGCTGCTCGCAGGTGGCGGTGCGGTCAAGGAGCTCGGGCTCACACCCAAGATGAAGATGGTCTCGTTCGCGTTCGCCGGCGTACAGCCGGAGATCATGGGCATCGGGCCCATCCCGTCGACCGAGAAGGCGCTGAAGAAGGCTGGTCTTCAGATCACCGACATCGGCCTGTTCGAACTCAACGAGGCCTTCGCGATCCAGGTCATCTCGTTCCTCGACCACTTCGGCATCGCCGATGACGACCCGCGGGTGAACCCGTGGGGCGGCGCGATCGCGCTCGGGCATCCGCTCGCGGCATCCGGCGTTCGCCTGATGATCCAGCTCGCGGCGCAGTTCGCCGAGCGCCCTGACGTGCGCTATGGTCTGACCGCGATGTGCGTCGGTCTCGGCCAGGGCGGTTCGGTCATCTGGGAGAACCCGTTCTACAACGGCAAGAAGCGCAAGTGAGGGATGCAGCAATGACTGACTACGACAAGATCGACTTCTCCCCCATCATCGCCATCGCCGGAGACGACGAGGTGGTGACCCACTCGATCGCACGCGACGTGAAGCTCCCCTCCGGCAAGGTGCTGGCTCTGGTCACGCTCGACAACGGTCGCGACCACACCAGGCCGAACACGTTGGGTCCGAGGACCCTCGCCGAGCTCGGCGAGACCCTTCAGACACTCAGGGCACGCGCCGCGGCCGGTGAGATCCGGGCGGTCGGCATCACCGGGAAGCAGTACATCCTCGCCGCGGGCGCCGACCTCTCCGACATCTCCAAGGTCACCTCCAAGGACGATGCGCGACTCGTCGCGCAACTCGGTCACAAGGTCATCGGATCATTGAATGATCTCGGGGTCCCATCGTTCGCGTTCGTGAATGGCCTGGCCCTCGGCGGTGGGCTCGAGATCGCACTGAACTCGACCTATCGCACCGTGGACTCGTCGGCGGCGGCCGTGGCGCTCCCCGAGGTGTTCCTCGGTCTGATCCCCGGATGGGGTGGCGCGTATCTGCTGCCGAACCTCATCGGCATCGAGAACGCCCTCGAGGTCGTCATCTCGAATCCGCTCAAGCAGAACCGGATGCTCAAGCCTCAGCAGGCTTTCGACCTCGGGATCATGGACGCGATCTTCCCAGCCGCGAACTATCTCGAGAACTCGCTCGCATGGGCGGACGCCGTTCTCGGTGGCAAGAAGGTCGAGCGCAAGAACGAACCGGGCAAGATCGAGCGGCTGACGAAGTGGCCGATCGCGATCAAGATGGCCCGCGGGATGCTGGAGTCGAAGATCGGCACGGTTCCGAAATCGCCGTACATGGCACTCGATCTGCTCGAGAAGGCGAAGAGCGGCACGTCGCCCAAGGACAGGGCCGAAGCCTTTGCACGCGAGGACGATGCCCTCTCGGAGCTCGTCGTCGGTGACCAGTTCGCGGCATCCATGTATGCCTTCGACCTCGTGCAGAAGCGCGCCAAGCGTCCTGTCGGCGCCCCCGACAAGACGCTCGCGAAGAAGGTGACCAAGGTCGGCATCATCGGGGCCGGCCTCATGGCCAGTCAGTTCGCTCTGCTGTTCCTGCGCCGCCTGCAGGTGCCGGTGCTCATCACCGACATCGATCAGGCGCGCGTCGACAAGGGCCTCGCGTACATCAACGATGAGATCGACAAGCTCGAGGCGAAGGGCCGACTGGATGCCGACGGCGCGAACAAGCTGCGCGGACTCCTGCACGGCACCGTCGACAAGAGCGAGTACGCCGACTGCGACTTCGTGATCGAAGCGGTCTTCGAAGAGGTCGGGGTCAAGCAGCAGGTCTTCGGCGATATCGAGAAGATAGTCGCGGATGACGCCATCCTCGCGACCAACACCTCGTCGTTGTCGGTCGAGGAGATCGGTTCGAAGCTCGCCCATCCTGAGCGCCTGGTCGGATTCCATTTCTTCAACCCGGTGGCGGTCATGCCGCTCATCGAGATCGTGAAGACACCGGTGACGAACGAGCAGAGCCTGTCGACCGCGTTCGTCGTCGCGAAGGGCCTCGGCAAGAACGCGGTTCTCACTGCGGACGAGCCGGGGTTCGTCGTGAACCGCCTGCTCGCCAAGGTCATGGGCGAGGCGGCACGGGCCGTCTACGAGGGCACCCCCATCGCCGACGTCGAGAAGGCGTTCGGGCCGCTCGGTCTGCCGATGGGCCCGTTCCAGCTCATCGACCTCGTCGGCTGGAAGGTCGCAGCCCACGTGCAGGACACGATGGTCCGCCACTTCCCCGACCGCTTCTACGCCAACGACAACTTCCACGTGCTCGCGGCGCTCGACAAGGTCGTGGAGAAGGACAAGGGCGGCCGCGTCGTCGGCTGGACCAAAGCCGCGGAGAAGGCTCTCAAGGGCACCGTCGGCGACTCCCCCGCCTCGGCGGAGACGATCCTCCAACGGGTGCAGGACGGGCTCGCACAGGAGATCAAACTCATGCTCGATGAGAAGGTCGTGCCAGAGGTCGAGGACATCGACCTCTGCCTGATCCTCGGCGCCGGTTGGCCTTTCATCGACGGTGGCGCATCCCCGTACCTCGACCGCGAGGGCGCATCCGAGCGCGTGTTCGGCGGGACGTTCCACAACCCGCCGATCCGTGGGATCGGCGCCTGACACCATCTGCTGTCAGTGCTCGGTGGGGCCGTGTCTTCGGATGCGGCCCCACCGCTGTGCGACAGATGGAGGAAGCCGGGTGGGCTCGCACCGCGTCAGGCGTGGGGTGAGCGTCAGCGCCGCTCGTGCAGCGGGAGGTCGATCGCGCCGGTCTCGCCCGCATTGCGTGCAATGGGGATGCGGGTGCCGAGCACCTGAGCCACGATGTCCTGGGCGATCTTGGTGCCGGTGAGGCCCGCGTCCGCCAGCACCTCGTCGCGCGACGCGTGATCGATGAATTCGTCCGGTAGGCCCAACTCGTCGACGGCGGTGTCGACTCCCGCCTCGCGCAGCACCTGACGCACGCGGGTGCCGATGCCCCCGACACGGATGCCGTCCTCGAGTGTGATGACCAGTCGGTGGCGGGCGGCGAGCTCGATGATCGACGGCTGGACGGGAATCGCCCAGCGCGGGTCGACCACGGTCGCACCGATTCCCTGAGCACGCAATCGTGCGGCGACGTCCATCGCCAGCGCGGCGAACGGGCCGATGGCGACGATGAGCACGTCTTCGCTGTCGTCACGGGAGAGCACGTCGACGCCGTCTTCGCGGCGCTCTACCGCCTCGATGTCGTCGGAGACCGCGCCCTTCGGGAATCGGATCACGGTCGGGGCATCATCGACGAGGACCGCCTCGTCGAGCGCCTCTGCAAGACGCGCGCCGTCACGGGGCGCCGCGATGCGGATGTGCGGAACGATCTGCAGCATCGCCAGATCCCACATGCCGTGATGGCTCGGGCCATCCGGTCCGGTGACGCCGGCTCGGTCGAGCACGAAGGTCACTCCGGCCTTGTGGAGTGCGACATCCATGAGCACCTGATCGAAAGCGCGCCCCATGAACGTCGCGTAGAGCGCGACAACAGGATGCAGCCCGCCGAATGCCAACCCCGCGGCCGCGGTCACCGCGTGCTGCTCGGCGATCCCGACATCGTAGACGCGCTCGGGGAAGCGCTCTGCGAACGGAGCGAGCCCTGTCGGGCGAAGCATGGCGGCAGTCATCGCGATCACCGTCGAGTCGCGTTCTCCTACGCGCACCAGTGCCTCCGAGAACACATCCGTCCACCCGCGGCTGCTGCTCCCGAGAGGCGCACCCGTGGCGGGATCGATGCGGTTCACGGCATGGAACTGGTCGGCCTCGTCGTCGAGAGCCGGCTGATATCCATGACCCTTCTCCGTGATCACATGAACGATGACCGGAGCGCCGAAGGACTTCGCCAGTTCCATCGTCTCGATCAGTGCAGGAAGATCGTGGCCATCGACGGGGCCGAGGTACTTGATATCGAGGTTCGAGTACAGCGCCTCATTGTTGGTGAAGCGCGACAGGAAGCCGTGCGTGCCGCCGCGAACGCCGCGGAACAGGGCGCGCCCGACCGGACCGAAGAGCCGGAAGAAGCGATCGGATCGGTGATGGAGGTCCTTGTAGGCGGCGGCCGTGCGCACCTTGTTGAGATACCGCGACATCCCGCCGATGGTGGGCGCATAGGATCGACCGTTGTCGTTGACGACGATCACGAGGTTGCGGTCGTTGTCGTCGGTGATGTTGTTGAGCGCCTCCCAGGTCATGCCACCGGTGAGCGCGCCGTCGCCGACGACCGCGACGACGTGACGATCCTGACGACCGGTCGCCGTCAGCGCCCTGGACACTCCGTCAGCCCAGCTCAGCGAGCTCGAGGCGTGAGACGACTCGACGACGTCGTGCGCGCTCTCGCTGCGCTGAGGGTAGCCGGCGAGCCCCCCGCGCACCCGCAACTGCGAGAAGTCCTGCCGTCCGGTGAGCAGCTTGTGCACGTATGACTGGTGCCCGGTGTCGAAGATGATCGGATCGTCCGGCGACTCGAAGACACGATGCAATGCGATCGTCAGTTCGACGACTCCGAGGTTCGGTCCCAGATGCCCGCCGGTGCGGGAGACGTTCTCCACGAGGAATGCGCGGATCTCGGATGCCAGCTCACGGAGCTGCGATGGGCTGAGACCGTCGAGATCACGTGGTCCGGTTATGCCGGGAAGAATGGGCATCAGCACCTCCTGAACGTCTGCGCCGATCGCCTTCCCTGCGGTTGGACGACGACTCTCCGATCTTACCGTCGGCTCGGCAGCGTGCAGCGCCCCGCCCGGCCGAAGCCGAACGGGGCGCTGAGAACGCATCGGACTATACGAGCTGACGCAGCACGTACTGCAGGATGCCGCCGTTTCGGTAGTAATCCGCCTCACCGGGCGTGTCGATGCGGACGACCGCGTCGAACTCGATCGTCTGCTTGCCCTCGGGCGAATGCTCGCTGGGCGCCGCAGTGACGCGCACCGTCTTCGGGGTAGTGCCGTTGTTGAGCTCTTCCAGGCCCGTGATCGAGACGATCTCGGTGCCGTCGAGACCCAGCGACTCCCAGCTCTCCCCTGCGGGGAACTGCAGCGGGACGACGCCCATTCCGATGAGGTTGGAGCGGTGGATGCGCTCGAAGCTCTCGGTGATGACGGCCTTGACGCCCAGCAGGCTCGTGCCCTTGGCCGCCCAGTCGCGCGACGACCCCGAACCGTACTCCTTGCCGCCGAAGACCACGAGCGGGGTGCCAGCTGCTTCGTAGTTCTGGCAGGCGTCGAAGATGTAGGACTGCGGGGCGCCGGCCTGAGTGAAGTCGCGGGTGAAGCCGCCTTCGACCTCGACGCCGTCGTTGACCGCGCGCACCAGCTGGTTCTTCAGACGGATGTTCGCGAATGTGCCGCGGATCATGACCTCGTGGTTGCCTCGGCGCGATCCGAAGGAGTTGAAGTCCTTCTGGCGCACGCCGTGCTCCTCGAGGTACTTGGCCGCAGGCGTGCCGATCTTGATGTTTCCGGCCGGGCTGATGTGGTCGGTCGTGACCGAGTCGCCCAGCGTCGCCATCACACGGGCGCCGGTGATGTCGCTGACCGGGGTCAGGTCCATCGACATGCCGTCGAAGTACGGCGCCTTGCGCACGTACGTCGAGTCGTCGTCCCATTCGAAGATCGGTCCGGTCGGGGTCGGCAGGCTCGTCCACCGCTCGTCGCCATCGAAGACCGTGGCGTACTGCTTGATGAACTGCTCGCGCGAGATCGACGAGTCGATGATGTCCTGGATCTCACCGGGTGCCGGCCAGATGTCCTTGAGGAACACGTCGTTGCCGTCGGTGTCGGTGCCCAGCGCATCCGCCTCGAAGTCGAAGTGCATGGAGCCGGCCAGCGCGTAGGCCACGACGAGCGGCGGCGAGGCGAGGTAGTTCATCTTGACGTCGGGGCTGATGCGCCCCTCGAAGTTGCGGTTGCCCGAGAGGACGGCCGTCACTGCGAGATCGTGGTCGTTGACCGCGGCGGAGACCTCCTCGATCAGCGGACCGGAGTTGCCGATGCAGATGGTGCAGCCGTAGCCGACGGTGTAGAAGCCGAGGCCTTCGAGGTCCTTGTCGAGACCGGACTTCTCGTAGTAGTCCGTGACGACCTTCGACCCGGGCCCGAGGGTGGTCTTCACCCAGGGCTTCTGCTTGAGGCCCTTCTCACGCGCCTTGCGTGCGAGAAGTCCTGCCGCGATCATCACGGAGGGGTTGGACGTGTTGGTGCACGAGGTGATGGCCGCGAGGGTCACCGCTCCGTGATCGAGGATGTAGCTCTCGCCGTCGGGCGTGGTGACGGGCACCGGCTTGGAGGTGCCGTTCACACCGCTCGAGATGTGGACGGGACGAGTGTCGTGGTCCTCATCGCCGGGGCCGGCCCCGGGATCGGATGCCGGGAACGAGTGCTTCGATTCGAGGTCGATGAGCGAGTCCGAGGTGGAGGGCGACGCGTAGTTGACGATGTCCTGCTCGAACTGCGACTTCGCCTCGGAGAGCAGGATGCGGTCCTGCGGACGCTTGGGGCCAGCGATCGACGGCACCACGGTGCCGAGATCGAGCTCCATGTACTCGCTGAATGTCGGCTCGTTGTCCGCGTCGTGCCACAGACCCTGCAGCTTCGCGTACTCCTCGACGAGTGCGACGGCCTGCTCGTCGCGTCCTGTCAGACGCAGGTAGTCGGTGGTGACGTCGTCGATCGGGAAGATCGCCGCGGTCGAACCGAACTCCGGCGACATGTTGCCGATGGTGGCGCGGTTGGCCAGCGGCACGGATGCCACGCCTGCACCGTAGAACTCGACGAACTTGCCGACGACGCCGTGCTTGCGCAGCATGTCGGTGATCGTGAGGACGACATCGGTCGCAGTGACGCCGGCGGGGATCTCACCGGTCAGTTTGAAGCCGACCACGCGCGGGATGAGCATGGAGACGGGCTGGCCGAGCATGGCGGCCTCGGCCTCGATGCCGCCGACGCCCCAGCCGAGCACGCCGAGGCCGTTGACCATCGTGGTGTGCGAGTCGGTGCCGACACAGGTGTCGGGGTACGCCTGCAGCACGCCGCTGTTCGTGCGGTCGTAGATGACCTTCGCCAGGTGCTCGATGTTGACCTGGTGGACGATGCCGGTTCCCGGGGGGACGACCTTGAAGTCGTTGAAGGCGGTCTGGCCCCAGCGCAGGAACTGGTAGCGCTCTCCGTTGCGCTCGTACTCGATCTCGACGTTGCGCTCGAGGGCGTTCTCGGAGCCGAAGAGATCGGCGATGACCGAGTGATCGATGACCATCTCGGCCGGGGAGAGCGGGTTGATCTTGCTCGGGTCGCCGCCGAGATCGGTGACGGCCTCGCGCATGGTGGCGAGATCCACGATGCAGGGCACACCCGTGAAGTCCTGCATCACCACGCGGGCCGGCGAGAACTGGATCTCGGTCGTCGGCTCTGCCGCCGCATCCCAGGTGCCCAGCGCCTCGATCTGCGCCTTCGTGACGTTCGCACCGTCCTCGGTGCGAAGAAGGTTCTCGAGGAGCACCTTCAGACTGAACGGCAGCTTCTCGAAGCCTGGAACCGTGTCAATCCGGAAGATCTCGTAGTCGGTGCTGCCGACTGTCAGGGTGCTCTTGGCACCGAAGCTGTTCACCGTGGACACGAATCCGTCTCCTTCTAGTCTGAGTGGAGCGACAGGCGCTTCCATCTTCCTCGCCTGTGCCGCCGGCTGCCAGCAAGGCGCACCTAACAGTGTGCGCTCGTCTCGCTCCGGGCGGAAGGTCGATATTTATCTTGATGTCAAGATAAATCTATCATGCGGCAGGGGTCGGGTCCTGCCGCGACTCGCGTGGGTACAGCGCGCGCACGACGAGCCACGTGACCGCCACCAGCGGTGCGAAGAGGGGCAGTCCCATGATGAGCTTGAGCGTCCCGAGCGCCGTGACCTGTTCGGTCAGGTACAGCGGCAGCTGCACGGCGAGTCGCGCGAAGAACAGCGCAGCCCACGCGACGCCGAGCCAGAGGAACGCCCGCCGCTTGCGCTTGTCGTTCCGCCACCCCGTGACATCGCCCATGAGGAAGCCCGCAGCGATTCCGATCAACGACCAGCCGATCAGAGCCGACACGAGGAACACGGTCCCGTAGACCGCGTTCGTGATGAGCCCTGGCACGAAGTTGTCGACGCCGCGCCCGGTCCACAGCGCAAGCGCAGCGGCCGCCGCGGCAGCGACGAGCCCGCCCAGCGCCGCGGACGGCGGTGACTTCTGTATGAGACGCACCAGGGTGAACACCGCAGCCAGCCCGACGGACACGCCGAGCGACAGGATCAGCGGGTCAGGGCGAAGAGTGAACAGGACGACGAATGCCAGACTCGGCAGCACGGATTCGAGGATGCCGCGCCAACCGCCGATCGCCGACCAGACGACCTTCTGCGTGCGCGAGTCGTCGGCCGGGTCCATTCCCGCGCGACGGGCAGCGCCGCCCAGTGCCGCGCCGAGCGCCCCGGAGACCGAGACGGCATCCGGCTCGGGTTGTGCACCCTGTTCGGGCGTGCTCACGCAGCTCCAGGCGTTGCCGGCATCTTCAGGGGGATGAGGTCGCGCGGCGGCATCGGCGATCCGCCTCGGACGACCACGATCGAACGGAAGAGGTCTTCCACCTTCGCGGCGGCATCCGGATCCGAGGCCGCGGCTCCGCCGATCACACCGCGCAGGAACCACCGCGGGCCGTCCACTCCGACGAATCGGGCGAGGTTGAGCTTCGAGCCCTCGGAGGCCGGTGCCGGCACCTCGGCGAGGAGCTCTTTGCCGAGAGGGCCCTCGCGCTCCTCGACCCGGCCGCCCTGCTGACGAACCTGATCGACGAGCTGCATCCGCGTCTCGTGCCAGAGCCCCAGGGTGCGCGGCGCGGCGAACGGCTGCACCTGGAGCGAGGATTCCGCGTAGTCCAGCCCGACGGCGACGATCCGCTTGGACTGCTCCTCGACTTCGAGGCGCAGGTTCAGACCTTCACGTGGGAGGACCTTGATCCCGCCGAGGTCGATGTACGGGCGCACCGGATTTGCTTCGGATTCGTCGTACGGGCCCTGCGTCGCTCGGTCGGCCGGCGCCGACTTCGATGTGGGCTGGGTGATCTCTTCAGTCATTTCGTGCTTTCTGCCTGCTCGGCGGTCTTCGCCGCCTGGTACCCGGTCGACCCGAAGCCGTCGGCGCCTCGCGCACTGTCCGAGAGCTCCTCGACCGGGATGAAGTTCGCTCGGGTCACCGGCATGATGATCAGTTGCGCGATCCGGTCCCCGACGGCCACATCGTACGCCGTCGACCTGTCCGTATTGAGCAGACTCACCTTGATCTCGCCGCGATAGCCCGCATCCACCGTCCCCGGGGAATTGACGATCGTGATGCCGTGCTTCGCGGCAAGACCGCTCCGCGGGACCACGAAAGCGGCGTAGCCATCGGGGAGCGCGATCCGTACCCCGGTCGCCACCAGTGCGCGCTCGCCGGGCTCCAGTCGCAGTGCTTCGGCCGCGACCAGATCGGCCCCGGCGTCGCCGGGATGGGCGTAATGCGGCGTGACAGACGCGATAATGGGAAGATCAACGGAATGACTCACCCCACGAGGCTAATGCAGAACATCACCGGCAGCACCCGCGTTCGCTACCGCGAGCGTCTCTCGCCGAGCCTGTGGATGCTGGTGACCGCCGCTGTGCTGGCACCCATGGTGATGCTCGTGTTCACACCACTGGGCTCGCTCCTCGGCCTGCTCATCGGCGCCGCGGCCGCACTCGCGCTCATCGGCGCGTTGATATTCGGATCGCCAAGCGTGCGGGTCGAGGGGACGACCCTCTACGCGGGCCGCGCACACATCGACGCGCGCTTTCTCGGCGAGGTGACCGAGTACACCGGCGAAGAGGCCCGTACGGCCAGGGGCTCAGCCCTCCCGGCGCGCGGCTGGCACCTGCTGCGAGGAGGGATCGACGGCGTCGTCGTCGTGCAGAACACCGATCCGGATGACCCGATCCCCAGCTGGACCATCTCCAGCCGCACGCCCGACCGTCTCGCCGTCGCGATCCGATCGGCCGAAGCAGAAGCGGTCTGAGCCGGATTCCTCCGCCGCAGACGACGATGCGCCCCTGACCGGATGGTCGGGGCGCATGAGCGTGAGTGCGTCTGCGGTCAGGCAGCGCACTCCTTGCAGATGGGTCCATCTGCACCTTCGTGGTCCAGCTGCGAGCGGTGCTTCACGAGGAAGCAGCTCATGCAGGTGAACTCGTCCTGCTGCGCGGGCAGCACGACGACGTCGAGCTCGAGGTCGGAGAGGTCGGCTCCGGGGAGGTCGAAACTCGACGGGTTGTCCGAATCCTCATCTCCGGTCGTGCCCGACAGCTTGTCAGGCACACGCTCCTTCAGGGCTTCGATCGATTCGGAATCGTCTTCGCTCTTTCGGGGGGCGTCGTAATCGGTTGCCATGCGGTAGATCTCCACTTTCAGGGTGCGAGTGGGCGGTGCGCCGTCGGGTACGCGGCGGGGCACAGTTTGCACGACCCGAACGCATTTAGCAAATGGCGTCGCGCATGCCTGACCAAACTCACGGCGCGCCCAGTGTATTCCCGGTTCACGCGCGGGCGTCGTGGCACCATGAACGGACAGCCATCAGAGGGGCATTCGCATGGAAAACGTCACGATCGTCGGCACCGAAGACGACCTGCTGATCCTCGCCACCGGTTCCGGCGCGAGGTTCGCACTCGCCATCGACGATGTGCTGCACCGCGAGATCCGACGCGCGCGCCGGCGCGATGAGGCGGACACGCCCCGCGTCTACGTGAGCCCACGAGAGATTCAGGCCCACATCCGCTCCGGGCTGTCCGCCGCCGAGACGGCCGAACTCCTCGGTGTCGGCGTGGAGGAGGTCGAGAAGTTCGAGGGCCCGGTCCTCGCAGAGCGTGAGCACATGGTGGGCCAGGCGCTCGCTGTTCCCGTGCTCATCGGCAGTGACGTCGAACCCGATGCACAGCCCACCTTCGGTACCGCCATCCGCACGAAGCTCGCCGAGGTCGGCGCGAGCGCCGAGCGCTGGGCGAGCTGGAAAGAGGAGTCGGGCTGGATCATCAAGCTCGAGTTCACCGCCGCCGAGGTATCGCACGATGCCCGGTGGAGTTTCGATCCTCGGCGCAGCGCTCTTGCGCCACTGAACGCTGACGCGACCCAGCTCTCGCGTCAGGGCTCGTTGCCCGAAGGACTCATCCCCCGCCTCCGCGCAGTCGAGGCCGACCGCCCGGAATCGCCGTACAAGGACGACACCCGTTTCGACTCCGGTGCGTTCGGTCCACGGCTGCTTCCCGCACCGGAGGCGGACCTCGAAGAGCCCAGCGGCCCGGAACGGTCCGACCCTGCCGCACAGGCAGCGGCCATGAATCGTGCACCGGATCAGTCGACCACCAGCGCCGAGACAGCCGACCTTCTCGAGGCGCTGCGGCGCAGACGCGGGCAGCGCGAGAGCGCGCCGACGGCGCCGGACGAGCGCGAGGCGGAAGATTCCGCTCCCAGCCCGATCTCACTGTTCGACGCTCTTGAGGACGACCTCGAGAGCGAACCGGAGAGCTCGTCCTCCCCAACCTCGCCCGCGTCCCCCTCGGCTCAGGACGCAGGGAGAGACTCCGGCAGTCGCCGTCGACGCCGCAACGCGATGCCGTCGTGGGACGAGATCGTCTTCGGTGCCCGTACCGACGACTGACCCTTCGACAGGCTCAGGGAGCGAAGCGCAGGCTCAGCGGCCGACGTCGAAAGCACCCCGCCGGATGTAGGGCACCTGGCGCTCCTCCGGTGTGAGAGCGCCGTGCTGGCCGATCATCCCGCGGGAGCGCTGATCCTCCGCCGTCCCGTCGTAGAAGGCCCTGTTGCCGCGTGAGATGACGAGCACGTCGCCGATGCGGGATGCGGCGTCGGATGAGACCGAGGCGCCGTACAGGCCGGAGGAGATCGCTTCTGCGCGACTGAGCACATCGCCATCGCCGTCGCTCGCGCGCCGCCACTGCTCGATCACGGCATCCCGGTCGGCATCCGATTCCAGATACACGTGGAGCATGCGCGGTTCACCCCCGATGTGCCGCACGCCTTCGAGGCGCACGTCGCCGTGCTCGAGGACGACCTGTCGATGGGACGGCACGTCGATCATTCCGTGATCCGCAGTGATCAGCGCACCAACACCGCGGGGCGGCGCAATCGACAGCGCATGATCGATGTCTTCCAGCGCGGCGATCCAGGCAGCCGAGTCGACCCCGTGGCGATGCCCCGCCTTATCGACCTCGGGGAGATAGCCGTACACCAGCGCACCAGGATTGTCGGCCGCGAGCTGGTATGCGATCCCGACGCGCGCGGCAGGCGTCTTCGCGCCGACGAACTCCGCTCCGCGCAGACTCGCTCTGGTGAAGCCGCTCGAAGCGTATTCGGGGACACCGATGGCGAATGCGGCGTGCCCCGCCGCAACCGCCTGTTCGAAAACCGTCGGGCGAGGTTGCCACGCCAACGGGTCGATGCCGTCGCTCTCCCAGCCGGAGAGCACATTGACGAGCCGATCCTGGGCCCGGTCGAGCACCCGGTATCCCACCAGCCCGTGCTGACCGGGTTCATCACCGGTGAGCAGCGATGTCAGTGCCGCCGCCGTCGTCGTCGGGAACACCGAGTACGCGATGTCCTTCTTGCCGACACCGGCGACGAGGTGACGAGCATGCCCGGCGTGCGCACGGAGCTGCAGCGCGCCGAGGCCGTCGACGACGAACAGCACGACCGAACGCGCAGGCGCCAGGGGCCCTGGAGACTGTCGGAGCGACGCCAGCAGGTCAGCCGCCACCCCGCTGATGATCCGCGCGGACGGCGGCACGGTCGGTAGAATCAAAGACATCCGGGCCAGTCTTTCACAGCGCCCGACGACGCCCCAGGAAGCACATGCCCCGCACTGAATCAGCCGAGCCCGCAGAGGAGCGCATCCAGGACATCGAGTTGTCCACGGAGATGCAGGGTTCGTTCCTCGAATACGCCTACTCGGTGATCTATTCCCGTGCGCTTCCCGACGCCCGCGATGGGCTCAAGCCCGTGCAGCGCCGCATCCTCTACCAGATGGCCGAGATGGGGCTCCGGCCAGAGCGCGGCCATGTGAAGAGCGCCCGCGTCGTCGGCGAGGTGATGGGAAAGCTCCATCCCCACGGCGACTCGGCGATCTACGACGCGCTCGTGCGCCTCTCGCAGGATTTCGCACTGCGCGTCCCTCTCGTCGACGGACACGGGAACTTCGGCTCGCTCGACGACGGTCCTGCCGCTTCGCGATACACCGAGGCGCGTCTGGCCCCGCCCGCCCTCGCGCTCACAGAGAGCCTCGACGAGGACGTCGTCGACTTCGTGCCGAACTACGACGGGCAGTTCCAGCAGCCTTCCGTGCTGCCCGCGGCCTTCCCCAACCTGCTCGTGAACGGGGCGAGCGGCATCGCCGTCGGCATGGCGACGAACATGGCTCCGCACAACCTCATCGAGGTCGTGGCCGCCGCGATCCACCTGCTCGACCATCCGGATGCGACCACCGAAGAGCTGATGGAGTACGTCCCGGGGCCCGACTTCCCTTCCGGCGGCATTCTCATGGGGCTCGACGGAGTCAAGGACGCGTACACCAACGGCCGCGGCGCGCTGCGCGTGCGCGGGAAGGTCTCGGTCGAGCCGCTCGGTCCTCGCCGAACCGGCATCATCGTCACGGAGCTCCCCTACATGGTCGGTCCCGAGCGCCTGATCGAGAAGATCAGAGATGCCGTTCAGGCGAAGAAGCTCCAGGGCATCAGCGACGTCAACGACCTCACCGATCGGCAGCACGGGCTTCGCGTCGCGATCGGGATCAAGACCGGTTTCGACCCGAACGCTGTTCTCGAGCAGCTGTACCGGCTCACTCCGCTGGAGGACTCCTTCAGCATCAACAACGTCGCCCTCGTCGGCGGCCAGCCCCGTACGCTCGGCCTCAAGGAGATGCTGAGCGTCTACGTCGCGCATCGCCTCGATGTCATCACCCGCCGCAGCCGCTTCCGGCTCGCCCGCCGCGAGGAGCGGTTGCACCTGGTCGAGGGACTGCTCATCGCGATCCTCGACATCGACGAGGTCATCCAGGTCATCCGGTCCTCCGACGACTCGGAGCAGGCGCGTTCGCGTCTTCGCGCGGTGTTCGATCTCTCCGAGCTGCAGGCCGAGTACATCCTCGAGCTGCGGCTCCGCCGCCTGACGAAGTTCTCCCGCATCGAGCTCGAGGCCGAGCGCGACAAGCTGCTGGCAGAGATCGCGGAGCTCCGTGAGCTGCTCGGGAGCGATGCGCTGCTGCGCGCCCAGGTGGCGCGCGAGCTCGATGCGGCCGCCGAAGCCTACGGCACGCCTCGACGCACGATGCTGCTCAATGCCACACCGCCGAAGCCCCGCGGCGCACGCAACCCCGTCGACCTGCAGATCGCAGACAGCCCGACGGTCGTCGTGCTGTCCACCACGGGACGCGCGGTGCGGGTCGACCTCGCCGACGAGCAGCTGCTGCAGCCCACGACACGGCGCAGCAAGCATGATGCGGTGCTGGCGTCGCTGGTGACGACGACAAGAGCCGAGGTCGGCGCCGTGACGAGCGCCGGGCGCGTTCTGCGCTTCTCCCCCGTCGATCTCCCTTCGGTGCCCTCGTCATCGGTGCATCTGTCGGCGGGCGTCGCACTGCGCGACTACGTGGGCCTGCTCGATAAGAGCGAACGGGTGATCGCGCTGCTGCGCTTCGACGACGACACCCCGTTCGCGATGGGAACCAGATCCGGTGTCGTCAAGCGCATCACCCCGTCTGCGCTCCCGGTGCGTCCTGAGACAGAGGTCATCGGACTCAAAGCAGGCGATGCGCTCGTGGGCGCGGCATCCGCTCCTGACTCTGCGGAGCTCGTGTTCGTCACCGCGGATGCGCAGCTGCTGCACTATGCCGCCTCAGCGGTGCGCCCGCAGGGCGGCAGCGCCGGAGGCATGGCGGGGATCAAGCTGGGCTCCGGCACCGAGGTCATCTCCTTCTCGGTCGTCGTGGACCCGGATTCGGCCATCGTCGCGACGATCTCCGGGGCGGACGGCACGATCGCAGGGACGGATGCCGGGCGCGCGAAGGTGTCGCAGTTCTCGGAGTTCCCCTCCAAGGGCCGCGGAACCGGTGGTGTTCGCGCCCATTCATTCCTCAAGGGCGAAGACCGGCTCCGCCTCGCGTGGGCCGGCCCGCAGCAGGCACTCGCCGTCGGGGCAGATGGCGCCGCCCGCACGCTTCCGGAGACCGGTGCGAAACGCGATGCCTCTGGGCAGCCGCTCGACGCGGTCATCGGCTCGATCGGCACCGCCCTCGGCGCATAGCACGTCGCGCCTCGCCCTTCGACAGGCTCAGGGAGCGTGACGGCTCAGCGGCCGAGCGCGCTCACGCGTCGATCGACTCGCGCGAGAGCTGGTCGGAGGAATCGACGATGAACTCGCGGCGGGGAGCGACCTCGTTGCCCATGAGCAGTTCGAAGATGCGCCCGGCCTCCTCCGCGTCCTCCATGCGGACCCGACGCAGCAGGCGTCCTGACTTGTCCATCGTGGTGTTCGCGAGCTGATCGGCATCCATCTCGCCGAGACCTTTGTAGCGCTGGATCGGTTCGTGCCAGCGCTTGTTCTGCTTGCGCAGCTTGGCCAGCAGCGTGTGCAGCTCCTGCTCCGAGTACGTATAGATCGTCTCGTTGGGCTTCGACCCCGAATTGATGACGATGACGCGATGCAGCGGCGGCACCGCGGCGAACACGCGCCCTTCCTCGATGAGCGGCCGCATGTAGCGGAAGAACAGGGTGAGCAGCAGCGTACGGATGTGCGCGCCGTCGACGTCGGCGTCGCTCATCAGGATGACCTTGCCGTATCGCGCCTGGGAGATGTCGAACGTGCGACCGGAGCCGGCGCCGATGGTCTGGATGATGGCAGCGCATTCGGCGTTCGAGAGCATGTCGCCGATGGATGCGCGCTGCACGTTGAGGATCTTTCCTCGAATCGGCAGCAGCGCCTGCACCTCGCTGTCACGTGCCCTGCGCGCAGTACCGAGGGCTGAGTCGCCCTCGACGATGAACAGCTCGCTGCGGGCGACATCGTGGGAGCGGCAGTCGACGAGCTTGACGGGCAGCGACGAGGACTCCAGCGCATTCTTGCGGCGCTGGGTCTCTTTGTGCGCACGCGCGGACACGCGCGCCTTCATCTCGGCGACGACCTTGTCGAGCAGCTGGCTGGCCTGGCTCTTGTCATCGCGCTTGGTCGATGTGAAGCGCGCGCCGAGTTCGCGGCGCAGCACCTGCGCGACGATCTGACGAACCGCCGGTGTACCGAGCACTTCCTTCGTCTGCCCCTCGAACTGCGGTTCGGGGACCTCGACGGTGAGCACAGCGGTGAGCCCGGCGAGCACATCGTCCTTCTCGACCTTGTCGCTGCCGACCTTCAGCCGACGCGCGTTCTGCTCGACCTGTGCGCGGAGCACCTTCAGCAGCTCCTGTTCGAAGCCCTGCTGATGCGTGCCGCCCTTGGGCGTGGCGATGATGTTCACGAATGACCGCGTCACGGTGTCGTACCCGGTCCCCCATCGCATCGCGATGTCGACACGGCATTCGCGTTCGACCTCGGTGGAGGCCATGTGGCCATCAGGCTGCAGGACGGGGACAGTCTCCTTGAACGTCCCGGAGCCCTGGATGCGCCACGTGTCGGTGATCGGCGCATCCATCGCCAGATACTCGACGAATTCCGAGATCCCGCCCTCGTAGAGGAAGGATGTCTCGTTGTGCTCGCCGTCGCGCTCATCGCGGACGATGAGTTCGAGACCGGGAACGAGGAAGGCGGTCTGGCGTGCGCGGGTCTCGAGCTCGCCGAGCTGGAAGGCGGCGTCCTTCGTGAAGATCTGACGGTCGGACCAGTAGCGCACACGGGTACCGGTGACTCCGCGCTTCGTCTTTCCGATGACCCTGAGCTCGCTGCTCTTCTCGAACGGTGTGAATGGCGCATCCGGGCGCTTCTCGCCGTCATCGGTGAAGAGACCCGGTTCGCCGCGTCGGAATGACATGCCGTAGGTCTTGCCGCCGCGATCCACCTCGACGTCGAGTCGCTCCGAGAGCGCGTTGACCACGGACGCACCGACGCCGTGCAGGCCGCCCGATGCCGCGTATGAGCCGCCGCCGAACTTTCCGCCGGCGTGGAGCTTCGTGTACACCACCTCGACACCGGTGAGTCCGGTGCGCGGCTCGATGTCGACGGGGATGCCTCGACCGCGGTCGTGCACCTCGACGCTGCCGTCGGGATGCAGGATCGTGTCGATCCTCGTGCCGTTTCCGCCGACGGCCTCGTCCACCGCGTTGTCGATGATCTCCCACAAGCAGTGCATGAGGCCGGGGGATCCGTTCGACCCGATGTACATGCCGGGGCGCTTGCGGACCGCTTCGAGCCCTTCAAGCACCTGAAGATGGTGGGCGGAATACTCGGCGGTCACAAGGATCGATTCTATTCGCCACGCGCTGCCCGAGGCGGCAGACACTCCCCAGTCGCTGCGCACCCGGTCCAGGGTCGTACGCGGTGAGCGAAACACGCCGCCTTCCGGGCATTACTTCCAGGCGGGCGTGGTTGTATTGACCACATTCGAAGAAACGGACGCCGATACCCGAGGAGGCACCGAGATGAACGCTACTACCGAACGTGAGACCTCCACCGTCGAGTACCGCCTGACGGCCATGGACCGTTGCGACTCGTGCGGAGCTCAGGCATATGTCGCCGCCGAGGTCAACGGCTCCGAACTGCTGTTCTGCGCGCACCACGGTCGCAAGTACGAAGAGAAGCTGCGCAGCATCGCCACATCGTGGCACGACGAGACCGCCCGCCTCGTCGACGCCGTCTGACGGTCAGAAGCTCCGCCTTCTCACGCAGAGTCGCGGTCCGCGCAGTCAGCGGATCGCGACTCTTCTCACTGCGGGCGTCAGCCTGGTGAGGATCTCCTCGCCGACGGTGCCGATGTGCTCACCGAGAGCGGTCGCATCGGATTCGCCCTGGTCACCCGGTCCGAAGACGCTGACCACGTCGCCGACGGAGACGCCATTCCATCGTGCGACGGATGAGCGCATGTCGCCGACCGCGAGGATCTGGCGCGCCCCCGCAGGCGTACCGATCGACGCACCCACGAGCGTCGAGGGCAGTCCGTGCAGTGCACCGATGCCGACTTCGACCGAACGGTCTCCGACGTCGAGCACGCGCGCGCGCAACGCGGCGATGGGGCGCACGCCCGGAATCTGCGGTCCGTCCGCCGAACGGATGCCGTAGCAGAACGCACCGATCCGGCACACCGTGCCGCGAAGTTCGGGCCGCCACCACGACGCGGCGGATGCCGTGAGATGGGTATCCTCCGGCGCGATGCCCTGACGGTGCAGTTCGTCGACCGCAGCACGGAACCCGGCAGCCGACTCGTCGTCCTCGGCATCGCTGGCCTCCGCGAGGTGGCTCCATGCGCCGACGACGCGCACGGCGCCCGCGCGCTGCGCTGAGGCCGCCTCTGCCACGAACTCCGACCAGTTCTCGGGTCGGATGCCGTTGCGATGCAGCCCGGTATCGATCTTCAGATGCACCGCGACCGAGCGGCCCGACGCGCGCGCGATCGCGACGACCCTGCGCAGGTACTCGGCGCTGCCGATCCCCAGTTCGAGGCGGGCATCCACGGCTGCGCGGATCTCGTCGTCGTCGGACGTCGTCCATGCGAACACTCGTGCGCGGGGACGAAGAGCACGGATGCGCAGCCCGGTGTCGACGTCGAAGCTGCCGAAGCGTTCCAGCTCGACGTCGTCGGCGAGTGCGTTCAGCGTCCAGTCGATGCCGTGACCGTACGCGTCGTCCTTCATGGCGAGCATCAGCGCTGACGGTGTGATGCGCTCGCGCACCGCCGCGACGTTACGGGCGAGCTGCGATGCCGAGAGCTCCAGCACCGGACTCATCAGTGCGTCCATTCGCGCACCGCCTTCGCTCCGGCGATCGCGACGAGCTCCGTCGCGCGCATCCCGGTCGCCTGCACCCAGGTCGAGAGCTCATCGACGGCGACGCCCCCTCCGAAATAGACGATCTCGGACCCGCGTTGCGCATCCGGATCGGCATCGGCCGACTGCAGATCGACGACGCACACGTCCATCGCCACTCGCCCGATGATCGGGCGCCGCGATGCTCCGACGCCGACGGCGGCGCGATTGCCGAGCGCACGGACGATCCCCTGCGCGTATCCGCCCGTCACGAGAGCGACTGTCGTATCGGTCAGGGCACGGTGGGTGTACCCGTACGACACCGCCTCACCCGCCAGCAACGGCTTGAGCGAGAGCATCCGTCCGGTCAGCACCATCGCGGGCCGGAGACCGGAGCCGGGAAGTCCGTACAGCTGGACGCTGTCGATATCGGCATCCCCGTCGACGACGGCGTCGATCCCATCGGCGATGAGCGAGGCGGCGATCATCTCGTCATCGACGACGACGCGTCCCACTCCGGCGTCGGTCACCGTTCGAGCCGTCTGCTGCACTCCGTGGCCGAAAGCGTCGGCGCGCAGGTCGGCTACCGCTCCCCCCGCAGCCACCGCCGAGCGCGCTCCGCCGCTGAGCGCGCTCAACGAGATGAGTGCGCGCGGAAGACTGCCGGATGCCGTCACTTCCTGCTGGCCTCGATCACCGGACGATGGCGTGCACGGCTACCGGTGCGGATGCCTGTGGCGCTGACGCGCGTTTCATACAGACCTGGAGTCCAGTTGCCCTCGATCAGCACCGGACCGTCCGGAGTCACCGCGACGTCCCAGCCGATGTACGGCACCGTCGGCACCTCTTGGGCCGCACGCGTGACGAGGTCGACGACCTGATCCCACATCGGCACTTCGAACTCCACGATGGACTTGCCGGAGTCGGGGTGGGTGTCGAAGCGCGACTTATGCTTGCCGGTGTGGCCGGGCCCGAAGGACTTGCCGTTCTCGTCGATCATCGTGAAGAAGCCGCCCCACGTGAACTGGTCGCTGACCGCTCCGCGTCCGAACTTCTGCGCCGCCATGAGCACGTGCACCGTCGTGCCGTCGAAGAATGTCGCGACGCGCGTGGTGTTCACCGTGCCTTCGCAGTACTCGGAGAGATACGGATGCTGCGCGATGCGCTGCTCGATGAGCTTCTGACCCTTGTCGCGGAGCTCATCGCGGAAGGCATTCCAGTCGCTGATGTCCGCCGAGTCGTAGCGGAAGACGCCCTTCCCTTCGCGGCCCACAGGGGTCTTGGCGATGAACACCGGATTCTTCTCCGCAAAAGCGCGCAGTCCATCGACATCGACTTCGTCGAGGTCGAGCCAGTCGCGGCCGAGGTACTCTGCGAACCGCCGGTTGAAGGTGAGCTTGTTCTCGAACTGCAGCACGTCGGTGCGGTCGTTGACCGCCTGTGCGAGGTGGTGCTGAACCAGCGAGGTCATGAACGTCTTGCGCTCGGCTGTGGTGAGCAGAGCGAAGTCGGCCTCGTAGTAGTCGATGTACGCGGTGTCGTGGAACGCCGCCCAGACCAGCATGTCGACGAAGATCCGCGGGGTCCATCCGCCCTGTTCCTTCGAGATCTGGGATGCGAATGACCACGGCCTTCTCAGATCGAAGGACCTCAGTCGCGTGAACATGTACTTCAGGCGCGCAGTCAGCGCGACGTCTCGAGACAAAACAACCCCTTCGAGATGGACGGTCCAGCATCTCATCGTACTCGTTCGACCTGCCCGGCTCGCGGGAGAGCCCATGTTAAGCTGGCCGTGTGGATCAGAAGCGTTTACGCGTTCGGTATCTCTTCGACCGGGCACGGCGACTGAATCCGACGCAGTTGATTGAACTCGCCCGTCAGGTCAAGCGGGTCTCCAAAGCCCCCCTCCCCGTCATCATCGGCGACATGCTGTGGTGCTCGGTGCGATACGAGATGGGCTTCCGCGACTACGTCGTGTGGGACATCCGCGTGCTGAAGGCGCGCGAGCGGCGCACCTGGATGACGCACCCGAAGGCCTTCCGGCTGAACAAGACCCTCAATGGTCCTGATTCGAGGATCATCCTCGGGGACAAGGCCCGGTTCCTCACCGATTTCTCCGATCTCGTCGGCCGCGAGTGGATCGATGCCGCAACGGCGAGCGAAGAAGACCTCACCGCATTCCTCGGCCGTCACGCGCGCGTGATCGCGAAGCCCGACGCAGGCGAGGGCGGCGCGGGTATCGCGATCTTCGAGACATCCGGCATCGACGACGTCGTCGCATGGCAGGCGGAACGCATCGAGAACGACCAGACGCTGCTCGAGCAGGTGCTGACTCAGCACGATGACCTCAACGCCGTCTACCCCGACAGTGTGAACACCGTCCGGATGATCACCTACCGCGACCCGCAGGACGAACTGCATGTGATCGCGTCAGTGCTGCGCATCGGCAACGGCGCGGTGATCGACAACTTCGCCTCGGGCGGCATGTTCACGATGCTCGATGATGACGGCGTCGCAGAATACCCAGGGGTCGACAAGCAGTCGAACATCTTCCGGCAGCATCCCGTCACCGGCACGACGATCAAGGGCGTGCGCGTGCCGTACTACCCCGAGGTCGTGTCGATGATCGCCGAGGCGGCCAAGCGTCTTCCCACCGTGCCGTACGTCGGCTGGGATGTCGCGATCACTCCCGACGGGCCTGCACTGATCGAGGCGAACCACAACTCGAGCGTGTTCCAGATGAAGCCGTCCGCTTCCGGCATCCGCACCGGCCTGCTCTACCGCTACCGTGATGCGATCGGCGCCGACATCGTCGACAATCGGCGCTGAGGGTCAGGCCCTGCGGCGCCGGACGGTGTCGATCGCGATCTTGAGCTCGGGTGCGCGGAACAGAGCCAGAAGAGCCACGTAGACGACGCCGCACACCGCGGCGATCAGAACCGCACCGAGCGCGCCCCAGATCTTGTCATCGAGCATCCAGCTCTCGGCGCCTCCGGCGAGGACGAACACGCCCACCCCGGCGGCCCCCGCGGGGATCGCCATCAGCACGAAACGCGCGAGCGCACGCCACGTCGGTCCGAGCCCGAGAGGGCCGATCTTCCGTCGCAGCAGGATCGTGGCGATGATCGTCTGCACGATCCCCGAGAGGGACTGCACCAGAGCGACAGCGGCGGCGAGGTACTCGACAGGCACCGTCGCCGCGACGACGAGTGTCGATACGAGGACCAGCGAACCCTGGACGACCGTGAAGATGAACGGCGTGCGCGCATCCCCGTATGCGTAGAACGTGCGCTGCACGATGAAGAGCACCGCCATCGGCAGCAGACTCACGAGGTACGCCAGCAGGACCGGGGCAACCGCGATCGCGTTGTCGGCACTGTTGCTGAACACTCGTGCTGCCGGCAACGACGCGGCCGCGACCGCAACGGCCGCGATCACCACGAACAGTCCGAGGATGCGGATGGATTGCGCGATGTCCGTCCGCAGCTCGCTCTGTCGATCAGCGGCGGCATGCTCGGCGATGCGCGTGTAGTACGGCGTTCCGATGGCGAGGATGATCATCGAATACGGCACCATGTAGACCAGCCACGCGTTCTGCGACGCGAACACCGATGCGTAGTCGCCTGATGCGCTCGAGACCGTCTGCTGCTGAACGATGCCCACGAGCTGACCGATCAGCGTGGTGAACAGCGTCCACGTCGCGAGCTTCCGCATCGTGCCGAGGCCCATGCCGCGCCAATGGAAATCGAAGCGGAACGGGATTCCCGCTTTCCGCCAGAAGATGACCAGTACGACCGCCTGAGCGATCGTGCCCAGTGTCGCCGTGCCCGCGAGGGTGAAGATCATCCAGCCGTTCCATGCGCCGACGTCGCTCTGATCGGCACCGAACAGCATGATGAAGGCGAGGAAGCCCGCGATGGACACGACGTTGTTCACGATCGGAGCCCACGCGTACGGGGCGAAGATCCGCCGTGCGTTCAGAATCTCGCCGAGCAGCGCGAACATCCCGTAGAAGAAGAGCTGCGGGATGCACCAGTAGGCGAACTGCGTCGCCAGTGAGTGCTGCTCCGGCGTGTAGTGGACCGCGAAGAGGCTCACGAACAGTGGGGCGCACAGGGTGGCGATGACCGTGATCCCGCCGACGAGCACCGTGCCCAGGGTCAGCAGCTTCGAGAGGAACTGATGTCCGCCGTCCTTCTGTGCGCTCACGCGCACGACCTGCGGCACGATCACACCGGTGAGCAGGCCCGCCGAGATCACCTGGTAGATGCTGTTGGGAAGCTGATTCGCCGTTCCGAACGCGTCGCCTGCCCGACCGATCGCACCGACAGCGGCGACGAGCACGATCGTCCGCAGGAGGCCGGTGATCCGGGACGTGAGCGTACCCGCGGCGATGATCGCACTCGCGCGCCCCAGACTCATATGTGCCCTTCGTCGGTCGCCACGGCGGCGTGCCGCTGTTCTCAGACGGTGCGGATGATCCCCATCGGGGTGGACTCGCGGCCCTGCCCCAGGGGGTTGTCGGCGAGAATGCGCAACAGGCGCTGCTCACCGGACCTGTCGAGCGTGGAACCCAGGATGTTGCCGCCGAGATCGTTGATGTCGACGACAGCGACGTCGGCGGTGCCGCCGATGAGCGCCTTCAGATGCGTCGAGACCTGGCGCGGGTTCTTCGGTCCCAGCACCACCGCCTCGTTGTACGGCGGGATCGTGTGCTTGGTGGGTCCGTCGATCGCGCGTGCCTTGTCGCCGGCGATGCGATAGAAGTCGCCCTTGCGCCCGAACGCCTTGGTCACTGCCGAGACGGCGGCGGCGAACAGGATGCGCGGCGTGCCGCACTCGCGCAGCGCCATCTCCATGGTCTCGGGCATGCCGAGACCGATGCCGTAGGGCGTGCGGGTGACGTACTTCGAGAGGAAGAGGGCGAGCTTGCGCGGCGTGATCTCATCCAGGCGATATGACCGGCCCTGCGTGATCGCGACGATCTTCTCCGTCACGAACAGCAGGTCACCGGGCTGGACGGCATCCGCCGCGTACTCGCTGATGACAGCATCCAGATCGTCGTCGGGCATGACGACCTTCGTCTTCAGCGGGATGCGCGCGTACTTCTTGCCGTCGACGCTCGTCTCGAGCGCCTTGCCTTCGTTAGCCTGACCCGGGTTCTCCTCGCTCATTCGAGGTAGTCCCGCAGCGACTGCGAGCGGCTCGGGTGGCGCAGCTTGGCCATGGTCTTCGACTCGATCTGACGGATGCGCTCACGCGTGACGCCGAACGTGTCACCGATCTGATCGAGGGTCTTGGGCTGGCCATCGCCCAGGCCGAAGCGCATGCGGATCACGCCGGCCTCGCGCTCGGAGAGCGAGTCGAGCAGCTGCTCGAGCTGACGCTGCAGCATTGTGAAGCCGACGGCATCCGCAGGAACGACCGCCTCGGTGTCCTCGATGAGGTCACCGAACTCGCTGTCGCCGTCCTCACCGAGGGGCGTGTGCAGCGAGATCGGCTCGCGTCCGTACTTCTGCACCTCGACGACCTTCTCGGGTGTCATGTCGAGCTCGCGGCTCAGCTCTTCAGGAGTGGGCTCGCGGCCGAGGTCCTGCAGCATCTGCCGCTGCACGCGCGCCAGCTTGTTGATGACCTCGACCATGTGCACGGGGATGCGGATGGTGCGGGCCTGGTCTGCCATGGCGCGGGTGATGGCCTGACGGATCCACCAGGTGGCGTACGTCGAGAACTTGAAGCCCTTGGTGTAGTCAAACTTCTCGACCGCGCGGATGAGACCGAGGTTGCCCTCCTGGATCAGGTCGAGGAACTGCATTCCGCGACCCGTGTAGCGCTTGGCGAGCGAGACGACCAGGCGCAGGTTCGCACCGAGAAGGTGGCTCTTCGCCCGCTGTCCATCGCGCGCGACCCACTGCAGGTCGAGTCCGAGCTGCCCGGTCTTCTCCGCGCCCGTCATGTGCGAGAGCTTCTCTTCAGCGAACAGACCCGCCTCGATGCGCATCGCGAGCTCGACCTCTTCGGCCGCGTTCAGCAGCGCGACCTTTCCGATCTGCTTGAGGTAGTCCTTGACAGGGTCGGCCGTCGCGCCGGTGATCTGTGTCGAGTAGACGGGGACGTCATCCTCGTCTTTCGAGGTGAGGACGATGGCGCCTGTCGGCAGCGGCTCGGTGAAGACCGGCTTCTTGCTCTCTTCGTCTTCCGGCTCTTCCACGACGTCTTCTGACGCCTGGGCCTCAGCGACCGGGTCGTCTGCCTTCTTACGGCGCGATGGCGCCTTCTTCGCGGCCGGCTTCGCAGCCGCGGCCTTCTTCGCGGCGGGCTTCTTGGTTGCTGCCGGCTTCTTCGCCGCAGTCGTCTTCGAGGTCACGCTCTCTTCCGGCTCGACAGCGTCGCCCTCGGGGGCGGTCGTCGTCTTGGTCGTCCGGGGGTTCTTGGTCGCGGCAGGAGTCACGTTTCGCCTTTCACGGGGCAGCTCGCCCGCCCCGGGACATTTCGGACACTAGTAAGACCCTTGTCAAGTCTTCAGCGCATGCGCCAACGATTGACAACGGGTCGGATAACCAGTATTACACATGATTCGAGCGCCGGAGGCACCCCCACGCACTCGAGTCAGGAGCGGGAGCGCTTGTCGTCGTCGCCCGGGGGCCTCGTGGCGAGATATCGCTCGAGTTCGGCGGCGAGCTCGTCCGCACTCGGCAGGTCGCGCTCGTCGAACCCGCCGGCGTCGAAACGATCGGTGTCCTCCGGGTCGCGTCCTGCCATGTAGGAGTCGTAGCGACTTTCCAGCGTCTGCACCATCTGGCGCAGCTCATCGTTGCGCGCCACCTGATCGTTCACCTTCTCGAAGTACTCCTCGCGGCTTTCGCGCAGCTCATCGAGGCTGAGCACGATCCCCGTCGATCCCATCACCCTGTCCGCCGCGGCGATCACCGTATCCGGATTCTCGGTCTCAGCAAGATAGTGCGGGACGAGCAGCACGAAGCCGACCACTCGATCGCCTCGCTCAGCGATGCGGTACTCGAGGAGGTGGCCGATGGTTCCCGGCACCTGCGTGCGCGGACGCCACACCGACATGCTCGCCGCGATCTCCTTGCGATTGCCGCTCACCGTCGTGCTTATCGGCCTCGTATGCGGGACGGGCATCGCGATCGAATGCACCCATGTGGTGCCCGAGACACCGAACTCATCGATGAAGTCGATGACGGTCTGCGTGAAGGCGTTCCAGAAGAAGTCGGGCTCGTATCCCGAGAGCAGCAGGAACTGCTGGCCGAGTGCATCGTGGGCGATGGAGAGCTCGAGACGCGCAGGACGGTACTCGCTGAGATGGTCCTGCTCGAAGACGAAGACAGGGCGACGCGCCCGGTAGTCGAGCAGGATGTCGTTGTCGTAGACGGCGATCGGCTGCGGGTCGGCGACGTCGCGCAGGTGGTCGATCAGCCCCGAGACGGCGTTGCCCGCGTCGGTGAAGCCGGTGACGAGGATCACCAGAGGGAGTCCCTGTGGGACGGCGGGCGCGTTCGAGACGCGTTCGTACAGCTCTCCGGAGACGGGCATGCTTCCATGCTACGAGCAGGTCCCGGCACGGGACGCGAGGTCGTCTCGCTCAGAGCGAACACGGCAGGCGTCGACGCGGCCAGCGGTGCTTAGGATGGATGCATGACGCTTCCTGCGCTCTCGAGCACAACCGATCCATTCCCCGGAGGCGCTGCAGATGCTGCGGTGCTCATCGTTCCCGATCTCGAGGCGTTCCCCGACGCGCTCGACGACTATCCGGGTGTGAAAGAGGTGCTCACCTCGATCGGCTTCACGGGTGCCGCATCCGCTTTCGCACGCATCCACGTTCCCACGCTCACCTCACTCCCCTTCGCTGTCGTCGGCGCTGGCAGGACGGCGGATGCGGCGGCGGTCCGCGACGCCGCAGGAACGGCCCTCCGCGTGCTCACCGGGTTCGACAGCGTCGCCCTCGGGCTCGCCGGCCCGCTCGAGGATCTCGCGGCGGCAGCCGCAGAGGGGGCGGCATACGGCGGATACCGGTTCGACGGATACCGGTCGTCCCCCGGCAAGAAGCGCGCCGACAGCGTCCAGCTGCACAGCTCGATCGTGTCTGCGGAGGCGATCGCCCGCGCCCGAGTGCTCGGCGACGCACTAGCCCTCGTGAAGGACCTCGTCTCCGTGCCCGCCGAGTGGCAGAGCCCCGCCGATCTCGCCCAGAGCGCCGTGGATGCGGTCGCCGGACTCGATGTCGCGGTCGAGGTCCTCGACGAGCAGGCACTCGCCGATCGAGGATTCGGCGGTGTTCTCGGAGTCGCCCGAGGATCCGACCGTCCGCCGCGCGTCGTGCATCTCGACTACTCGCCGGCGGATGCCCGCACCCACATCGCGCTCGTCGGCAAGGGGATCACGTTCGACACCGGTGGCCTGTCGCTGAAGCCAGCCGCATCCATGGTCGGCATGAAATTCGACATGGCGGGATCGGCCACCGTGCTCGCCGTGCTGCGAGCGATCGCCGAACTCGAGCTCCCGGTGCGCGTCACCGCATGGATGTGCATCACCGACAACATGCCCTCGGGCAGCGCCACCCGTCCAGGTGACGTCCTGCGGATGCTCGACGGCCAGACGGTCGAGGTGCTGAACACCGATGCCGAGGGCCGACTGGTGCTCGCAGACGGCCTCGTCTCGGCGAGCCGCGAGAATCCGGATGTGATCGTCGACGTCGCAACCCTCACTGGAGCGATCCTGGTGGCGCTCGGCCATCGCCACACCGGTGTCATGGGAGACGACGACGCCGTCGCGGAGTACCTCACCGCCGCCGATTCGGTCGGAGAACCCGCCTGGTCGCTCCCCCTCCCGGAGTACATGCAGGATTCGCTCGACTCCCCTATCGCCGACATGATCAACGCGAACATGGGCGACCGCGCCGGAGGCTCGATGTTCGCAGGCCTGTTCCTGCAGCGCTTCGTCGGTCGCGCCGGGGGCGATGACGATGCTCCCCGCATCCCGTGGGTGCATCTCGACATCGCCGGATCCTCGGAGAACGGCAGCGCCCCATACGGATTCACCGACAAGGGCGCGACCGGTGCCACGGTCCGCTCGCTCGTCGCATTCGCCGAGAAGCGCGCTCAGGAGGCGTGATGACCACGAACACGTTCGACATCGTCATCCTCGGCGGCGGCAGCGGTGGGTATGCCGCGGCACTGCGTGCCGCTGAGCTCGGCAAGACGGTCGCACTGATCGAGAAGGACAAGGTCGGCGGTACGTGCCTGCACCGCGGATGCGTCCCGACCAAAGCCCTGCTGCACGCGGCAGAAGTGGCCGACCACGTTCGGGATGCCGCATCCGTCGGCGTCACTGCCCGGCTCGACGGGATCGACCCCGCCGGTGTTCGCGACTATCGCGAGAAGATCGTCGCGAAGAAGTTCAAGGGACTCGAGGGCCTGATCAAAGCACGCAGCATCACGACCGTCTCCGGAACAGGACGACTCAACGCCGACCGCACCGTCAGCGTCGGCGATGACACCTATGCCGGTACCGACGTCATCCTCGCGACGGGCTCGTACAGCCGCTCGCTCCCCGGTCTCGAGATCGGCGGGCGCGTGCTCACCAGCGAACAGGCACTCGCACTCGACGTCGTACCAGAGCGCGTCCTCGTTCTCGGCGGCGGCGTGATCGGGGTCGAGTTCGCGAGCGTCTGGCGCTCGTTCGGTGCCGAAGTGACGATCATCGAGGCGCTGCCCCACCTCGTGCCCAACGAGGACATCGCCCTGAGCAAGGGACTCGAGCGCGCGTTCCGTCGCCGCGGGATCGAGTACTCGCTCGGAACCCGATTCCAGTCCGTGAGCCAGGACGGCACCGGTGTCGCGGTCACGCTGGAAGACGGGAAGACCTTCGCCGGTGACCACCTCCTCGTCGCGGTCGGACGAGGGCCCGCCACCGCCGACCTCGGCTTCGAAGAGGCCGGCGTCACCCTCGATCGCGGATTCGTGGTCGTCGATGAAGAGCTGCGCACCGGGGTCCCTGGGCTCTGGGCCGTCGGCGACATCGTTCCTGGGCTCCAGCTCGCGCACCGCGGGTTCCTGCAGGGCATCGCCGTCGCCGAGCGGATCGCGGGGCTCTCCCCCGCACCGATCCCGGAGTCGCAGATCCCGAAGATCACCTATTGCAACCCCGAAGTCGCGTCAGTGGGCGTGACAGAAGAAGCAGCGATCGCCGAGCACGGCGCCGACGAGGTGATCTCGTACGAGTACGGCCTGGCCGGCAACGGCAAGAGCGAGATCATCGGCACCACCGGTCTCGTCAAGGTCGTCCGGCAGAAGAACGGCCCGGTTCTCGGCGTTCACCTGCTCGGTGATCGTGTCGGCGAGCTGATCACCGAAGGACAGCTCGCCGTTGCGTGGGATGCGCACCCGGAGGACATCGCGCCTCTGATCCATGCCCATCCCACCCAGAGCGAAGCCCTCGGCGAGGCGTTCCTCGCACTCGCCGGAAAACCTTTGCACGCCCTCTGAACACCAATCGGTGTCAGGGTCACTAAGCTGAATACGTCATAAACATTCTTGAAGGAGACTCCGTCATGAGCACATCCGTGGTCCTCCCCGCTCTCGGTGAGAGCGTCACAGAGGGTACGGTCACCCGCTGGCTGAAGCAGGTG